>Ga0078972_1001404_pt1 | contig 90458 bp, 68 predicted proteins | sample YelNatPaOPGAMG01_FD_67568 | JGI IMG/M metagenome (GOLD analysis project Ga0078972, IMG submission 67568) | Hot spring thermophilic microbial communities from Obsidian Pool, Yellowstone National Park, USA - OP-RAMG-01 (SPADES assembly) (version 2) | ecosystem: Environmental > Aquatic > Thermal... | reverse complement strand
CCCCAAAAGACAACTCGGTCAACGAAAGGTTCAATCGTATCTTAAAAGAAGAGTTTCTGGCCCTGGGAAATTTCCATCCAGACCCTGAGGTTTTCAATCTGAGACTTGGCAATTGGTTAGAGGAATTCAACTTCAGAAGACCTCATCAAGCCTTAGGATACAAGACCCCTATTGAATTTGCTTGTGGAAAACCACAGTTGTCAAAAATGTACTCATCTAGTACATTGTATTGGCAAAAACAAAAAATTTGCTATAATATTAAATGATTTTTTCTAAAACAAATAAAAAAATAAATGTTTATTAATTGGTACGGCCAAGCCTTTTTTAAAATCACAACCAAAAACCAGCAAGAAACAACAATTGCTATTGACCCCTTTGACCCGGCAACAACAGGCCTAAAAGCGCCAAAAACACAAGCGGATATTCTTTTGATAAGCCACAACCACAAAGACCATTCCTACAAAGAGACAATCACAGGCAGTCCTTTTATTATTGATAGCGCTGGCGAATACGAAATTAGAGAAATTATTATTAAAGGCATTCCCGCTTTTCACGACAATAATAACGGCAAAGAAAGAGGTGAGGTGGTGTTATATACTATTTTAGCTGAAGAAATAAAAATTGCTTTTTTAAGTGATTTGGGCCAAAAAGAATTAACAGACGAACAATTAGAAGCGCTGGGCAGGGTGGATATTTTGTTAATTCCGGTGGGAGGCGTATACACTATCAACGCCAGAGAGGCTGCTGATATTGTTAATCAAATAGAACCGCTTATTGTGATTCCTATGCATTACAAAATTCCCAATTTAAAATTTGAATTAGATGATGTTGACAAGTTTTTAAAAGAAATGGGCGAAGAACAAATAGAACCCGTTACCAAATTAAAAATTACCCCTAAAGACCTGCCATCGCCGGATGACGAAACAAAAATTATTGTTTTAACACCTTCATGAGTTTTTGGCAAAAACTGAAAAACGCAAGCCCTTTTTATAGAAAATTTTTTATTTATGCCAGCCTTGCTGTTTTGGCGTTTTTACTTTTTATTATTGTGAGCAACAATACAATAAAAAGAATAACCAATGTAAACAAAAAAGGGTGGCTCGCTCCCCTGCCACCCCCTTCTCTTTTTGAACAACAAAATATTATCCCCCCTGAAATGGAAAATCAAATAAAAGAATTAGAAAATGTTATGAAAGAAAAACAACAACAATGGAAAAGCGATTATGCCTCTTCTGAACAGTGGACGTTTCCTACCTCTTCTGAGCAGTGGGAATTTCCTACTTCTTCTGAGCAGTGGGAGCCTCCTACCTCTTCTGAGCCCGATTTTTCTGAAGAGGAATTTCAGGAACCAGAACAATAGCAAGTTGTGGTAAATAAAATATATAAAACATAGTATTTTTAATAGTAATTATGAGCGAAGAAAAAAAAGAAATAAATCAAGAAATTGGTTATATTAAAGAAAAAGAAATTACAGAAGAACTCAAAAACGCTTATCTGGACTATGCAATGTCTGTTATTGTATCACGCGCCCTTCCTGATGTGCGAGATGGTTTAAAACCTGTGCACAGACGCATTTTATACACAATGTACGAAGACGGTTTACGTCATAATGCTCGTTTCCGTAAATCAGCCAATGTGGTGGGGCTGTGTTTGGCACGCTATCATCCTCATGGCGATATGGCTGTGTATGATGCTTTAGCCAGAATGACCCAAGATTTCTCTTTGCGTTATCCCTTGGTGCAGGGCCAGGGAAATTTTGGATCAATTGACGGAGATAGTCCGGCCGCGCAACGTTATACAGAATGTAAGCTATCGCTTATGGGCGAGGAAATGCTCAAAGATATAGAAAAAGACACGGTGGATTTTACCAACAACTATGATGCCACGCGCAAAGAACCAATGGTATTGCCCTCTCCTGTGCCCCAACTATTACTAAATGGTTCGTTGGGCATTGCGGTGGGAATGGCAACTACTATCCCACCCCATAATGTCAGTGAAGTTTTGGAAGCAACAATCTATTTAGTGGACCACCCCGACGCCACTACCGAAGAATTGTTTCAGTTTATCAAGGGACCGGATTTTCCTACCGGCGGCATTATCTATGGCAAAAAAGACATTATTTCCGCTTACTCGCAAGGCAAAGGTCCTATTGTTGTGAGGGGAAAAGCAGAAATTATCCAAAACCAAAAAGGTTTAACGCAAATTATTATTAGCGAAATTCCTTATGGCGTGCAAAAATCCGCCTTAATCCAGCAATTTGCTAAATTGGTGGAAGAGAAAAAAATAGAAGGCATTAAAGACATTAGAGATGAATCCGACCGAGAAGGAATGAGAGTAGTGCTGGATTTAAGAAAAGACGCTTTTGCCAATAAAATTCTTAATGCCTTGTATAAATACACTGACCTGCAAAAAACCTTTCACTTGAATATGCTGGCTTTGGTTGACGGCATTCAACCCAGGGTGTTGTCGCTGGTAGATGTTTTAACTTTTTATTTAAAGCATAAACAAGAAGTGGTTTTAAGGCGCACCCGTTTTGACTTGCAAAAAGCAAAAGAAAGAGCGCATATTCTGGAAGGATTAATGGTTGCCCTCAAAAATATTGATGAAGTAATTAAAACAATTAAGCAGTCAGAAAACAAAGAAGATGCCAGAATAAAATTAGAAAAAAGATTTAAACTAACAACAGCGCAGGCGTTGGCTATTTTAGAAATGAGGCTCTCCCAGTTAGCGAAATTAGAAAGAGAAAGCATAGAAAAGGAGTTAAAAGAAATAAAAATTAAAATTAAAGAACTGCAAAGCATTTTGGACAACCCGAAAAAATTAAAAGAAACCATTAAACAGGAATTGCAAGAAGCCAAAGAAAAATTTGGCGACGAGCGACGCACCAAAGTAATAGCCGGAAAAATCGGCGAAATCAGCGATGAAGATTTAATTCCCAAAGAACAAACTGTTATTCTCTTAACACAAGGTGGTTATATTAAAAGATTCAAACCCTCTTTGTATAAAACCCAAAAAAGAGGTGGTCAGGGCGTGAGCGCCATAGAAACTGCAGCAGAAGATGCCGTAGCGCATTTTGTTTTGGGCAATACTTTGGATAAAATTTTGTTTTTTACCAACACAGGCAAGGCTTTTCAATGCTTTGTGTGGGAAATTCCGGAAATGAGCAGAATGTCTAAGGGAAGAGCCATCTTTAATTTTTTGGAAATATCAGCCCAGGAAACCATTTTAAATGTGATTACCTACAGCAAAGAAGACGAAATGAAAGCGGAAAAATATTTGCTACTTGCCACAAAAAATGGTATTATTAAAAAAACAAGCCTGTCTGCTTTTAAAAATGTGCGCAAAAGCGGCATTATGGCTATTAAACTAATGCCGGGCGATAGTTTAACTTCAGCAAAAATCATTGACCCCGCTGATGAAGTGATTATTGTTACCAAATTAGGCCAAGCCATTAGGTTTAAAAATACTGATGTCAGAGCAATGAGCAGGGGCTCGGGAGGGGTGTGCGCTATTAGGCTGGGCAAAAATGATGAGGTAATAGCAATGGACACTATTAAAAATTCTTCTGCAAACAAGCAATATCTTTTAATTATCAGCGAGCAGGGCTATGGCAAAAGAACTCCCCTGCAAGAATATAAGGTGCAAAAAAGAGGAGGGAGCGGTGTGAAAACAGCTAAAATAACAAACAAAAACGGCCCCCTTGTTTTTGCCAAAGTAATTACCCAAGAAGAAGCAGAACTCTTAGTTGTTTCTTTGAAGGGCCAACTTATTAAAAGTAAAATAGAAACAATTTCTGTGTTCAGCCGTGTATGCGCAGGCGTGAAGGTAATGAAATTAAAGCCCGGAGACAAAGCAGTGTCTGCTGTGATATTAAACAAAGAAGAACAAGAAGCCTCGTTGGGATAAATATGAATTATTCTAATTATTCCAATTGACCTTAATAATAATCTAATCCTGTCCGGGCTTTGTCCGGGGTCAGACCCCGGACGCTTAGAAAGGGACCGAAGGGAAGCCGAGGGGACAAAAGGAGGTGACCGAGCACAGGGGAGGAGGTGATTGACCGCAGGGGAGGAGGTGACAGGGGAGGAGGTGATTGAGCGCAGGGGAGGAGGTGACCGAGTCAACTCCTAATAGGAGTTGACTCGGTCACCTCCTACTCCGGTCACCTCCTACTCCGGTCACCTCCTACTCCGGTCACCTCCTACTCCGGTCACCTCCTACTCAATCACCTCCTCCGATTCCCTTCTATTCGCAGTTCGCATTATTAGCCTAAAATTCGCATCATTAGCATTATATTTTCTATTCGCAATATCTCATATGGTGCTTACTTTCCTTAATCCAGTGGAAATTTTAAAACAGCTGAATTTAACCAAAGAAATGACAGCGGCTGATTTGGGCTGCGGAAGTGGCGGCTGGGTTATACCATTAGCGCAAATTTTGTCAGAGGGCATAGTTTACGCTGTGGATATCCAAGAATCTGCTCTTTCTGCGCTTAGTAGCAAAGCCGCAATAGCAAATCTGCAAAATATCAAAAAGATATTAGCTAATATAGAAAAGAATACGCTTCCTCTTGGGGAAAACTTATGCGATTTGGTTTTAATGACCAATCTTTTGTTTCAATTAGAAGACAAAAAAAGCGCTTTTGCGCAAGCGCATCGTATCTTAAAGCCTGGGGCTATGCTTTTGGTTGTGGACTGGCAAGAAAACGCTAAAATGGGACCTCCTGCCCAACATCGTGTAAGTGATAGTGTAGCGCAAAAAATGGCAGAACAAAATGGCTTTGCCCTGCAAAAAAAATTAGACGCAGGCGCTTATCATTATGCTCTTTTGTTTTATAAAACATAATGCTAAAATTGTGAAGGTGATGCTAATAATGCGAACTGCGAATAGAAGGGAGCTCGGCTCCTTTCTAAACGTCCGGGGTCTGACCCCGGACAAAGCCCGGACAGGATTATTTTAGATTAGATTATTATTTAGGTTAATTAAAATAAATTAATTTAATTTATTTTTAGGGTCAATTAAGTTAATTTTTCTCATATGCTCAAAAAAAATATTTTTGCTCGCTCTCTCCCCAAAGCAAAAGCGTCTAAAACCCTTTCTCTTGCTCTTTTACCCGCTCTTTTTCTTGCGCTTTTTATGGCAGGGAAAAGTTTTATAAGCGCTCAAAATAATCAGACAACAATAGATATGAGCGTTAATAGCATATCCATAACTCTGGATGAAAACGACCCCACTCTTGTTACTTTTTCTGCTATAGTGCAAAACAAGGGTAACAGCGCCTCCAATGCTATAACCAACGACGGTTGGACCCTTTCTTTTAAAACCAATACAGAGGAGCAATTAATATGCGAAACAAAACTGCCTGTTTTAAACGCTCAGCAACAATATTCCGCCAGTTGCACCACCCATTATACTTCTCCCTATAAAATGGTTTGGGGTAGAGCAGAAATAAACACCTATAATTGGGAAATAAATTCACAAAACAATCTTCTTTCTTTCCCGCTCTTTCCTGACCTGAGAGCAGAATTCGTTTCTCTGCCTCGCTATTTTAATATTCTTAATCTTGACCTTCCACCTCAAGTTTTTGTGATAAATATTAAAAATAACGGCTTTCCTCTCCAACAAAATCTTCCTGATAATTTCTGGGCCACCTTTAAGACTGGCTATCAAGGCAAACAACAAATCACTTTGTGCAAAACCCCTGCTTTATATAAAGACCTCAACACGCCACAGGGCCAAACCATTTCCTGCGCTTTAACACAAGATGCAAAAAATCTCCTTGCGCAAAATCCTAATTATAATTATTATTTTCATTTTTCTTCTAAAACCTTTTCAGATTATTCACCAGTCATAACAATAAGTAGCACAATAGGGCCCGGCCAACCTAATTTAAAAATAGGCAGCGTAAAATGTAGCGAACCATTAACATTTGATTCCCCCATTGCTTGTGAAACTACTATTGTTGATAGCACAAACGGTAAATATCCTGTTTATGTGCCCTCCCAAAAAAATGTTTCTGTGGCAATGAAAGTAACATTTAAAAACCAACTGGACACACCTCTGGGCCCAAAAGACTTAACATTTTGCAAGAAATATTTATCGTCATCTGATATCGCAACACTTAATGAAGGAAAATCAGTAACAAAACAATGCTTTTTAACACCTTTTGATATTCCTGCTAACACAAAGTTTATCAACATCAAAGCTGTGGTTGACGAAGAGAACATTATCCCTGAATCATATCGCACAGACAATACCGCTGCTGCGCCATATATAGTGTGGAGCGACAAAACTTCATCGCATATCGTCACAGTAGAATTGCCCACACCGACCTCTGCCACTATTTCAAATATAAAACTTTTGTTTAAAAAATTAGACAGTAATTTTGAAACATCTTGTATAACCAATAGAAATACCAGTCTGCCAAATAGTATGAATACCTGTGTTGTATCTTTACCGCCGGGCGAATATCTGCTTTCCAGTGAAGACCCAGCAGTTATCTGCGCTGCTCCTGATTGTCCGCTTAAATTTCAGGTCACTAATCAAGATATTAATCTCTTTTTGAATATAAAATATAGCACTGCAATACCCCAATGTTATGATTCCGATAGCACAGCAGCCAAACCCGAATTTACACCGGGCTATGTGAGAGTTTCAGGCTCAACTTTTGTAGATGCTTGCGATTCTGTAAAAAATCGGCTCAGAGAATACTCTTGCGTGAACAACACACTGAAAACCAACTATTACACTTGCCCTGACGCTATCCCTAATGGCTGCTATGGGGGCGCATGCATTAATTTTAACTTCCCTTTCGAGTTTACTTGTTTAAGATGGAGTGAAATAGAAGGTTTTAGATTTAAGAACTGTCCCTTTGAAGAGCTGGAAATTATTCCTCAAGATGGTTATTGCAGTGTATCAGGAGGAAGCTATTTGGTACGTTGCACAGGTGTCTCGCGCTTGCCTGATTTAACCATAAACGCTCCTTTGAACTGCCCCAAACAAACATATGCTGTCAACGAGCCCATCACCGGCTGTTCAGTGGGTATTATCAACAATGGCACTTCCTCTACTATGGCTCCCCCTACTATTAGCTTATTTGATACCACCCGCGAACAAGGGCGGTGGATACCAATTAGTCTCGCAGAATCTCAAAACGCTTTAACTCAGTTTCAATCGCAAAGAATTATTTTTCCTGAATTCCAATTTGCAACCTCGGGCATTTATAAAATCAATGCTTGTATAGATGCTGACTGGGGCGAAATTAAAGAAAGTAACGAAGAGAATAACTGTTCAGATGTGCTCACTTTAACTGTTGGCACCCCCCCAGCGCTTACTTGCTCTGATTGTGGTAAGGGGCTAACAAATATATGCGACAAAACAGAATGTGAAAGCTTGGGGCAATGCATCTTTTTTAACGGATTTTTGGGCTTAAATAATAAATGTTTTAATTATGAAGAGTGTAAAAACTTTTGTCTCACCCAGAAAGCACAACCCGTGTGCGCGCAAAATGGCACTACCTATCAAAACGAATGTTTGGCGCGATGCGATAATCAAACCATAGCCTATCAGGGCGAATGCAAACCACTGGTTAGTTGCCAAACCCTTTATGCTCCTGAGTGGTGGTGCGGCTCTAATGAGCAATGGCAAACAACCTGCCAAAAAGAAGGATTAAGTCTTGTTCTAAACAATCAAGTGTGCGACAGTCAGGGAAATACTTTTTGTAATGCTTGCGGCGTTCAAACTCAATTTAAAGCAGTTGACGAAGCAGGTACGCCGTTGCCTTCAGTGATCATTAAAGTGGTTCCTACCAATAATCCCAATATAGCCCAAAAACAGTGTCAAACGGATAATAACGGGTATTGCTCGCTTAATTTAATCCCGGGAACTATTTATACGGTTAATGGCTCATCAACAAATTATCAATGCACTAACTGCGAACAAATTTTATTCACTGCCAAAGCAAATGACACCTTGCACATATTGGTTTTTGAATATAAATGCTTTCAGGATGCAGACTGCATTCATTATACCTGTGATGTTGATTATACAAGCCAATGCATTAACGGAAAATGTGTGTGCCAACCAAGAAAAAAACTACCAGATTTAACCGTCCAAAAAGAAACATTGCAATGCGTTCAAGGCTCGTATAAAGCCAAAAGCGAGATTAAAGACTGTTCTGTAATAATAGAAAATATTGGTGAAGCCTCTTCTGTTGTGCCTCCCACTGTTGATCTTTATGATGTAACCAATCAAAACCAGTGGGAAAAATTAAGTTCTCAGTTTTATTCAAAAATTCTTGAAGCAGGCCAATTGTTCAAAATTGATTTTAATGTTTTTACCATAAACACCGAAGGCACCCATCGCCTCCGAGCTTGTATTGATGAATCAAAACAAATTCCAGAAAGCAATGAAAACAATAATTGCTCAGAAGAAATTTCTTTAAGCATCACTAAACCTAACCCTCCCACTTGCTCTGACTGCGGCAAGGGTCCCTTTAATATCTGCGACCAAACAGAATGTGAAAGCTTGGGAAATTGCATCTTTTTTGACGGATTTTTGGGCTTAAACAATAAATGCTTAAGCCAAGATGAGTGTAAGGCTTTTTGCGCAGGACAAACAAAAATCCTTGTGTGCACTACTGATAATATCACCTCTGACGAATGCTCAGTAAAGTGCGACAAGAAAAAAGTTGCCTATTATAACGAATGCCACACACCGGTAATGAGTGATTGCGCTTCTTTGTATGGCGCTGATTATTGGTGCGGCTCTTATGGAGATTGGTTAGACAAATGCCAAAACAAAGGCTTGGCAAAAGAATTGCTAAGCGGGGTTTGCAATGAAAAAGGAGATATTTTTTGCAACACCTGCAAAACACCTACTCCCCAATGTAATTGCGAACCCTATGCAGACCATGTCTGCGGTAAAGATGGTATCACCTACACAAATGCTTGTTTTGCGCAATGCGCTAATGTGGAGATTGCTTACAAAGGAGATTGCGCTCGACCACCTATGTGCTTACCTTATGGAGATGTATGCGTAAAAGATAGCGATTGTTGCCCCCCTTATGTTTGCTCTGCCGGGCTTTGCTTACCAAAAATGGAATGCACTAAAAATGAAGATTGCGCTTCTTACCAAGCTTGTAATATAAATGAAAAATCTACATGCTACAATGGAAGATGCACCTGCGTAGCAAAGCCCCCTCAAGAACAATGTGTGTGCACACAACAATATGATCCGGTGTGTGGCGCAGACGGTAAAACCTATAATAATGCTTGTTTTGCGCAATGTGCTAAAGTAGAAATTGCTTACAAAGGAGAATGCAAAACGCTTCCCCAGCTTATCAATTGCAAAACACAATATGGCGCTGATTATTGGTGCTCTAATTACGCTGATTGGACAAAAGTTTGTTACCAGAAAGCAAAAGCAGTGGCTTTTTACGAAGCATTACCTTGTAATGATAAAGGAGAAAATTATTGTGTCACATGCGATCTGAATGCACCTGAAAATCCTTCTGCCTGTTCTGACTGCGGTAGGGGTCTGTTTAATATCTGCGACCAAAAAGAGTGCGAGAGATTGGGAGAACAATGTGTTTTTTCAAACGGCCAGTGTATAACGCAAAAACAATGTGTCTATAGTAATAATCAATGTTTAAACCAAACCCGGGAAAACACAATTGTTTGGCCGGAAAATCCAAAGGTAAAACTAATTGTTCCTCCCGACGCCTTTATTGAAACCGTTACAGTTTCTATCAATGCCAGCCCTATCGTGGACACAAGCGGCTTAGCTAAAATAGGAAGATTGGTGGTGGGCGGTCAAATAGTGAATTTTTCCATTAAAAATAGTCGGGGCGAAGAAATCCATGATTTTGCCAAGCCCATTACTATTGAAATGCCCTACGATGAAAAACAAATAAAGGGTATGGACGAAAGCGACCTACGTATTTATCTTTACAACGAAAAAACAAAACAATGGGAGGCTTTGGATACGCAAATAGATAAAAAACGAAAAGTGCTCAAAGCAACAACAAAGCATTTCAGCCCTGCGGCTGCAACAGCTAGCAACGCAGACAATGTCTGTAAACCATGCGATGTGAGCAAGGATGAATGTGGTGGCGATTTGAAATGCATTGATGGCACATGCCAAAATCCTGAACAAATAATTCTCTGCCCTTTTTCCACACATAAAGATATTAAAGATTTGATTGACGAAATAATGAAATGGGTTTTGATTATTGGTTTGGCTTTGGCTCCTTTAATGATGGTAATAGGAGCATTTTACTTTTTAACCGCTGGTGGCAATCCGGAACGCGCTAAAACAGGAAAAAAAGTGATCATTTACGCCTCTATTGGTTTGGCGATTGTGCTTTTTGCCAAAGCATTCACTTCCATTATTCGCTCTGTTTTGCAGTAAGACCCGTAATACTCTTCTTAAAAAACCATTTAAGGTTTTCCTTGGGACTACAGATTATTCATTAAAACACAGCCAACCAATATCATTTAAGGGTGTTTCGGGGTAAACCCTGTGACCACCCTGCTTGTCTAATTTTTAATTTGCAATCCATTTGTTTTGTTTTGAGCAAGGCTTTGAGCAAAACAAGGAGATTAATAAATTAATTTTTATGACCTCTTCTGTTTCCCAATTTTTTTTACGCCAGGTTTCCCTAAGATTATCTTTGGTGATTATTGTTTCTTGCGCTTTTGTGGCTGGCTTGTTGATTGTAAAAAAAACACAAGAACTTGTTAACCAAATGACTCCCTCTTTCTCTGCGCAAAATCAACAATATAAATAATATGCCAAACGAGCAAGAAAAAATTTCCCCTCAATCAAATACTGAGGAAAATCAGCCAGAGGCAATAAAAGATATTTTGGCTGAACCCACCAAAGAGCCGTCCACCAAAATCAGCCCCTTAATGGCTGTAATAGGTATTGTGGCTATTATCTTAATGTGGCTGATTTCTACTAAAATCTTTTAAAATGAAGAAAATTTTTATATTGCTTCTTTTTTTCTCAATAGCAATAGGAAGCTTTTTTTTGTTAAAAAATTGTTTTTTTCCGCTCAAAAAAGCGGATTTTTCTTGTGCCAACCCTGCTGCTGTTGTCTCTTCACTTGTCCTGCTTCCTTTTTCTCACCCATCCCTAAAAGAAAACAGTCAAATCGTTTTACCCACACCACCCACAGAAAGCGCGCTCTCACAAACACAAAACACAAAGATAATTTTTATGGCCGTGGGAGATATGATGTTTGACAGGGGTGTAAAAACAATGGTAACAAAATATGGAAAGGCCGATTTTGCTTTTTCTTTTGCCCAAATAAAAGATTTTTTAAGTCAAGCCGATATTCTTTTTGGCAACTTGGAGGGACCCATTTCTGAACGCGGCAAAAAAGTGGGCAGTATTTATTCTTTTCGCTTTGCTCGGGCAATAGTGGAAACATTAAAAACAATAGGCTTTGATGTTTTATCTCTTGCCAACAATCATATGTTAGACTATCAAACTATTGCCTTAGAGGACACAATGAATGCCTTACAAAATGCTGGTATTGATTATGTGGGGGCGGGATTTAATACAGAACAAGCCTTTGCTTTAAAAATAAAAGAGCAGCAAGGCACAAAAATCGGCTTTTTGGCTTTTGAAAATTTAGGTCCTGCCACTTGGCAGGCAGGTGAGCATAAAACAGGAATGGCATGGATAAGCGCTAAAGATTTTGCCCAAATTCAAGAAAACATCTCTCAAGCCAAGTCTAAAGTGGATATTCTTATTGTCTCCTTGCACGCCGGGGTAGAATATCAGCCTATGCCCGATGCCTTTCAAAAAGCATTTGCTCAAATGGCAATTGAAAAAGGCGCTGATATAGTGATTGGCCACCACCCTCATGTAGTGCAACCATTGATACCATACAAAAACGGCTGGATTGCTTATTCTTTGGGTAATTTTATTTTTGACCAGTATTTTTCTCCACAAACAATGCAGGGCGCTATTTTAAAAGCAGAAATCAAAAATAAAAAAATTGAGAGTGTAATGTTGCAAAAAATAAAACTCAACAGGTACTATCAACCTCAAATAGCAAAAGATTAAATCATAACACACTTTCAATAACAAAATACAAATTAACGATTCCATCCGCTGAATAATTGAACCAGACACAATACGCTCAACACAAAAACATCTTATATTAAAATTAGTTTAAAAAATCTTCTGTTTTTCTCTTATTACAATTTTAATGCGATCGCATCAAAGTTGTAATAAAAAGAAATAGGTGTGGTTGTGTTAGAGAGCGCTTCTTTTTTTAATTTGCCAGGCAATAAAACTGGATGCCAAAGCAATCATTAAAGCAACTATTAACGCTGGTAATTTTTTCTTGCTCACAAGGGGCAAATTATTTTGTTGGTTTGTTATTTGTTTGGGAAAAACAGTTTTTGTTGTTTGCGCCATTAATAATTGGTTTTCTGGTGTGGAAGATGGTGTTTGTGATTGCGTTGTGTTGGTGATAATATTTTTTTGACCGGGCGTGGGCACAGCGCTCCATTGCCAAGATGCCCCTATCTTGCTCCAAGATTTGCCCTTTGGCGCTTTGCTGTAGCTAACACTATCTTTTGTTGTTCCCAACATATCAAGCAGTTCTATACCATCAGCGCTATTGTTAAGAGTAATTTTGCTTTCTCTTCTTGACACAACTAAAAAACCTTGCGGAGCAATTTTAACCGAAGCAGGAAAATTATATCTTGTAATAGCGCCTGTTTGGTCTTTGATTTGCCATCCTGCTAAACTTACTTCAAAATCATTGTTGTTATAAAGCTCTATCCATTCATTTTCGCTATCTGTGCCAAGAGGAGCGGGCATAATTTCATTGATAAAGATATTTTTATAATCTCTACTTTTATTATTTTGCTCTTGCAAAGAAAAAGATACTTGTGCAGAAAGATTTTCTTCTTTGTTGTCATCTTTATTTATTTGGGGAGTGGTTGATGCTGCCAACACATTAGTAATCTCAGAAACTTGAGATTCTGGCTGGGAGTTCATTTTACCGGGTGTGCCATTTTCGAAAGCACTTGTTTGCCAGTTAGACACATCTTGACCATTATGCTGAGGATTAATTCTTTCCATTGTTTGTTTTGTTTGGTTTTTTCCTTTGGGCCAAAACGCTCCCGAAGGAATAGGTGTGGCGTCAATAACAGAAAGAGAGGCGTCTTTCAGAACAACAGCGCCGTTTTTATCATAACTGTTATTAAAAGAAAGTTTACTGTGCACATAATGGCAAAATTCCATTGCTTTTTTACAAATAACAAAATAGCCATAAGGCTCTATCACGCCATTGCTTATGATTAAAGCGCTGTCTTTTGACTGAGCGGCCTCAATACGCCAATTTGTTAAATCAATAGTTTCTGCGCTATTGTTATAGAGCTCTATCCATTCATATTGCCACCAGAGATGAGAAGGGGCTAGGTTTGTTTTTGTGCCTGCCCAGGCTATTTCATTAATAACTACCTGCTGAGCAGAAATGGCTATAATGTTGAGAGGCCAGTTCAAGAGGGCAAAAACAAAAATAGTGAAAAATATTTTTTTTGCAAACGAGCACCAACAAATTGTTAATATTTGCTTTTTTTGCAAAGATAATTTATCAAGCATTTTTCAATAAAACTAAAAAAGCACTGAGGGCGCTTTTTTAGGATTTAAACCCAGATATTCAAAAGTGGCTTTTGTGGCAATCCTGCCCCGGGGTGTGCGCGCAATCAAACCAATGCGCATTAAATAGGGTTCGTAAACCTCTAAAATCGTATTTTCTTCTTCGGCTGTGGCAGCAGCCAATGTTTGCAATCCCACCGGGCCACCGTTAAATTTATACACAAGCGCTTCCAATAATTTTTTTTCATTAATTGTTAATCCCAAAGAATCAATCTCTAATGCCAAAAACGCTTCTTGGGCGATGTGCGCGCTAATGCGGCCCTCGTTTTTTATCTGGGCAAAATCGCGCACCCTTTTTAGTAAATGATTAGCCACGCGAGGGGTAAACTTGGAGCGCTGGGCAATTAGTTTGAGACTATCAGAGTCAGCGCTAATGTTTAAAATATGGCAGGACCTTTCCAGAATTTTTTCAATATCGTTTTCTGTGTAAAAGTTTAAGCCAAAAATAGCGCCAAATCTTGACCGTAGTGGTTCGGAAACCGCTGCCAATCTTGTAGTGGCGCCAATAAAAGTAAATTTCGGCAGCTTAATTTCCATCGTGCGCGCTAAGGGTCCTTTGCCTAAAATTAAATTTAATTTAAAATCTTCCAGCGCTGGATAAAGATATTCCTCCACTGTGCGCGCAAGGCGATGGATTTCGTCGCAAAATAAAACATCTCCCTCCTGTAAATTAGTTAAAATAGCAGCCAAATCCCCAGGCCTCTCAATGGCTGGACCTGAGGTGATTTTTAAATTGCTGCCAATATCTTCTGCTACCAAATAAGCCAAAGTGGTTTTGCCCAGTCCCGGATTGCCATAAAAAAGCAAATGCTCCACTGCTTCTTTTCTTTGTTTGGCAGCCTCCACAATGATGCGCACATTATTTTTGACCTTATCCTGTCCTATGAAAAAATCCCAACTTTTTGGTCTTAAAGTTAAATCTAACACATCCTCACCAAGGCCGTTAGGGGAAAAAAGCGGTTTTGCTATTGACATTTATATTAAATTATATTAAAATAATGGTAGTCATTAGCCCAAAGCATAAAGGATTTTCTCCGAATGGGCAAATTGGTTTAGGCTGGTTTGTGCCCGGAGAAAAACCCTGCGCTTCAAGACAGTTTGAGGTATGGCTTTGGGCTAGTGACTCTGCCTTAAAACCAAAAATTGGTGTTAGGGCAGTTTTTTATTTTTTATTGTTTTTGACCTATTGACCTATTACTGGTTTATTATTTATTATTTTTGACCTATTACTGGCCCGTAACACTTTTCACTTCTTCCAAGGTGGTGATGCCTTGCAAAACCTTAATAATGCCGTCTTGTTTTAATGTGGTCATACCTTTTTCTTTGGCTTTTTTGGCTATCTGCATCACACTGGGAGACTGAATAATCAATTCTCTTATTTCTTCATCTACCTGAAAAAACTCAAAAATACCGATTCTGCTTTTATAGCCCGTGTGATTACAATCACCACAACCCACGGCCCGCTTCATTGTTAAAGAAGCATTAAGACTGGGCAGTTTAATTTTTTCTTTTACCATTTGGGGCAAATTATCTATTTCTTTTTTTATTTCTGCTAATTCTTTTTCTGTAACGCGGCTTTGTTTGGCGCAGTTAGGACAAACCCTTCGCACTAATCTTTGTCCTATGGACAAATTAAGCGCCGGAGCAATGTTGTGCGGTTTCTCTCCTAAAGCCTCCAAACGCACAATCACTCCTGAGGCATCGTTGGTGTGCAGGGTGCTTAACACCAAATGGCCGGTAAGAGCAGCCTGCAAAGCAATTTGAGCCGTAGCGAAATCCCGAATTTCTCCCACTAAAATAACATCAGGGTCCTGACGCACAATGGCTTGCAAGCCCGAAGCAAAATCATATCCTGCCTCAGGGTTAACCTGGGTTTGAGAGATACCTGACAAATGATATTCAATGGGGTCTTCAATGGTAATAATTTTTACCGCAGGATTGTAGATTTTTTTCAAAATAGCATAAAGGGTTGTGGTTTTGCCTGAGCCCGTGGGCCCAGTGACCAGAATCATTCCATTGGGTTGACGAATCTCTTTTTCAAAAACTTCCATCATATCTTGCCTAATGCCCAAATCCTGTGTGGTAAGGATATTTTTAGGATTTAAAACACGCATTACCAAAGCTTCGCCATATTCAGAAGGCAAACAAGAAACTCTTACTTCTATGGGTTGCCCGGCGTACAAAATAGTAAAGCGGCCATCCTGAGCACGATTGCTGATATTGAGCATTGTGCCCGAAACCAATTTGATTCTGGACAAAATAGTTTTATAAAAAAATGGCTCAAAAAAGAAAATATCAGTTAATAATCCATCAATACGCAAGCGAAGACGCACCTTTTCTTTTTGGGGTTCAAAATGAATATCAGAAGCAGATAAAATAACAGCGGCAGATAAAATCATTTCTACCAGCTTAGTGGTGTTTTGCGTTAAACTCTTTGAAAGAAGGCTACAAAAATCCTCTACATTTTTAATGTCTTGTTCTAAATTTTGGATTATATCAGAAGCAATTTCTATTTGCGAAGTAATGTCTTTGTTCATAATTTATAATTTACAAAAAATTAGCGATTTCTTTTTCCGCTTGCGTTAAAGTGCTATAACCGGTATCAAAAAGCAATGCGCAGGCATTGGTGTGTGCTTGGCTGGCAAAACGTTGTGATAAAACAGCGAAAACATCGTCTTTGTATCGCGCAAAAAACACTCCTTTCACAGTGAGGGGTGAGGAATTTTGCTCCCACAAAAGCAAAAAACGTTGAAACAAAAAGGGACCGTTGACAATTTGTTTTAAAACAAACGCAAGGTTTTTCGCTGTGGTGCCAGTGGCACGAAAATCCATCAAAGAAAGCGGACAAAAAAGTAATTCCTTTTGCGGCTTCCACATCAAACGAGAAACAACTCTTAACAAAAGAGGTTTTTCTTTATGCCCGCTTTCGTTTTGATATGCTTGGCTGACAAACTGATTTTGCCAAAAATCTCTGACGATTTCTTTAATAAGAGAAAAAACAATGATCTCCAATTGTTCGCCCGGGTACACCATATTAATATCTCCAAAATGTTTGTTTTGATTATTATTGTCTATATTAAGCACAAAATAATTATAAAAAGCATTGTTCCCGGTTGAATAATCCAAAGAGGGCAACCCCACGCAGATTAATAATTTTTCTGCCTTCAATGGCTGCAGGATAATATCCTCTTTTTTGAGCGCTCTGCCTTTTGTTTTCAGAAAAAGATTAAGCCCTGATTCTGTTTTCTCGTAAAATAATTGGGCTAATTTCGTGCCTCCTTCTTTAATAGAAATCAAAAAGTCAGCGCGGTCCCTGTTTTTGTCTGCTGGAAATTGTTTGGGTAGCGCTGCCTGGGAAACAAAAGAAAATGGTTTCAAATTTGCATTTTTGCCAAAGTGTTTTAAACTAAACAAAAGAGCCTCAGCGGCTTTTTGCGCTTGTTCATTATTTATATCAGATAGAATATCAACATCATCATAGACGCGCAAACACTCTCTAACATCATTGGCAACATTGGATTCTAAAGCAAATGTCATAATGTGAATGATGAAAATAGATTTGGGGCGGTATTATTTTTAGAATAAACGAGAATTGCAATTATGTCAAACAAATCTTCTCTTTTTTTGACAAAACAACCAAAGGAGTTTTGCACTCACTCCAGCGAACAAACCAAAGCGCTGGCGGGAAAAATTTTGCCCCTTTTTGCTTGTGCGGGGCAAAAAGACAAATCTTTGGTGTTGGCTCTGCAGGGAGAATTGGGAGCGGGTAAAACCACATTTGTGCAGGGATTAGCCAAAGCATTAGGAATAAAAAACAGAATCACCAGCCCTACTTTTGTGTTGATGAAAAAATTTTCTTTTTGTTGTTTAACCCATTGCCCCAACCTTAAAGATAAAAATATAAAATGGAAAAATCTTTATCATTTTGATTGTTATAGAATAGAACAACCGCAAGAAATTTTAGCTTTGGGCTGGGAAAGTATTATCGGGCAAAACACAAACATTATCGCCATAGAATGGCCGGAAAAAATTAAGCCCCTGTTGCCCAGCCACACAATTTTTTTAAAATTTATAATGCCAAATGAACATTGCCGCAAAATTGTATGGCAAATACCCTCTTTACGCTCTCAAATCACAAAAAACACAAAAGCCGAACACAAAAAACCCATAAAAAAATATGACCCATAACTTACAAAAAACATTTGTGCTCTCTCTGGGAGGTTCGTTAATGGTGCCAGAAAATATTGACCAGGTTTTTTTAAAAAAATTTGTTAAGGTGATTAACAAAAAAATTAATCAGGGGTATAAATTTATTATTATTGCTGGAGGGGGCAAGGTTTGCCGCCACTACCAAAAAGCCGCTTTGGCTTTAGGAAAACCCAACACAAAACAATTAGATATCCTGGGCATTGCTCTTACTAAAGTAAATGCTCTTTTGCTGCAAATTGCTTTTGGTCCAAAAGCCCATCCTGTGCTTTTGGACAAAAGGGGAGCAATAAAAAATTTCGCTCAATATCCTCTTATTATTGGTTGTGGCTGGGAACCGGGTTGCTCCACGGATTTTGATGTAGTGCAAACAGCCATTGATTTTGGTATTAAAAACATTATCAACCTCACTAATCAAGATTATGTTTATAGCGAAGACCCTCAAAAAAACCCTTTCGCTCAACCCTTAAAAGAGCTGCGCTGGAAAGATTTCTTTAAATATTGTCCTCAAAAAAGAACGCCGGGAATGAACACGCCTTTTGACCCCCTTGCCAGCCGCTTGGCGCAAAAAAATCATTTAACAGTTATCATAGCCAATGGCAAAAACCTGAGCAATCTGGAAAAAATTTTCGCGCAAAAACCTTTCCGTGCCACTATTATTTATCCGTAAGAACATCTGAACAAAATAAAAAAATAGCTTAAAGGCGCGGCTTAAAAAATTTTTATTTTTTATTCCCCATTATCGTTTTTCATTTTTGTTTTTGCTATGTCACAAAAAAAGACTTTTTTAATCATAGACGCCAATGCCATTGTGCACCGCGCTTATCATGCTTTGCCGCCCCTGCAAACCAAAACAGGAGAAATAGTAAACGCTGTTTATGGTTTTTGTTTAATGTTTTTCAAGGCGCTTGAGCAAGTCAAGCCAAATTATGTGGCAGCGTGTTTTGATGTAAAGGGTCCCACCTTTAGACATGAGCAATTTAAAGAATATAAAGCCAAAAGACCAAAAGCACCCGAAGAACTCTATCAGCAAATTAATATTGTTAAGCAGATTTTAGAGGCTTTTGCGGTGCCGATATTTGCCAAGGAGGGATATGAAGCTGATGATTTAATTGCCAGCCTATGCTTTTTAATTGAAAAAAAACAAGCCTTCCCTCAAGCGCAAATTATTATTTTAAGCGGTGATATGGATAATTTGCAGCTGGTAAAAGAAAATATCAGGGTGTACACAATGCGCAAGGGCATTAAAGATGTGGTTTTGTATGGGCCTCAAGAAGTGCAGGAAAAATACGGTGGGCTTTTACCCTCTCAATTAGTGGATTACAAAGCATTAGCAGGAGACGCTTCAGATAATATTCCCGGCATCACGGGCATTGGAGAAAAAACAGCCATCAAAATTTTAAAAGATTTTACCTCGCTGGAAAATTTATATAAAGAAATTGAACAAAATAGCCCTCGCTGTCAAAAATTAGGCGCTTCTCTTTTGCAAAAAATCAAAGACTACAAAGAGCAGGCCTTTATCTCTCAACAACTGGCGCAAATGGATAGCAGTGTCGCTTTGGATTTTCGTTTAGAAGATTGCCAATGGGGAAAATATGATAAAGAAAAAGTGAAAGCTCTTTTGCAAAAACTGGAATTTTTTAGTTTAATAGAAAAGTTTTTAGATCCGCTTTCTGATTTAGGAGAGCAAAAAACAAAAACCCCCGCAAAACAAGCCAGTCAAAAAAGCCTTGATATCTTTGCCTCTTCCCCTTCTCTTGCTCAGTTTGAGAAAGAAATTGAAAACTTGAAAGCGCAAGGCATTTTATCCCCATCATTAGCGCAAACCGAATTGCTCCTCTTTCCTCTCGTGAGGCAAATGGAAGAAAACGGTATTTTGGTGCACGAGCAAAAATTAAAAAATCTTTCCTTGGAGTTTGAAAAAATAATTGAAAAATTGCGCAAAGAAATTTTTCAATGGGCAAAAATGGAATTTAATATTAATTCGCCCTCTCAGGTGTCCAATGTTCTTTTTAAGCAATTAGGGATTTCCAGCAAAGGAGTGAAAAAAACGCCCGGGGGCGCTTTGTGCACCAATATTGAAGAATTAAAAAAAATCGCCGCTGAACATCCTATTGTTAAGTTAATTATTGAACACCGCGAAATCTTCAAACTAAAAAGCGGCTTTGTGGACGCTTTGCCCAAACTCATTAATGCGCAAGACAAAAAAATTCACCCGCATTTTCACCAGTTGGGCACGGAAACGGGCAGAATGAGCTGCTCAAATCCCAATTTACAAAACATTCCTATCAAAACCTCTTTGGGGAAAAAAATCAGAGAATGCTTTGTGGCACAACCCGGTTTTCTTTTTCTTTCTGCTGATTATGTGCAAATGGAATTGTGCGTGGCAGCGCATCTTTCGCAAGACGAAACAATGTTGCGCTTTTTACAGGAAGGTAAAGATTTACATTTAATGACTGCCAGTTTGCTTTTAGAAAAAAAAGAAGATGATGTTTCGCCCCAAGAAAGAATGTTGGCAAAAACATTAAATTATGGAGTGTTGTATGGTTTGGGCCCTTATGGGTTTGCCGAAAGAGCGGGTATTGCTTTTGCTAAGGCAAAAGAGTTTATTAATCGTTATTTTCAGGTTTTTCGGGGCATAGCTCAATTTACAGAACAAACAATTACAGAGGCGCGTCAAAAAGAGTTCTGCCAAACCCTTTTTGGCAGAAAAAGATTTATTAAAGAAATCAATTCCAGAGATAATCGTTTAAGAGCGCAAGCGGAAAGAATAGCACGCAACTTTCCTGTGCAGGGCACTTCCGCAGATATTATGAAAATGGCAATGGTAAAAATAGCCCAAGAGCATATTTTAAACAACGACTGCAAGATATTGCTGCAAATTCATGATGAATTGCTTTTTGAAGTGCGCAAAGAAAAAATCTCTTTTGCCCAACAAAGCATTAAACAAGTAATGGAAAATATCGTGCGCTTAAAAGCGCCCCTGAAAGTGGAAATTAAAACCGGCCACAACTGGGGAGAGGTTTAGTTTTTTCAAAATCAGCAGCCAACCGAAAAATTTTTGCTCCAACCAAATATCAAACGCGAGTTCTTGACAAGCGCTATTATACAAAGTGCCATTAAGATAAAAAGGGGGTGAGAGATAAGAAAAAAGAGACTTTCCGCTCTTCTTTAACGGGAGAGCCTTGGTTGTATTGCGTTCCATAATAACACAAAGAATGGATTTTATAATTAAAAAGTATTAAAATGAAAAAATGCCTTTACCAAACAATCAAGAAGAAAATTTACAAAAAACAGCCAAGGAAATGATGAAAGCGACAACCAAGGTTTTGGGCGCGGTTTTACAAACGCATATGCAATATATTCTTTATAAAGAGGGGCCCGAGGGCTTAAAAAAAGTGGAAGAAAAAATGGCTGAATTGGGTTATCCTATTTTATTTAAAGAAATAAAAAATTTTGAGTATTATCCCATCGGAATTGTGTCTTTGCCCGTGGTAATCGCTAAAACAATTTTTCATTGGTCAGATAAAGAGATTTTTGAAATGGGCAATCATGCTCCCAAATATTCAGCAGTTGCGAAGCTTATGTTAAAATATTTTGTGGGACTTAAAAGAATAGTAAAACAAGCCCCTCAGTATTGGAAAAAGCACAATACCGAAGGAGAACTTACGTGCGATTTAGACGAAAACAAAAAACGCGTGGTGGTAAAATTAAAGTTTGACCCTCTGCATCCTTTATTTTGTGTGTTTTTTCAGGGATATTTTTTAAGAATATTTCAGTTTGTTGTGCCAAATAGCAATATCACCATCAAAGAAACCAAGTGTATGTTCAAGGGCGACCCCTATCACGAATATGTGGTAAGGTGGGAGTAATTAAAAAATAAACAACAAAATATGACCAAACAAGAAGCAGATGCATTAATGAAAATTCCGGGCAATATTAAAGGAGCGATTTTCCATACCCACGCTATGTTTATTCGTTATAAACAAGGCGAGGAGGGAATAAAAATGGTGGAAGAAAAATTAAAAGAATTGGGCTATCCCTTGAAGTTTAAAGAAATTAAGGCTCTCAAATGGTATCCCGAGGCATTAAGCGTTTTAACCATTCTCACTGCCAAAGATATTTTTCATTGGACAGAAAACGATATTTTTGAAATGGGCAATGCCGCTCCCAAATATAGTTTTGTAGTAAAGGTGCTAATAAGACATTTTTTATCTATTCAAAGAACTTTCAAAGAGGCGGGATTGAGTTGGAAAAAGAATTTTGATTTTGGAGAATTAGAACCCCACGAAATTAACGAGCAAGAAAAATATTTAGTGTTGCGGGTAAAAGGTTATAAATTCCATCCTCTCATTTGCGTTTATCACAAGGGTTATTTTTTACGTTTTGCCCAGTTTGTGCTAAAAGGAAAGAATATCACTGTTGAAGAAACCAAGTGTATGTTCAAGGGCGACCCCTATCACGAATATGTGGTAAGGTGGGAATAGTTAAAAAATAATTCAATTATGCCAAAAAATCATAATGTGAAAATAGAAATTGAATCGCTTAAAAAAGATTTGGAGGATTTGGAAATATACATTAAAGAATTTTCTAATTTTTTGCCTATCGCTGTTTGCACAGTGAATCCCTTGGGCGTAATTATTGATGTGAACCGCCGCTTTGAAGAATTAACTGGTTATCAAGCCATAGAAGCAATTGGCGAGTCCTTCCATTCTATTTTTTTGGAAAAAAAGAAAATCAAAAACATTGAAGCAGAAATCTTGCAAAAACCCATTATCAAAGACAAAGAAGCAACATTGCTCACCAAGCGCTTAGAAAAAATTCCCGTTACCCTGTCTTTAAGTCAGAGAAGGGATTTTGAGGGCAATTTTATTGGCTATTTTGTGGGCTTAATTGATATCACTGCCTTTAAAGAATTGCAGGCAAATTTAGAGAAAAAAGTAAAAGAAAGAACCAAAGAACTGCAGGAACGATTAAATGAATTAGAAAATTTTTCTCGTCTCACTGTGGGCAGAGAATTAAAAATGATAGAACTAAAAAAAGAATTAGAACAACTAAAAGCAAAAAAACAAAATATACTTTCTCATGCGAGCAACGAGCAAAACAAAAATCAAGCCGTTTGAAATTAATGATTGATTACTTGCTTTACATTGAAAAAGTAAAGACAACTTTGATAATTCACTAATCATTGTTTGCTCATTAAATTTTTTAGCAGTGAAAAAATCAAAACCATTTTTATCTCTTTATCGTTGCCCATTTCTAAAAAGAAAAACTTCTTGCTGGTTTGCCAACTATTTTTTTTATCTCTTAGCCCCATAAAGAAAGTTTATTTTTTTCCTGCCTCAAAACAACTCTTTTGTACCAAAAAATAAAATTGTCGTTCTGTTGTTTTTATTTATTTCTGTTTTGCTTATTTTTCTTTTCCTATTGCGTTTTTTTGTGTTTTGCTTTTTTTGGGTTCTCTATTATAATTAAAGAAATAACTCATAAATAATTTTGCCAAGCAAATTATTTATGAGCCAAAGATTGATTTAATTAATTTTGCTTACAATTTTATTCAAACAGCAAACGAAGTTTGGCGGTTTTTCCAGCGCATTTTAAAAATATAAAACAGCCAATATAAGTTTGTTGTTCTTTAATGGAGAAAAAAATTATTATTGCTATTGTTTTTATTGTTCTTTTGGTTGGCGGGGGCGCGTGGTATTTTTTTCATCGTTCTCATTTGCCAGAAATTGTTGCCCCCACGTCCGTTGCTCCCACTCAGCAAACAGAATCAGTGGCGGGCGCAGGTTGGTCCACTTCCACTGACGAAACACAAGCTGTGCAAGAAGCGGTTAATATGATGCTGGGCAAAATGAAAAAAACCCCTGATTTTGCTTTTGTGTTTTGCGCCTCAAAATATAATGAAGAAAAAGTTTTAGCTGAACTGCAACGGCTTTTGCCCCAAACAAAAATTTTGGGAGGAAATAGCGGTTATGGCGTAACAACGCCGGGCGGATATTTTTGGTATCCTTTATTTAGCCAGTCAATATCAATTTTAGGCATTGCCACTGATCGTATTATCTGGGGGGTAGGCATAGCGCCTTCAGAGGGATTAGATTCGAAAGCCACAGCCAAACAGGCGTTATTGTCAGCTATAGAAAACGCGGGCAAGGATGTTAAAGAAAAACCTGCTTTGGTAATTAATATGCCCACTTTTGATATGACACAGGAAGAAACATTAGAAGCCGTTGGCGAGCTGTTGGGCCCCGATGTTCCGGTTTTTGGCGCTTATGCTGCTGATCAGGGAATAAAAGGTGACTGGAGAATTTTTACCAACGAACGCATATATTCTCATGGCGTTGTAATGGCAGTGGTGTACACTGATTTAAAAATCGGTTTTTATAAAGAACATGGTTTTGAAGTAACGGAAACAGGCGGCACAATCACAAAAGCAGACGGGAAAAAACTTATAGAAATCAATAACCGGCCAGCCGCTGAAGTTTATAACGAACTTATCGGAGGCCTGCTAACAGAAGAGGTGAAAAATCCTACCACCACATCTTCTTCTTATTTAACAAAAGTGCGCGTAACAAGCGCTTTAAATCCTTTGGCGCGAGTTATTAAAAAACCCGGCCAGGAACCATTTTACGCGCCCGCAATGGTGGTGTATATTTTACCCGACCGCTCTTTGCAGTTGGATATTGCAGTACAAGAAGGAGATGAATTAAAGATATTACGAGGGGACTGGGAAATACTATTAAATAGAATGCAAACCACTGCTCAAAAAGCAATGGAAACATTTGCCATTCAAAAAGAAAAAATTCTTTTTGCTTTAGATAGTTTTTGCTGCGCTACTAATTTTGCCATTCCCCAAAGCGAACGGCCCAAAGAAGCGCAATTACTAAAACAAGCAATTGGCGGAGAGTTTGTGGGAATTTGCGCTTGCGGTATCCAATGTTTTGACCCGCAAAGAAAAACCAACACTTATAGCAGTTTAAGCAACGGTATTCTTATTTTCAGCGAGCCATAATTTTAACATAAATGCTTAAGGGTTTTTTTGGAAAAATCTGGTTGTTGGGAGTTTTTTGCAGTTTTTTTGCCATCGGCATAATGTTTTTGGTAATGCTTAATTATTATCTGCAAAGAGAACAAAAGAATATCTTGGAGCGCAATAATCTTTTGGTGCAGGTTATTACGCATGAAATTGAAAGCGGTTATTTAAGAGGGTTGTGGCCCTATAAAACTTTAAAAATGGTGAGCGATAATGGCGATGTTGTGTTTTTGTGGGTAGTAAAACCCGACGGAAAAGTTTTTTGGGCAAATGAGGCAGAAATAATAGGCACAACCGTGCAAAATCCTTTTTTGAAAACACAACAAACGCAAGTGGCTGATTTTTCTTTTCGCAAAGAAAAGATAAAGCTGATAGCCAGCCCTGTAAGGATTGAATTAAAAGAAGAGCCTTGGGTAATTCTTATGGGTCTTTCTTTGAAAAGCCTGAAAACCGCGCAAAAAGAAACAATTTTTTTGAGTGTTATTCTTTTGTTGCTCATTACCTTTTTTATTAGTTTTATTGCTTATTATTTTTCCCGCAGAATCACCAATCCCCTTAAGACGTTGGCGCAAGATTTAAAAATCATCGGCAGCGGTAATTTGGCGTACCGAACGCATATAAAAACCGGAGACGAATTAGAGGATTTGGCGCACTCTTTTAACCAAATGGCTGAAGGTTTGCAAAAATCAAAAATAGAGTTAGAAGAAGCAAAAACAGTTTTGGAAATAAGAGTGGCTGCTCGCACTAAAGAGTTGCAGGAGCTCAATAAAAGTTTAGAAGAAAAGGTGCAGGAAAGAACCAGAGAATTGCAGGAACGATTAAATGAGTTGGAAAGATTTCATCGTTTGACTGTGGGCAGAGAATTAAAAATGATAGAATTAAAAAAAGAATTGGAGCAATTAAAGGCAAAAAATAAAAAAAATAAATCTTCCGCAAAGCGCTCCAGCGCCATAAAAAGTCGTTTATTATCTTAACAACAAATATCTTTATGACTCCTATCACCCCAGAAGAAATCAAAGCACTTTTGGTCAAACAGGGCGATGTGCGCGGGGTTGTGTTCCAAACTGACGCTAATTATTTGTCAAAATATGGGCCGCCAGACGCTTTACAAAAAGTAGAAGATAAATTAAAAGAGTGGGGGGTTCCTTTTCAATATAAACAAGCAGCGCCATTAGGATGGTATCCGGAGTCCTGGAGAACGCTTTCTCTTTTAGCTGTTAAAGAAGCATTGGGTTGGGACGATAATCAAATTAGAGAAATGGGCAAATATGCACCCAGGGTCTCTGTGATTGTCAAATTATTTTTTAAGTTATTCCCTGATATTGAAAAGTTTGCCCAGCAAATTCCCCATTATTGGAGAAAACATCATACCAGCGGCGATTTGGTGGTGGTAAATATAGATAAAAATAAAAATATAGTTACAGCTCATCTTAAAAATTTTTCTTTTCATCCAGTAGTTTGCAAATATTTAGAAGGTTATTTTGAACAAGCCACCAAACTAACCCGACCCGCGGACGCGCAAGTGGTTTGCCAAGAAACACAGTGTTCTTTTCGCGACAACACAGACTATGAGGTTTATCAAGTGCATTTTTCCAAATAATCATACAGAGATATGAACTTTGTAAATAACACAAAGGTCGCTTGTTTCGTTTCACCCCGTCATTAAACTTTAAGTTATATTACGGGGTGGCCCAAATAATCTTTATGACCCCTATCACCCCAGAAGAAATCAAAGCCATTTTGGTCAAACAGGGCGATGTGCGCGGGGCAGTATTTCAAACTGACGCTAATTATATTTTAAAGGTTGGCTCGCAAAATGATGTGTTGCAAGTGGAAAAACAATTAAAAAAATGGGCAATAGACTTGCGTTATCAGGAAATAAAAGCAATGGCTTGGTATCCGGTAGCCTGGCGCGTGCTGTCTCTTTTGGCTATTAAACAGGTTTTGGGTTGGGACAATGAGCAAATAAGAAAAATGGGCCAAAACGCGCCCAAGGTTTCTATTATTGTTAAACTGTTTTTTAAGCTGTTTCCTGATATTGAAAAGTTTGCCCAGCAAATTCCCCACTATTGGAGAAAACACTACACAGCTGGCGATTTAAACGTGGTAGAATTAAATAAAAATAATCAAACAATGTTGCTTCACTTAAAAGATTTTTCTTTTCATCCGGTGCTTTGCAAATATTTAGAAGGTTATTTTGAGCAAGCCACCAAACTAACCCGACCCGCGGACGCGCAAGTGGTTTGCCAAGAAACACAGTGTTCTTTTCGCGACAACACAGGCTATGAGGCTTATCAACTGAAATGGACTAAATAATTTTCAGATGTAAATTCTTTTACTGTATTTTTCCTAAAAGCGACATTAACTTTAATTTTGCCTATCTTTAGCGCTCGCGCTTTTGAGCCGATTTAGCTCTAAAAGATAGAATTTTTAATGCGTCAATGAATCAAGAAGATAATTTTTCTCTTAAAAAAGAAAGGGAATTGGAAGAAGATATTTTTGTTTTGGAAAAAGCCATCAAAAGCTTTTGGGAGATTTTGCCGGTGCCTGTTTGCACCACCAATCCTCTTTTTTCTATTTTATCTACCAGCCGGGCTTTTGATAATTTTTTTGGCTATTCTGAAAACGAAATAATGGGCGAAGATTTAACAAAAATCATTGGCGCTAAAGATGATTTTGCTGAAGTTCTTAAAAATCTGGCAAGCCAAAAAAAAGTTTCCGGTGTTGAAAGCGTTTTGCGCAATCGCCAAAATAAAGAATTATTTGTGTTGGTTTCCGCTATCGCGCAAGAAGACGAACACGGTGAGGTTTTTTCTTATCTTTTTTCTTTTGTTGATATTACTTTGCTCAAAAAAACCGAACAGGAATTGCAAACAAAAATTCAGGAATCCCTTAAAAAAACCGCTGAACTCAATGATTCCCGCAGAGCGTTGATGAACATTTTGGAAGATGTAGAAGAGGAACGCCAAAGAGCAGAGCACGAAAAAAACCGCACCATGGCGCTTATCAAAAATTTTGCTGACGGGCTTATCACAATGGAAAGGGGAAAAATTACTCTTTTTAACCCCAAGGCAGAAGAATTTTTTAACATTAGCGCAAAAGAGGTTATCAATAAAAGTCTTGTTTTTTTAAGCAAAGAACATTCTGCTTTTAGCGCGCTTTTTCAATTGTTGCAAAACAAAAAAACAAAACAAATCTTTCGGGAAACATTAGCCATAAACACTAATTTAACAGTGGAGGTTTCACTGGTCTGCGTGCGCAATACCCAAAAAGCCTGTGTTGCCCAAATGATTATTTTACATGATGTGACCAGAGAAAAAATGGTAGAAAAACTGAAAACAGAATTTGTTTCTATTTCTGCGCACCAATTGCGCACCCCTCTTTCTGTAATCAAATGGATTCTCAGAACAGTTTTAGACGGAGATGCAGGTGAATTGGCGGAAGCGCAAAAAGAGTTGATAGAAAAAGCTTATAACAATAACGAAAGAATGATAAGGCTGGTTAATGATTTATTAAATGTTACCCGCATCGAAGAAGGAAGATTTATTGCCCAAAAAGAACCCCTTGATGTGTGCGCTTTAATCCGGGAGTCAATAGAAGCCATTAAGGATAGCGTTGCCAATAAGGGGCTAACACTAAAAACATTTATTCCCCCTACAATGATTTTGGTGCAAGGCGATAAAGAAAAATTAATGCTGGTGATACAAAACCTATTAGAAAATGCCCTTCACTACACTAAAGAAGGTTTTATTGCCATACGATGCGATTTGATAGAAAACAAAACGCAAGTGAAAATAGCGGTGCAAGATAGCGGTATTGGTATTCCCCAAAACCAACAGGAAAGGGTTTTTTCCCGCTTTTTCCGCGCAGAAAATGCCACAAAAATAGAAACCGAGGGTTCGGGACTGGGCCTTTTTATTGCTAAAAATGTGGTAGAGGCGCACGGCGGAAAAATCTGGTTTGAGTCCCAAGAAGGCAAGGGAACAACATTTTATTTTACTTTGCCCACCACAAGCAAAAAATAGGGTAAAGCGAAAAAATAAGGAGCAGGAAGGAACCAAGTTCCTTGAAAACAAATTATTTTAGCATCATTTTGTATTGCACAATTCATAGTATTGTGATTTTTCTTGGGTGGAGGTAAAATAAATATAATCATTATTATTCAAAAATTTATGGCAAAAAAAATTTTTATTATTGAAGACGAAGAAATTATTAGCGAGCTTTTAGAAAAAAAATTAAAAGAAGAGGGTTATGAAGTGAAAAGCGCTAAAGACGGCGAAGAGGGGTGGAAATTATTGCAGCAAAGCGTCTTAGAGAAAACGCCTCCTGATTTGATTTTGTTGGATATTGTAATGCCTAAAAAAAATGGTTTTGAGGTAATGCAAGAAATGCAAAAAAATCAAACGCTTTGTCATATTCCGGTTATTATTATTTCCAATTCCGGACAAGCTGTGGAATTAACCAAAGCGCAAGAATTAGGGGCTAAAGATTGGCTTATTAAAACTGAATTTGACCATCGCGAGGTTTTGTCTAAAATCAATCGTTATATTGGGAAATAAGCCACTAACCAAACAAAAATCATATGGCAAAAATATTGCTTATTGAAGACGACAAGTTTTTACACGAACTGATGGCGCGCAAGCTCCAAAGCGCTGGGTTTGAAACAGTAAGCGCTTTTGATGGAGAAAGCGGTGTGACAATAGCCGAAAAGGCGGGTCAGAACGGTTTTGATATTATTCTCTTGGATTTAATTTTGCCCGGCATCAATGGCTTTGAAGTGTTAAGCAAGTTAAAAGCTAATCCTGCCACTGCTTCCATTCCAGTCATTATTCTTTCTAATTTGGGTCAAAAAGAAGATATTGAAAAAGGTTTGGATTTGGGCGCAGTAGACTATCTGGTAAAAGCGCAATTCACCCCCGCTGAAATTTTAAACAAAGTTAAACAAACTCTGATTCTCAGCCCCAAGGTAAATCTTTAATTTTTTTCGCGCTGCCCATTTTAGAGCAGCAACAATTTTTTGACATTAAGTAATTATCTGGTGTTCTTATGCCTGAACTTCCTGAAGTAGAAACAACCATTCACAGATTAAAACCAAAAGTCCTTCACAGGACTTTTATTGATGTTTGGAGCAATTGGCCAAGTTTAATTAAAAAACCAAGCAGTTTTTTGGATTTTAAAAATCAAATAAAAGGCAAGAAAATTTTAAACATAAAAAGAGCGGGTAAAAATATCTTGTTTGAGCTTTCAGATAATCTCATAATGTTAGCGCACCAAAAAATGACTGGTCATTTTTTATATGGAACGTGGAAAGAACAAAACGGCAAATGGATAAGCCAAAGCAAGGGGCCAATAAGGGAGGACCCGCAAAATCGTTTTTTACATTTAATTTTCTTTTTAGACAATGGTTTCCAAATGGCTTTATCGGATTTAAGAAAGTTTGCCAAGGTTGAGCTTTGGCAAAAAAACGAAATCGCCAATAATCTTGTTTTAAAAAATTTGGGCCCGGACGCTCTCCAAATAACTTTCGCGCAATTTCAAAGCCGCCTGCAAAAGAAAAAAGGCAGAATAAAACAGGTATTAATGGACCAATCAGTCATTGCGGGTATTGGCAATATCTATTCTGATGAAATTTTATTTGCCGCGAAGGTGCATCCGCTTTGTTTAGTGCAAGAATTAAATAATAACAAAATAAAAGCAATCTACACAGCAATGAAAAAAATCCTACTGTTAGCTATTAAAAAGCAGGGAACCTCCATATCAGATTACAGGCTACCCAGCGGTGAAAAAGGAGCATATCAGCAAATACGACAGGTTTACAGAAGAGCAGGCCAAAAGTGCGTGCGCTGTTCAACAAAAATTGCCTCTTTGAAAATAGGCGGGCGCACTGCTTATTTTTGCCCGCGCTGTCAAAAAAAGGAAGATTAGATTTCAAATTCAGAAAGTCCGTTAAAATCTGTTTTTTTCCAAATTATTCAGCACAACACCACACACAAAAAGATTAATTAAATAATCCCAATAATCCACAACGTGGCTCTGTTTTGTTATTGTTAAATATAATGTATAATATATAAAGCAAAAAGATTTTTTCTATGCAATTTACAGTGCCAAAATTTTTGGAACGGGAAACCAAGATTGCTTTTGGTTTAACATTTAAAAATCTGGCGGTGTTGGCTGGGATTGGTTTTGTGCTTTTTGTTTTGTATTATGCTTTGCCTAAAACCCTTTTTGCTTTCATTGCGATAGTGCTGGGAGGCGCTTTTTTAGCAAGCACATTTATAAAAATTGGCGGTCAGTCGTTGCCTCAACTTGTTTTTCATGGTTTTCGTTTTTTAAGCGGTGCTCGCACATATGTCTGGAATAAACCCCAAACAACCTCGCCGGTACGTTTAGTGAAAAAACCAGCCCCGCCCCCTGAGAAAAAAGCAGAGGCTTTAAAAATAGCGCCTCAAAGCAAGCTTTCCTATTTGGGTTCGCGAATTGTTTTTCCCGCTCTTTTAAAGCAAAACCAAACAAACTTGCCATCCAGAGACCAAGAACCATCACCGCCAGAACCTTATTTTCCTTCTGAACCACCTGAAAATAATGCTGATAATTTTAAATTTTAAAAAACAAACCAACAGCGTAAAGAATAGTCAATAAAGATTTATTAAGAATACAAAAAATTATTAAAATTAAAATATTGTTATGCCATTCTCTTCCACCCAAAGCTTATTGCAGTTTCAACAGATAAAAAACGGCGTTATTGTTTTAAAGAATAAAGCCCTGCGGGGCATTATGATGGTGTCTTCTGTAAATTTTGATTTAAAATCAGAGGAAGAACAAAATGCCATTATTTATCAGTTTCAGGAATTTCTCAATTCTTTAGATTTTTCCTGTCAAATTGTTATGCAATCCAGAAGGCTAAATCTTACCGGTTATTTTGAAAAACTGCAAAAATTAGAACAAGAGCAGGAAAATGAGCTTTTGCAAACCCAAATCGCAGAATATCGTAAATTCGTGCAGGAATTAGTGGGCGGGGGCTCTATTATGACCAAACAATTTTTTGTGGTTGTGCCTTATGCTTTGGGAGAAAATTTACAAACATCAGGTATCTTAAAATTGACAAAACCAAAACTACCCGCGCTCACAGAAGAAACATTACAAAGATGCCGGGAACAATTATTGCAAAGAATGGAATTTGTGGCTATTGGCTTAAAACGGTGTGGCTTAAATGTCGTGCCCCTTACCACTCCTGAAATTATTGAATTGTTGTGGGTGTGGCATCACCCCAAAGAAGCAGAGGTGGGCTATTATCCGGAAATTATTCCCGAACTACTGCAATAATACCTGCTTTTTATTCGTAGTGTTCGTGTGTGCGTTCGTAGTTTAGTTTATTAAACCTATGCCTTTTTTCAAGAAAAAAGAAGAAAAAGAACAATTAGAAATATCGCCTCAGTCCATAGATGTGGCTGATATTATTGCGCCCTCAATGATGCAAATCCAGCAGAATTATTTAAAGTTAGGAGAAAGACTGTGCAAAACCTTCTTTATTTTTTCTTATCCCCGCTATCTCACCACTGGATGGCTTTCACCGGTAATTAATGTTAATTTTCCCTTAGATATTTCTATTTATATCCACCCCATTGATTCTGGCGCTGTGCTAAAACGTTTAACCAAAAAAATCACTGAGGTGCAAGCGGAAATTGAAGAATTAGAAGAAAAAGGCAGGGTTAGAGACCCTATGCTGCAAACCGCTTACGAGGACATAGAAACATTAAGAGATGAACTGCAAACCGCGCGCGAAAGAATGTTTCGCTTGGGCGTTTATATCACTATTTATGGAGATTCGGAAAATGATTTAAGAGAAATGGAAACCTTTTTGCGCTCTATTTTTGAAGCCCGTCTTATTTATATGAAACCAGCGCTTTTACGTGAAAAAGAAGGGTTTATTTCTGTTTTACCTTATGGTTTAGACCAGTTGCAGGTACACACGCCTATGAACACTGCCCCTCTATCCAGTATTTTTCCTTTTGTTTCTCCTGATTTATCTGCTAATGAAGGGATTTTATACGGCATTAATTTGCATAATAGTTCTTTGGTGCTTTTTGACCGCTTTAGTTTAGAAAATGCCAATTTAGTTGTTTTTGCCAAATCAGGCGCGGGTAAAAGTTTTTTTGCCAAGCTGGAAATTTTGCGCTATTTAATGCAAGGCGTGGATATTATTGTGCTGGACCCGGAAAACGAATATCTTTTTTTAGCAGAAGCAGTGGGCGGTTCCTTTTTTAAAATCTCTTTAAACTCTGAACACCACTTAAATCTTTTTGATTTGCCTGTGCCTCGCGAAGACGAAGACCCAGCGGATGTCTTGCGCTCTAATATCATTAATTTAGTGGGTTTATTGCGCATTATGTTGGGCGGCTTAACTGCCGAAGAAGATGCTCTTATTGACAGAGCATTAACAGAAACCTATGCCAGTCGCGATATCACTCCTTATTCTGACCCAGCCACCTGGGGCCAAAAAGTACCTTTGTTGAGCGATTTGGAAGCAGTGCTCTCTTCTATGCAAGGCACAGAATCTTTGCTGGAACGTTTACAAAAATACACGCAGGGTTCTTATGCCAACTTTTTCAACACGCCCACCAATATTACTTTAGATAAAGGAATGACTATTTTTGGATTAAGAGATATGGAAGATGCTTTAAGGCCAATGGCAATGTTTGTGGTGATGCGCTTTATTTGGAGTCAGGTGCGCTCTTATTTGAAAAAAAGAATTTTGCTGGTAGATGAGGCTTGGTGGTTAATGCAATCAGAAGACAGCGCTTCGTTTTTATATGGCCTTTGCAAAAGAGCAAGAAAGTATTGGCTGGGCGTAACCACTATCACACAGGATGTTTCTGATTTTATGAATTCTGTTTATGGCAAGCCTATTGTTTCCAACTCGTCATTGCAGTTTTTGCTAAAACAAAGCCCGGCAGCCATAGAAACCGTAAAAGAAACATTTAATCTTACCGAACAGGAAAAAAATATGCTTTTGCAATGCGATGTGGGCGAGGGTATTTTTATTGCCGGGCAAAAAAGAGTAGCGCTCAAGGCTGTTGCTTCTTACAGCGAAGAGCAGTTTATCACCAGTTCGCCCGAAGAGATTATCAAAATTAAAGAAGCAAAAAAGCAGATAGAAACATAGCATTTCAAAAATAATTTTTCATTTTTACTTTTTTGGTTTTTATCATTATGGCAAGGCGACTTTTGAAAATTTCTCTCTTTATTTGTGTTTTGTTAATAATGTTTTTGAACGTTTCGCCAGTTTTCGCTTTGGAGTTAAATTATCCTTCTATTCCGGGCTTGGGTAAATTAAGTGATTATGAAAAATTGCCCTCTGATCAGCAATTGGGGTTTGTTGTTAGTTATATTTATAAACTTGTTTTCTTTATTGTTTTGGGTGTGGGGTTGGCTGTTTTGCTTGCCAGCGGATTTTTGTATATTGTGTCTTCGTCCCGTCCCCAACTTTTAGCCACAGCCAAAGAAATGGCAAGCAATGCCTTGCTGGGTATTTTTATTTTAATGATTTCTTATTTAGTGCTTTATCTTATTAATCCCCAATTACTATCCTTAACATTTAAAAAACCTAATCTCACTATAGAATCTTATCAGGGAGAAACTCCTCCGCCCAATGCCATTACTTTGCAGGCAGTGCCTTTGAGTGAAGAATTAAAAAAAATAACACAGGATTTAACTGAAAAGATTTATTCGTTGGACAATGGCGAATATTATTATGAAAAATTTGATATGGAAACAATTTTAGCTCCAGCAAAAGCAGATACAACGCTGACGTCCGACCAAATTCAGAAAAAGATAGATACAGCAAAAAACCAATTCAAAGATTGCATTGACGACGACCAAATGGTTTTTTGTTTAAGCAATGGTTATGGCGCCCTTGCCACAGAAAAATCAAAGGGAAGAGAAGTGCTTACTTTTGAAGACAGAAAAAGAATGGCAAATTTGGGTTGTATTTGTTCCCACAAACTATCCGTTATTAAAAGCGATAGCAAAATATTGTTTAGGCCCCAATTACAAATTGAAGAAACAGCAGAAATTTTAAACAAAATCAGCAATATCTTAAAAGACGAAAAAGATGCCAAGGGCAATATCGTGAAAAAGGGTTTGGAGTCTTTATTGGCAGAATGCCAATGCGGCAACGCTAAATGGCATATTCAAGATTTTGCTTCCCGAAATCCTCAATGCAAACCGGGATTACAACCTGACACCACAGAATACAAAGAGGCGCTTAAAAAAGGAGGTATACCTTATACCCAATGCGATGATGTGGGCACAAAAGTAGATGCTCAAGGCGCTCTGCTGTGTGATTTAAGAGATGTGCGCAAAATTAAAAACGACAAGGGCGAATATGAATATCAAGTTTGCACTAAAGGCAGAAAGGGTCAATGCGAGCAAAACGATAGTTGTTGGGTATATTTCAATCCGGATGAAACAGTATCTATTCAGTTTTCAGATAAAAATAACTGTTCTGAGGGCCCAGTCAAAAGAGCAGTTATACCGCGCTTGATTAAACTCAAAACCCTGCAGATTTTAGAGCTTTATAACCAATTAGAAGCAAGAACCCGCTTAACCACTAATTTTTTGGACAACCTTACTTTGGTGGGCAAGGCTTTAGACACAAATAAAATGGATTTTGTAATAAGCAACGCGCAAGGGTTATGGGGTTATGACGCTGCCAACCAAATAGAAGAATGGCAAAAAACCCACCCGGTGGTAATTGAAAAAGCGCAGTCAGCATTAGAAACACAGCCCGGGTTGGAAACTCCAAACCAAGAAACTACCGCGCACAATCAGCCAAAGCGCACAGGCTTTACAGCAAAAATAAAAAAGCTTTTTGCGCCCTTGTCTTCTTTTTTTGCCTCTCGTTTTCCTTTTTTTGCTTCTGCTTTTCAGGAAGAAGCGCCAGCAGATTATTCTCCTGCTACCTTCTTTTATGTGATAGACGCTCCTCCTGATGTGTTACCAGAAGAAGTTTTAGAAAAAAATAAAAATGTTTGGCGGGACGCGCAAAGATTTAAACTCTTTAATGTGCTCACCAATTTATCGTTGGAAGATGTTGATGCTATTTTCCAGCAGTGTTTAAACTCTGCTTTCGGCTCTGCCCAATACGCTATTAGCAAAGAACAGTTAGAGGCGCTTATTGAAAAAGCCAAAAAAGAGGGTTTATTAGACCATTTAGAAAAAGTGGCTCAGGAAAAAATAAACGAAGCAAGCGCTTATTTTGCAAATGGTTTTGAACAAGCCGCAAGTAACGATATTAAATTGGCTTATATCAAAAAATTTTTTGACCAATGTCAAGGCTATGGCGAATGCACTTCTGAAACAGTATTGGATATCGCCAATAAGATTGAGCAAAACAAATGCGGCGACACCCTAAAAAGCGCTTTGAACAATACCTGCTGTTATTGCGTTATGAATTTAATGAAAAACAAAATCCCGCCCCGTTTTGTAAGCAACACCCTAACAAAAATTTTAACTGAAAACATAGGAAAAGCGTTCCCCAATATCCAGAAAATTTTACAAACAAAAACAAAAGATGTTTTATTCCCGCCCAACAGAAAAATAGGAGACTTTTTGGATGATGATATGGGAAAGGTTTACAACAGAATCTTACAGGGTGCTTTAACCCAACCATTTAGCCAATTAATTCCGGGTCTTAATGAGTTATTGGAAAAACCAATGAAAGAGGTTTTGCCCCGCTTTGTAGCGCAAAATTTAGAATCATTAAATAACTGGTTTGCAAACACTATTAAATCCACTAAATCGCTTTTGGGTAAATACAGCGAAGGCTATGCGCGTTCTTTGGCAGAGCAGTATATTATCAAGCCATTGCACCAATGGGCAGATGAGCAATTTGATAAAATGGGTATTGGCGTGAAAAACCTTACTATTGGCGAGTGTTATAAATGGTTAGAAAATGGTTATATTTATGAAGTAGATCAGAGACAAATAGATGAGTACAATACTGGCATAGAAAATGGAACAATCAATTCTTTAGGGGCAAACGAACCCGGTCAGTGCAGAAAAATGACGCCAGAAGAAATAACTGGTTTAAGTAAGGCGCCCATAGGATTTACATATTCACAAACAGAACTTGGTAAAATTAAAATTACCGGAGTCCAAGAACAAGAAATAAAAAGCAAATTCCGTGAGACTATTTGCAAGGGCGCAGGCTATTCTTGGGGCAAGTCTGGTATTATAAAAAGAAGTGAAAGCCAAAATGAAGAGTGGAATTTTAGTTTTACAAACCTACCAAACATAGAAGAAGGAGAGGGTATTTGTTATGAAAATAGCAATATAAGTCGGGATTTACAGGGTGCCATAGAAACAATACGCGATAAGAAGAAATTAAGCACTTGGATGAAAACAGGCTTGATAAATTATGCAGAACAATTAGGCGTGGCTTTAACCCAAACCGCCTTGCATATGGCTTTGGAATACGCCAGAGTTTATGTGGAAGATAATTTTTTAGCGCCTCTAATGGTTTACTGGAATAAAATTGTGGGCTTTCAACAAATGCTGCAAAACTTTTTGAGCGCTTCTGTAAAAGATGTTTTACCTGACCAAATTGCTGACTTTTTGCAAAGCAATATCAGGAATGAGTTAAAAAATTTCTGCACAAAATATAATAATGCCTTAACAGCGTTGAAAACAAATCCTAACAACGCGGATTACAAATGCAATAATGGCTGGATAAAAGTTTCTGATTTTGTTTTAGATCTTCCTAATGATAAAAATATCGATTTTACAACAGAATGGAAAGACCAACCTAAAATAAAAAAAGATTTTTGCGTAAATCCCAAAATAGGCAATAAGTTATGCCAATTAGAAGAGCATTTAGAGCAAACAGTTTTTGAAGAATTGACTTATTACACCTGCAACAATCGTTATGCCCAAGATTCTGCTTGGCAAGAAAAATGCCAAAGTGTAGTAAATGCTTTAAATGACCAATTAGGCAATGTTTTATCACAGATTTGCTACACAGACAGCGAAGGAAAAGAGTACTGTTTCGATATTAATAATTGGTTAAACAAATCTTTAGCAGAAATACTTTTCCCTAAGATTAAAAACATTAATGATCTTATCAAGACCTCGCCCAAAGATCTTATGTGTGGAAAAAATCTAACAATAGACAACACAACAGTTGCGCCTATCATCAATCGAGGAAACAAGCAGTCAGTTGAAGAGCAATGTAAACAAATTTTCCAAAACCAGTTTGCTTTAATTCCTCGTATTAATCAAGAAAAAATCGAGCAATTAAAGTTAGGCGATTTCGTGCCCTGGTGTTTTTTCATTGACTATGCTTGTCAAAATCCTGCTACTTTGGCATTGGGCTCGCAAACAACAATAGGTGGATTTCTTAAGCAAACAATTATAAATACCTGCAACTTGCTGGACAAACAAAGCATTAAGCAATGCTCTTCTAAGGCAGGTGATTGTTTTTGCCCATATGATTGCCCCAAAGAAAGCATTACGGGCAACCAAAATTGTTCTGAACAAGCAACGGCTTGCCAGTTGTGCAACGCTTTGGCTCAAAATTCTATTTTTTACACTCTACTTTCTGAAGCAGTAAGAGATGTCCCCCTTAACAAACGAACGCCAGAGCAAAAAAAGAATGAAATAGAATTTTATGCGCAAATGGCAAATGATTTTCCAGAACTTACGAATGATATTCAACAATTAGCAAAACAGCGAGGTATTAATTGGCAAATTGAAGTAGCGCCACTTATTCTGCAACAAACAAAAGACGCTATAAAAGCTCTTCTCTCAGGAGATATTTCTGAAAAAATGAAATCTCTCATTTATATTTTGCATACCAATCAGGCGGCTGGCACTAACTGGTCTTTTCGCGAGATGCTTCTTGGCTATAGAAATGGAATTTTCAACCAAACACTTTATCAATTTCTCAAAAATAATGTTTGCGCAAAAGTAATTGAAGATTTTGAATCTGCTTTTCCTGATTTTGCTTTTGACAATGTGAAAGCAGAAAATTTAGATAAAATTAGAACTGCTTTGCCCTATTCAATGGAAAGCGTGCAATCTTTTACTTTAGCTGACCAAATCAGAATTATTGCCAACTCTGGCAAAGAGGGCGCTGAAGAGTATGTTCTTTGCAAAATCTTAGATAACACACCTCAGGAAATTTTTGGATTAGACCAGTCACTAAGAAACTATATTCGACCTAAAGAATATGTTATTCTTTTTGATTTATTAGCAAACGAATTAAGCCCGGGCTCACCTACTGATTGCAGAAAAAACGAGCAATTTTATGTAAAAAACGGTCAGGCAATGTGCTGTGATAAAACATTTATTCCGAGTGGCTCGGGCAAAGGGCTTTGCTATAATGTAGGTGAAAGGCCAGCAAGTTTAAATCAGTTCATAGACTATATGCTGGACAACAATCCCGTCAGCGCTTTAAGAGATTTACAACAGAGTATGCCTGATTCTCAAACCTATTCTTTTGTGCTTTATACCTCTGAAAAAGAAGAGGGCTGCGCTAACGAGCAATTTGCAGTAAACAAGCCCATTGCTTCTTGTTTGCTTTCTTCAGCCATAGAGCAACTAAATGAACTTGGGGCAAATATTAACCCAAACAGCAAATTTGCTCCCACTGACAATTCTGTGATCATTACCATTGACAATAAAGAATTCAAGCCATTTGCTTCTTTTACTTCTAACAACAAATATTATTATTTTATAAAACCTGACGCTGAAAATAAAGATAAAATAATTCTTGTTTTTGAAAGCCCAAACACAACCAAAGCCCAGTTTGGTGAATTTCTCGATTTTATGCAAACACCCCTGGGCACGCTTTTGGACCAAGCAGTAGGCAAGCAAACAATAGTGGAAATAATATGTGATTCTTTCAAAGATGACCAACAAAACACAATTTGTGACTTAGGAATCAATGCACAAATTAATATTAATAATATTAGGCAAAAAATAGTAGAATTTTTACGAAAAAAACCTGTTGATTTATTAGAAATATATCTCAAAAACCCTCTTTCTCTCCAACCCTCGGGACAAGCGCAAAACAAAAACCAAAGCCTAATGGATCTTTTATCTGCTAACACTATGCTGGGCCAGCCACTAACAGATACTATATTCAGAATGTTGGGATTAGAACAATCCCTGCAACAACTTGTAGATATTGGCAAGCAAAAAACGCAGTGGATAGATGCAGGAGCAGTAAAGGTGGTAGAAAAAGTGCAAGATGGATTAGAAACTGCTTTAGTGGATTGGCCCAAACAAGCAGGCAGGTATTTAGCAGGATTGTTAGGATTTAGCATTGGCGAAAAAACAGCCGCTGATGTTGCTGGTAGGGCCTGTTACGAACTGCCAGCAGGTCAAAATTGCAAGCCCGGAGAAATTTTGCGCCAAAACAATGGCAAAAACGAATGCTGTTTGTTAGCTAAAGCCCAAGCTTGCACGCCTCGCTGCCGTAAGGTTGATAGATGGACCACAGCCTGCAACACTTTTATTGGAGAAGAGGCAGAACCAACAACGGGTAGAAATGGCACTAAAATGTGTTGCTTGAAGTTAAACAACGAAAAACAAAAATGCCAACGTTGCCGGGCAGTTAATTCGCAAGCAGGCGGCAAATGTATAGAAAAAGACGATAATGGTCAAAATTATGAAACAAAAAACGGTGATTTCTGTTGTTCTTTTGAAGAATATACAGCAAGCTCTAATATAGCCCCGCCCGGTTCTGAGGACGAAGATATTCAAAATGCAGGTTTTTGCTGTGTGCCAGTGGAAAAATGCATTTCCACTCATTTTGCCGGACACTTGGAAAACATAGCAGAAATGATGGCTGATGGCAAAATCCCATTAAGAAGTTTAAAGGAAAAATAAAAACATAAATCTATGGTACGCTTTTTACAAAAATCTATTGCTTTAGTGGTGTTAACGAGTTTGGTTCTGCAATTTTTGCCTGCCCCTCAACCCGCTGAAGCTTTTAGTGTTAAAGATGTGGGCAAGTGGTTGGCTAAATTGGGCGAAAAAATAAGCTTTCCTCAGATTTTATTAAACGAACAAGGTTATCTAAAAATAGGTCGTTATGAACTCGCTTGTTTGGTTAAGGATGCGCGGGGAAATTGTGTTAATCCTTTCAAGCACACCACTTTAAGCATTTTTGGCCATACGGCTAAAAGCCAAAAAAATCTCATTTACACTGAAGGCGAACACAAAGGAGAGCCCATCATCCCACGGCCCTATATACCCGAACAGTGCGAACTGAAAATTCCCTTACCCACTGACCCCGGAGCAGAAAACGAAAGCCAAAAAATGGCAGAAAAAAGAGCTTGCATTTATTTAGCGCGTTTGCAAGAGGCTGCTGCCCAGCAGGTTTTTTTGGCAAACAGAATATTTAATGCTACTGACCCCTTTACTGAGTGCTCTTTTATTAGAAACTGCCGCTCTAATTGCACCTTAAAATTAGGCGAGCTAACTTTTACAATTACTTTGCTGGATGTAGCAGCATTATTTGTGCCCGGGGGCTTTTTAACTATTTTGCAAAAAATTTTGAATATTTATCGCATTGTAAAACAAGCCTGGACAATTGTGAATGCTGTTAGGGGATTGTTTGATGAAGGCGTGACGTTTATCAACGATATTTTTAGCGTAATGAATCAGGTTTCTTCTTTCTTTGAAGCCATAAGTCGCAACGGATTGAAAATGAGTGATGTGCTTATTTATGGCGCGGGCGCTGTGGCATCCTATTTTGGAGGCAAACAATTACAGGAGATTGGTTTCAACAGGGGGGGCAATATAGGATGGCTATTGCAAAAAGGCGGTGACGTTTTAACAGCCGGGCAGGGCGTGGTGGGTGAAGCAGCAGCCACTATGGTTTTGAACACCGGCAGAGCCAAAAAAGCCACTGATAGCTTGCAGGAAACTTTGGCGGGATTTGCCGAAAATAATTTGAAATTTGTTACAGCCAAAAACGAAGCCATTCAGTTTAATGAAAAACTAAAAAGCGATTTGCTCTCCACCAAAGAGGTTTTCAAAACCGAACCCTATATTGCTTTTCTCTTTAATCCCAAGGACTCCAAAAAAGAAGAACTGCAAAAGTATTTAAATGATTTTTCCTCTTTTTTACTGAAAATAGATGACTTTTTAGCAGAAATTGGCAGTGCCGCTGTTTTAACAGACGGCACGAATGTGCAGAATCTTGTGCAAGGGAAACCCTCCATAGATGAGTTCAAAAAAGAATGCACAGAGCCTGCGAGTTCTGATGTTAAAACCGACACAAAGCCTTTAGAGCCTTCGTGGGGGGGAAATTGGCCCACTAATTGCCCTGAAGAATTAAAACCATATAAATGCTTCCGTACTAACTTGCCTGACCCAAATACCCCAGAAGGCAAAGAAATAACAAAGTGGATTTCTAGTCCTGAAACAATTTTCCTTGATTTTTCAGGAGAAATTAAATTAGGAGATTACTATAATGAACAAAAACAAGAAGGTAAATTCTTTTGTTATTTACCCCACCGCGCTTACAGCACACAATGCACAATAACCAACAAGACAACGGGTTTAACCGAGACACAGAATTGGATCGAGGTGTTTAAAGAAGCAGTTCAGAATGTTGGCATTTATAAGCCTCTTTTCCGATTAACTGACCCTGAATATATTAAAAGAAGAATTGTGGGCTGTGATGATTTAAGCTGTTTCGACGAAAACAAATGTAAAAAAACAAATCCTTGTTGTTTGCTTGTTAAACAACAACAAAATAACACAAGCGCCAAGTGCAACGATTTTGATGATGCTGACAAATTAGCACAAGATAATGACGGGGAGGGCCGCAATTATTTGGCTTGTTATGGTATCGATGGTAGATGCACAATTGATGTACATCTTAATAAATGGCGGGTTTGGTGGGAAACATTAGCGCAAGAAATTGGCACAGCAGAGAATTTTTCAGCGGTTGCCAACTATTTACAATATTTACAAGGCCTTCCTGTTTCTAACTCAACCAGAAGCAAATATTTAGGCCTTATATACTCATCTCACCCATCATTAGTGGAGAAAAGTTTGCAAAATATCCAGTTAGAAATACAAGAAATCTCTAACACTCTTAATAATTATTCTAATCTTTTTGAGTATGTTATGGCTAAAAAGGATGAGGATAACAGATTCGAAACTATGTACCAACGACACGCATATTTGAAGGATAAAATACTCTTTTTAGTGCCTGCTTTAATGAAATTTTCTGACTTGGAATTTATCTTGGCAGAAAACAAAACGGGCTGGTCTAACACAAAAGCAAAAATTGTAGAGGCTGAACAATATTTGTTTGATAATTTAGCAGTAAGCTTAATGCCATTTGGGTTTACAGTAGCAAAAAAGAATATAGAAAATTTAGAAGGCTGTGTTCTTCAGTTAAAGAATGCGACTGGCAAATTAGACCAGCAAAGCAAACAGTTTTGGGAAAATGTATGGTTTACGTCTGACTTAGCAACACCACCCGAGTGGACCGGTAATCCTCAAACTTCTTGGGGTTATGACTGGAGCACAAGTTACGATATTAAAGCAGCCTATGAGGATTGGGATGAGAAAATCAGGGTTTTGAGCGCTCACAAAGAAAGATTTGAAGATATTAAAAAATCATTTGATTTGGGTATTTCTCCGGAAAGACCATTGGTGGTGTTCCAGTTAGAAAAAGCGAAAAAAGAACTTAATGATATGATATCAAAAATTAAAGAACAACTAAATGGGATAGACGACACTTCTCTTCAAGAATTAGCAGAAACGATTATTAACCAAATGAAAGCCTATATTAGCAATGAAATCACAAACCTAAAGAATACACAGCAAAAAGAAACGGGTGAAATAACATTTGACGATGGAACCAAAATAGATGTAAATGGATATAACCCCCAGCGCGCTTTTAATAATTATACAAACTGTTGCCAAGAAGATGATGGGGACTGTTGTGGTTTGGGTCTTTCTTGCGCTGATGGTTATGCGCTCACACGAACTAATTGTGATACTTGTGTGCACGACACTTGCGCTTGTTATCAAAAAGCAACGGGTACTTGCAAAAGACACGAGTATACGAAAACAGAATGTATAACGCCTAATAATTGTCAAGAAATCGTAGAGCACTATTACACATGTACTTTAAACAATAAGGAGTACAATAGTAAAAGCAAATGCAAAAATGATTGCGAAAAAATAGAATATTGTTACCACTCTAATGCTTGTTATCCAACCCTGACAGAATGTCAAAGTGAATGCCGTAAAATACGTTGCGATGCTTATGGCAAGCCTTGTTCTCAAAAAAGATGTTTTTTAACAGCAAAGAACAGATATGAACCGGGCTATAACGCTTATATAAAGTTGCAAAAAGAAATTGATGAGCTTACAAATTTGTCTAACGAGGTGGAAAAAAATAAAACCAGCTTGCAGGACGCGCTTAATAACATAACAAACATTGTCGTCGACTCCCTTGATAAATTAAGTAAGGCATTAACAAACCTGCAAAAAAAATGGGAAACAACTGTTTCTTTTACTTCTTTTGAACATCAGGAATCAGAAATGGGCAGGGCGTATCTAAACAAAATTATTGAGTTGCGCAAGGCAGCAGAAGATATAATGAATACACAGATTCCAAATTTGCAATCAAGTTTAAAGATAATTGAGCAGCATATTGAGTTCATCAAAACCCTCAAAGAAAATTTGTCAAGTCTCGTAAAGAAGGAAAAAGTGCGGAATATGATTAATAGCGTTTTCCAAAATTTGATTAATACATTTACAAGTGTTAAAGGATTAACTAATAGGGTTATTGGTTCTGCTATTGACAAAATCGGTCCTGTTGAGATTGGTAGTAATTATCCATGTGTTAAGAACAACACCCAGCTTTTATACCGCTTAAAATGTTTTGAGCAAGAAAACGGCAGAACCTTTGACCAGTTGCTTAAGTTTATGGATGTGCTTTATCAAATGGAAAACGGCTTGTTTGTGCTTTCGCAGGTGGGAGAAATTTTGCCTACCATTGAGCCGTCATTGGATATGCAGCCTTTGCAAATAAAACCCAATTTAATGGATGAAATCACAGAAAAGGCATATTGTTGTAAAAAACCCAAACCAACAGATTGTAAAGCAACTTGGGACGATACAAAATGCAATGAGCATCTCACTCTTTTTGAAGGCCAACAGCCCGAAGAATCTTCCTTTGAAAAATTTAAAAAGGATCTTTTAGCCAATCCCTTAAACACTTTGCAAGAAAAGTTTACGGCTTTGATGAATTATTTGATTGGCAATAACCCCGAAACACCATCAGTGCAATATTCTTTACAAGAAGCAAAAAAGAAAATGGCAGACGATGCTGTTTTTGGCGCTAAAACTATTCCATCGCTTGATCTTAACTCACTCACCCTAACATCGGAACCAAAAAAGGGAGGAAAGGGCGATGATTATGGGCCGCTTCTTGACCAAATGCAAAAACAAGCAAGCGAATTATGGAATGATTTAATTTGGGGCACTTCAGATGTTTCTGAAAAAATTAGGTCAGCGTGCGATGTGCTTTTTCCTGTTTTAGACAGCGATCCCTTAGAAATAGAAAATCAGTGCAAAGCGCGCACCACCCAGCAATCAGAAACTGGCGAGTATTTTAATATAAGTTTATTGGGCAATAAAACACTGAAAGAACAATGCAAGATATTAGACCAGATAGACCTTGATATTTTGGAAAATGTGCAAAACGACTCAACATATATTGAGAGGCGTTTGAATGAACTTCAAGAATTGCGCAACTGTATTACCAGAGAACAATCTTGCACTGACGCAAACGGCAAGCATCCCTGTATTGTGTGCCCCAAATGGTTTTGTTTGAATAAAGATGGCTTTTGGGGTGCTGGCGCAATGAACGCAGACCCGTATTGTGTTGAACAATGTCAAAATCGGAAGGAAGGCCAAAACACTGGTTATGTTTGTGATACAACAAATAATATTATCTGGGACACATCAACACACGGACCTATACCCTCTGCTAACCCAGATCAAACAAGTGTTTGCGAGCCCTTAAAGCTTAATTTTGCTCAGTGCGCTCAAAATAATGTGGAACAAAGATGTTCTTCGCTAAATAATATAGATTGTTCTATTTTTGAGCAGTGCTCTGGTAAGGAATTAGAGCGTCAACAAGGCATTCAAAAATGGATTGAAGTAAGAGATGAAAACCAGTGCCCCAAATGGTTTTGTTTGAACAACAAAGGTAATTGGGGAGGGAAAAGCGCTGTCAACACAGATCAATATTGCCTTGACCATTGCGGCGCCAACGAAAAACCAAACGACGGAATGTATTGCGATGTTAACCAAGGAATTATCTGGGATACATCACGACACCCTAACCAAGGCTCGCAGGTTTGGCCACCACCTGGCAAAAGCGATCCAAATGCTACAATAAGAAACCAGTGCATACAAGCGCAGTTAAAATTAAAGGATTTAAACGCCTTAGATGCTAACAACTCTTCTCTATCATCTTCTTCATCAGTAGATTGTTCTGTGGTGCAACCTGTAATTAATTTTTGCTCAGATAGCAATACCTGTAATAAAGCAAAAGATGCTTGTTTTGCATGGGAAAAACAAAAGCAAGGGCGGCAAACAGCGCTAATCAGCGGCAAGCCCCCTATGGAGTGGCCGCCTAAGAGTCGTTGTACTGGTTTTATTAATGAGCTTGCCAAAGGTTATTTAGGCGCTCAAAATGCTTGCATTAGCACCCAAAAAGAAATGCTTGTTTTAAAAGGATTACGAAAAGCAATAGACGAGGCAAAAACTGCATTGTGTCCTGATTGTTCTGACAAAGAAGTTATTGAGAAATTAATTGCCCAGTGCAATAAATTAGATTATCAGATTGATTTTGCGCAGGATTGTTATAATTTTGGTATTTTAAAAATGGTAAAAAATGGAGAACCCGATTGGTTTGGTCAGGTTAAAACAGACTTAGAAAAAACAGATAAAGATGTTGAGGACGATAAAACCAATGCCCAAAATTCCATCAAGAATCTGTGCAACATTTCTATAGGGCAAGGCAAAGTAATGGGCAAGGAGATAGAATCTTTATCATCACCTTATAAAGAGCTCCAGTGTCCAGTAGTGGGATCAGGAGGACCCGCTGTTGACTTCACGCTTCCCTTGCCCTCTGATGCCGTGGGCGATAATAATATAAAGGAAGCCCAAGAAGCGCAGGAGGCTCGTTTGTTAGTAAAAAAACTTTGCACCCAGTCTTCCAGTGATATGCGCACTCCTCTTAATGAGGTAATGAAGGTTTTTTCTCTGCTTTTGGGCGTGAAGTCATACAGCGGCGCCAAAAACGGTATCAGCGCTTTATATTATGATGCTTTAAGACTGCGCAAAAGAGCCAGCGACACTATTGCTTTGATTAAGGGCTTTCCGGCAAAATTCAAAGAATTATGGGGCAAGGAAGATACTATTAGCAAAATCACGAAAGCCAGCGTAAAGATAGAGCCACTGCACTGCGTTCAAGGACCAATGGTAAGCTATGCAGGTTCTGACAAAAAACCGGTTACAGGCCCTAAGGGTGGGCCAGTGTGCCCTGATGTTTCTTCTCTTTTTGCCCAAATGGATACCTTGTTTGCGGAAGTAAGGCAAAACCTGAAACTCATTGATATGACGCGCCGAGTGCCCAATACTTCTTTTAGCCTCTTTAACAAAAATCTGAAAGTGGAAATTAAAGATACATATCAGATAAACAAAGAATTAGATAAGGTGGTGCGACCCTTGTATGATAGGGCTGAATCTATCAAAAGCAAAACGCAGTTGATGTGGGCCTTGGCTTCGGCTATTAATTTTGCCAATGCTAATTGCACGTGCGGTAAAAGTTATTGCCCAATGATTGGGTCCGTGCCTTTTTGTGTGTCTGGTTTGCCTTTAACATTCACGCCCCTAAAAGAACCGTTCTGCCATTTAGTGTGGTCGTTACGTTTTCCTTTGGCTACTTTAGCCGAAAAACTCAAAGAAGATTTAGAAAGCGAATATTGGCATTAAAAAATATAAACTATGTGGCATAAAAAAATTCTATCAATATTAATAAAAATAAAAGCCAATAAGAAAAAAGTTATTAAAATTGGTTTGATAGTGGGAGCCACTGGTGCTTTTGTTTGCTCGGTGTACATTTTTTATTGGCTAAAAACAAAAGGACCGGCTTTGGCGCAAACAGATTATAATAATGTTAACACCCGTATTGTGTGCGAAGAACCTATTCCTATTGGTATAGCTATTGAAAACACGATTGACCTTTTAGATAAGGTTTATCTTACCAATCAGGGCGATGTTTTGGACACAGCAAAAGAAAGAGTAAAAGATTTAATAACTATTATCAATGCCAATGGTAATGGCAATATTTGCGATTTTAACAAATGCACAGCCCAGCCCGAAAATATAGGCGGTATGCTTTACGTGATAGTCAGTTCGGGCATTGGCGGTCTTGGTGAAAAGAAAATAAGCATAGGCAAGGGCTGGCCGCCATTATGTAAAAATGTAGGGGAACCCAATAATCCTGCGCTATGTGGAGGCGATCCCTGCGGCTTATCAGGCTTGAGCCATTTTATTAAAAAAAATGAACCACAAGCAAATAATAATTCTTCAGACCCCACAAAATACAACGGCGCCACATTAGAAGATTTAGCTGCGGCTTTGGGAGCTGAATCTAATAATATCAAAGAAATTTTGGGAGGAAAAAATAAAGTGGTAACTGAAGATATAGCTCAAGAAGATGAAAGGGTGGGCGAAACCAAAATCAGCGACACAGAATATGTTTTACGTTATATTGATTATGTGGAAAAATATTGGTTAACGCCCAGCCCCCTTGGCAATACCTGCGCTTTATCTAAAACCGAGCGAGAAAGAGTAAAAGCAGGCAAAATGGGTGAAAAATATCCCAAAAGTTGTTTAGCAGCATTAGCTGATAAAACCTATTCGCCCAAGCCGTGGTCAGAAACCTGCGAAAAAGAATGCGAAAGCGGTGATTTAACCAATGAATGCCGCGAATGCTTAGCTGAGTGCGAAGGCAATTCTATTTTTGCGCGCATTAATTGTAAACTTTATCGCAAAGACTCTCACGAAAAATGCAAAAATATCCCGGGCGCAACTAATAAGTGTTGTGGAGAAGAATGCGCAGACGGCTTAACGCCTGAATGTTATAGCTGTTTGTGTCCAAAAACCGCTGGAAATGAAAAAGCCGCAGAACAATGTTTAGACTGGATATGCGGTGGCAGCAGGAGCAACTGGGTGTGCTGCCATGAAGAACCCATTGAACAGCCGGTGTATTATGTTAGTTCTTGGCACCACTCAGAGGAAGAATTAGAAGGATTAGAAGAGCCTGACACATATAAGGATATTGTAAACTCAGAAAACAAAGAGTTGGAACAAAAAGGTTTGTCAAGCAGGGTGTTTGTGGCTACTGCTTATGGTGGAGCATGTTTCCCACAACTCCAACGAACATCTTTCCCTGCCAATAATCATGGTGTAATAGTGGGTGATATTGCCGCCCCCCAACCAAAAACATTTAGCCTAACAACGTTGAAAAAATTTTGGAATAATATTAAAGGGCGAGATGAACTGGAAACCTATTTCAAGGATGGTTATTTGCCATATCAAACTAAAGTAAGAATCAAAAAAGATAACAAAATACAAATAGCAAAAAAAGATAAGACAGGTAAGTTTATTAATGGAGGAGAAGGACAAAAAATAGGAGATCTTTTTGGCTCATTTAAGAGTTCTGCTTCTTTTCCCTCTGATGATGGTTATTATTATTTTTGCGTTTGTGATACGGGTGGAGACATTAAAAAAAGTCGTATTGATATATATTTACCAGAAATACAAGACGCTCGTAATTTTGGGGCTAATTTCTTAGAAATAGAGTTAGTGGGTAGGGATGAGGAGTGCTGTAAAGAAAACAACTCTAATTATCCTCGCATATCAAACCAAGAAGTATCTTGTTGTCACCAAAATGCCAGAGAGTGTTGTAGCGGCTCTCCTAAAAGTTTAGATTGTAGTGAAAAGGGTTGCGAAGATGGTAGTTTATGGCATAGTATTTGCACTTATTGTACAACATACAAGTGTCCATCTTTATTAATAACAAAGTGTCAAAATAAAAATCATTGCCCTAATTTGCAGTATAAAACTAAGTAAACACACCACAGATGAGGCCTATATTAAAATATAGTTTTGCATTTTTTTTCTTGGGTCTGTTTTTGCTTACCATTTTTTCTGCTCATTGGGTATGGGCTGGTTTGAAATTACAACAGCAATATCCGGAAATTCCCGGGGTGATTTCTTCGCTTAATCAAAACATAGAAGAAGCGCAAGCTAAAAAATCACAGCCTACTATTCCTTCGTTAATAGGATATATTATAAGCTGGATAATGATTTTATCTATTATGATTGCCACTGTTAGTTTAATTGTGGCGGGCGTGCAATATGTAAATAGTTTTGGCAAAAAAGAAGCAATGAAAAACGCTCGGCTTAAAATTATCAAAGCGTTTATTGGCTTAACCATCTTATTTAGCGCTTATATCGTTTTGGGACTTGTTCAACCAAGTATACAACTGCCTACCATTCAAAAAAGATATGTAGCAGCGGACGTAATTCTGTTCTCTCAAGAAGGTTATAACGATTTTTTTTCTTCTACACACCCTCTTTCCAGAGAATATATAGACGATTTAGCTACCCAAAGAAAAGTAATTTATTTTGGCTCGCAGTGGCCTGATGTTGAAAAAGAATTAGGTGTTCTTCAACAGGGGGCTAATAATGAAAAAAATTTTGAGCAATTTAATTGGGTCGGGTTGGGTTTAATAGGTAGCGGGGCAAAAAAAATTAAGGTTTTAACCTTTAAAGAAAAAAATTTTAATCAGGGTATAACAAATTATAATATCAATCAAAAGCAAAGTATGGAAAGATGGTATACCACCGAAGGGATCTTTAATGGCAATGGGGAAAAAATTCCAAACAGCGACCCAAGCCAATATCTTGTTGGTTCAGAAAAGCTTTATTATTTTGACTTGCAAAATTTTACAGAAAATAATGTCAGCCAGCCCCCCTTATCCATAGCGCTTACTGGTATTGGTCCCGGCATTTATTTATATTCCCAAAAACCAGAAACAAGAAAAATAGAAGGTGTTGATGTTTATTTGCCATCTTTTGGCACCCAACGCTATTTAGAGTATGATTGCTCGGATTTTAGCGACTCTGGCTTTGCTTTTGATAATATGGCAACAGAAATTGAAATTAAAAACCATACAGAACAAAACCCGGATAATGATTTATTGGCTGTTTTGTTTAATGATCCTAATTATAAAGGCAGCTTCAGATTATTTTTTGAAAAAAGAGACATTAGTGTGCCCAATCTTTATTATGAAAGAAATCTTAACAATAAAGACAATGATTTATCAGAAAAATTCGAGGAGGAAACACCTTCTTCCTCAGGCGAGGCTCCCGAAGCGGGGATTGTTGTGTTCCGTGCTAAATCTTTAAGTCTTTCTAAAATAAAACAATTATTTTGCGATAATAATGGTGTTTTTAGCCAAAAAAGCATAACAGTGGGCAACGTAGAACAACAAAAGAAAAAAACTACTATAAATAACACCGATGCTTATGGTTTTGTGCAGGGCGTTTCGTCGGCACGCATTTTTAATTTGGCTAAAAAAATTGAGGATAATACTTGCAAAGAGGTACGGCTTTGCAATCAAGAAAACCTTCAAGGCTATTGCCTTTCTTACACGCCCCAGGGCAAAAGGGTAGAGGGTTTATATAATGCTTTAACGTTGCCAATGCCTTGGTTTTTTCCTGTGCCCATACCCTCACGTCTTATTGCTTCTAAAAACGATTATTTAGAGGGTGGCTGGGATGCAGCACATAGCCTTTTGGGTTATTCGAATAGCCTTTTTGCTAACAATATCCGCTCTTTGGGTATAGATGGAAACTGTTTGGTGGCTTTGTTTGAAAATTCTTTGAAAAAAAGCATAAAAGATTGCCTCACTATGGTGGAGCAAAAAGACTGCTGGGAAAACGATAAACCAGGGGAAAAATCACAAATTTTTTCTCCTGATGATATGATTTACAAAACCGATATTGCTTATATCAATTTAACCAATCAACCCATTGGACAATGCGTAAAAAGAGTTTTACGCATTCAAATAGCCAGAAAGCCCTGCGCTTCTGCTATTGCTGTTTTTCCGCTAAAATACTAAAATATTTAAAGTTCCATTGTCTATGATAAGAAATTCAAGGAAACCAGCCTTCTTAGATTTGGTTCTTGAAAATTTTTAGAATTTTTTGTTTTTAGGTTTCCGTTAATCTGTTTTGCGCTCATTTGTACTGTTTTTTATTGTATTAATTTATATGATGCAAAAAAGATTTAAAATAACAATTCTTTATTTGTTGCTTTTTATATTTAGTGTTTTGCCTTTTCTTGTTGTGGCAGAAACAAAATTACAACAAACCTATCCCATTATTGGAAGCTTGCGCTTTCCCACCTTGGTTGCTGGCTCCAAAGGAATGGGTAATTTAATAAAATACATCTTTGCTTGGATAGTTGTTCTGTGCATTTTGGCTGCTATTATTGCTTTGATTGCTGGAGGAGTGCAGTATGTGGCATCAACAGGCAACATAGATAAAATGCGCCAAGCCAAAGAAAGAATTTATGGTGCTTTTTTGGGCTTGGCTATTTTAATTGGCACTTGGTTTATTTTAAACACCATCAACCCACAATTGAGTATTGTAAAGATTGCTTACGAGCCAATTAATAAGGGTATTTTTTTGTTTTCCCAAGATAGTTTCGAGCAATTACAGAACTCCTCTGACAAAACAATTATTACTGAACTTGTCCAAAAAGGCGAAGCGGTACGTTTATTATACGATACGCCAGATTTAACGGAGTTGTTGGGCCCCTTTTTAAAAAAAAGAAATCAAAACGACTGTAATAATAACACTATCCCAAGCATTACTTTCCGTGATTTAGACATAGATGTGGTATGCTTTGGAGGGATTAGAGAGGCAAAGTCCATTGTTGTTTTTTATCCCCAAAAAAATTACGGGTTTGAAGATCCAAAACACATCCGCTATTTCTCAGCAGAGGGCGAGGTAAATAGCGCAGGCACCGTGTTAAAAAACCAAACAGAAGAAATATACACCTATCTTGAAATTCCCTCTAATATTGATCAAAACAGCAAAAATAAATATCACAAATGGCAATCCAATAGTTGGCAATTTCAATCAAAAATAAGCTGTGTTACTATTCATAGTCAACCAAACCAAGAACCAATCTCTTATTATAATTCGCCGACAAAACTCATTCTAAATAGCCAATCACAAGAAGAGGTAAACCCTAAGATATTTGACAAAGATACAATTAAAAACCAAACCCCTCAAATATGTGCCAAGCAAAACTGTTGTTATGTTGGTTTATCGCTTAAAATTATTCATAATGGTCCCGGGGTTTATTTAATAAGCGAAAAAGAAGAAACCCGTTATTTTAATTCAAGCGTGCCTGATTTAAGCGTGCCGGAAATTAATTTCAATCAGTTAGCTAAAAAAATAAAAATTATTAATGATGCAGAGGTAGAAGGCGAAAAAGAAGAGCATGATTTTTTGGTGATTTTGCACTCAAAAGATCATTTTTCCGGCAATTTAAAAATTTTCCTGCAAGCCAGAAGATATGACACGGATAGCAGTAAAACAAGCCCCAAGGCAAAGGGTAAATATTTGCCAGCATATAATGCTGATGGCACACCGGTGTTTTATGATAATTTACCAAACAACTCAAAAACCAATTTTGAAAAAGACGGTAAATTTGCTTATTTTAAAAAAGGCATTTTTGGCAATTTACCAACCATTGATTTGCTTACAGAAAATGATAACTACCCTAAAGATGGCTGCACTTATAGAGGTAATGCTTATAACAACCTTAGCCTGTTAGAAAATTTAATTAAAATCAGCGAAACGAATATTAATGAAGACAATGATTTGTGTGGCGGTATGAAGGGTCAAGCAGTTTATGGTATGATACCAGACGACAAAAGTATTTCTTCTTTGCAAATATACGAATTAGCAGATGACCCCTCTGCATGCAAAGAGGTGCGCATTTGTACTAAACATAATTATAGGGGCTATTGTATTGCGTATGTACCAAAAGGTTATGGAACGCATGATGAATATAATACTATTTTTTATCCTATGCCTCTTTATGTACCCCAGAACATACCCTGCCCTATAGATTCCTCTACTGGAGACACATCAGCTGATTATCCTTATGGTTGTGAGATACAAAGAATAAGTGTTAACACAGAAAAGTCTGAACAAAAAGCTGTTTATTTTTTCCAACATATCAAATCTATTCAAATCACTGGTAAATGCGCTGTGGCGCTATTTGATGAACGACTTGTTGCCAACACTAACACCAAACCAACCACTGATAACCCCACGGAATGGTATTTTGAAAAAGCAATTTCGGGTGCGCACTCTGAAGTTTTTACAGAATCAGATCCTGATTTAGAAGATAATCCTATTGGCCTATGTGGTTCTATTGGTTTATTTAACCGCTGGATAGGAAAAGACTGCGCTTCTGCTATTGTTGTTTTTCCTATTAAGTAAATTTTACTCTCAATTGTAGTTCGCAGATTTTGCCTAAAAAACTGGGTAAAAAAATTGAGTTTCGCTTCAAAGAGGCTGGGTTTCTTGAAAGAATTTCAAAAAAAACTGCAAGATTGGAACGCTGTTCCAAGGTTGCAGTTTTTTTATAAAAGGAGACAACTGGGTTTGTTTCTAAATTGTTTATCTCAACAGGTTTAACTGCAGTCAACTAATTGACAATAAATTTTAATTGTTTTATAATATAAACATTGCTCTTTGAAAATTGGTGTTATAAAAATTTTCCTCTTTATATTTATCCAAAAATCATAACAAAGATATAACAGATATTACAGAAAGGAGAGAGAAATGATGTTGATTTTTTTAGCTATAATAGGGTTTTTTCTAGGTTCAATAGTGCTTTCTTATGTTTTAGAAACATTATTGGACCGTCCCAAAGGTTTGATGAGGCCGGCAGCCATTTTTATTATTACTAACATTTATGTGTTAGTAATGATTTTATGGGTATTGGGCGCGTCTAAACGTACCTGGGTGCACTATGTTGTGCTTGGTTTGGCTGTATTCTTCTGGTTTGCCATTTATGGCAAAGTGGTAATAGCTAAACCAAAAGCGGGTGAGATAGGTTTAGCTACTGTGCTGGGGGCAGCCGTGCCATTTGTCTTTTGGCCCGGCAGAAATTTTTTATGGCAAAACGGCCAAAGATTTGTAGGTGTGGATATGATTATTATTCCTGCCCAAATAGAAAACTCTACTCTTTCGTTTGATGGTATTCCATTAATGAAAAGGGTAGAGAAAGAAAGTATGCCTTTAGGCGCTCTCAAAATTGACTACGCCATGCGATGGCGTGTCAATTTTGAAGATTCTCAAGCTGTTTATAATTTTTATTATAACGGCTTGAAAGAAGGGGTTTTTAAATCTTTGGCAGACAAGGGGTCTATTCTTTCCCAAGCTTTGCGAGCATTGGCTCAAAGAGTAGATGGGGAAAGATTGTTGCGGGAAGACCCTAATATTTTTGTGCCAATAGCAGCGCATTTGCTTTTGGGCACTCCGCGAGACCAAATGCCTCGCATCCCTAAAGAAGGAGTGCCAGACATCCTAAACTTAGGGATTCGGGTTTTCTCGTTTGGTTTAAGCGAAGTCTCGTTAGACCGCAAGGAAACCCCTGAAGTCCTGAAAGATAAGATGGCCGCTCAGGGTATAAAAGCTATGATAGACACCTTGAGGGGTACTATTTCTGAGGAGGTATTGGAGCGCCTTATTGCTCTGCAAAAAGGCGCAAGGGGCACAGTCGTTTTTAGTGGCGGTGGCAAAAAAACTGATGGAACGCGTGTTTTTTTAGAAGCCTCCCAAAGAAAGGAAAAGGATGAAGAAGAAGAGGAGGAGGAAGAAGAGGAATAACAATAAAAAATCACTTTGAATTTTTAAAATTCAAAGCGATAAAAAAACCCGGCTATAATAATATTCAATATTACCGGGTTTTTTATTATTTTTTTACTCAATTGGCTCTCTGTATAAATCTTTTGAAGTGTTCTTGGGCGCAGAAACAGCATTTGTTGCTGAAGGGGCTTGCTTTTGCGTGTTGTCGCTGTTTGCACCAGAAAAAGAGGATTGGCTTTTTGTTTCCTCTTGATCTTGTGCAATTTGTGTTTCTTCTTTTTCTTGCACCCTATTTAATATCCTTGTGTTTAATTCCTGAAAAATCTTTTTGGCTTTTTGTTTGTTAATTGGCAATTCTTTAACAAGGCTTTCTATAAATTGCTCTTGGGTGATTTGCTGCTCCACAAATTTTCTCATTAGCATACTTACAATTTGACCCCAAAAAGGTTTGCCTTCTTTGATTTTTGTTATAATTTCAAGACGGCTTTGTTCTAAACCATTTTCTTTAAGGATTTGATACAGTATTTCCACTGCATCTTCAGGAAAAATGAGAATTTTATTTGTCATAGCTTTTGAAATTTTTAAACTGCAAAGTTAGGACCAAATAACTCACCAAGAAGCCTCTCCACCCTTCTTGCAGTATCCCTGTCGCCGGCTTGTTCCGCTCTTATTCCTTCATTCAATAAAGCATCCTGCACATCAGGCTGGGCAAGTTTATCTCTAATAGCCCTTCTGTCTTCCACTGAAGCCTCTTGACCAAATTTTTTGATTTGATTTGGGTCAAGATGAATAATAGTTTCCGGGGTAAGGGCAGATGGTTGAAAATATTTGACAAAGTCTTTTGCTGTCATATCATAAATTGTATCTCTTGTAATTTTACGCCTTGCCTGCTCTTCTGCCTGATCACGCGCCATACCTTGGGCAACATATTCGTCTATTTGTTTTTTGTATTTTTCTTGATTTATTTCCCATGCTCTATGCGGCGCTGCTTTGCTTAATTCTTTGGCTGCACCGGGATCCAGAAAACCATACTTTTGAACTGTTTCTATATCTTTATCGCTAACAGGCATACGTTTTGCTGTTTTTACTCTTGATAATGCCACCAAATATTTCAAGTCGTTATCGGTTTTGAATCTCTTCTTTAAAAGTCGTTCTTGTACTTCTTCTATCCTATCCTTGCTCAGCTTGCTCAAGCGCGACACCTGCGCGTCTGTATCTAATTTCTTTGCTTGGGTTTCTTCATAATAACCCGGTTCTACCAAGCCAGCTCTTTCTGCCCACATTCCTGCTTTTTTCTTTGCCTCTTGTCCTACTTGTAATGCGCGCATCCGTGCTTCTCCGCTTAAACCAAATCCACTTTTGACTACTTTCCCTATCCCCGCGACTACCGGCGTGGTTCCTTTTTCTCCTCTACTTTTAGATTCTTTATACCCCGCCGAAAACATTGCGGCTGAACCCAAAGCCATCGCGCTAGTGCCCCTACGCGCCATATTAAAGCCTCGCTTAGAAAGAGATGGAATTTTAGCTAAGGATTTATTAGCAAAACCCATTATCATTGCCGTGCCCGCTATATTGACTTTTCTTATAGAAGTCAAGCCAACAATTGAAAAGAAAAGCGTCAAAATATAGGGTCCTAATCTTGTTAAAAACTGACTGGCGTCATCGGCTACTACTATTTGTTTGGCAGTTACAAGAGTTAATAAATGGCTGCCCAAATAAAGAAAAAAGGCGGCGGGCAGACCAATAAATGCCCAGCTAATAAAATATTTTTCCCATTGCTTAAAATATTTTTTGGACTCAGGAAAAATATAACAAAAGAAAGCCAGTGGTGATAAAATCACTAACATCCAGATAACAAAATGTCTTATTATTAAAAGAAGCCCAAAAATAAGTAAAACAATGCCAGTAATAACGCCATAACCTCCAATAAGAAGACATTTTAAAGACCAAAACTCTATTTCTCTCATTATTCCTACCTCGTCAGGCAATCTAAGCATATCTTTTGTGTCCTCATAAGCCTTTGCTGCCTTGTGGTAGTCCACTTCAGATAAAAAAAGATTCATTACAATGTTAGCGCTGTCTACAACCAAGCCACATATCACAGGGGTAAAGTTGACTAAAAGAGCAACAAGTAAAAGATTTTTAAAGGTTTTTTTTGTGTCAAAATTTGACAAATTAAGCGCGGTTGCCAAACCAATATACGCCAAACCCAAAATAAACATCATATTAATAAGGTCGCGTGTTAAGGTCCAACCGATGCTAATAATGGGATTGTTTGCAGGATTAGTCATTGATATACCCTGAAAAAGTATTCCTGTTTTCCCCCAATCTAAAAAAGCAATACCAATACGCAACATCGCCCCTCCCAAAGCCAGAGAAAGAAGAATTCCGCCAAGAAAAAGAATCCCTAATGATAATGCCTTCGTCGCCATACCCGCTAAAGCACCAGCAAGCCCCGTCACAACACCCGTTCCCACTATTTGCAATATCGCCATAACCAACGGTGCTACTGCTTGAGCATTTTGCGCATAAAAAAGACCAGAAAAAACACACAAACCTATGATTGCCAAAAAAATTAATGGGTGTTTTTTTAGTTGCATTTTGAATAAAAATTAATCTGCAAAAATTGAAGTTGAGTTGAGTCTGTTTTTTGCTTAATTGTTTAAAAAATCCACGGTAGCATTTAATTATTATAGAAATTTTTGTAGTTTTTCACAAGGGAAAGCCAGTTGTGGATAAAGAGGGTTTGGGGTCGCTGGTTAGGGTTAATGTGGTTTTTTACAAGCCATTGTTTTATTGCTTCTTTATTGTCAAAAGTGTTTTTATCTAAATTGTGGGCAAGGTTATTGAGAATGGTTTTGCGGGGCTGACCAAAAGCGCTATGGACAATTTTTTCCAAAACATTGAGCGTTTTGGGGTGCTGGGCAAAAAAAGAATTTTTTTGCGGTCGCAACAGTAAAACAGCAGAAGAAACTTTTGGTTTGGGCCAAAAAGCGCTGGGGGCAACAAAATCTATGATTTGCGCTGCAGCATAAATTTGGCACAAAACAGCCAATTTGTTCATTTTGGGCGCCTGAGCTACAATTCTTTGCGCCATTTCTTTTTGCACCATCACCACCATTAAAAGCGGCGGATTTTTGCTTTTTAAAAATTTGAGAATAACAGGCGCAGCAATATTATAAGGCAGATTAGCAATTAATTTATATTTTGTTTCGTGCAAATTCAGATTACCCAAGGACAAATTTAATATATCGCCATTAACCACTTTCACGTTTGCGATATTATTTTCTGCTAAAGCTTTTGTTAGTATTGTTGCCATTTTTTTGTCTTTTTCCACGCCAATTACTCTTTTGACTCTTTGCGCTAAAGCAAAAGTTAAACTGCCCAAGCCCGGGCCTATTTCCAAAACCGTATCCTCGGGCGTTAAACAAGCGCTTTGTATTATTTTTTCTAAAACCCAAGGAGAAATCAAAAAATGCTGGGCTAACTTTTTCAAAACCGCCATTTGCTGGTTTTGGAGAGTTTTTTTAATTGTCTGGGGACCCATAAGCATATCATTGCAAAAAAGTGTTAAACAAGAAGCTTTATTTCTTCTCAAACCCTTTAATTTAATAAAACAAGGGGGTGTGGAAAAATCTTGCTTTTAGTATTGCCAAAAGGCATTTTTTTTGCTATCCTAAAACTAAGAAAAGAGTCGTTGTTTTGGTTTCTGTGGTCTTTTAATTGTCCGATGGCTTAAGCTTTTTACAAAGCGAAAGCTATTGGAAAGGACTCTATTTCTAAATATCTAAAATTTATTTCTTTTTCGCAAGAAAGACTGCTCAAGCCTGTTTTTTTGTATTGCGTGGTTTTTGGCTTTGTAATAGGCGGACTCATTGCTTGTTTTGCGCCCAAACAAAAAAATACTTTAGCGCTCAATAACGATATTTTAGATAAAAGCGCTTATTTTTTTGGCGAAGCAGGGCCTACAGGCGCCAGCATAGATTTAAATATAGCAGAGGGCGCATTTTTGCAACCCCAAGCCCCTGCTTTTTTGGTTTCCGGCAAAACCTTGGCTGATTTAATCGGCGTGCAAACCCATCAAAAAGAAATTATAGAATATGAAGTGCAAAACGGCGACACTATTGCTTCTTTGGCAGAAAAATTTGGCATTACAGAAAAAACAATTATTGAAGCAAACAATTTAAGCCCTAAAAGTGTTTTAAAACCGGGTCAAAAACTTATTATTTTGCCTGTTTCGGGCGTTTTACATATTGTAAAACAAGGCGATACTTTAAACAAGATAGCTATTGATTACAAGGCACAAACATCAGAAATTATTGAAGCAAATAGTTTAAGCGCGGACGGAACAATTTTCCCGGGCGATATTTTGATTATCCCCGGAGGCGTAAAGCCAAAAGTTAATAATGTGCGTTCTTATCCCAAGGTGCAAACTGCCAAAGGTTATTTTATGGTACCTATTGCCAATGCCCGCATTACGCAAGGCTTGCATTGGTTTAATGCTGTGGATTTTAGTAATGGATCCTGCGGCGGACCCGTGGTAGCAGCCGCAGAAGGGGTAGTGCAAAAAACAGCCACCGGGCCCATTTCCGGCAATTATATTACTATTTTACATCCCAATGGAATAGTAACCTACTATGGCCATCTGTCTAAATTTGCCGCAAAGCCCGGGCAAAAAGTAGACCAAGGCCAAATTATTGGTTATATTGGACACACGGGCTATACTATTCCAGCGGGCGAAGCAGGTTGCCATTTGCATTTTGATGTACGTTTTGGAGAAAATCCTTTTGCAAGATAATAAAAAAACAATGAGAACCCTCCTAAAAAGAAAAACGGCGGTTTTTTGAACTATTTTGTCTTTTTTTTGTAAAGATCCTCTAACACTCTTCTCCAAAACTATTCTGCTAAACGATAACTTAATGCTTCTGCCACATTGTGATAAGTGATTTGCTCGTTGCCTGCCAAATCAGCAATAGTGCGGCTTACCTTGAGAATTCTATGAAAGCCGCGCGCTGAAAGTTTTCCCGAATCCACATATTGTTTGAGAAGGTTTTGCGAAGAACTGTCCAGTGGGCAGTATTTTTTTATTTGCTCCACATTCATTTCGCTGTTAGTGGCAATATTTTGATTTTGAAATCGTTCTTTTTGCAACTGCCTTGTTTTTTTAATAATGTCTTTTATGTTTTCAACATTATTTTCTTCGTTCTCGCTAATCAATTGTTCGTATTTCACATTAGCCACCCAACAGAAAAGATCAAAGCGGTCCATTAAGGGCCCTCGGAGTTTTCTTTGGTAAGCGGCGATTTGGCTGGAAGTGCAACTACATTCTTTGTCCGGATTGCGATAGTTACCGCAAGGACAGGGATTGGCTGCGGCAATCAAAGAAAAGCGCGCCGGGAAAACAATTGTTTGTTTTGTTCTTTGCACAATAATCTCCCCCTGCTCTAATGGCTGGCGCAATGATTCTAACACATCGCGGTGAAATTCCGGAAATTCGTCAAGAAATAAAATGCCCCGATGCGCTAAAGTAATTTCCCCGGGCCGAATAGGGTTGCCCCCGCCAATAAAAGCAGCCTCGGAAATAGTGTGGTGAGGTGCTCTAAAAGGCCGTTGCGCAAGCACAGGGTGTTTTTCGCTGAGCAAGCCCGCGCAACTGTATATTTTACTTAATTCCAGCATTTCTTCCTCGTGCAAGTCAGGCATTATAGACACAGCTGCTTTAGCCAACAGGGTTTTGCCAGTACCGGGTGGCCCTTGCATTAAAAAATTATGCCCGCCTGCCACCGCAATCATCACTGCTCTTTTGGCATATTCCTGACCTTTAATCCAGTGCCAATGAAATTCGGGTGTTAATGCTTGGGAGATATCTTCTTTGGTAATAACAAAAGGGTCTATGCGCAAACGACCCTCCAAGTATGCTAAACACTGCTGTAGGGTTTGGCAGGGAATAACTTTTATTTGGTTATGGGAAAAAAATAAATTTACAGCAGCTGCTTCGGGAGCATTTTGTGCAGGCACAACAATCTCTTTAAATCCTTTTTCTTGAGCCAATAAAGCCATTAAAAAAACACCTTTCACAGCCTTTAATTCAGCATTTAAAGCCAGTTCGCCCAAAAAAAGAGTATGAGGAGCATTAAATTTAGTCTGCTGGTCAGCAAGCAAGTAGGCTAAAGCAATGGAGAGATCAAAATGACTGCCTTCTTTTTTCAAATCAGCGGGGGATAAATTGACAATAATTCTTTTTGCTTGAGCAACGGGCGAGGCAAGGCCAATGGTTTTAATAGCAGATGTTACTCTTTCTTTTGCTTCTGCCACTGCTTTATCAGGCAAGCCCACAATAATAAAATTGCGCAAGCCCGTAGCCACAGAAACCTCTATGTCAATCACCTGAGCGCCCATACCATACAGCCCGCCAGAGAATATTTTTGCAAACATTTATTTAATTTGTTTTTTAAACTATTGCCAAAAACGAGAGAACATTAAAATGCGCTTTGAATGAGGAGCGCGCCAAAAATTTATTTTTCCTTTTCAGCATTATTCTCAATATGATTCTCCGCATTATTGTTTTGCGTTAAATTGCTATTTTGCTGGTTGTTTTGCGGCTCAGAAAGGTCTTGAAGATTTTGCTGTTTTTGCTCTTTTTGTTCATCTTTGTCATCTTGCTTATTGTCTTGCTGGTCTTGCTCTTGTTTGTTTTGCTCTTCGTTAAGGGGTTTTAATTGCGATAAATCCTCTTTTTGTTGCTGTAATTGGCTAACGCTGAAAATATCAATCTTCCAGCCTGTCAGTTTGGCTGCCAAGCGCACATTTTGGCCATCTTTGCCAATAGCCAAAGAAATTTGGTCGTCTGGTATGATCGCCTGCGCTTTGTTTTTGGGCATCATTTTTACTTCTAACACCTTGGCGGGCGATAAAGCATTGGCAATAAATTTTTCCTGATTATCATCCCACAACACCACATCAATTTTTTCTCCTCCTAATTCATTAATAACAGCCATAATTCTTGTGCCTCTTTGGCCCACCATCGAACCAATAGGATCAATACCTTCTTCTAATCCCTGCACAGCGATTTTGGAACGAGAACCCGCTTCCCGCGCAATGGCTTTTATAACCACCTGCTTGGCGCCTATTTCCGGCACCTCTAATTCAAAGAGTTTACAGATCAGTTTGGGATGAATACGCGAAAGTATAATCACCGGTCCTTTGGGGGTATTTTCTGTTTGCAAAACATACACTTTTAAACGTTGGCCAATTTTATATTGTTCTGTGCTGATTTGTTCTTTTTTAGGCAAAACACCAGAGGTGCGCCCGATATTTAAAATAATAGCATTAGGTTCAATCCTTTGAATAATACCCGACACCACTTCGCCTTCTTTTTCGTTAAACTCTTTAAATATCTCTTCTTTTTCCAATTCTTTAATTTTTTGCAAAATAACCTGCTTGGCTGTTTGCGCGGCAATTCTGCTAAAATCGCTTTTTGTTTCCAAGGCAATAGATATCTCTTCTCCGTGTTGAGCGTCTGGTTTTATTGTTTTGGCTTGAGATAATAAAATATGGCGCTCGGGATTAAAACGAATTTTTTCCTCTGCCCCCACCTCCGTGGCTTTCTCTGCTTCAGCAGAGGGCGCAGCCTGCTTGGCGTCCTCTTTTTCTTTTTTGATTGTTTCGCGCTCCTGCTCGGACAAAACCAAGGCATCATCAACAACCTGTTTTACTAACCAAAATTCCAACTGGCCTGTTTTCAAGTCTATATTCGCTTTTATTTTTTGCCGTTTTTTGCCATACTCTTTTTTGTAAGCAGAAGCCAAAGCCTCGCTCACAATAGCAGCGATACTGTCTTGGGGAATGCCTTTTTGTTCTGCGATTTCCGCAATGGCTGAAACTAAATTTTTTAAATCCATCATAGTTGTAAAAAATAATGCTTAAAAAATTCGCTTTTATTTGATAAAAATTTGATAATGGGCGCGCCAGGCACTTTTATTATAACCATAAAAATTTTTCTTGGCAATCAAGACACAATCAAGACACAACGCAATAATGCAGTGAACCTTTTGGCAATTTAAAAGTTATTACAACTTTGAGGCGATCGCCTCAAAGTTGTAATAACAGAAAAATCACAAAACTTTCTGTATTATACGAGATGATAGGGATTTGCCCCCCATAACTGTGTCATAAGGCAAGGCGCTATAAAAATAAAAAGTCGTTTTGCAACGACCTTTCTTAACTTTATCTTTATCATAGCAAATTTTATTTTTTTGTCAATTATTCTAATTGTGTTTTTTCAATAATGTGTGTTAAAATAGAAAGCGATGCCATATGCTATTTGAAAATTTTCCAAAAATGCAAAATGAAGCTATTAAAAAGGATATATCAACTGAAATAGAGGCAAAAGAAAAAGAAAAAGCAGATATTGCAAAAATAGAAAATTTAAACTTTTTAGGAACACAGGATCGTATGAACCTAATTTTAACTTATTGGGGTGAAAAGCCTGTTTCGGAAATTGAAATATATTATGATGAAGCAAATCCTCTTTTGGAACCAGAGGAAATCCTGCGCGCTAAAAACAATTTAGAAACAGCATTGGATGCGCTGGGATTAAAATTTAAAGCGACCCAACAAGAACAAATAGACGAGGATGGCTTTGAACAAAAGAAGTTTCAATTTTTTGTGGGCAAAAATGAAGACAACTTAAAAGAATTAGAAATGGCTTTTTTAGAGCAAAACAATGAGAAAATCGGCAAGCTATTGGGCTATCCGGAAACAGCAGTAAAAGCCTTTGCGCAAGGCATTCAACAAAAAAATTTGTTTGAGATGGTGTTAGATGAAAAAGAATGGTGGCAAAATTTATCAAAAACAGAAAAAGAAAGTCTTTTGCAGGAAGGTGTTTTAAATTTTGCCTCCTTTAAATTTTCAAAAGAGCACTGGAAAGAAGAATTAAACATAATCAGGAAATGGCAAATGCAAATAAAAGAAAAGGCGCCTCAATTATATGCCACAATAATGCAAGAAAAACCCTTGCTGGCAATGACCAAAAAAGAAAGAAGAAAATGGGAAAAAAAACAAGCAGAAAAACAATTACAGGATATTGAAGAAGAAATGAAAAAAATAACAAGCCTATTGGGTAAGCCCCTTGAAAAAAAGATTAAAAAAGCAGTTATCTTATTGAATGCTTTTAGTATTAGAACATCCGCCTCCTGCGAGGGACATCTGCAAAAAAAACAAAACTTAGCCCAAAAACAAAACACCATCGCTCCCTACATTGTGGTTAGGTCCAAAATTGCCCAAGCAAAAAACTGGGAAGAAAACGAGCAGTTAAAAGAAAGAATAAAAAAACAAAATGCTTTCTTTTACGCAAAAACAAGGCGCTTATTAAAACTTTTTTATCAAGACAAAAAAACACCCGTTAAACAAAAACTGCTTCTGAAAACCATAGATTCTTATGGCGCTTTTCGTTTAGAAGGCAAAATAAAAAACTCAAGCGCGCAAAAGCAAAAAGAACAATTACAGCGGTGTCAAAAAGAAATGGGAAGATTTGCGGCTTTTTTAAAGAAAAAATATCCTGCCTATCTTTTTTACCATTCCTTAGAAGACTAATGGTTAAATTTGTCGCTGCAATAAAATAAATTTGAGCTGTTTGTGCTAAAATATTTCACAACCCAAAGCAGATAAAATCTCTTGACAGATGTTAAGAAAGTTTTTACGATAAGTGAGGGTAACGCCAAACATATTATTAGTTTTATATTTCTATGTCAGGACATAGCCATTGGGCAGGCATAAAACATAAAAAAGGAATAGAAGACGCCAAAAGAGGCAAGGTCTTTTCTAAAATTTCCCGCCTCATCAGCCTGGCAGCCCGCGAAGGCACCAATCAGGAATTAAATCCCAAACTAAAGCAAGCCATCGAACAAGCTAAAATGGCTAATATGCCCAAAGAAAACATCGAAAGGGCTATTAAAAGGGGCTCGGGCGAAATAGCAGGTGAAAAATTAGAAAGCATTAGTGTGGAAATTTTAGGACCCGGCTCTACTGCTATTATAGTGGAGGGCATTACGGATAATAAAAATCGCACTCTATCTGAAATCAAACAAATATGCCAGCAGCGAGGAGCAAAAATAGCCACAGAAGGTTCGGTAAAATGGCAGTTTGAAAGAATGGGTATTATTGGAGTGAGTTTTCAGACGCAAAGCGAAAAATTCCATTCTAAAGAAGAAATAGAATTGCTTGCCATTGAGGCAGGAGCCAAAGATATACAATGGTACACCCAAAACAATGAAGATTTTTTAGAAATCAGAACGAACCCGGATGAATTGGCAAATGTGAAAAAAACGTTGGAAGAAAAGGGACTTATTATTGATTCTATGGAATTGGGCTGGGTTGCCAAACAAGAAGTGCAAGTTTCAGAAAACGAAAAAGAAACAATAAAAAAATTTTTTGAAGAACTGGACGACAACGACGCTGTGCAAAATATATATTCTAATTTAAATATTTAAATCACCTGTTTTCTTTAACTAATTTCCAACTTTTCGCAATGTGCTTTGTAATATTCTATTGTTGGATTGAATAAGATAACAAGCGCTGTTGTTGAAAATGTTGGAAATTGGGAAATGAAAATTGGAAAATTTTGCTTATTCTTGGCATTGATCCGGGCACTGCTACTACTGGATTTGGTTTTGTGCAAAAAAAGGGCGACGCCTTTAAGGTTTTGCGTTTTGGCACCGTGACTACCAGCCCCAAAAATACAAGCGCTCAAAGGCTTGATAATCTTTATCGCCAGATGAATCTTCTTTTAAAAAAAACCAAACCGGATTTAGTGGCAATAGAGTGTTTGTATTTTTTTAAAAACCTTAAAACAGCCATACCTGTTGCGCAGGCGGCGGGCGTTATTATGTTGGCTGTGCAAAGAAATCGTGTTAAAATTATAGAGTTAACACCCCTGGAAACCAAAATGGGCATTTGCGGTTATGGCAGAGCTGATAAAAATCAAATGCAAAAAATGGTTAAAAATATTCTTCATATGCAGGAAATTCCCAAGCCCGATGATGCCGCTGACGCTTTGGCTATAGCCATCTGCGCGGGTTTAAAATATACTACCAAAAGATAAAATAAATGCTTCATACCACAAAAACATAAAAGGGGGTTGACAGCAAAAAACAGATAAATATAATAACTTTATAAATTTATTGTTCAACAAATACAAAAAAACAATTTTAATTCCTTCGCCAAATAAAAGGTCGCAAACATAACCTCGCCCTTATCCGCTAAGAGTACAGATTAGCAGGGAAATAGCATAACCTAAAAAGTTTTGAGCCAGAGCGCACAAAATAAAAGTGTCTATGGCTCTAAGGGCGGGGCGCAACAATGGAAATTAACAACAAATTATTTTCAGTTCTTAATCAAGAAGAAGAAGACGAATACGAAGAAGACGACACAGAAATGGAAGAAGAGACACCGGATTTAGATGAAGATTTAGACGAAGAGGATGATATAGACGATGAAGATGATGAAACATTTTAATTAATCCAAAAACAAAACCCCTAAAAGGGGTTTTGTTTTTGGATTATCCATAAAATTTTTTGCAAAACAAAACTCATTTTTGCCTTTAACAAAAATAGCGAGAAAATAAATCAGTAAAACCAACGTTGCGCGAAAAACTTTTTTTTATTATTTGTCATAAACACCTTTTATGAAACGGCAAAAAAAACCAATTGTTTACCAAAGAAAATTAATAAATAAATTTTTTCTTGCCTTAAAAATTATTGCTGTTGTGGTTGTGGGCGGGCTTTTTTTGATTTTTGCCGCGCTTCTTGCGCTCACAAGAAATTTCCCCCGACCGGAAAAATTTCAAGAAAGCATTGTAGCGCAAAGCACTAAAATTTATGATCGCACAGGCAAAATTATTTTATATGAAATAGCGGGCGAGGAAAAAAGAACAGTAATTTCTTTAGACAAAATCCCCACACCATTAATTGAGGCGGTTATTGCCACAGAAGACAGGAATTTTTACAAGCATAAAGGCATTGATGTGAAAAGCGTTGTCCGAGCAGCGCTTTATGACCTGAAAATAAAAAAGGTTGCCCAAGGGGGCTCTACAATTTCTCAGCAATTGATACGTAGTTATTTTTTAACAAATAAAAAAAGCATTGAGCGCAAAACAAAAGAAATTATTTTAGCTCTAGAAATGGAACGTCGTTATTCCAAAAATCAAATACTGGAATGGTATTTTAATTTAATTCCTTTTGGTTCTAATATCTATGGCGTGCAGGAAGCCAGCAGAGCGCTTTTTCACAAAGACCCCCAAGACCTTTCTTTGGCGCAATGCGCCACCATAGCTGCTTTAATACGTGCGCCTTCTTTATACTGGCCTTATATAAGCGAGGAAAATAAAAACCGATTATTAAATCGTAAAAATCTTGTTTTGGATAATATGGTAAAAGAAGGCTATATTAGCGACGCACAAGCCCAAGAAGCTAAAAATGAAGTTATACAATTTTCCACAGAACCATCCAGTGTTTTACGGGCTCCTCATTTTGCTATGTTTATTAAAGATTATTTGGAAAAAAAATACGGAAGCGAATATCTCACAGGAAAAGGGTTAAAGGTAATAACCACATTAGATTATGATATTCAACAAATAGCAGAAAAAACTGTACGCGAAAAAGCAGCACAATTGGCTTATTTAAAAGTAGGCAATGCTGCTTTGGTAGCTATAAACCCTAAAAATGGTGAGCTATTGGCAATGGTGGGTTCAAAAGATTTTTGGGCTACTTCCTCTCCTTTGGGGTGCACACCCGGTGTTAATTGTAAATTTGACCCCAAATTTAACGCTGCTGTTGCCTTGCGCCAACCCGGTTCTTCTTTTAAACCCATTGTTTATATTAAGTCTTTTGAAATGGGCTACACACCCAACACCATTTTGGAAGACACTTTTACAGAATTTAATCCGCGCTGCCCGGCTGATGGTTCCGCAAAAACAGATATTTACGGCACACCCTGTTATCACCCCCACAACTATGATGGCAGATTTAAGGGTCCCATTACACTACGTTCTGCTTTAGCGGAATCACGCAATGTGCCAGCAGTAAAAACATTAAAATTTGTGGGCATAGAAAATGCTATTGCGCAAGCAGAAAAAATGGGCATTACCACCCTAACTGACAAAAATAGATATGGTTTAAGCCTTGTGTTGGGCGGAGGAGAGGTAAAATTACTGGAAATGGTTTACGCGTTTGGAATTTTTGCTAATGACGGCCTGAAAACACCAATGAATTTTATTTTAAAAATAGAAGACAACGAGGGTAATATTTTGGAGCAGAAAAACGAATGGAGTTATCGTCTTATTGAGCCCAAATACGTGCGGGCAATGAACGATATTCTTTCTGATGATATTGCGCGCAGTCCTATTTTTGGAATCCATTCTTCTTTATATGTGCCCGGTTATACCACTGCTGTAAAAACAGGCACCACCCAAAACAATATAGATGGCTGGTGTATTGGTTATACCCCTTCTTTAGTGGCTGGTGTTTGGGTGGGAAACAATGATAATAGCCCTATGGCGCAAGCTGCTCTTAATGTTGCCGCGCCCATTTGGAATGAATTTATGCGCCAAGTATTGCCTCGATTTCCCTCTGAAAACTTTTTAAAACCATAATCACAAACTTTTTTTCTCTCAATACCCCACAAATAAGCAAACACCGCATGGTGCGCAGTAAGATTTTTATTTATTGCTTAATGGGCATAAGCACATAAAAATAACTATTATCTCCATCCGGTCGCAAAACGCCGGGCCCATCAAAACCATTTAACTCAAAAAATACATCAGGGCTTTTAATATTATTTAAACCGTCTAAAAGAAATTTATAATTAAAAACCACACTCTCATTTTGCCCCTCAGCCACACAATCCCAAATATATTCATTGCGCCCCACGCTGGCGTTTTGGGAAAAAAGTTTTATTTTTCCCTCTTTGGTTAAAACATCTATTTTCACATCAAAAATTTTAGAAGAAAACAATCCTGCGCCCTTAAGGCGATTCGTAAACACATCTTTATTTAGCCTTACTCTTGTTTTATAGCTTTGAGGTAAAATTTCTTCATATTTTGGGTATTCACCATTAATCAATCTGCCCTGCACACAACACTTTAACTCGTTATATCTTTCTCCTTTTATCTCAAATAATACCTGGTGCAGGTCAGTGGCAATCTCCACTACTCCTTTTTCTTGGTTTAAAATTCCAATTAACTCCTGGCAGGTGTATTGGGGCACAATAAAACAAGCATCTTGGAAATCAGATTGCTTTGTGCTGTTTAATAAAATTGTTTTTTCTGCTAATCGAAAACTATCTGTGGCAACCAATTTTAATTTATTTTTTTGAAAAGAAAAATAAACTCCGGCGATTTCTGGTCTTACAGAAGAAAAAGCCGCTATGGGCGCCACCCTGGCTAACCCATCCGCTAAAACCAAACTATCCATTTGCCATTTGTATTCTTTTTCAATATTGGTAATAACAGGAAACTCTTCTACTGGTTGGCCCTGTATTTGGGTTTCTTGACCATCAGATAATAAAATTAAATTTCCATTCTCTTGTTTTATAATTACTTTTTCAGAAGTGGTTAAATTTAAAATATTATTCAAAAAAGAAGCGTTAATTAATAAAGAGCCTTTTTGATTAATTTTCGCCAAAACATTCCAAACAATATTTACCTCTAAATTAGTGGTCGTGATTTCTAAAAAGCTATTATTGGTTTTCAATAAAACATTTTGCAGAATAGGTAAAGAAACTGCTTTTTTGGTAATGCGCTCGCACACATTAATAGCTTTTTGAAAATTATCTTTAAATATTTCTAATTCCATAAAGATAGATTTCTTTTCACTTAATTTATCTTCAAGAGATGAGTTAAGTGAATAGAAAAATTAATAATTAATAATATTAATAATGAATAATTATTAAAATTTTTATTATTGTTATTAGTTAAGATTGGTTTTGTGGATTATTTACAAAAGCGTTGGTATGGTTGGGAAAAAATCAATAAAGATAAAAAATAAAGATGGTATTTTGTGTGGATTAACGGTGGAAAAATAAGGTTTTTTAATATGGTTTTGTGGTGTTGTAGATATTATTATAATAATGCAATTTTTTTAAAAATGTTCAATAAGTCTTTGCTTATCAAGTGTTTAAGGTGTTAATTGAGGAATTGGGGAGGGTTTTTATTTTAACAATTATTTTCTGTTTTTACCGTTTTATCCACAATTTTTCAACCAATATTTTCTTATGATTCAGAATAGATTTTTTGTTTAATGCTATTAATTTCGCTAAACAAAGCTTGGTCTGTTTCTATTTGTTGAGAAATTTTTTCGCAGGCATACATTGCGGTGGTGTGGTCTTTTCCTTGGAATCTGCGGCCAATAGAAGGATAAGACTCATTTAATTCTGTTCTTAATAAATACATTATAATTTGGCGTGGTTTTACAATTTCTTTTCTTCTGGTGGGTAATAAAATGTCTTCTTCGCTAATTTCATAAAAAGAAGCCACTGCCTCAATAATTTTTTTAAAACTCACAGCTTTTTTGGGTATGGCTACAATATTTTTTAAGAGTTTTTTGGCAGCCTGGAGGTCGGGTGTGCGCTGATTAATTTTTTGGTAAATAATAAGGCGATTTAATGCTCCTTCTAACTCGCGAATATTTTTTTGGATGTTAGACGCAATAAATTCTAAAATATCATCGCCAAAACTTACTGCTCTTTCTTCGCATTTTGTTTTTAAAATAGCGATTTTTGTTTCTACATCAGGCGTGCCTATATCAGCGGTCATTCCTCCTTCAAAGCGCGAACGTAGTCTTTCCGCTATAGCAGGTATGGCGCCGGGCTGGCGGTCAGAGGAAAGAATAATTTGTTTTTGATTTTGGTAAAGATTATTGTAAATATGAAAAAACTCTTCTTGTGTTTTTTCTTTGCCGGCAAAAAATTGAACATCATCAATAATCAGCACATCAACTTGGTTAATTTTTCTTTTTAACTCTTCAATTTGTTGGTTGCGAATCGCTTCTACAATTTTAGAAATAAAACGTTCTGCGGGCGAATAAGTGATTTTTAACTGAGGAAAAAGGGCGCTAATTCTATTACCAGTGGCTTGTAATAAATGCGTTTTACCCAAACCCACTCCTCCATAAATAAATAAAGGATTATACACCTCACCGGGTTTTTCTGATACAGCCCAGGCAGCCGCGTGCGCCAATTCATTAAAAGAGCCCACGACAAAATTATCAAAGGTATAGCGGGGGTTAAGATTTGTTTTTTGGTTTACCCTTAATTCGGGAAATTGTAATTGATTATCAAACACGGCCTCTTGTATTGTTTTATGATGGCTTGCTTTCGCGTGGGACGGCGTAGTTTCCTCAACAACAAAACTAACTAAACGAATTGTGCTGTCGTAGGATCTTAAAATTTTTAAAATCAGCGATTGATACTTATTAGCCAGCCATTCTTTAGCAAAAACATTAGGCACTGCCACAACCACTTCGCCATTTTGATTGCTAACAATTTTGGTATTATTAAACCAAGTGGCAAAATTAGCCCGCGAAACATTAAATTGCGCTTGAGCTAAAACAGATTGCCAAAGTTCCTCATTAGAAAGCATATTAGTGGTAGTGGTTATTGTTCAAGGGGATGCGAGGGGTCGACGAGAGGAAAGATAATCATTTAAGCCTTAGGTTGGGCGTATTGTTTTGTGTTTTTTTTGTTAAACAAGAATTATCTTATGGCTACCAAGAACACTTTTGCATTTTAAAAACAAGAAGATTGCAGGTTAAAACAGAAAACAGGAAAATGAACAGGGTTGATTATTCAATTATAAATCAAGTGCAAAACAAGGCAAATAGCTTATAAACACAAGCAGGTGTGAAAAAGTTGTGGATAAACTATGAAAAACTTTTATTTATAATAACACTTTCTTGTTTTAAAAAAAAGAGCACATCAAAAATGCAACAAAAAATCCAGTGTTAATCCAGTGTTAATGTTTGTAAAGGGCTCTAATAACTTTTTTCAATTGCGTTGGGTTTGGGGTAGGGCTAAACTTCTCACTTGAAAGTAAAAGAAGGATTAAGAAAGAACTAATCCTCCTCATTCGGTTTCCTTCTCATTTTATCGCTTGTTAGTATTTGGGTTAGATTTTATATTGCAGAACCAATACCTTTTCACTTACATTTTACACTGCACAATTCGTGCTATTTTAATTTTTTATTATTTGTTTATAATAGAGATATATAAAATTTATGAGCACTACTTATCAACCCAAAAAGAAGAAACGGCAAAGAACACATGGTTTTTTGAAAAGAATGTCCACTAAATCTGGCAGAAGGGTGATAGCAAAAAGAAGAGCCAAAAAAAGAAAAAGGCTGGCAGTGTAGTCAAAACATAACAGGGTAGAAAATTGTCAAGGAATTTTTACGTTCAAAATAAATAATTTTTTAATGTGCTTGCTTTAAAAAACAGATTACATAAAAAGAAAGACTTTGAAAGGGTTTTGCAAGATAAAAATAAGCCGCGCTATGCTAATAAGTTTTTGGCAGTGCGTTTTGCGCCCAATCATTTAAATGTTGTCAGGGCAGGATTTGTGGTGACAAAAAAAGCGGCTAAAAAGGCTGTGTGCCGCAATAAAATAAAAAGACGGTTGAGAGAGGCGTTTCGCAGGATAATGCCCAATGTGTCTGCTGGTTTTGATATTATTTTCTTTGCCAGAGCAGAGGTGCAATATTGTGCTTTTGAGGAAATTATAAGGGCAATACAAGATCTCCTTTATCAGGCTGGTTTATGGCGTTCTTCTCAAAAATACCAACAAAATCATAATGAATGCAAAAAATAAAATTATTTTTTTTCTGGAATTTCCCCATCGCATTTTTGTTTATTGTTTAATCAACGCAGCGTCTTTTTATCAAAAAACTCTTTCTCCTTTGTGGGGGCGTCATTGCCGTTTTTATCCTTCTTGTTCTCAATATTTTATTTTAGCTGTTCAAAAGAAGGGATTATTCAAGGGTATGGCTTTAACCGTGTGGAGACTGTTGCGATGCAATCCATTTTGTAGGGGCGGGTTAGATGAAATAAAATAAAAATTAAAAACAAAATGAATTTTATTATACAGTTTTTTTATATTATTTTATATAAACCACTTTTCAATGTGTTGATTTTGCTTTATTATTATATCCACGATTTTGGTTTGGCAGTGATAATTCTGACTATTCTGATTAAAATTTTAACTCATCCCCTTACTGTGCAAGGCTTTAAAAGTCAAAAAAGAATGGCTGAACTGCAACCCAAAATAAAAGCTATTCAAAGCCAGTATGGTTCGGATGTGCAAAAGCAAAATCAGCTGCTAATGGAGTTATATAGAAAAGAAGGGTTTAATCCTTTTTCCGGCTGCCTGCCCCTGCTTGTGCAAATACCTGTTTTAATTGCGCTTTATCAGGTTTTTTTAAGGGTTTTGAGTAAAGAAAGTTTGGATTATTTGTTTTATAATTTTGTGCCCCATATTGCGATTGTGCAGCCAAGTTTTTTGTGGGTTTTGAATATAAGCAATAAGATTTTTGTTTTGGCGCTGGCGCTTTTGACAGGGGCAACGCAGTTTTGGCAGGCTAAAATTTCTGCTAACCCCGCTATGCCCAATACTGCTAAAAAAGGGCAAGGACCTGAGATTTCCACATTATTGCAAAAACAAATGTTGTATATTTTCCCCGGATTGGCAGTTTTAGTTGTGTGGCGATTTGGAGCTGTTATTGGTATTTATTGGGTCACGAGTTCTTTATTTTCCATTCTTGAACAAATAATTATTAATAGAAAATATGGAAAAAACAACCGAATCAGAACAAATAAAACAGATTATTAGAGAAAATATTGAGCATTTTTTTAATAAGGCTACTCTTAATATAGAAATAACAGAAATTGATTCTTTAACCACTCAAGACGCCAAAGAGCATTTTTATGTGGTGAGGCTTTTTTCGCCCCAGGCGCATCTTTTAATTGGCCGGCATGGCAGCATTCTCTATGATATTCAAAGCCTTTTGAGTAAAATAATCAGCAAACAATTAGGCTTTTTTGTGGCTTTAGATTTAGATATTAATCATTATAAAAGTGAAAAAGAAAGATATTTAAAAGACCTTGCACGTCGTGTGGCTGAAGAAGTGTCTTTAACAGGGAAAGAAAAAGCGCTTTTTGCTATGCCTCCTTTTGATAGAAGGATTATTCATTTAGAATTAGCGCACAGAAACGATGTTTCCACAGAAAGTATTGGTGAAGCTGAAAACAGAAAAGTAGTTATTAAACCCCTTTTCAAACAAGAAAACCAATAAAAATAAATTTATTCTAATTTTTCTAATTGACTTAAACCGCACCCCGGCCTATTATCATAGAGCGCACAGGAGGGGGCGGGGTTTCCTCCTATAATTATTCTTAGGTGAGAATTATATTTTTATATCTTTATGCTTTTTTTACTTTATGGTCCTGACCATTATCGTTTGAGCCAAAAAACAAATGAAATCATAGAAAGTTACAGCGCCTCAAAGGGCTATCCTTTGGATTGTGTGCATATTGACCTTTTTTATCAAAAAGAAGAAGATTTTTGGGGGGTTGTGAGCCAGCAATCTATTTTTGACAGGCCCAAAATCATCATTGTAGAAAATATTTTGCACAATATTCAATGGCAAAAAACCGTTCAAAAACACCTTTCTCAACTTGCCAGCGCTTCTCATATTTTTATTTTTATTGAAAAAAAGGAAATAACCTCGCGCAATACTTTTTTTGAGGCGCTTAAAAAAGATAGCCAAACATATTATTTTGAGGCTCTTAAAGGGTTGGCTTTGCATAACTGGATTAAAAGCCAGTTTGAGCGCTATGGTGTTGGTGTGGAACCAAGAGCCACACAGAAACTTGTAGATTATGTGGGGCAAGACACATGGGCGCTGGCTAATGAAATCCAAAAATTGGCTGCTTTTAAACAAAAAAAGCAAAATGTTACTGTTGCAGACATAGAAAAACTTGTTTTACCCACCCCAGAAGCAGAAATTTTTAAAACTATTGATTATTTTGCCGCTGGCAAAAAGGATTTGGCGCTCACATCCTTGCAACAGCATTTGATATCAGGGGAAAACCCTCTTTATCTTTTGACTATGATGACCTATCAAATGCGCAATTTGCTTTTTATTAAAACAAAACCACTTTTGGGTCCAGCGGGTTTGGGCATAAAACCTTTTGTTTTTAAAAAAGCCTTTGCACTGGCGCAACGTTTTTCTGTGGCGCAATTAAAAAATATCTATAATAGTTTTTTAAAAGCCGATTTACAAATTAAAACAAGTCAGGATGATGCCCGGCAGGTTATTAAGTCGTTAGTGGTTTTTCCTGCACACGACACAAACACAAGCAATGCGCTGTAATGTTGTATTTGTTTAAGCGCTTTTTGCGGTTTTGTTGATTAGTTTGGCAAATCTTGATTTTTGGCGCGCAGCCGTATTTTTTTTCAGTGTGTGTTTTTTAGCGGCTTTGTCCAGTGCTTTGTACAATTGGGGCAAGACAAGAGATGCTTCTTTTGCTTTTTTTTCTGTGAGCAGGGTGTTGATTTTTTTTACCAACACCTTAATGGCTTTTTTCCGTTGTACATTGCGCCCATGACGTTTTTTGTCTTGGCGGAGGGATTTTTTAGCAGATTTTGTGATAGGCATAATTATTAATTGAATTTAAAATTAAGCGCTATTTATATTATCAGAAAATAGGAAATCTTGCAATATCTCTTCTTTTTGGATATACTATAAAGGAAAATAAACATAAAACATATGAACAATTCATTAGTTGATAAAAAGAAAACCCAAATGGATTTTATTGCTCCAGCCAAAGAGGGAGAGATTGTGGAAGGCACAGTTATTAAAGCCACCACTAATTCTTTATATCTGGATTTAGGGGCAAAAGGTATTGGCACGATTTCGGGCAAAGAATTTTTTGAAAATAAAAATCAACTCAAAAACCTGCAACCCGGTCAAAAGATCACAGTCAAAATTATTTGTGTGGAAACAGAAGAAGGTTATCGGGGCTTGTCGTTAATGAATGCCATGCAGGATTTAGCATGGAAAGAATTAGCAAAAGAACAGGAAAAGCAAACAGTGTTTGATGTGACAGTGCACTCTGCCAATAAAGGAGGGTTGATTTGTTTCTTAAATGGCATACAGGGTTTTTTGCCTACTTCGCAATTGTTACCCGAGCATTTCCCCAGAGTAGAGGGCGCTGATCCAGCCAAAATTGCTTCTGAACTGCAAAAAATGGTTGGCAGTACCATTAAAGTGCGTATTTTTGATTTAAATCCCGGTCAAAACAAACTTATTCTTTCTGAAAAAGCAGTGCAGAAAGAAGAGCACGAGAAAAAACTTATCAGTTTGCGGCCCGGCGCTATAGTAGAAGGGAAAATTAGCGGCATTACCCACTTTGGCATTTTCATTATCTTTGAACACGGCTTGGAAGGTTTAATCCTATCTTCAGAAATACCAACCGACAAACAATTACAAGTAGGTCAAACAGTAAAAGCACGCATTACGGAAATTACAAACAACAAAGTATATCTTTCACTAAAAATATAAAGAATTTACAGTTCAACGTTAATGCTTTTGCTCAGAGTTTTTCCACAAACAAAAGGCTTTTTGTCAAACACAAACTAATAAAATGAATAAAGCAATACAAAATTTTAGTTTAATCATTTTAATCTTTTTTCTGCTCGCCGGCGCGTTTGCTTTGTTCAATCCCCAAATTCTGCAAAACAAAAAAGAAATAGCTTTAAGCGAATTAGCAGACAAAATCAACGAAGGGTCAGTGCAATCTATTGAAGTAAGCGGCTCAGATTTAAACATTATTTTACAAGACGGCGAAAAAGCTTTTTCCCGAAAAGAAGCCAGCGCTTCTTTAGATGAAACCCTAAAAAACTATGGCGTGAGTGCGGATAAATTAAGGCGCGTTAGAGTGCAGGTGGTAAAAGAAAAAAGCACCTTTATGGATTGGTTGGTTCCCCTTTCCTTCATTTTGCCCATCTTTGTTTTTGGATTATTTTTCTGGATGTTACTTCGTCAGGCAAAAATGGGAGCAGGCCAAACCTTCAATTTCTTGCGCTCGCCCGCGCGTCTCTTTGACGCCAACAAAACAGGCAAAGAAAAAATCACCTTCAAAGATGTCGCTGGCTTGCAGGAAGCCAAAGAAGAATTACAAGAAGTAGTAGAGTTTTTAAAAAACCCCAAAAGATTTTTAGATATGGGCGCGCGCATTCCCAAAGGCGTTTTATTAATCGGTCCGCCCGGCTGTGGCAAAACACTCTTAGCAAAAGCTGTCGCCAACGAAGCCGGTGTGCCCTTTTACTCAATGTCTGGCTCTGAATTCATTGAATTATTTGTGGGCGTGGGAGCAAGTCGCGCCCGCTCCCTATTCGAAACAGCCAAAAAAAACGCTCCCAGCATTGTGTTCATTGACGAAATAGACAGCATTGGCAAAATACGAGGCATTGGCATAGGAGGAGGCCACGAAGAAAGAGAACAAACACTCAACCAGATTTTAACAGAAATGGACGGCTTTGAAAAAAACACATCAGTAATTGTTATCGGAGCCACCAACAAACCCGAGTATTTAGATCCGGCGCTTTTGCGGCCCGGTCGTTTTGACCGCCGTATTGTGTTAGACGAACCAGATGTAAACGGCAGAGAAGAAATTTTAAAGATTCACTCCGCCGATAAACCCCTTAGCCCCAACATTTCTTTAAGAGAAGTAGCCGAAAGAACCCCGGGATTTTCCGGCGCTGATTTAGCCAATTTAATGAACGAAGCCGCCATTTTGGCAGCCAAACGCAACAAACGCAAGATTGAACAATCTGATATTTTAGATTCCATCGAAAAAGTGCTTTTGGGTCCTGAAAGAAAAAGCCATCTTTTATCCCCCAAAGAAAAGCAAGTTTCTGCCTTTCACGAAAGCGGCCATGCATTAGTGGCTGCGCTTTTGCCAAACACCGAGCAAGTGCGCAAGGTTTCTATTATTGCCCGGGGCACAGCAGCGGGCTACACACTTGCTCTGCCCAAAGAAGAAAAAAGAATGCGCACCAAGTCAGAATTTATGAATGATTTGGCAGTGCTTTTGGCAGGATATTGCGCCGAACAATTAAAATTTGGCGAAATTTCCACTGGCGCAGCCAATGATTTGGAAAAAGCAAGCCAATTAGCCAGAAAAATGGTAACAAAATTTGGAATGTCAAAATTAGGCCCCATCTCCTTTGGCAAAAGAGAAACCTTAGAATTTATTGGCTACGAACAAGAAACAGAACGCAATTATTCAGACAAAGTAGCCACATTAATTGACCAGGAAACAGAAAATTTTATCAAAAACGCTCAAAACACAGCCCTCCATCTCTTAAAGAAAAATCGCCACTTGCTGGAAAAAATCGCCAAAGTATTAATTGCCAAAGAAACAATTGAAAAAGAAGAATTTGAGCAATTAATAGCCAAACAACCCAAAACATCCAGCAAACAGCAACCACAACAATCTCAAAAACAATAACCGCACAGAAAAAAGAGGGCATGTAGCTCAGCGGTAGAGCATTTCTCTTATAAAGAAAAGGTCCTGGGTTCGATCCCCAGCATGCCCATAACCAACAGAAGGTAATTTTTTGCCCCAAAAAAAGGGAAAAAGGGCGGTTAGCTCAGTTGGTTAGAGCGCATACTTGACGTGTATGAGGTCACTGGTTCGAATCCAGTACCGCCCACGAAATGGTTTCTCAAAAATCGGAAAGTATGGTTCTGGTATATTTATACAATATATTAAAAGGTTGCTCTTTAAGCAGGTTTTAAATAGGCGCGGTTAAAACTTGTTAGGCGCAATTTTGTCTTTTTATAACACAACTTATTAGGGATAAATTAGAAAGAGAATTTGAGCCACAACAAGATTTTAAAAGCTTAGATGAAAAACTAAGCGATCATGGTTTGGAAACAAAAGAAAGTCTCAAATTGAGAAGCGAAATAAAAAATTTTTTCGAAGATCAACATTCTGCTATTTCCCAAGAATTAGAAACAGACAAATTTTCTGTCATGGTCGGAGGCAGTTTGCAAGCCGGCACCGCAGATTCTTATTCAGATATTGACTTAACGATAATTCTTAATAGCGGCGACACCAGAAAAATATGGATTAAAGGTGGCGCTGGTGAAACACAAAATGGTATTAGAGGAATTTTTTTATTTCGGCCAGACTCTTTACGGCAAAAACTGCAAAAAGATGTGGATATAAATCTGCTATCTGTAGAAGATGTTTTAGAGCAACTTAAAAATTTGCAATCTTTAGAAACAGAGGAAGATAGAATTATAATTATTGACGATATTATCAAAATTTTTTCTCCGCAGTTATATGGAATTAGTAATATTGATGGTTTTAGACGATCAGTGATATTAAAATTAGCTTCAATGCCTAACGGAGAAAAGTTTTGGAATCAAGAGGTAGTACCGCAATTTAAAGCACAACTTATAGAAAGGTCTGGAGACGAGAAAGGAAAAACCTGGCCAGAAAGAGAACAAAGAGATCAATTGAAATCACAAGAGAAAAATCTTCTTACCAAGAGAATTGCTATGCGATTAAGCGAAATAAAGATTCCAAATTTTCAAAAAATGAAAGAGTTATACGGAATATAAAAAGGCAAAACATTGCCTAACATGGCATATCTGCTTACGGCTTTTTACAAAAGCCTCCACCCAGATTGCTATCGCAACCTCAGATATGCCGAAACATTATACGCAGTGCTTTTTTAGAATTTAAAAAGCGACCAAAAAATCTTTATCAAAAATGTTTGAGAAAAAAAGCGCCGTGCAGAGCGCGGCGCTTTTTTTCTCATAATTCTCCCCGTGCGGCTCCGCCCCCTACCAAAAGACGTAAATTTTTTGGCGAATGAAATATTGGAAGAAAATTTAAAAATGCGATAAAATACAAATATGAGAGAAGGAATGGAACAATTCAATAATCCGTTACTGCGCCCTGAATCTGTTGAAAAACCTAAACCAGCGCCAGTGGAAGCGCAACTTTCGCCGGAGAAAGAGATTTTTGCCGAAGCAGTTGAGCAGATAAAAACGAACGATAGGGCAATGAAGATTTTGACTTTGATGGAAGCCGGCTATCTGCCGAACAAGAAAGAATTGCGCTCGATGGATGTCAAAAGTCTTGTGGACGAATTGCGAAAAAAGTATCCGACCATTGAGGATATTCAAACTGATTTATCCGAAGTTATTGACGAACAAATAGGCGTTGCTTTTCAAAATGGTTGGACGTCAGAACAATATGAGAAATCTATTCAAGAAAAGAAGTGGCAATACAAAAAAGAAGCGGTTCCCAGCGTTATCAGCGCATTGGGTCCGGTATACGAAAGATTCGGCGCCGAGCCTTCTGAAGAAAACAAAGCACGAATTCTTAAAAACCTTACTACTATCGTAGAGGAAGTGGATCCCCGCAATATTTCATCGTTTAAACGAGATTATGTAAAGAAAAACCTCCTTGCCGCCGTAAATCAACAGCTAACCTCAGAGGAGGCAAGAAGAATAATACAGACAGGGCAGGCATTTTTTGAGATTTGGCACCAATCTTTTCCGGGAGAACCAGACTCCGAAATTGAAGATGCTATTAGAAAAATTAAGGAAAGATCAGGCTTAGCTTTGGAAGAACTGCGGGACAAGTTAGGAATTCCTGAAAAAGAAACTCCGCCGGAACGATTTGAGTTGAGGGGCGCAAAAAGAGAGATTGAATATCCGGGGATGCCTATTGAAGTTTATATCGCGGGCAAACGCTTACAAATTGTTGACGTGGGGAACGACCGGCGCTGGAACGCCGATTATCTTCTCATTGACTCCACCACATTTGACCAGATGAATCCAACGACAGGATATAAAGGAATCAGAGAAAATGAGCCGTTTATTCTTGGTAGAAATAATCCTTTGCGATTTGAGCTCCCCGATACTGTTTCACGCACCCATCTTAAAATAGAGTTAAGGGGTGGGAAGCTAACCATAGAAGATTTGGGTTCTACAAACGGTACAGTATTGCAGTTGGAAAAGCCCAAGCGGCCGAGTAAAGAACAAATCGAATCTCAAGAAGCGAGCCCAGAAAGAGAACGAGTCATTGCCGAATTTAAAGAGTACGTTAAAAAACATCAAGGGGAAATTGAAAAAGAATTACAGCAGGGGCGGGATTTGGACGAACTCTTTTATCACGACTTTTACAATAACAATATTGACCAACCCAAATATAGAGAAGACGATGCGGAAGTACAAAAATTGGCGGGAGAATACTCCACTCAAATAAATGCAGTTAGAGATAATTTATTGCGGGAAGCGCAAGGGGGGCCGCGCCCTAACACCGATTGATAATGGCTACTGGCTTTATTGCAATGTAAATGGTGGTTTCCGTAACCATGCCGCGCTTGGAAGATTTTATTTTAACCTAAAGCCGGAACACGTCGCGCAAGTCTTTTCTAAAACAGCAGAGGCGTTTTGCGACGCGGGTCTGCATAGCCAAATGAAAATTCCTATGGTTGGAGACGCAGAAGTATTTAATCGCCTCGATAAAATGGTTGTTTATTTTGACGCAGAAGAAGAACAAAAAGTTTTACAGGTCCTGGAGAACCTTTATGGGAACAATCCCAAAGCGTTTGATGAGACCGGTACTTCTCGTTTTACTGCCGAAGTCAAGAATCAACGAGGTGAAAAAATGGTAGGAATAGGTTTTGCCGAGGAGCCGCCATTTCGAAATGAATCATTCGGGAGCATTCGCGCCAAAGTTCTCGCTGATGTGTATCTTGATGCTAAGCATTCTGGTCGTTCGGTTTTTGATCCGAATTTCGATTTTGGAGCATCTTTCCGTACAGCATGTCTAAAATATCAAGTTGATCCTCAAAACCCTGCCTTCAATCTTAAGAGAGGGCAGGAAGAAGGGTTTTTAGAGTTAAAGAGAAGAATACAGACAGGGGTATGAATATTTTAATCACCCAGCCATTTGCCAAAAAATTTACGCCTTTGGGTAGGAAGCAATTCCGCGCCCTTGCGCGAGCAAAAGCCACAAAGAAGTATTCACCTTTGGCGAAGCCACGGGGTAAAATTCCAGGGCAGGTTTTTTATTTTAGCAGTGTCAAGTAATTTAAATAAGATATCAAAATAGGTTTTGACTTATCGTATCCGCCTGTGCGTGAAGCGTGTAAGCGAGGATGAGCAGGATTTACCCGATAGGTTTTTAGAAGGTGTTTTCATTTCCCAACGGGAGCCGCAAAATGATTTTTCAAAGAACCAAGATTTAATAATATTATAAGATTAAAGACAGATTTTTTATTACCCGTTAGGTTTGTTGCCCTAACGGGGTTATTATTTTAAAACGAAATTAGTGTGAGGGTTGTTTTGTGCGCACAATTATTGTTTATATTTTTGCGCTGTTTATTTTCTTGTTATTGCATTTATATTGTGTGTTCGTTAATATAAACTTTAGTAAAAAAGTTAAAATATAAATATATTTAGTTTTATAAGAATAGGAGGTTGTTATAATAATGGACGCAGAAGAAGTTTTAAGAATTTTTAGAGAGTGTGGCGCATTCTTAAATGGTCATTTTGTATATACATCTGGCAAACACGGCCAGGTGTATATTAATAAAGACGCCATTTATCTTCGCCCATATTTTACGAAAAAATTGTGCCAAGCAATCGCCGAGCAGTTCGCGGACGACAAAGTGGAAGTGATCATTGCTCCAGCAATCGGCGGCGTAATCCTCTCACAATGGACGGCGTACCATCTCTCGGAAATCACCGGACGCGAAGTGTTCGGAGTTTATGCCGAGAAAGCGGAAAGCGGAGACGCTTTTATAATCAAGCGCGGCTACGATAAAGTTGTAGCCGGGAAGAACATATTGGTGGTGGAAGATGTGCTCACCACTGGATCTTCGGCGAAGAAAGTCGTTGAGACGACTCGCGTTCTCGGCGGCAACATTGTTGGCCTCGGCGCTCTCTGCAATCGCGGAGGGGTCAGGCCGGAGGATGTGGCAAATCCTCCAAAGCTCTTTGCGTTGGTCAACGTTAATCTCGACACATGGCACAAGGCGGAGTGTCCGCTTTGTGCCAATGGCGTGCCGATCAGCGTAGAATTTGGCCGGGGGGTATAAAATAAAAAACCGAGGATTAGCGGCTCTCATTATTGAGAGCCGCTTTTTTTAAAAACAATATTCCCAAAGGAAAACAACAAAACAAAGCATTTTCTTGCTAAACATTATGTATTTTGTGGTAATTTTTGTTATAATAATTTAAAATATTTTTGAGTAAAAAATCTTATTGATATATGCCAAAAGTGGTTGTTGCATCAAAAAATCCTGTTAAAATACAGGCTGTAAAAATTGGTTTTGAGAAAATGTTTTCTTCTCAAGAATTTGAATTTATAAGTGTTTCTGTTGCTTCAGGGGTGAGCGATCAGCCCCTGGGCAGCGAGGAAACTTTTTTGGGCGCTAAAAATAGAGCAGACAATGCTTTTCAGAAGATTGAAGGCGCTGATTTTTATGTGGGCATAGAAGGTGGTGTTGAATATGTGGGGGAAGAAATGGGAGCGTTTGCCTGGGTTGTTATAAAATCAGGTGATGGTAAATATGGTAAAGCGCGCACAGGCACATTTTTTTTGCCCAAGATTATTGCGCGTCTCGTAGCGCAAGGCAAGGAATTAGGTCAGGCAGATGATATTGTTTTTAGTCGCAGCAACTCCAAACAACAAAACGGAGCAGTTGGTATTCTCACAGGTGATGTAATTGATAGAACAAATTATTATATCCAAGCGGTTATTTTGTCGTTGATTCCTTTCAAAAACATTGATTTATATTAAATTTTAAGTTGTCAAGATTGTTGTTTGTTTTAGAAAAAACAGCGCAAAAATGTTTTTATGTCTTGCTCTTTTGGTAAAGATATGATAAATTACAGTTTGAAGTAATTTTTTGTTAAGAAATAATATATGCAAAACAAAACAGAACAAATTTTTTCTCCTTATCTGAAAGCAGATTTGCCTGATATTAAGGTGGGCGATACGGTAAGGCTGCACCAAAAAATTATTCTTTCTCCCACAGAAAAAACAGGCAAAAAAAAGGAAGTAGAAAGGGTGCAGGTCTTTGAAGGCGTGGTTATTGCCAAAAAACACGGCAGAGGTTTAGATGGTTCTATTACGGTGCGGAAAATTATTGAGGGTGTGGGCGTGGAAAAAATTGTGCCCCTGCACTCACCTAATTTAATCAAAATTGAAGTGTTGAGCCACGGTCGTGTTAGGCGCGCTAAATTATATTATTTGCGCAAAGAAAGAGGCAAAAGAGCAAAGATTAAAACAAAAGAGTTTTTAACGTCTTCGGTTGCTCCTGGGGCGCATATAACCCCAAATTCAGACGCGCAATCATCCCAAACAGATAATTCCGGGGATGCTGACAATGCTTCTTCTAATTAGTGCCCAGGTGGCGTAATTGGCAACCGCAACTGTTTGAGGGGCAGTGCCAAGAAATTGGCGTGTGGGTTCGAGTCCCACCCTGGGCACAAAACTCTTTCTCAAAATAATTTTTATTTTAGCACAAGGAAAAAGCCAATTGATTGGCTTTTTGTTTATATTTATTTGATTTGGAAATTCTATTCTCCTTTTTTACCATATTGAGCTGTTATTCTCACATTCTGCAGAATGTGAGAATATTGGCTTTTATGGCAGATTTTTGTTGGGCAAATTGTTAGGCAAGAAAAGTTAAAATTTTTTTTCATAAATAAAATTTCGTTTGAAAAATTTATGGCAATGGGCTATGATGAATTTATGTTCACGGTTGCAGAGAAGCAAGAGCAATAGAAGGTGGCTGCTATTGCAAATGGGTGTGTAGCTCAGTTGGTTAGAGCGTCTCGTTTACACCGAGAAGGTCTGGGGTTCAAATCCTCACACACCCACTCGTAGTTTCGCGCACAAACTCTATTTCGTTGAAGAAAATTACCCCCACACCAATTTTAGGTTCTATGTTTATGTGTTAAGGCGTGGAGGTAAACAAAAGCCGGCAATTCCGCCGAGGGCTCAAGAGGCGTAAAATTTCCATATAATAAAATAATAAATGAATAAAATTCAAACTAATAAAGCAGAGGTTGACCAATCAGTTCGTATTGAGGAACTTACGCGAGATACAATTATTTCGGTAGCGAATAAAGAGTTTGAATATGCAGTACGCTTTCCTGTTCGTCTTAAGCGTCAACTTTATGAGCTGTTTCGCTTGCGCGGTATGCGCAAAAAATTTGGGCCGTGGGTGTTTGCGGCTGCTATTGCCCAACTACTTGAAAAATCAAATATCAGAGTTTCGGATGTTGTTATTGATATAGAATACCCAGGATATGAGCGCGATATCTTGATGATTATTAAAAATATACATTCGGATATGTATGTATCTTTTACAACGGTCGGTAAGAACTCTCCTGCTCACGAAAAAGCCTACTTCGCATTAAAAGGAAAAAAGGCGGTCGAATCTACTCTCCATTATTCTGATTTCCGCGCCTGGATTGGAGCAAAACAAAAAGATTGGAGAACTGTTACACCTCGAGTTTACGAGGATTCGCAGTCCAACCAATCTGCAAATTAATTATAGCAAACCAAGAAAGTATGTCAACCCCGTTGCACGCTTGGTAGATATAGAATGTCAATTTTTCGCTGCGTAAACAATGTCTTAATTTACATTCTTACATTTATAGGTGGATAAGTGTGCTACGGGGTCAACCCCGTTAGAAGTAGGACGCACACGCAAGCGCCCGCGACTTCTAACGGGGTCAACCCCGTTAGAAGTAGGACGCACACGCAAGCGTGCGCGACTTCTAACGGGGCCAAGGACTAAAATGTGGATAAATAAATTATCAAAAATCGTGCGAATTTCAATTGTATCTCTAATTATTTTCGCCTTTGCTTTGCCCGCCTAAATTTTGTAAAACAAAATTTTGGTGGGTGAAGATTTTTTCTCGCCCACCGCGTTTGATAAATTCCCAATTTTGAATTTTTAATTTTAAATCAATTTTGAAGATTTGAAAATTAGAAACGTTTCAAAATTAAAAAATTAGAGATTGATTCAAAATTAGAAATTCAAAATTTAAAATTAAAACAAGATGAAACCGCGTAAAATAATCCAATTTATCATCGTATTTCTGTTAATAACTTCTTGGCTATTTAGTGGATTTCCGCGCATTTGGCAAAAGCCGGCGATTCCACCGGAGATTCAGGTCGCGTTATTCACAACAGCACTCTTGACGGGTGTTTTGGCTTTTGCTATTCTTAAAATAGTTAACCCCCCCCGCGCTTACTTTGGTAGGTGCGGGGTTTTTATTTTCGGTAAAAATATTGGTAAAATAGCATTATGAATAACAATGAGCGAGTTTTCATAATCATTGACGGAAACAATTTTTATCATCGTCTAAAAGAGTTAAAGTTGACTGATCTATTGTCTTTTGATTACGAAAAATTTGCGCAGTTTCTTTTTGGCCGTAGAATTTTAGCATCAAAAAATTATTATATCGGCGCTATTCGAGAAGAGCGCAATAATCCAAAAAGTAAAGAATTAATGATTGGGCAACAAAAACTAATTGGCAAACTTCAAAAAGGAAATTGGGTGATTAAATTCGGCCACATGCTTAAAACCGATGAATATCACGAAAAAGGTGTTGACGTTCAAATCGCAGTAGATATTCTTATTGGAGCTTATGAAAATTTATATGACACCGCAATTTTAGTCAGCTCCGATACCGATTTAATTCCGGCATTGGCTAAAGCGCGTTCAATGAAAAAAAATTGAGCACATCGGTTTTAGCCACAAACCATCTTACGGATTAATAACTCATTCCGACATAAGGCGTTTGCTTACAAAAGATGATCTTCAGCAATTCTTCTTATGAAAAAGTTTATAAAAATTACAATTATATTTTTAATAATCACCAGCTGGATTTTTTCGGGTTGGCAGAGGGTTTGGCTCCGAAGGAAAGCCGCGGGCTTCCTACGGGGTTAACAAAAGCTGGCAATTTTGCCAGGGATGAGGGGTTGAGTTATCCACAACAGCGTTCTTGACGGGTATTTTAGCTTTTTTATTCTTATAATAGTTAACCTCCCCCGCCCAAAGGTTACCTTTCGGCGGAGTTTTTATTTTAGTAAAATTTTGGTAGAATGAAGATATAAATAATAAAGAAAGAGTTTTTATAATTATTGTCCGATAATCTACACCAGCGGCAATTCAACCACCGTGTGCCAGATAAATGTAATTAATTTTTAATTTTGAATGATGAAAACATTCGCGTTTCTTGACGCTTCCAATCTATTTTACGGCGGAGAAAAAAGTCTGGGCTGGAAAATTGATTACGAAAAACTGCTTCGGTATCTCAAGAATAAATATTTAGTGAGCAAGGCGTTTTATTTTGGCGGAGTGGAAATTCACGATTTCCCCTATAATTATCTAAAAGACGAAACAGTGCCGATTGAAGAAGTTCTGCGGCACCTTACCGAATTAATTCGGACAAAAGGAGAACGAATGACCGACGCAATGCTTTTACTTATTAATCGCCACATCCAGCGAGCGCGGTTTTATCTGAAGTTGAAACAATTCGGCTATGAATTGCACTTAAAGCCGGTAAAGCTTTACGAGCAAGATGATAGTACTGCAAGGCGAAAAGCGAATTGCGATGTTGATATGGCGTTTTGGCTAATGCGGGAAAAAGATAACTTTGATAGAGTTGTTATTTTATCTGGTGACGGCGATTTCTTGCCGGTGTTAAAATATTTAAGAGAAGTCGGCAAGGAGGTTATTATTTTAGCGCGCGGACCGCGAACAGCGCGAGAAATCAGGCAATTTGCCGGGAGTAATTTTAGGGATTTTACGCGGTTGGAAAGCCGACTCAAGTTTATAGAAAAGTAAATGGGACGGACATACGAAATATCCGCCCCACGTTTAGTAATTTTAGTATAGCAAACCAAAAATCTATGTCAATACCTCGAATTGTGCAGTGTAAAATGTAAGTGAAAAGGTATTGGTTCTGCAAGATAAAAGGTGAGTGAAATTTTTAAGGTAAAATAGGATAAAAAGGTCGTTTCAAAAGTTAAATTTATTCTATTTTACCAATATGGACATGTATTCAAAAAACCAATACCTAAAAGATTTAGTTTTAAAAAGGGGCTATCTTTTAAAATCAAAGAAGGAAAAATCAAAGCTTTTAGATGAATATTGTCAGACTACTGGCCAGAATAGAAATTATGTCATTAGAAAGATTAGAAGTGGAGCTTATTTAAGGACAAACTTTGGCAAAAGAAAGAAGAGAAAAGAGTATTATGATGGCTATGTCAGAGCAGCTTTGGCTAAAGTGTGGGAAATCTTTGACTTTGCCTGCGGTCAGAGATTAAAAGCTAATTTAACTAAGGAGATGATTGAGAAACTGAGAAAAGATAGAGAACTTCTCTGTTCTGATGAAGTAGCTTTAAAATTAACTAAGATTTCAGCAAGAACGATTGATGAGAAATTAAGACACCAGAAAGAGGTTTTAAGACGACTTCAAGAAAAAGGTCAATCTAAACAGAAATCTTTACTTTTAAAGAAGATTCCCATCAAAATTCACGGAGAGTTAGATAACCAAGAGATGGGCAATATCCAGATAGATTTTGTAGAGCACTGTGGTAGCTCAGCGGCCGGAGAGTTTGTTTGTACTATTGATACAACCTGTATTGCCTCTGGCTGGGAGGAACAAGAAGCAGTAATGGGCAGAGGTCAAATTCCTACTAAAGAAGGTTTAGATAGAGCCAGAGCTCGTTCTCCCTTTGAATGGAAAGAGATTCATTCTGATACCGATAAAGGATTTGTCAATGCTCATTTGCTGAAATATTGCCAAGAGACTAATCTGAGATTTTCAAGATCAAGACCCTACAAGAAGAATGATAACTGCTATGTGGAACAGAAGAACTGGTTCTCCATTAGAAAGAAATTTGGTTATTTAAGGTTTGATACTGAAAAAGAAAGGGATCTCTTAAATGATCTTTACCGGAATGAATTAAGGCTCTATAAGAATTTCTTTCTGCCCAGGATGAAGCTGAAAGAAAAGATAAGGATAGGAAGTAAAGTTCATCGGAAATACTGCCCAGCTAAAACTCCCTATCAGTATCTAATGGAATCAAGTCAGATTTCCAAAGAGAGAAAGCAAGAGTTAAAGAAAATCTATGATTCCCTCAATCCAGCTCAGTTGAAAAGAGCTATTGAAGCTAAACTTGATCATCTTTACAAAGTCTACAAACAGAAACAAAGGTCGAAAGGCGAGGTGGAACCCTTTAAAAAATTAACACCTCGTTTACTGACAAAATATATTGCAGAACAAGTACCTAAAATGTGGATAAATAAAATGTCAAAAATTGCACGAATTTCAATTGTATTTCTTATTATTTTTGCCCTTGCCCGCCTAAATTTTGTAAAACAAAATTTTGGTGGGTGAAGATTTTT
>Ga0078972_1001403_pt1 | contig 90462 bp, 72 predicted proteins | sample YelNatPaOPGAMG01_FD_67568 | JGI IMG/M metagenome (GOLD analysis project Ga0078972, IMG submission 67568) | Hot spring thermophilic microbial communities from Obsidian Pool, Yellowstone National Park, USA - OP-RAMG-01 (SPADES assembly) (version 2) | ecosystem: Environmental > Aquatic > Thermal... | reverse complement strand
CCTGCTCCACCTCCTTGGAGCGCTGCGAAAAGGTCTCTCCGCGGGCATCGTTCCATCCGCGTGTCTCCTGAACGATGGCTTCGCCCCGCTGCAGGAGGCGTATCTGCCGGGCGATCTCATATTCGATCCCGCGGTAAACGGCTTTGAAGGAGTTGAGGTTCTTGATTTCCGTTTTCGTGCCGAAGGTTTGAGCGCCTTTGGGCCGTACGGAAAGGTTGGGTTCACAACGCAAGCTGCCCTCCTCCATCTTTCCGTCGGACACCCCGATGTAGGTGAGGATGGCGCGCAATTTCATCAGATACGCCCGCGCCTCATCGGGCGTGTGCATGTCGGGAGGGAAATCGGTAACGATCTCCATAAGCGGTACGCCGCTGCGATTGTAATCAACCTCGCTCTCGTCACCAACGATGTGGAAAAGTTTCCCCGTGTCCTCCTCTAGATGGACGCGGCGGATGTGCACGCGGGTACTGCCTTGGTCCGTTTCGATGTCGAGCCAACCTTCTACGCCGATGGGCCGATCGTATTGCGATATTTGATAGCCTTTGGGAAGGTCTGGGTAAAAGTAATTCTTGCGATCGAAGCGCGCGTGGCGATTGATGCGGCAATTGAGGGCAAGAGCGGTTCGGATTACGTGCTCAACGGCCTGGCGATTCATTACAGGCAAAGAGCCGGGCATTCCCGTGCACACCGGGCAGCAGCGCGTGTTGGGGGCCCCGCCGAAGGCATTGGGACATGCGCAGAACATCTTGCTGCGCGTAAGAAGCTCGGCGTGGACTTCCATTCCGATAACGGCTTCGTATTCCTGCATCCTCTCCTCACGTGCGGCAAAACCAAGGCGCTCGGGATACCGGGGCGCGGCAGCCGTTCTAGCGTGCTATGCCCTGTTGGCCACAACAGGCACCTTGGTGTGCCAATCGGAATTCTGCTGATATGCAAAGGCGGTGCGAAGGAGCAACTCCTCCCCAAAGGGCTTCGCAAGGATCTGCAAACCCACCGGCAATCCCTTCACAAACCCGCACGGCACCGAGATGGCGGGAATCCCGGCCATGTTGATGGGGAGGGTGCAGATATCCGCCAATTTCATCGCCAGGGGATCGCCGCTGCGTTCTCCAAGGGGGAAGGCCGGGATCGGCGAAGTTGGCGTGCAGAGTACGTCGAAGCGTTGGAATGCCTCGTCGAAATCGCGGCGAATGAGCGTCCGTACTTGTTGCGCCCTCTTATAGTAGGCATCATAGTAACCGGCGGAGAGGGCATACGTGCCGATCATGATGCGCTGCTTTACCTCAGCACCAAAACCCTCGCCGCGGGATTTCTCCATCAGGCCGATGTGCCCACCTCCTTGGCGGGTGCGGTGGCCATACTTCACGCCATCGTAACGCGCAAGGTTGGAGGATGCCTCCGCGGGGGCGAGGATATAGTAGGCCTCGAGGGCATAATCCGTGTGTGGAAGGGAGCACTCCTCGGCAATGGCTCCCAATTGGCACAGGGCCTCCACTGCTCGGGACACAGTCTCCCCCACTTCTGTGTCCACTCCTTGGCCGAAGTATTCCTTGGGAACGCCGATGCGCAGTCCCTTCACGTCGGGGCGGCAGGCTTGGGCGTAATCGGGAACGGCCATATCCACAGAAGTACTATCCATGGGGTCATGCCCGGCGATCACCTGTAGGAGCAGGGCTGTGTCTTCCACCGTACGCGAGAATGGCCCGATTTGATCGAGTGATGACGCATAGGCCACGAGGCCGTAGCGGCTCACCCGGCCGTACGTCGGCTTGAGCCCTACCACGCCGCAGAGGGCTGCCGGCTGGCGGATGGAGCCGCCCGTATCCGAGCCTAGCGCCACGGGGACTTCCTGGGCAGCAACAGCAGCGGCCGATCCTCCACTGGAGCCTCCAGGGACGCAATCCAGGTTCCACGGATTGCGCGTGGGCCCAAATGCGCTGTTCTCCGTGCTGGAGCCCATGGCAAATTCGTCGCAATTGGTCTTACCCACGAGGACAGCGTCCGCCTGTCGTAGCCGTTCTACGACCGTTGCATCGTAGGGCGGAACGAAATCGGCAAGGATGCGCGAAGCGCAAGTGGTGCGCACCGATTGGGTGCAGATGTTATCCTTGATGGCGACAGGCACACCGGCCAGAGGCCCCAGGGGTTCTCCGCGACTGCGGCGCGCATCCAATTCGGACGCCCTCTGGCGCGCCTCCTCCGGCGTTAGCGTAAGGAAGGCTTTTATGGCAGGTTCAACGGCATCAATCTGCTGGAGAAAGGCATCCACCACATCCCGGGCGGACACACTGCCGGAAGTGACGGCGCGAACAATCTCTGCTGCGGTGAGGGTATGCAGGTGGGGCATAGGCAATTGTTGGACACCTTCCTGGGCACACGTACCGATTGGGCCCGGCGGGCAGCTACGCGTCTACGATGCGGGGAACAATGAAGAAGCCATCACGCGCTTCGGGGGCATTGGCTAGAATCGCCTCGCGAGGCAGTGGCGGCCGTTCCACATCCTCCCGCAGGACGTTGTAGACGGGGATACTGTGGGACGTAGGTTCAATGCCCTCCACATCTAGTTCCTGTAGCTTTTGGAAACGGGCCACCAAATCATTAATGTGGCGCGTTTGGATGGCAAGTTCCTCGTCCGACAAGTGCAATCGCGCCAGCGCGGCGACTTTCCGGACCTCTTCGGGTGTAAGGGCCACGATCTTCTCCTCGATCGGTACACGCAAAAAGATTATAGCACGAGCCCTTTGGGTCCACAATCGTGCAGGGACTATGCTCAGCTAAGGCGAACCTGCATGTGAAGCCACGAGAGGGAGGGAAAACCGGTGTTTCGCGTGCTGATTGTTGGAGCCGGCGGAATGGGCCGTGCTTGGGGAAACAACCTTCGTGAGTGTGAGGACACCCAGGTAGTGGGGTGGGTGGATATTAAACCCGGTCTAGCGGAGGAGGCTCGGTCTGCCTGCGGTTTAGATCCGATCTTCACCGGTACGGATTTAGCAGAGGCGCTCGAGAAGACGCGCCCGGATTTTGCCGTAGATGTTACCGCCCCGGAAGCGCACCATGATGTCACAATCCGATGCCTGGAAGCCGGGATCCCTGTGCTTGGGGAGAAGCCCATGGCCCATACCCTGGAGGCCGCTCGCGAGATGGTGTCGGCTTCAGAGCGCACCGGTAAACTCTATATGGTGAGCCAGAGCCGCAGATACGATGCTCGCCTTCAGGCCTTCCGCCGGCTCATCCGGCGAGAGATCGGCCCCCTGGGCATCCTGAACTCGGATTTCTACATCGGCGCGCATTTCGGCGGCTTCCGTGACGAGATGGAGAGCCCCCTCATTCTGGATATGGCCATCCATACCTTCGACGCCGCACGTTATCTAAGCGAGGCGGATCCCATCGCTGTGTACTGCGAGGAGTTCAATCCATCGTGGAGCTGGTATCGTGGCGCGGCGTGCGCCTCTGCAGTCTTCGAGATGACGGGAGGACTCAGGTATACGTACCGCGGATCCTGGTGCAGCGAGGGCCTTCATACGTCCTGGGAAGCAGAATGGCGTGCCGTTGGCCCCAAAGGCTCGGCAATATGGGACGGCAGAGGCGCTCCACATGCCGAGGTGGTTGTGGGCCATGGCGGTTTCCATAACCCGGTGGAGGCTCGCACAGAGGAAGTGCGCGAGGATGTGCCGAGCGGGATCGCCGGTTCATTGAGGGATTTTCTCAATGCCTTGAGAACGGGTGCGACGCCCATGGGGGAGTGCCATGACAATATCAAGAGCGTGGCGATGGTCTTCGCTGCGATGAAGTCTAGCCGAGAAGGCCGTCGCGTGCCGGTGGAGGTTTGACCGCGCCAGGTGGGTTGTTCTTGACAACGGCATCGTGCCAGATTATACTGCCAATGGGACGGTGGAACGGGCGAGTGTCCATCGTCTGTTTCCGGGGAACCGTTGGCAACGCACGAGGAGGCTTCCATGGCTCAGGGTGCAACTACGCGCTCGGAATTGCTTGAAAGGGAGTATTCCGCAGGCGTTACGCAGCTTATTCGGGCAGTGATCCTTTTGGTAGTGTTCTTGATCCTGCTGTACATGTTCCACTTCATCCCGGCACCCACCACCAGGCTCAGCATGGAGATATTGGCTGCAGCCGGAGTTGCCTTTTCCCTTTTTCATGGAGGGGCTGCCGGGCTGAGGATGCACCGTGCCCACTCGCTACCCACCGTAACCTTCGAATGCCCCTATTGCGGCTACCCTATGCAGTTCCTGAAGGAACCCACGGAAGATTTCGATTGTGAAAACTGCCATCGGCGCGTTCAGTTTGAGGACGGCAAACCGGTGCCGGTTCGGGAGATCACTTGTACCTTCTGCGGCACGAAACATAAGGTATCTGTGAAGGCCAAGCAATATACCTGCGACCGATGCAATCGGACGCTTAGCCTACAAGATCCCAATGCACCCGTGGGTATGCCCGGCGAAGCCTCGGAACTGCTCCAGAACTATGATGTGCTCCTTACGGATGTGGGCCGGCAGCCTACGGACGTGGCGATGGCGCTGGAATCCATCATGGTGTGCAACCTGAAGGAAGCGCGACGTAGGATGGAAGACCTTCCCCTTACGGTAGTACGTAACGTTCCCGAGCGGAAGGCAGATGCAATTCGTCGGCGGCTTCGGGATTTGGGCGCCACGGCTATCATTCGTCCCACGGAAACCGGTGCCGCTGCACGAGGTCGCCGCCGTTGAGGCGACTACGCTTTCCAAACCCCTGACGCACACTGCACCATGCCCACGCCTGTCGTCGCCTACATTACCAGTTGGTGCCCGGATTGCCATCGTGCGCGGCGGATCCTACGCGAGCTCAATGTGGAGTGCGTAGAGATTGATATCGAGGCGGCCCCCGGCGCTGAGGCCCAGATGCGGGCGATCAACGGCGGATTGGGAAAGGTACCCACGCTCATCATCGGTGAGACGATCCTGGTGGAACCGCCCGACGCGACACTCCGCGGCGTTCTGCAGGACTATCTTCAGGGCGGGGATCATACCGGCGAGAACGGCGCATAGCGCAGGGTGGTGATGCCCGCTTAGCCTACTCGTCAGGCTTATGGAACATGCCTGCGGCGTACCATCCCGCCACCGTCACCAGCGGCATCACCATCTGAACGACCATAATCTGCCAGGAAGTGTCGTTAAACGGCAGTAATTTGGTGATGCTCTGGCCGATGCTGACGTCCATAGCTAGACGGATCACCAGGTACGAAAGGTATGCGCCCACGATGGCGGGGTTCGCGTCCTGCTTCAGGAAGCACAGGATTCCATACACCAACGCCCCTACGAACGGACCCAAAAGGAGGGTACAACCCAGAAAGATGGGCAGGTCACTGGAATCGTCTTCTCCGAAAGGCACCGTCCGAAGCAACGGCATCATCATCCCTGCCAAAAGGTTGGACACCACCATCACGGCAAGGTACAGATCCTTGTTCAGATGAACAAAGAGGGCGGCTATCGCGGCGATCCCTGCCAGAAGCACGAGATTGATGGTGACCTGCATCGGCATGTTCACCTCTTCAACCTCGATGGGAGCGACCTCTTCCACCTCTGGCTCGCCGGTGTCCGCATCATAGTGTGCTCCGGACACGGGATCCAGCACCTTATCCGCGTAGTACTTGGACTTCTGGGCGCTGAAGGTGCCCAACTGGGGCACGCCAGGGGAAGCCGTGCTGCCGTTGGATCCGGCCGCAGGGGCCGTCTTAGGGGCAGGCGGTGCGGGCTCGGGCTTGGTCACAGTTTGGCGCACGGGAGCCCGGCGCGGCGGCGGTGCCGGATGCCGGGTAGTGACCACGTGAACCGAAGCCTGGGGAACGTTGCGCAGGTCTCGGTGACACCAGCTACACACGTCTGGCGTTTCGCTCTCCATGCCACACCATCTGCAGTAATAGGTGCGTGTTGGGCGAACTGATGGCGGAGCTGGTGCAGTGAATGCACGGGCCGGCTGCACGGCAGGGGTAGCCGACGGTGCTCCCACGGGCACACTTACGTCTATCCGCTTGCTGGGGGGTGGTGCAAGCGGGATCTCTCGGGCTACAGGCTCTTGAACAAGGGGCGGAAGCTCCAGCTCCCCGGGCAAATCGGGCTCAATGGCGGGCTTCACCGGCGCAGGCGACGGTTCCACCGGTTGCGCGACAGGCGGCCCGGCAGCAGGTGCCATGGGCCTGTGTGCGGGCGGTTCCACGGGCGGCACGAGCGGCTGTCTTGGTGGCGTGGCAGGCGGCACCACAGGCGGCCCGGCAGCAGGTGCCATGGGCCTCTGTGCGGGCGGTTCCACCGGCGGCACGAGCGGCTGCCTTGGTGGCGTGGCAGGCGGCACCACAGGCGGCCCGGCAGCAGGGGACACGGGCCTCTGCGCGGGCGGTTCCACGGGCGGCACGAGCGGCTGCCTTGGCGGTGTGGCAGGCGGCACCACGGGCTGCTGGGGACGAGCCAGCGGTATCACCGGCGGCGGCGTGGCGGGTGCGCCAGGTCTCTTAATTGGGATAGGCGTCAGATCCGGACGATCTTCGGGTGGTTTAGGTTGGACGGGTACGTACCCGGGGCCCGTTCGGATGGGTGGGGGAGGCGCAGTCGGCGGCGCCGCAGGGGGCGGAGGTACCACGGTCCGCGGCGCGGGTGTGGGTTGCGGGGCCGGAGTAAACGGCACTGCCGGACCGCCAAACGGAACCGGGCTCAGATCGTCAAAATCGTCGAATTGGGGCTGTGCGGCGGGTGCTGCAGCCGGTTGCTCCTTTGAGCCCTCAGCTTCTTGCGTACCTTCGCCGGCAGTCGTCTGAGGCGAAGTGAAAGGCCTCTTGCACCAGCTACAAACGTCGCTGGTTTCACTTTCCAGCCCACACCATTTACAGAACATGCGCCGGCTCCTGATGAGTTCGGCCTATCCGTCCTGGGGCCCCGCACTCCCCTGCGAGTCCATCCATACGTACATTCGCCATAGAAGGGATGCTATTCCTTCTGTGGACGCACCAGGACCACCGACCCGGATGCCGGAGCGCGGCAGCTTTCGGGGGCTGGATGCTACAGAGCACGTCCCCGCGCAACGCCGGCCGGACGGGGCAAGGCGCCTGTATTATACCGGTGCCGTTTCTGGGTGTCAATGAAAAGGAACGCATCGCCACACTGTGATACCGCCGTCCATTGAGGTTGGTTCCGCATGATGCAGGCACCGTTGGGCGTCCTTCAGGTTCTGTAATAGGGCGGCGATTACTCTGGTTACCGCACACTTCATCTCCTGGGATTATTCCGCAAAGCGTGGTGTCCCCGGGCATACAAAACTGAGATCCGCACTCCGAACTAGGCATGGCCCGAGGCTTCCTCCGCGATTGCAGGGAATAGAAGCCCTCTCGGCGAACACCGCAATGGATTGAGAGCGATGCATCAGACGCCCACGATGCATTGTTACCTGTTTCATGTACCACGCTGCTTGAGGCCAACTTCATGATGCGATTGCTTCGGCCCTGGCTGGGGCTTATTCTCGTGTGCGCCGGATTTTCCCTCCATCCGGGGTTTTTGCATACGTTCTGGAGCGCAGATTATCTGCCGACGATCCTCCAGCAAGCCGCCACCAATATCATTTTGGCTGTGGGGATGACCTTTGTAATCCTTACGGCTGGGATTGATTTATCCGTGGGATCGGTGGTGGCGTTGTGCGGGATTACCCTTGGGCTCACGGTAAAAGGGGGTGTCCCACTCTTTATAGGATGGGCCGAAGCGATCCCCTTGGGGCTTGTAGCCGCGCTTCTGGCGTACCGTGCCTTGGGGGTGCAGGGCGCGGTGGCGGCCGGCGTAGCGGTGACAGGCGGCGCGGGGCTCCTTTTCCATAAGATGGCGGCAATGGGCGTACGGTTGGAATGGGCGATCCTCGCCGCATTGGCCGTTGGCTTAGGCTGTGGGCTCTTGAATGGCTTGGTGGTGACCCTGGGCCGTGTCCCGCCCTTTATCACCACGCTGGGGATGCTCACTGCCGCTCGGGGCCTTACCGTGTTTGCCACCGACGGTAATAGTGTGGGGGGTCTACCGCCACGACTGGGATATTTGGGGGAGGGAGCGCCCTTGGTGGCGATCGCTCTGGCGGTGGTTGCCGGCGGCGCCTTGTTGCTGAACCGCACGCGCGCCGGCCGGTATATGCTGGCCATCGGGGCTAACGAAGAGGCCAGCCGCCTTTCCGGAGTAGCCGTGGCATGGTATAAGGTTCTGGCGTATGCCCTGGGTGGGCTATGCGCGGCCATTGCCGGTGTGGTTCTCACGGCCAAGTTTCAACTTGCAGACACCGGGGCCGGTACGGGGGCGGAACTCAACGCCATCGCCGCCGTTGTGCTTGGGGGCACCAGTTTGAGCGGCGGGCAAGGTACCGTAGTGGGGAGCCTCATAGGAGCACTCACCATCGCGGTGCTCAACTCGGGCCTTGTGCTCGTTGGGGTAAAGGACACTCTTCAAGGTGTGGTGATCGGGGCCGTAATTGTGCTGACGGTTGTAATAGATCAATACGGCCGGCATAGGGCGCAGGCTGCGTGAGCTTGCCGGCGATGCACGAGGGAGGTTTGCTATGAAGCGTACATTGATGCCAATGGTCGCCATCCTATTGGGAGCGGGCCTGGTTGGATGCGGAAAGGAGCGCACCCAGGCGCCTGGTGGTCCGGCCCGCGTTGCAGGGCCTCAAGCGCCGACTGCGCCGCGGATGCCGGAGATTACCGGGCCCGAATTGGACGCAGTGCGGCGGCCCAAGGCGTCCTTGAAACTTGCCTTGGTCGTTAAAACACGCAATAACCCCTTCTTTACGCCGATGATTCGCGCCGCCGAAGACACCGCTCGTCGGCTTGGCTGCAGCCTGGACGTGGAGGCGCCTCCCCAGGAGAGCGATAAGGAGCAGCAGTTCGCTCTGGTTCAAACGGTAACCGCGAAGGGTATTCAGGCGCTCCTCATCGCGCCGGCGGATTCCAAAGGCATCGTCCCCGCGTTGAAGGACGCCCAGTCCAAAGGCGTGTTGATTATCAACGTGGACAACCGGGTGGATCCGGACACTGCTCGGAGTGCCGGCTTGGACCTTGGTGGCTACGTAGGAGCGGACAACGAAGCCGGGGGCGAATTGGCAGGTCAGGGCATGCTCGAGGCGCTCAACAAGCAGGGTAAGGTGGCCGTGTTGGAGGGGCTCCGCGGCGTAGATAATGCGGAAGCGCGCAAGCGGGGCTTCGAGAAAGCGGTTCAGGGCAAACTTGAGATCGTGGCCGAAGAAGAAGCGAGTTGGGACACCCAGAAGGCCTATGCCAAATGCCAGTCCATTCTGGCTGCCCACCCGGATATCCGCGGGATATTCTGTGCCAATGACAAGATGGCATTGGGCGCTATGAAGGCCATTAAAGAGGCCGGGAAGTCCGGCAAGATCGCCGTCATCGGGTACGACAATATTCCGGATGTTAAGCCCTACCTCGCCAACGGTGAGTTGTATGGAACCATCGAGCAGCATCCGGACCTCATGGGCAAGTACGGCGTGGAGATGGCCGTGGGCGTTCTCACCGGCGCCATCCCGCGTGGACGGCAATACCTGGTACCCCTCGAATTCATCCGATAGCGGGCGCCTACCCGCGTGCGACGGGGCGGTATCGAACTAATGGGAACACCGAATTACAAGAGGGCCGAGGTAGTGGCAGGCTACCTATTCCTGGCACCAAACTGCCTCGGCTTTTTGCTGTTCACCTCGGTGCCGGTGGTCTGCTCGTTCTATTTCGCGTTCACACACTGGGACCTTTTCCACCCGCCCAAATGGGTGGGCCTCATGAACTTCGCAAGTCTGCTGGGCTTTTCGCGGTCGCGCGATGATGCCACAAGCATCCTTGGGTTGGTGCGCATTCCGTATGTTGCCAACGATCCCTTCTTCTGGCAGTACCTGTACAACACCGTGTATATGATGATGGTAATTCCGTTCACCATGGCGGGATCATTGGCTTTGGCGATTGCCCTCAACCGCAAGATGCGGGGTGTGGTGGTATATCGCACGCTTTACTTTCTTCCGAGCGTCACCAGCGGCGTGGCGGTGTTCATCCTGTGGAGATACCTGTATAACACGGATATCGGCCTCTTCAACGCGATCCTGGTGAGGTTAGGGGTGGCCCATCCGCCGGACTGGCTTGGCAGCTCCGCCTGGGCCAAACCGGCGCTCATGTTGATGAGCTTCGTGATGGGAGTGGGCGGAAGCAGCATGATCCTCTATTTGGCGGCGCTTCAGGGAGTGCCCAAGGAACTCTATGAAGCTGCCGATATTGATGGTGCTTCCGGATGGCAGCAATTCCGCTTCATAACCTGGCCCCTCGTGACCCCAACTACGTTCTTCCTGACGATTATGGGCATCATCGGAGGCTTCCAGGGAGGCTTCATGACGGCCTATGTAATGACGTCTGGCGGACCTGCGGGCTCCACTACCACGCTGGAGTACTACATCTACAATAAAGCGTTTACGGTGTTCAATATGGGATACGCCTCGGCCATTGCCTGGTTTGTATTCGTGGTCGTGTTCGGCTTGACTTTGATGGCATGGAAGTATGGCGGGCGCGTTGTGCATTACTACTGATCTATCTTAGGTCTTACGTGTCCTTTGGGGCGGTTCCGTGGTACTGCGTGCTTCTGAGAAAGGCAAGAAGTGGGGTGATGGGTGGCGCAACGCCGTCCTGCACGTCCTGCTATGTGCCGGCGCTGTAGTGATGGTGGTTCCCTTTTATTGGATGATTGTCACATCCCTGCGCGAACCCAATGCTGCCTTCTCCACCGCGCACATAGAGTGGTGGCCAAAGACAATCCACTGGTCCAACTACCGCCAGGCCATCCGGATGATGGCGGAACAGGGCATGAGCTTTTGGCGCCTGTATGGCAACAGCCTCTTTGTTGCCGCGGTAGGAACGCTAGGGCAAGTAGCTACGAGTTCGTTAGCGGCGTACGCGTTTGCCCGATTGCGCTTCCCTGGGCGGGATCAGATCTTCATGGCGTATCTTGCAACGATGATGATCCCCGGCTCGGTAACGCTCATCCCGGTCTTTGTGATCATGCGCGCTCTCGGGTGGATAGACACATACAACGCGCTGATCATTCCCGGGATTTTCAGCCCCTGGGGTGTCTTCATGCTGCGGCAATTCTTTCTTTCCCTACCCCGGGAATTGGAAGAAGCCGCCCGGATTGACGGCGCAGGGCTCTGGTCCATCTATGTACGCATTACGTTACCGCTTTCAAAGACAGCCCTCGCAACGCTCGCGACGTTCACGTTTATGGGGTACTGGGGAAGCTTCATGTGGCCTCTTATCGTGACGGTGAGCCCGCAACTTCGCACACTGCCCATTGGCCTAACCGTATTCACGCAGCGCTACTCGGCGGATTATAGCCTGCTCATGGCTGCCTCGGTAATGGCCACCGTTCCCGTAATTCTCGTCTTCTTGTTCAACCAGCGGTACTTCGTGGAGGGCATCAAGCTACAGGGCATCAAGGGATAAGCTCGGGGCCATAACAGGCACATCTTCGGATGCAGTGCCGTGTTCGCGGTTATCGCAGTGCGGCAGATGTGGGCCGTGTAGGCTCCAAGTGTTGGGACTTTGGGTGCGGGCGCGCGCCGATGCGGGACGGATTAGGTTCTGGTTCGGCCACTACCAGAACCGGTTGTTTGAGATACTTGCGGGCGATGCGTTCCACGTCCTGAATAGTCACTGCCTCGATGCGGCGGGGGTAGTCCGCGTCGAAGCGCCAACCCAGCCCCAGCAGTTCATACCAGGCGAAGTAGAATGCCCGGTCACTGAGCCGCTGATGTTTTAACGCGTAGGTGCCGATGAGGTATTGCTTCGCCCTCTGTAGCTCCTGGGCTGTGGGGGGATTGCTCACGAGAGAGGCTACGGTGTCCCGCACGTGCTTTTCTACCTCTGCAGCGGTGAGCGGTACACCCCGGCTATCTTCGCGCTTTGGATCGAACTCCACAAAGGTGAGGATGAAACTGTGTCGCTCTAGGGGCGGAATGGATGCACCCACGGCGTACCCAATGGCTGCAGTGTCCCGCACAGATCGGAAAATGCGGGAACTCTTTCCTCCGCCCAGAATGGCGGTTAGGACTGCTGCTGCAGGATAGTCGGGGTCGGTCAATCCGGGGGCAGGGCAGCAAGCCAGCACCAAGGCTGTATGGGCCGGAACTGTACGCACGAGAGGGGATGGCGGCGGGGGCGGCGTGTTGGCCGCATGGATGGGGATGGAGGGCAGATCCGGGCGATCATAATCCACGAATTGGTTCTCAACTGCATCGTGCACGCGCTCCGGTGTGATGTTACCCACCACCGCAATAACCGTGCGTGCGGGTGTGTACCATCGGCGGAAGTACCCGCGGACGATCTCGGGGGTGAGGCGTCGAAGGCTGCCCGGGGTTCCGCCAAAGGGCTGCCGGTACACGCTATCCGGATATATAGCCTCACGAGCGGCAGCGTAGGCCACCTCGAAGGGCTCTGCAGCTTGGCGTTCGATGGCGGTCCGCACCGTTTGCAGAGCGCGATGGAAGGTGGGAGGATCGAATTCGGCATTCTTGAGGGACTGACCCACAAGGTATAGGGCGTCCTCGAACGTGGCAGGACTGGTTACACATAGGATGCGCGTGTAATCAGGTGTCCACGTGGCTTGTAAACTACCGCCTACATCATAAATGATGTGTTGCACCTCTTCGGCAGAAAGGTTCAAATTCCGCCCGAAGAGCGCCTGGGCGGTGACGCTGCCTGCTCCTGGGTTGTTACCTTCCTCAGCAATCCCCGCCTTCACCAGAACGCAGATTGCCACGAAATTGCTCTGCGTGTCGGGTTCCACAAGGACGCGAACTTGGTGCGGACCCAGGAACGAGTGCACCTCACCAAAGCAGGGCGCATTGGCAAACCCTAGGAGCAATATGCCGGCGCAGAGCCTGCTCAATACGGGTATCGTTGCACTGTTTCCTTTCATTCTTCAGTCGTGCCCGATGCGTAACAGATTAGGCGGCACCGATGCCAGAGACGGCGGTAATTACGGGCTGGTGGAAGGCTCCATCACTACTCTTACGGAAGGGGCCTTTGTAAGTGTCCTTTGCACCAGGGTGCGCACTTCAGACGGCGGCACCGATTGCAACCGGTGCACATACCCGTTCAATAACCCATAATCGCCCATGGCATCATATTCGCCCAATGCTGCCGCCATGCCGCCTTCGGTTTCGGTTTGATAAAGGTATTCCCCTACCAATTCCCTGCGAGCTGTTTCCACGTCTTCATCCGTTATGTTCTCCATGCAGTCCTGGAGCCAGTGTTCTAAGGTGGAGAGGCCTTTCTGGCCTTCGAGAGGGGCATCCAGGGCCAGGAGAGAGGCTTGGCGCAGCGGGATAAACGTGACGAACGCGCTTGACCCTCCTGATAAGGGATGGCCATTCGCCTGCCGTACGGTTGCTGCACGGGCAAAGATGGCAAGAGCGGCGCTGCTCGCTCCATCGGAAGCGGGTGGACATGCAAAGCCGAGGGCAACTTCCGGCCGGGCGCCTTGCATTCGACATAAACTTGTGGAAGTGGGAACCGCCAGTGACACGGGCGCGAGCGCAGGCAGATTGGTGCGCTCCCAGGACCCAAAGCACTGCTTCGCGAGAGCTTCGGCTGCATCGGGTGTGATGTCTCCACAGAATACGAGGGTGGCATTATTGGGATGGTACCAGTGGCTGTAGAAATGCCGGATATCTGTGCGGGACACCGCGCGGATCGCTTGAGATGTCCCCAATACAGGGCTTTCGTAGGGGCTGCTCGGAAACAGAGCGGCAAAGAGGCCATCCAGTACGGCTTTCCTCACGTCGTTGCTGGATCGCGCGAGTTCATCCAAGATCACGCCCCGTTCTCGTTCCACCTCCACGGGATCCAAAAGGGGATGCATGATTGCGTCTGCCAGAACGGGAAGGGCATTTGCGATATGTGCTGACGACACGGTGGTATAAAAGTGCGCAGCATCCCTGGTGGTGCCTGCAGAGAGGCTTGCGCCCAGATCCTCAAAGGCGGTGTCTATCTCTCCCGGCTTGCGGGTTGGCGTGCCCTTGAAGATAAGGTGTTCCAAGAAGTGGGCTGCCCCCCGTTCGTTAGGCGCCTCTTCCGCCGAGCCGGCACGTATCCACAGATCTACGGCTACCAGGGGGACGGCGTGATGCTCATGCACGAGGATGCGCAATCCATTGGAAAGCACCCGAAGGTGGATGACGGGGTCTTCCAGGGCCTCACGCGAATGCACGCAGGGGGCAGAAGCTGCAAACAGAAGCGCCGATAGGGCGAGGATCACACCACTTTGCACACCCCGGGGGCGCATACGCCTTGGGCAGCACAAAAAAGGGAGTGCGCGGTTCGATTTCATCCCATAAGAACCAGCCCGAGGATCGCACGTCATTGCGTGGAACGCCAAAACTCCTCGTGGGGATACCGGAACGTAGGCGGATCCTCATCCGTGGACCATGCGTGGACGCCGTAGGGAGCTGGGGGCTGGTACTCGAAGCTCTGTTCCGACTTGGGCACGTAACTCGCACGCCTCCGAAGCTCGATGCATCGCAAAAGAACCCGCTGCTTCAGTGGGATATATGCGGGCACGTGCGGGCCAAGATGCTCCTCCACATGGGCCGCTCGGAATTCGTAATAGATCACCCGGCGCAATGCAGGCGAGTTATTTTGGGGTGATCCATGAAGCACCAGGATATTATGCAAAAGGACGTCACCGGGCTGCATGAATAGGGGAACAGCGCCCGCATTGCGGAAATCCTTTGGATGCTGGTCGCTCTCACGATGTTGAGCGAGGAATGCCGACACGCGTTCTTTGGACCACGTGTGGCTCCCCGGTATCGCCCACACACAGGTGTCCTCGTCGGCTTCATCCAGATAGAAATCCACGTTGAAGATAGGTGTGTCCCCCACGCACTCGGTACCGGCGTCCCGGTGCCAAGGAACGCTAATGCCTTCGTCGGGGAGCTTCACCACCATGGAATCCCACGTGGGGATGAAATCGGAGCCGATGAGCTGGTCCACTATTTGGAGGATGAGGGGATGGCCCAACAGCACGCGGCACTCGGCGCATTTATCCACCATATACTCGATGCGGCGGAGTACGGGCCGCCCCGTGTGTTGGCCCGTTCCGTACAGGTAGTCCGGATTGGCTCCCGGGGTGGCTTGAGCGATGAGGTGCTCTGTAGCGCGCTGAAGCTGCGCCAATTCCTTTTGATCCAGTACCCGCGGGAGCACAAGGAAACCGTTCTGTTCAAAAAAGCGGACTTGTTCCGCAGAGAGTGCTTTAGCGCGCATGGACTACACCTCGGGAAGGCTATTTGGTGGCTACGTTGAAGATATGCTCACGGCGCCCGCCTGGAATGCGAATGCTCTCGATCTTGCTGAAGCCTGCCTCGCGGCACACCGTGACGTAGTCTTCCCAAGTCCAAGCCAAAGAATTGCAGATGGCAGCGGTTTCCAGTCGAGGTCCGGACGCATCGCGGATTACAAAGAGATAGTTCTCCACTACTCCGTACTCCGCGCGATCTCTGGCTACAACAAGGACCATGCTGGTATCGCCTTGTTCAAAGAAGTTGCGGATCTGGAACCTTGGCGCAGACTGCCAGGCATGTTCCACTGCAGCAGCTCGGTCGGACGGGCTGGACCACTGATCGGCGCCGGTAAAGATATGAACGCCGCCGGGTTTGAGCACGGCGGCGAAGTTATGGGCAGCGAAGCGTAGTTCTGTTCGGGTGAGGGTCCATGCAAAGGCATCGTTCACGATGGCATCGAATTCGCCTGCGAATTGTTCTCCCAGGCACTGCCAGGTGCAATGATAAAACGGAATGTCCAGGTTCCAGGCGGCCGCCAACTCCCGCGCATGTTCGATGGCGACGCCACTCGCATCTGTGCCTACTACGTCGAAACCCGCCTCTTTAAGAAGGATCGTTCGGAGGCCAAGACCGCACTGGCAATCGAGAACCCGATGGGCACCAAATTGTTGCAGCGCGGCGGCCCAGATCGGGGTGGAGCGGGCCGGACGCCCTTCAGGGTGGGAAGGATCGCGGAAGTAGGGCTGCCAGAGCGCCCGCCGGAACCACTGCCAGCGCCAGATAACGTCCCAATCCTCGCTGTGGTTCATGATCGGCACGTCTCCCTATTGGATTAAATGACCTTTCGCGGCGGGGGAGCAGGAATCCTGCGTGTGCATATGGCCGGTGTCCTAAGATGACAATTGCTGCTCCCACGCGACGCGGTCGGCACGGCCCCAGTGCATATCTAGGGCACAGCGCGGGGAGTACCTCCAGGGCCCGCGGGCTAATCGCCCTGGCGGAACATCTCCTCCACTTGGGCCCTAGTCACCAGGACTTCTCTTGGCTTGGCCCCATCAGGCGGCCCCACGATGCCCCGCTCTTCCATCACGTCCACAATGCGGGCCGCTCGGGTATACCCAATCTTGAAGCGACGCTGAAGCATCGAGGTAGAAGCCTGCCCGGTGGTCACTACCAGGCGCACAGCGCGTTCAAAGAGCTCGTCATCCACATCGCCATCCCCGGCCTCCTCCCAGGAGTGTCCTTCGGCCACGTCCACGGGTTCCATCGAGTAAACCGGCGCTTCCTGGTTCCGAAGATACTCTACCAGGGCATTCGTTTCGGCTTCGGAGAGGAAACAGCCCTGGATGCGGGTAGGCTTCGCGGCGTCAATGGGCAAGAAGAGCATGTCTCCGCGGCCGATGAGGCGTTCTGCGCCGTTCATATCCAGGATCGTGCGGCTATCTACGTGGGATGACACGGCGAATGCGATGCGAGAGGAAATGTTCGCCTTGATGAGGCCGGTGATCACGTCCACCGAAGGCCGTTGGGTGGCGATCACGAGGTGGATGCCTGTGGCCCTGGCGAGCTGGGCGAGGCGGCAGATAGACGTTTCCACCTCGGCCGCAGCCTGCATCATCAAGTCCGCAAGCTCATCTACCACGATGACGACGTACGGGAGCTTCTCGTCGGGTGCCACGCGCTGATTGTAGCCGTCTATGTTCCGCGTTTGCATTCGGGCAAACAGATCATACCGGCGCTCCATCTCCTTGATTGCGGCGCGCAGAATACCGGCGGCCTGTTTAATGTCTTTGACCACGGGATGGAGCAGGTGCGGGATGCCATCCCAAAGTGAGAGCTCCACCCGCTTGGGGTCAATCATGATGAAGCGTAGTTCCGAAGGGCCGGCGCGATACACAAGCGATGCTATGAGGGCATTCAGGCACACCGACTTTCCCGAGTTGGTGGATCCCGCCACCAAAAGGTGCGGCATCTTCGCGAGATCGGCATATCGCACCATGCCTGCTACGTCCCTACCCAGGGCAAAGGTGAGCTTGCTGGGGGCATTCCAGAATTCGGGAGTGTCCAAACATTCGCGGAGGGTCACCAGCGTGGGAACGGCGTTGGGAACTTCTACCCCGATGGCCGACTTGCCCGGGATGGGCGCCTCTACTCGAACGTCAATGGCAGCCAGATCCATTGCGAGGTTGTCTGCCAGGGACACGATCTTTGCCACGCGGATGCCGGGGGCAAGTTGAATTTCGTACCGCGTTACCGTGGGGCCGTGGGCCACTTCCACTACATTTGCTTGGATGCGAAAGTGCTCCAGGGTTTGCTCGAGGATGCGTATCTTTTCGGCCAGCTCCTGGTGCGTGCGCTTGGGCGGAGGTGGCGGCTCTGAAAGGAGCGTGATGGGAGGCAAGCGGAACGATTCTTGATCGGAAGCCTCGGCCTGAAGGGTAGGGAAGGCGGTTTGTTCCACCGGGACACTATCACGCCGGGATGCCGAACGGCCCCGCACCTGCACGGGAACCTTGGCCGGGGAAATGGCGGTGGCCTCGGAACCCGAGCCATTCTCCGGTACCACCGCCTCGGATGCCTGGCGCACGGGAAGAAACCCCAGCCACCGGGAACGAGGCGAAGGCTGCTCCCTTACTGCCAGGGCTTTGGCCTCGTCCTTGGCTGTAGAGGAAGTTGCGGGAAGGCGCTTCCGGACGACTGCGACGCCTTGCTGAGCTACGGCGCGAGTAACCCTGGCAGGATGGTGGAAGACGGCCGCGAAAATCTCTGCGAACGGGCGCTCCACCACGAGCACCACACCCATGAGTGCCGCCATGAATAGGAAAAGCCACGTCCACCACCATCCCAATAGGTGGAGCGCTACCGTAGCGAATTCGCCGCCGGCCAATCCCCCCGCGTTCATCACCGTATGAAAGCCTGGGTCATTTGGTGCAGGCATAGGCCCGCGCACCACAACAAGGTGTCGCCAGGTAACGAAGACGCAGAAGAGCACGAACGAGCCATACGAGGCCGAGGAGAGGGCGAAGCTTTGGAAACCAACCAGATACATGGCGCCGGCGTACATCAGCAAGAGGGCAAGGATGTAGGCCCCGGCACCGAAAATAAGGCGCAGGAGGTTGACGGCCACTGCAGGTACGATGGCTTGCTGAGGCCAGCAGAGCCCCACCAGAATCGCCGCGCCCGCAAAGAAAAGGGCGAGCCCGGTAAGGTCTGCCACACGGCGGCTGCCGGTTCCTCCGGGCCGCGCACCGCCGGCGGCCACGCTTCTGGATCGAACCATTCGACCTCCTTCGCGTGGAATATCCGCGCGTGACCGGTTCGTGTAGTACGGAGGCATAGGAGGGCCCTTCCATCGTTAGGATAGAGGCCCTGCGCCCCTCACGCAGAGTATAGCAGAGAAGTCATGGTGGGTCAAACTGGGGGCGTTGCCTTTCGACCGCATTTGAGCGGGCTGCTCAATCGTTGCGGGCACTCCGGTGAGGCCACGAACAAAGCCTAAGGAGCTGTCTCCACGCAGCGCTACGGATGAAGACTTATGTTGACGCTGCTTGAATAGAAAGGTATACTAGTTTAGTCAGGATTGCCGGGAGGAAAGAGCGCCATGCCTCTGTTTAGCGCAAAGTTGGATTATGCACTTCGGGCCGTTGTGGAATTGGCCCTGCAGCCGGCGGACCGGGCATGCCAGAGCCGCGAAATTGCCGCAGCTCAGGACATCCGTGGTCCGTACCTGGACCAGATATTGGCGGCGCTGAAGAGGCAGGGCATCGTTCGATCCATCCGCGGGGCTGGAGGCGGCTACGCTTTAGCGCGCAGTCCACGCAAGATCACGGTGGGGGATGTGGTGCGCGCTCTGGTAGGAGAACATCTTCTCATTGGGGCCAGTGCCGCAAAGGTGGATCCGGCGTCTCCAGGCAGCGGATACACCATTCGCAAATACGAAGAAGAAGTGGAAAACCGCCTCAAAGCGATTCTAGACAGCACTACACTGGAGGACCTGGCGGCCCGCAAGCAATCGCTGGACGACTCCCTCAGCCTCATGCCAGGCATCTGATGCCCTCGTGAGTGTCCTGACAGACCATGTGCCCGGTTCGGCCGGAAAGGACGGTAGAATGCGCATTGCCCAAGACGTAACCCAGTTGATTGGGAACACTCCCCTTGTGCGCCTCAACCGCGTTACGGAGGGGATCGCCGCAGAAGTAGTAGCCAAACTTGAGTTCTTCAACCCGCTCAGTAGTGTGAAGGACCGTATCGGCGTAGCGATGATCGAGGCGGCCGAGCGGGAGGGGAAGATTGGCCCCGACACCATCATTCTGGAGCCCACCAGCGGGAATACGGGCATCGCCCTAGCCTTCGTTTGCGCCGCAAAGGGATACCGCTGTACCCTTGTAATGCCGGACAGCATGTCGCTGGAGCGGCGGGCGCTACTTAAGGCGCTTGGCGCCGAGCTGGTGTTGACGCCGGGAGCCGAGGGGATGCCCGGAGCCATCGCCAAGGCGCAAGAGCTGGCGGCGCGCGATCCACGGTACTTCATCCCCCAGCAGTTCGAGAACCCTGCCAACCCCGAGATCCATCGTCGCACTACAGCCGAGGAGATCTGGCGCGATACAGAAGGTAAGGTTGATATCGTGGTAAGCGGCGTTGGAACAGGGGGCACGATCACCGGCATCGGTGAAGTGATCAAGCCGAGAAAGCCAACCTTCAAGTGTGTCGCCGTAGAACCCTCTGCCTCGGCGGTGCTTTCCGGAAAGCCTAAAGGGCGACACACCATTCAGGGCATTGGCGCCGGCTTCGTGCCCAAGATCCTCAACACGAAGATCATTGACGAGATTGTGACGGTGGACGATGGCGACGCGGTTGCCACGGCACGCCGCCTTGCCCGGGAGGAGGGCATTTTCGCCGGGATCAGTTCGGGGGCTGCGGCCTGGGCGGCACTCCAGGTAGCCAGCCGGCCCGAGAACGCCGGCAAGCTGATCGTTGTGATCCTTCCCGACACGGGGGAGCGGTACCTTTCTACTCCCATGTACGCGGACCTTACCTAGAAGTGCGCGCAGAGAGCGGGGCTATCGAGGAAATATTCCTCTTGGTATGCCGCCCTCCCTTGCCCCCGAGCGTTATGGTGCGTTCGCCTGGGAGTGCCACACCAGTTTGCCTCGCAGTACCAGGGTGCATGGCAGGCGAACTTCAGTTGGCGCAGGGCGGCCATCGCGCAGGATTTCGATCCGCGGGAGGGTAGTCGTTATTGTGGCAATTCCCCGGCCCGTAATCCGTACCACGGCGTGATCTGGTCCGTATTCCGTGCACTGCACCCTTACTGCGCCTGCCTTTGTTTTCACGTTGATGGGCAGCCGGTAGAAATCCACGGTGTCCCCAGGTTCCAACGTGACTGCGCCGGGCACAGAGCAAGAAGCATTCGGCAAAAGTTTGGAAACGATGGCCTCCGTGCGGGGTGTTCCTCCTCGCAGGCGAACCATCGCGAGGGGGCGTGAAGTCACCGGGTACCCGTATGTGGCGGGCAATTGCATATCGGCCAGATGCACCATCCGCACCCAATCCAGGGGCAATACCGCGGCCTTCAAACTGGTGATCGCGGTGGGGTGGTTGGCCGTTACGTGCCCCTGAACAGCCTGGAATGTGGTGAAGCGCACCACTTGTGGAGCCGGCAAGCCAAGGCGTGGCAAAAGGACCGCGTAGATCGGCAAGGCCGCCGCGCTGGAGTTGATCCAATACGCGCGCCCTGCCTGAAGGAGCAGCGGTATCCTCTGGTTGCGGAAGGATAATGCGGCCAGCACCTGTACACCCCTCCGAGTTGGGAACACTTGTGTGCTTGCGTCAACAGGATTGTCCCCGGGCATGCGCGCCTTGAGCGTCAGTTTGAGGGTGTCGGCGCCTTGAGTGCCTACGCCGCCCCAGGGCATGCCCGGTAGGTTGCTGTTGGAGAAACTGGAACTTAGCTTCCACGAGCCGGCTACTCCAAAAGGCACACGTGGACCTTCGTGCCCTTGGGCATCGAGGAAACGGCCGTCTTGAAACTCCGCAGAAAAGTCTCCGGAAGTTCCGGTACCATTCACAATCACCGTAACACCGGTTATGCGTACGATAGGCTTTCCCGCGAACTTTTGCAGAATGTCCCGGGCATTCTCCGTGCGGGTAACCCATGCCCCGCCCGTAGCCTGCCAATCCAGCGGGCTGCCGTTGTCATGGTTCTCGTAGACATTGCCTTGGGCGTCTACCCCGCGGAATCGCACGTGATAGAACGTGTTGGGACTGTTGCGTACCCGGATGCGAAAGTTGGGGAAGCGGTCCGGATCCACGTCCACAGAAGCGGTGGCACCCACCCATTGGTTGGATGGCGGCATCTGAACGCCCTGGAGCGCCAGGCTCCGACGGCCGGCCGCAAAGAGAGAGGTAAGGGGACCATGGATTTGGGTGTCCGAATTCATAAACGCCACTTTTGCTCCATGGCGCATGCCGGCTACGAGATCGGCTTCTTGCTGTGCCGTGCGCTTTCGGTTGATTGCGATGATGATAGAAGCTCGCTCCAGCATTTGGCGGTTCGCGTGATCGGCTAACACCACTCGGGCATCGGGGAAAAGATATCTACACGCCTGGAGAAATGTGCGCTCTGCTTCATAGGCCTCTGCGGGTCCGCGGAGCCATTCCGGGAAGAGGTCATCCGCCAATATGAGGACGCGCCGGTGTTGCGACGGTGGCATGCGCTTCAGATGGTGTACGATTGCCGAAAGGGCTTCCAGCCGCCAAGTTCCCCATGTGGCATCCGGAAAGATGTGCTCCCCTTCATAGAACTCGTTCCAACCGTAGTTAAACACCAGGGTCGGCCCCCCGGCGCGGGCCAGCTCAAGGTCCAATTCCAAGTAGAGGGGATCGTTGGCGACCGTTCGGACGGCGCGCCCCCCCACGGTGGCACCTTTGTCGTCATACCCGGCAATGAGGGTTGCTGCGGATGCGTTGATCTGAGTTTGCCCACCCCACCATCCGAACGTATACGAGCTTATTTGTGGGAAGTGCTGGAATGCATAGACCTCGGGCATGGCGCCTGCATCGGTCCAATAGATGTGGACCGGGGATCCCAGGCGCTGCCGCAGGCCGTCCAAGAGCGCGCGGTAGAAGTGGTCCCACTGCGCAACATCGCGAAAGCTCGTGTCGAATTGGTACGCGTAGAAGATGATGGGCAGCGAACCGTCTGCCTCGTGGAGCCGCAGATCGGGAGGGATGCGGTTGTAGAAGGAGGTAATGTCCTGCAACACCGTGTTGAGGTAATCATCGGTGGGCTTTATGTAGGCCGGGTGCGGGTGGAAGCGGATCTCTTGGTCGTAAAACATTGCCACCGGCATTCCGGTATCCCGGATGGCCTGGATAAACGCATCGGATGGTTGTTGCCCGTACCACTCATAGTGGATGCCGTCGAAGCCGGCGCTGCGGATCATGCGCATCTGTACGGCGTAATAGTGCTCACTTACGCCGATCTCCTGGGGCTGAATGGAGTACTTTTCCCAGAGTGGCCGATAGGTCCATTGCCGTTGGTACCAGTCGTAGGCACGATCGGGTGCCACGTGGTACCAATCGAAGAAATGCGTAGTAAAGAGCCTAGGTTGTGCTGCCTGGACCTGGACAATCGGCGAGGCAAGGAACCATGCCGCCGTGCAAAGGGCCAGCCACTTCATTTGAGTTCTCCTTCCATTTCAACTGCGGTAAGCGATGCGGGAGGAAAGGTGCACTGCACCACGGAACCGGACACGGTTGCGGTTGCGTGCCTAATCCGCACGGTATTAGGGTCGGCTTCGTTTGTGGCGTCTACGGAAGGGCCCCACAATGTCCACATTTGAGCGGTGTGCACCTGTAAACCCGGAACGCGGATCGTGGTGGGGACACTTGCCTGAAGGTTCCGATTGACGACCATCAGGGTAACGCGGGCTCTACGGCCATGAAGGGTCCGCGCCGCAGTGAGGCCAAGGTAAGGAACTTGCGGGAAGCGGGGCGGCTGGAAACGGGTTACCCGCACATCTCGAAACCATGCCGTACCTGAAACGGATCCAGCTCCCGCAAGCCTGCGCGCAAGCACCTGAATCTGTTCTGTGTCAGGCAAGGGCTGATAGTCAATCTGTACGCGTGTCCAGTCTTTTGTGCCGGTTACAGAGGGACTCACGGCGGCGGAATGCGTGGTTGGCCATCCTCTGGCATCGCCCACCTGGATACAAGCGCCGTTGGAGGACGTGAGGCCATCCGTCTTAATCCATGCCGACACGCGATAGCTGCTTCCAGGCGTAATGCGCATGGTCTTAGCCGCATGATAGTAATTGACGTCTGTTCCGGCCTGAAACTCTACGCGAAGGGTATCGTCTTGAAGCGTCTGTGTTATACCGGGAAGCTGGGTGACCACCCATGGCGTGGACAGTCGTGTCTCGCCATATACGCGTTCAGGATTGCCAGGCCCTTCTGCCGGAAGCAATCCAAACCCTCCAGGGCTTGCGAAGGTGGGGCACGTTAGATCACATGCTACTAGTTCCGTTCCAAAGTGCTCGTGGTACAGTTGGAAGGGATAGTATTGCGGCCTCCGAACCAGTGCTTCCCCTTGTAGCGCATAGCCCTTAACTGCTCCCCAGTACTCGTTCGGGAATTCCCAGAAACATGCCATGGCAATGTGGTTCCGGGGCTGCAGGAACACGTGGATCATCTCTGCGTTGAGCAGCGCATTGCCTAGCGTATGGCGGTACGGCACCGGTTTTTCTTGAACGAAGTGGCCATTGTATTCCGTCACGGCCACCGGAACATCGGTTCGGCCCGTGCATGTGCGGATAAGGCGATTGAATGTTTCGTAGAAGTCCTGGATCTGGTCTCCTGCTGTAAGAGCGATCTGGAAGAGCGTCCCCGCATCCGGTTTGCCGTCGTTTGAGTAGTATCCCACCTTATAACAATGATGGATCGCGAAGTCCAGCCTTTTGCCTATGATGCTGAGGACCGGCTTCGCCCACAGGTCCAGATTCGGAAAGCCGGTTGCCACTACGGCGCCCAATCGGATTCTAGGATCTACCGCGCGCATGGCCCGTCGGTACAGCAGATAGTTGTGGGCATACTCCTCGGGCGTGAACCTACGGTACTTGCCGAAATCGCTTTGCGTGTAATGGAGGCCGTGTTCGCTTTCGTTGCCGTATTCAAACCAGGTAACGTTCCACGGGGCCGGGTGTCCGTCCGAAGCTCGGATGGCAGCCCACGGATGGTGCCCATCGTTAGGCGCATTCAGGTACTCCACGAGGTCGGCCGCATCCTGGGCCGTGCCCGTATAGTCGGACACCGTAATGAGCGGTTCTGCGCCGATGTCCTGGCAGTGCCGAAGGAATTCCGGGAGGCCCCATAGTTGATTCGGACGCTTGGCGAGGGGGCCCACGGTCTTCTTCCATTCGAATGTATGCGCCTCGCATCCGCCCGGCCACCGAGCAACGGTTACGCCTGCGCGTTTCTCCAGCGCGGCCATTTGAGGGACAGACCGACGTCGCAGCGGGTCCCATACCCCATCGCCCTCATTGCTAATGCGCGGGCCATGATGCTGGTAGGCAATGAGGTTCGTTCCGAAGATCCATGGATTGACCTTGCCCACCGGGCGGGCTACGTGCACTACGATGGACGCGGCTAGGTTCGGCTGGGGTAGAGGCGCGGGAAGGGGGATCATTTGGATTCCTCCACGATGCACGCAATGCCCTTGGGCGGGAGCGTCAGTTGCAGCACTACATAGGAGCCTCGGTGGATGGCGCGCAATCTTTGCCCGGAGAACGCCTCGGTGTAGCGCGCCTGTGGGCGATAGGGCACCTGAAGCACGGGGCCACGGACGGTGTGGAATTCCGCATTGAACAGCGTCCAAACGGTAACCCGGCTGCTGCGGAAGCGGTTGGCGTACAGGGTAGGCATAAGCGTGGGCGCCAGCGGCTCCACATCGCGCGAGGTGAATGCGTCCGCGTATTTGTGCAGGATGCCGAAGGCTTTCCTGAGGAAGGCGTGGGCGTCGGGACAGAAGCCTTCGTGACGGTTCTGAAGCCACACGCCCTCCCCGTTAAAGAACGGGAATTTGAGGAGTTGCCAGCCGCCCTCCACGAAGTCATTGTAGGACACAAGTTGGAAGACTTTGAAACTCGGGAATAGGAAGCGGAAGAGATGGAACCTACTGGGGGTAAGATCGGGATCACTGAATGCAACCGAATACCCAAGCGAACCGTCCTGGTGCTGGGAATTCACGTCGCAGGGTACTTCCTCGGTGAGGGTGGCGATGGTGGGCGGCGTGGACGCGCGGATTGCTTCCAACGTGCCCAATTCCCCGCGTAGAGGTGGCGCAGGCACTCTGTGCCCGTGCGCAGGGGAATAGCACGTTTTCCACGTGTCGGCGAAGCCATATTGGTCAATATACATTCCGCTCGGCCGAAGCTCCTGAGCTACTCGGTGGTAGGTGGCCGCAAGGTGATTGCGCCAGCCCATGGCAGCCGGGCACATCATGTGCTCTGTGGAGCCCGGCGCCCAAAGGAGTGGTGTTCCATCCGCTCTACGGATGCCGTACTTAAGAACGTTATCACGGCCCCATTGCGCGCGCTCGTCACACAGGTATCCTTCGATATAGAGCCCAACCGGGACGCCCAGTCCTTTTGCCCGCGCAATGGCAGCAGCCATGGCGGCTCGCCCTCCTAGCTCATTGTAGTGGTTGTAATCGCCTACTCTGCCATAGACGTGGGACTCCCCGAAATCGAAGATGTGCAGGTAATCAATGCAGCCGAAGAAATCCCGATCTTTGCGGATCACATCCTCCATTTGCCATGTTCCGTCGGGGCGGCGAAGCTGTGTCCATGCGAGATATTGCCGGTAGTTGAAGCACTGTTGAAACCAGCGCTTGCGCGGCACTTGAGGCCGGTACCAAGTGGCTATCCAGCGCCGGTACGCGTGAAGAGCGTTGCGCCAATCGCCGGTGTGTGCCCGCAGAGCTGTTGGGGCAATCTCTACCCATTCGCCCGGGCGGTATTCCCGGGGGAAATATTCGATTGCCAGCTTCACCCCTGTCGTTGCTTTCTCGAGCTGCCATTGCTTATAGATATCCTTGAGGTCGTAGGTGGCAAGAGTGAATCCGCCTCCCAGGGCCGGGTTGAACAGATCCGCAATCTGAATGGGGTATTCTCCGCCATACCAACCGCGCAGCGACGCCAGGCAGTGGTTGATAACGGCACTCTTGCCGCCCCAAAGGTACCAGGTGTCGTGCCCCAGGGACATTCCGGTTAGCACGGGAAACCGCACTAAAGGTTGAACCGGCGCACTTCCCTGTACCTGAAGCCGTAGGTGCATCAAGACATCCGCGCCCTTTGCCTGGCATTCCAGTGTCCCGCGAAGCGGAAGACCGTTTGGCTCGGCAGTGAAGGGAATCTCAAGCAGCATCCCACCTGGCGTACGCCGTAATCGAGGGGATTGGGTAGGTACCGTACGGGAGTTCGCTCGCTTGCCGGAACACTCAAGCTCGAAGATGGGGCCCGGTGTTATGCGCATCCGTGCTCCATGGAGGCACTGGTTTTGGACGTACTCCACTCCAATTCCCCCTTGGGTGCGAAGCGCCAGGGAGAGCAATCGGTTGCCGATGAGATAGCCTCCGCGCATGGGGCGGATGAAACCGGGTCCGGGCACGTCCGGTCGTGAAGGGGCTGGGGGAGGCAGGGATGCCACCGAGGGCAAAAACTGGAGTGGCCGGCCGCGGTTGAGCGTCATTCCGGCGAGTAGGAACTTTGCGCTCTCCATGCGGTTCACGAGGGAGATGCGCGCTAACGGCAGGTGTTGGGGGATGGGGATGCAGTATGCCTCCACGCCCGCCTCCACAGCATACCGGTCGGCACCAACGGGAATAGGGAACACGTCATCACTTTGCCCGGTGGTATAGGTGATGCGCGCGACGAAGCGTTCGGGCGTATCGAACCTGCGCATGGGAACGGCGCCGAAGTTGGGGGTTAGATCCTGTGCGGGCAGTATTGCAGCAAGAAGGAGGTACGCCTCCGAGGCTTTGCCCGCAACGGGTACGGTGATAGTTTGGTTGAGGCCGGCCATGCCGACGGCGCGCCCATGTGGCGGGATATGGAACGGGATCCTACGTGCGGTAACGGAGCGGGCGTTTGGCCAGCCCGTGAGGCCGAAAGGTGTGAGCGCGTCTGCCATGGGGGCATGCGCCCGCGACGTGAGGTCAATGGGATCCATCGCGGCAGGAATCCTACCGCTCTGCGGTTTCATGTCCAGAGTGTCCGCCAAAGAAAAGGTAGGCCGGTCCATGCTGAAGACCATGCGGTCTACCCATATATCCGCCTGTGGAGTGTTCCGCGCCTGAACCTGGAAGGCAATCAGCGTTGGGGCGAACTCCACGTGCACTTGCACAACGGCTACATGCCAGGCGTTGTCATCCATCAATTCGCCTAAAGCCATGGGCTGAGCTTCCAATTGGCGGCCGTTCTCGCTCCGCCCCAGCCAGATGAAGTAGTCCGCACCGCCAACGATGCCCCGCGCTCGGTAGCGCACGGTGAGGTAGCGGTAGGCCGCTAAGTTGGGCCAAGCGCGCAGGGGGATGGTCCATTTCATTCCGCGTCCAGGATCACGGACGGCCAGATGCAACGACGACCCTTCCACGCGCGCTGCCATCCTAGAAGCTGGGTTGCCCAGCCAAGTGGGCTGAGGCTCGGGAGACGTGGTGGCCAGTTGTGTGGCCGAAATCTCCCACGATGGGGAGGGCTTTTGCGCGAAGGTCGAGGCTGATACTGCCAGAGCCACGATGGCGATGAGAAGACATGCGCTCCAGACTGGGAGGTTGTTCACGCGCGTCATCGTAATGGTTCCCATGTGCTGTATAAAGGATTGCCTGCCGGCTTAGGATGCGGAATGAGGGATTGTTGAAGACTGCATGGTTATGGGCCGCTCGTTATTTCGGCGTAAAGGAAGCGGCATCCTTCGCAGTATTGGCGTCTCCCCTCTTCCGACAAGCAGGGTGGCGGCACGCCCGGCACATCCACCGCCGGCAAGTGGGCACTATGGTTGTGTTATGCAGTTCGGTTCATCCGTGAGGCAATGCGGCTACTTGACACTCGGCCTTGCGCCCAAGCATAATACCGGCGAGACACTGCCCCATGATCTGCGCCCACATGCCTTCCATCCCCGAAGCTTCCATCCTCGATGTGAAAGTCCACCTTGTGGACATGGAGCAAACTCTGCGCATCCTTGAAGAGTTTGTCCGCGGCGGGGGAAGCCACCACGTGGTAACGTTGGATGCCTCTATGTGCGTCGCCGCGCGCCAGGATCCGGAATTGCAGGCAATTGTGCAGAGCGCCGATTTGGTTACACCTGATAGCGCCGGTGTGTTGTGGGCGTTGAGGCGTTCCGGCGTGCGGCTGAAGGAGCGGGTGTCCGGCGTGGAGATCGTCGAGCGGCTGTGTGCCGCATCCCCGGCCAGTGGGGTTTCGTTGTATTTTCTTGGAGCAGCGCCTGGTGTGGCAGAGGATGCGGCGAAACGCGTGGCTCGGCGCTTTCCGGGTTGCAGAATCGTGGGCTACCATCACGGGTACTTCACTTCCGCGGACGAGCCTCATATCCTGGAGGAGATTCGCGCTGCCAAGCCCGACGTCCTCTGCGTAGCCCTGGGAATCCCCAAGCAGGAGAAGTGGATCGCTCGGCACCGTCAGAGGCTTCAAGTGCCTGTAATGATCGGCGTGGGAGGTACCCTTGATGTGCTCTCTGGTCGGGTGGAGCGCGCGCCGGCATGGATCCGGAGCCTCTCTTTGGAGTGGCTGTATCGCCTGGCCCGCAACCCGCGCAAGATCGGTAAGGTGATGTGCCTTCCCCGCTTCGTGGTTATGACGTTAAGAGAGGGCCGCCGATGCCACCCGTGAGGATACCGCTTCCTTCCTATCACAATCACACGCGGTGGAGCGACGGCGTCGCGTCCGTGGAGGAGTTCATAACCGCGGCTTCGGCGCAGGTGGCGGAGATCGGCATTTCGGACCATTTTGTGTTATCCCCGTACGGTTCCGTGGAATGGACGATGCCGGTGGATCGCCTTGGGGAGTACGTAGATAACGTGCGCCGTTGCGCCGAGGCGTACCAAGACGTGCCGGTGCGCTTGGGAGTGGAAGCAGACTATTTTCCGGAGACCGCTGGTGATCTGGCGCACCAGATTCGAAAATATCCCTTCGATTACGTGATTGGAGCTGTGCACTTCGTGGGACGTTTCCCACTGGATAGCCGGGCGGCAGATTGGGCCACACTTGCCCCGCACCAGGTGGCCGAGATCTGGCGGCAGTATTGGCGTCTTGTGGCGCAGATGGCGGCCACGGGCATTTTTGATATCGTGGCCCATTTGGATTTGCCCAAGAAGTTTGGGTATCGGCCGAGCGTAGATTTCCCAACGGAAACCGAGCAAGCCCTGGACGCCATTCGCGATGCAGGTATGGCCATCGAGATCAACACCGCGGGATGGGCGTTGCCTGCGGCAGAGCAGTATCCTTCTCGGCAACTACTCCAAGCGGCCTACGCCCGGGCGATTCCGATCATCATTAGCGCCGATGCCCATCGGCCGGATTACGTTTTGAGATCGTTCGGGAAGGCTGTGGATTTGGCCCGAACCGTGGGTTACTGCGGGAGTTGCCGGTTCTGCCGCCGCTCGCGAAGCGAGGTTCCCTTTCCCGCGGAGGAATAGGGACCGTATCGCCAGAAACTACGCACCGAGCCTGCGCGCTGCGTGGCTTGAAGAGCTAGGTTCTGCAACCGAGGCCGGCCCATTTGGTTGCTGCCAAGCCGGTGCTGGAGGAAGGGGATGGATACGTTCGATCCTAGGGAACTCATCACACGCCAACGCTTGCACCAGATCGTGGAGCAGGCTCCAGGGTTGTGCATCGCCGTGCTAGGTGATTACTTCTTGGATCGGTATCTGGTTACGGATCCGGCCCTTTCCGAGCGTTCTATAGAGACCGGGCTTGAGGCGCGCCAGGTTGTGGAGATACGCTCGAGCCCGGGTGCGGCGGGTACCGTAACGAACAATCTGTGCGCATTGGGCGTAGGGTGTGTGGAAGCCGTTGGCGTTATCGGGGAGAACGGCGAGGGCACAGAACTGGTGCGCGGGCTTGTGTCCACAGGAGTACGCACGGAATATCTCCTTCGCACGCGGGATCGGTTTACTCCTGCTTATATCAAGCCGATGGTGCGGGAAGGCGCTTTCGAGCGCGAGCTTGAGCGCCTGGATATCAAGAACCGTACCCCCCTCCCGGCAGATGCGGAGAGCCATGTAATCCACGCTCTTCAGACCCTCCTTGCACGCAAGCAGCGCCGGGTACATGGCCTCATCGTCGCCGACCAGGTGACCGAGGAGGATTGCGGGGTAGTGACCCGGCGAGTACGTGAGGCGCTCGCCCGTGCGGCACAAGCATATCCGAAGGCGATCGTCTACGCCGATTCGAGGGCTCGCATCGGGGCTTTTCGCAACGTCATCATTAAGCCGAACCAGGCAGAGGCGGCGGCTGCGTTAGGCCTGGACGGCATTCGCACCCTGGAGGATGCACGCAAGGCCGCCCGGTTGCTGGTGGAAAGGGTGGGGAGCACCGTTTTCCTCACTTTGGGTGCAGACGGCATCCTGGTATGTACTCCTGAAGAGTGTGCCCACGTAAAGAGTGTGCCGGTAGAGGGCCCCATTGATATCGTGGGCGCCGGGGACAGCGCCACTGCAGGCATCGTTACAGCCCTTTGTACGGGGGCCTCCTGGGTGGAGGCGGCTGCCTTGGGTTGCCTTTGCGCAAGGATCACCATCAAGAAGCTCGGAACTACGGGTACGGCATCTCCCCAGGAATTGGCGGAACTGTTGGAATAGACGCCGCCGAGCACTTGGGTGGAAGAGCCGGCTGGATATGGCCCGGACTGTGCACTCGTCACGTACGGAGGCCGTTTCTTTAGGATCGGCCGGCATCCCCAGAGGGGCTGGGGACCTGCTATCCTTGCCGTTCCGCTCTTGAACCCGTCTGTGGCCACCGGCGTTGGGGATCAGCGCGATGTGCGGCATCCGCAGTTCTGGCGTGATGCTTCTTGCTTATGTGGCCAGAGCCTCCTCCGCTTCGCGCAATTGCTGCTCCACCGCCTCTGCGGCCGTGCCTCCATAGGTTTTACGGGCGGCGACGGATGCCTCAACGTTCAGGACTTTGAGGGCCTCAGCATCCAACTCTGGCGAAAAGCTCCCCAGCGTAGAGGCATCCAAGTCCTCAAGAGCTAGGGAGTGTTGAATACAGTAAGCTACAATCCGACCCACCAAATGGTGCGCCTCACGGAACGGCATTCCCCGCCGCGCGAGGAAGTCGGCCAGGTCCGTGGCCAATGAGAAATCCTTTTCGGTGGCGCGGCGCATGCGATCACGGCGGAAGCGGGCGGTGGATAGCATCAATGTGACCGCGGGCAAGATCAGTTGCAGCGTGTCTACCGCATCAAAGAGGGCCTCTTTATCTTCTTGCATGTCCTTGTTATAAGTAAGCGGGAGACCTTTCATGGCGGTGAGTAGCCCCATCAGGTGCCCGAACACGCGGCCGGATTTGCCCCGTGTAAGCTCGGCCACGTCGGGGTTTTTCTTTTGCGGCATGATGCTACTGCCGGTGGTAACTGTGTCATCCAGTTCGATGAACCCGAATTCCGGGCTGTTCCACAGGATGACTTCCTCGGCGAGGCGTGAAAGGTGCACCATCATGATGCTGGCACCTGCCAGAAACTCCAGCACGAAGTCCCGATCGGACACGGCGTCCATGCTGTTGGGGATTGGGCGGTCGAAGCCAAGCTCTTGGGCTGTTTGGTGCCGATCTATGGGAAACGTGGACCCCGCGAGGGCACCGGCACCCAAGGGGCATACATTCAGGCGCTGTTTGCATTCGGTAAGGCGTTCGCGGTCACGCTGGAGCATCCAAAAGTACGCCAGAAGATGGTGGGCCAGCAGCACGGGTTGCGCATGCTGCAGATGTGTGGTTCCCGGCAGGATGGTCGGGCGGCTGCCGTCTTCGGGGTGCAGCTCTCGGCGGGCCAAATCCACGAGCGTTGTTTGGAGGCCGTGGATCTGGATCAAGAGATCCTCCAGCACCTCGCGAAGATACAGTCGGGCGTCCGTAGCCACTTGATCGTTGCGGCTTCTGGCGGTATGTAGCTTGCCTGCAAGGGCTCCCAAGCGCTGCCTAAGAAGCATTTCGATGGCGGTGTGCACGTCCTCCGCTTCTGAAGGAAGCTGCACCTGGCCGGTGCTGAGCTCATTTGCCAATTGTTGGAGGGCGTCTATTAGGGAATGAGCTTCTTCCGAGTTGAGGATGCCTTGGCGCCCCAGCATGCGGGCGTGGGCGATGGAGGCCCGAAGATCATACGGCCATAAGCGCGCATCGAAACGGAGCGAGGAGTTGAGGTGTTCTACAGCTTCATGGGGAAGCGCCGAAAATCTACCACCCCATAGGAGATGTGCATCCTCGGGTTGATGGGAATTTGTCATTACAGATCTCGCCTGGAGAACCAGAGTACGGCAAGGGCGCAAGCCCCCAAAGTAGGAATGCCAAAGCCGAGGAGATACTTCCAGGGCGTTACCTCGGAGTAGACAGCCCACGATCCCGACTTGGGCACCGGCGTGCCCGCTGCATCCCGTACATCCCGCACCGTTACCTTTACCTGTTCTCCGGAAGGAAGGTCAAGCCCACTTAACAGCACGGAATGGCTGTCGGCGTTCCACGTAGCGAATTTGGCGGCCCGCACAGTTCCCGGCGGACATTCCACGATGTAATGGGTAGGGTCCTCCACATCTTTGCGGTTCATTGCTGCGGAGAAGGTAACCCGTAAACTTCCTCCTACGGCGGTGCATTGGGTGATTCTTGGTGCAGTGGCCGTCGTACGGCGACCCAAAGGGGAGGGCGCACCAGCGGCTTGCGTGGGTGGCGCGTTCCCGTCGGCTCGCACCGTGGTCCGAGCCATGTCCGCAGCAGGGCTAATTTCATTGCCTGCTCGGTCGGTTACGCCGCGCACGGTCACTGTGACACGCTCTCCCGGAGGCAGATTGAGACCCCCTAGAACCACAGCCGTCTTCGCTTTGTCGTACACCGCAGTTTGGGGCGTATAGCGATGGTCTGTCGATCCTTCAATGGTGTAGTTGGCGATCTGCTCGGCGGTGGCTGCATCCACGTCCTTGGAGAAGGTAACGCGGATGCTTGTGGGTTCTGCTGCCGCTTCTACAATTTGCGGTGCGTTGGCGTCTTTGAGGATGCGGGGCAAGTTCCGCACAAGGCTTGCAGGAGAGAGATAGTCTGCTCCGGCAAAGGTGAAGATGGGCGAGGCGACATACCACAGCAACAGGAGGCCAATCACCGCAAAGATCGTAGAGTTGACCAACGTACTCATGGCTACACCCAAAGCAGAGAGGAGCAGCACCGCTAATCCCACAATGCCGACACCTAACGTAATCGTGGCCAGCGTCATATCGTTGGCTGCGTAGCGCCAAGCCACGTAGGCCACTGTAGCGGCATAGATCAGGTAGACGGCCTCGATCACCATCATCCGGGAAAGGAGCTTCGCGCCAATGTACTGGGTGCGAGTGCAGGATCGGCTTAAGATGCTATCGGCGATGATCTCGGTTTCCATGGACACACTGCCGGCCGCAAGGACGATGATGACGGTAGACCAGATCATCAAGAACGCGTCCAATTGCGTGGCCAGTATGCCGGAGGCAGGCACAGGTATGGACCGGGCGGCGGCCAATGGACCGCCTACGCTCACCAGACCCGTCAGGATCAGCACGATGATCCAGCCCTTCAGGACCCAGCTTCTGCTAAGCACGAGCAGGTCAGCTCGGAGTAGGGCTGTCCATCCCATTGCCCATCGTCGGACTTGTGTTGTAAGCGCGGTTGAAACCATCTGCTTCATCCATCTCCAAAATGCGAATAAAAGCGTCTTCCGTTTGACCCCGGGTTGAGCTTATGGAGGTGACGTCAATATCGAGGTCTGCGGCAGCCATAAGGATGCGTGCGAGGGGAGCGGCGATGCGCTCGGTGGGCACGAAACGCAGTTCCAAGAGCCCTCCCTCGCGCCGGAAACCTGCCACCTCGGGCATCTCTTGCAATTTGCGGCTTAGTGCGTCCAGAGCCCGCTCTGAGCCGTCCAGTTCGAACTCCACCACGTTGCGCCCGATGGTCTGCTTAAGGTGCCGAACGGATCCGCAGTAGATGAGCTTGCCTTCGTGCAAAATCCCCAGATAGTCGCATACTCGATCTATGTCCGAAAGGATGTGTGAGGACACGACCACTGTTTTCGTGCGCGCCAATTCGCGGATGAGGTCCAGCGTATATTTGCGACCGGCCGGGTCCAAACCCGCTGTAGGCTCGTCCCATAGGAGCAGGTCTGGATCATTCATGAGGGAGGCAGCGATGCCCAGGCGTGTAGTCATTCCTGTGGAGAATCCCTTGATGGGCCGTGCGGCCGCAGGGAGGAGGTCTACTGCGCGGATGAGGGCTGCGAGGCGGGGTTTGCGCTCTTCTGCGGTCATGCCATGGAGTTGGCCGATAAGGTCCAGGTAGGTGATGGGCGTCATCATCGGGGGCAGTTTGGGATTGGTAGGGAGGTAGCCTACGCGCCGGCGCAGGTCGGCGGAATTGGGTCCTACGGGCTTGCCGAAGAGCTCGGCGCGGCCCGCTGTAGGTAGCTGGAGCCCAAGCAGGAGTTTGAGAAGGGTAGTTTTGCCGGCTCCGTTAGGACCCAGCAGGCCGAAGCTCCACCCCTTGCGCACCTGAAGATTTACGCCGTTGACCGCGATCAGGCGGTTGCCGAAGATCTTGGTGAGGTTCGTGGTATTGATCACCACCGGCGGTAGAACGCTATCGGCCGGCATGGGAGGGGCGCTTTCAAGAACCATTGGTGAACCTCCCTGGATGGGAAAGTGGTACTTGGGGACTTGTGCGGGGTTGGGCGGGCACGTTACGGAGTGCAGAACGTGCCATCCGGCCCGCTCGGCTGCCGCACGGTCTCGCGGGACGGAGTGTGAGGGGCTTGATGGCTTGCAGTGTGAATGCGGCCGGGAGCGTCTGAAACACCAGAAGATCGCCCCCGGCGGATCGCGCATGCGGGCAGCGCCGCAGCCTTTGTGTGGCTATGGGCGCGTGCGCGCAGTCTTGAGCATCCAGTACATGCGGGATTGCATCCCGTGCGTCTTGACGATGCCTAGGCTTTCCGATTGGTCGAAGGTCTTTGAGTCGAAGGATGCCAGATCCTCGCTGTAGAGGGCCCAAGGGCTTTGTCGGCCAATAACCACGCAGCTCCCTTTGGCCAAGCGCAGCGTAACAGATCCCGTCACCCTCCGCTGGACGGATGCAATGAATGCTTCCAGATCCTCCTTTAGCGGATCGAACCAAAGCCCCTTGTAGGCGAGTTCGCCCCATTCCCGGTCTACCTGTGCTTTAAACTTGAGTTCCGATGCCGTGCATACAAGGGCTTCCAATGCACGGTGTGCCGTCAAAAGCACTACGGAAGCGGGGCACTCATAGTTTTCACGAACTTTGAGGCCGAGCATGCGATCTTCCATGATATCCACGCGGCCCACGCCGTGTTCGCCTGCCCACGTATTAAGCGTGGTTACCAGGGTAAGGGGATCCATTGGCGTGCCATCCAACGCGACCGGCACGCCCTCCTCAAAGCCAATGGTAAGGACGCGGGGTTCGTCTGGCGCCTCGGCTAAAGAGCGTGTCCATCGAAAGATCTCTTCAGGGGGGGCATACGAGGGGTCTTCCAAACGTCCCCCCTCAATGGAACGTCCCCAAAGGTTCTCATCTACGGACCAGATGCGCTCCCGCGTTTGAGCCAAATCGAGGCCATGAGCTTCTGCATAGGCGATTTCCTCCAGGCGTGTCCATGGTTCGCGCCGGCCATCTGGCAAGCGACGCCCTTCGCGCATGGGGGCAATGATTTGGAGGTCGGGTGTGAGGGTGCGCATTACGTACTCGATGCGGAATTGATCATTCCCCTTGCCGGTACACCCGTGGGCATAGGCTTGGGCGCCCACACGGCGGGCTACTTCCACGGCTTTGAGGGCGATGAGCGGGCGCGCAATGGCGGTAGAGAGGGGATAGCCTTCGTAGTCACCGTTCGCGCGAACGGCCGGCCAACAGTAATCTTGTACGAACTCCACGCGGGCATCCACGGTGTAATGCTCCGCTCCAAGGCGCTTGGCACGCGCTTCGGCCTGTTCGATATCCTCCCGCGGTTGGCCAACGTCTACCGTGACGGTAACGATGTGGTCAAAGCCGTATTCCTCACGCATGAGGGGAATGCATACGGAGGTGTCCAATCCCCCAGAATAGACCAGAACTACAGTAGACATCACGCGTTTTCCTTTCGTGTTCCTGCAGCAGCCGGGTGCTTCCCGCAAAAACCACGCGGCACCGGAGGGGACCCTCCCCGCGCTGCCACGTTCAAGCCGGGCAGCTCCATGCTCGCCGGCAGGGTTCTAGGGACCAAGCACCAACGCCAGAAGCGCTTGCTGGGCGTACAAGCGGTTCTCGGCCTCGTCGAAGACAACGGAGTGGGGACCGTCCAAGACGTCGTCGGTAATCTCTTCGCCTCGGTGGGCAGGCAGGCAGTGGAGGACGATGGCGTCGGGCTTGGCGTGGGCCAGCAGTTCGGCGTTCACTTGGTAGGACCTGAACGCAGCCATGCGGCGGGAGCGCTCTTCTTCCTGGCCCATGCTGGTCCATACGTCGGTGAGGACCACGTCTGCATCACGCACGGCGGCGACGGGATCATGGCCTACGATGATGGTTCCTGGTTTATTCGCCGCTGCGGCCAGTTGCTGTGCCTGTTCCACGATTTCGGCGTGGGGCATGTAACCTTCCGGGCATGCCGCATGAAGTTCCACCCCGGCTAATGCGCATCCTAGCATAAGCGAGTGCGCCATATTGTACCCATCGCCCACCCAGGCAGCTCGAATTCCGTTGAGCCTTCCCTTTTTCCTCTGGATGGTATAGAGATCGGCCAGAACCTGGCATGGGTGCTCGCGATCGCTCAGGCCATTGATAATGGGAATGCCTGCGTGGGCGTGGAGCTCCTCAAGGGTGTTGTGGCGAAAAACTCTGGCCATCACCGTATCGAACCATCTCTCCAGGTTCCGTGCTGCGTCGGGAATGCTTTCGCGCGTGCCAAGGCCGATCTCTTGTGGGCCAAGCACTACGGTCAATCCGCCCATCATCTGCATCCCCAGTTCGAAGGTCGCCCGGGTGCGAAGGCTTGGCTTTTCAAAGATGAGGGCGATGCTCTTGGGGTAATCCCAGCGAAGCACGTGGGTGCGCGCCTTACGGGCAGCTTCCATGGCTGCGGCAACCTGAAGAATTCCCTCCAATTGCGCGGCCGTAAGATCGGCCATGGAGAGGAGGCTGCGGCCGCGGAGACCAAGGGCATCCTCGCGGATGAGGCTACGGGCGGTGTCCAGCATTTGCGAAAGATCACCGGCGCGGCTGTACAGGGGTTCCATGGGCGGGCTCCAAAAACGGCATAGTTCTATTAAACCCGATTTCTGTCCATTCGGGGGATGGCAGGCGCCTGAAGCGGCCATGATGAGAGATTAGTCAAGCGGGGTACCACCCGCCGGGCTTGCCTGGTGCCTCCACGCGAAGGATGCATTTGGATTGCTCTCCGCACGGGCGCTGCCATGCACAGTCTCCAGCCATCGAGGAGGAACGCTATCGCGCCTGCAGAATCTCGCGAAGTGCCCCTACCACAACGCGGCACTCCTCCAGGGTTACGGTGAGAGGCGGCAGGAAGCGCAAGATCGTGTCCCCAATAGCATTCACCACGATGCCGCGTTGGAGCAGTTCGTCTTGGACCTGTCGAGCACCATCCTTAAGCTCCACACCGATCATCAGGCCCAATCCACGCACTTCCACGACTACATGGGGAAGGTCCTGTTGCAGTTCCCGTAGCTGTTGGAGAAAACCCTCGCCTACAATGCGGGCGTGAGAAAGGAGGTTTTCCTCCTCCAAAACATCGAGAGTTGCGAGCGCCGCTGCGCACGCGAGGGGCTGGCCTCCGAACGTGGAACCGTGGTCCCCTGGAACCAATACGTGTGCTGCTTCGCCTCGTGCAAGGCATGCCCCCATCGGCACGCCATTTGCGATGCCCTTGGCGAGGGTCACCAGGTCTCCGGTGACGTCCGCATGCTGGGAGGCTAGAAAGCGCCCGGTGCGCCCGTTTCCGCTTTGAACCTCGTCGAGGATCAGCAGGATGCCGGCTTCGTCGCATAAAAGGCGTATCGCCTGAAGAAATTCCGGCGGGACCACGTGGATGCCGCTTTCACCTTGGATCGGCTCGATCATCACGGCGCAGGTGTGCTCGTTAATGGCCTCATCCAACTCCTGGAGGTTTCCCACGGACACGTACTTAAAGCCCTCGGGAAGGGGTGCAAAGGGTTCTTGGTACTTCGGCTGTGCAGTGGCGGTGACGGTTGCCAGCGTTCGGCCATGGAAGGATCCATGGAAGGTGATAATCTCGAAGCAATCGGGACCCTTGCGCTGTTTTGCCCACTTCCGGGCGATCTTGATGGCGCATTCGTTCGCCTCTGCGCCGGAATTGCAAAAGAACACCCGGTCCATTCCGGTAAGCTGCGTTAGGCGGTGTGCCAGTACAGGTTGGAGGGGGTTGTAGAAGAGGTTGCTCACGTGCATCAGCGTGGACGCCTGGGCCGCTATGGCGGCGGATACCTTCGGGTGGCAGTGGCCTACGCCGCATACGGCGATGCCTCCCAGGAAATCCAGGTACTCCCGCCCCTCGGCATCCCACAAATGGGTCCCGCTCCCGCGCACGAAGACCACCCGTCGGCGGGCGTACGTGGACATCACGTAATTCTGATCCAATTCCATCACTTGATCGGTGTCTAGATATCCCTGGTTAGTGCTCACATCTCCCTCCGGTGCAACTTTTGTGAAGCGGCTGCGTTAGCTATTCATCATGGCGACGGATGGGCCTATTCCGCATGGGAATGGATGGTCCAACGGATTACCCCTGCCGAGGGCTGCCATTAACGGCACGCGCGGATCATCGTGCCGATGCCGGCATCGGTGAACACCTCGATGAGAAGTGCGTGGGGGATGCGCCCGTCAATAAGATGGGCTCGCTCGACGCCTCCCTCCACTGCGGTGATGCACGCCTGAAGTTTCGGGATCATGCCGCGTGCGGCACGCCCTGTGGAGATGAGCGCCCGTGCCTCGTTCACGTCCATTTCGGTAATGAGCGTTCGCTCGTCCGAGGGGTCAGCGTAGACGCCGGTCACATCCGTAAGCACCACGAGCTTAGCAGCTTTCACTTCAGCGGCAATCGCTCCGGCGGCATGGTCGGCGTTCACATTGTAGCTTTCGCCATCCTCCCCTATCGCCACGGAAGAAATGACAGGGACATACCCATTCTGCGCCAACAGAGTGAGCAGATGCGCATTCACCCGGACGACGTCGCCCACAAACCCGAGGTCACCATCCGCAGATATTCGTTTCTTCGCGATGAGCAGGTCCGCGTCCTTTCCACTAAGACCCACTGCGGGAGCACCTTGGCGATTCAGGAGAGACGTGATCGCCTTGTTGGTTTTGCCGGCAAGGACCATCTCCACGATTTCCATGGTTGCGGCATCGGTGACGCGCAGGCCGCCCACAAAAGCCGGCTCGTGCCCTAGTTGTTTCATGAGCTGGTCAATCTCGGGGCCGCCTCCATGCACGAGGATTGGGCGGATTCCCACGATGTGCAGGAGGGCGATGTCTTGCATCACTTGGCGTTTGAGTTCTTCCCGCGTCATGGCATTGCCGCCGTACTTTACCACGATGGTACGGCCGCTGAATTGCCGCAGGTATGGCAGAGCCTCGATAAGAACCTGGGCGCGCACTCCCGGTTCCAAGCCGGCCGTGGAGGGGGTGCCCGTATCCGGTGGGTTCACAGGTGGAGGTGTCACGTGTGGTACTCCGCGTTGATCTTCACATAATCATAGGAGAGGTCGCACGTCCAGACCGTAGCCGTGGCCGAACCTTGGTGGAGGCGCACCTCCACGCGCACCTCGTTGCGACTGAGGGCGCGTTTAGCTTCATCCGCATCGTAGTTGACCGCAGATCCTCCCCGGCAAACGAGCACTCCTCCCAAAAGCACGTCTGCGCGATCGGGTGCGAAGGGTACGCCCGACCTTCCGGCGGCGGCGAGGATGCGGCCCCAGTTCGGGTCACACCCAAACAGGGCCGTCTTTACGAGGAGGGAGTCCGCAATCGTTCGGGCCATGAGGGCGGCTTGTTCTTCCGATTGGGCACCGGCCACTACCACCTCAACAAGCTTCGTGGCGCCCTCTCCGTCCCTGGCACACTCCCGTGCAAGGACGCCGCAAAGGTACTCCAATGTGTCGGTGAGGTCTGTGAGAGCCCCCTCACTGGTGGGGACCTCGTGCGAAACTCCGGAGGCCAATGCAAGGACCATGTCATTGGTGCTTGTATCGCCGTCTACGGTCAGGCGATTGAAGGTGCGGTCTACCGCATGGGCTAAACAGTTTTGAAGGTGCGCGGGGTGCACTTTGGCGTCCATGGTAATGAAGCAGAGCATCGTGGCATGGGGAGGCCCGAGCCGCGGAGCGATCATGCCGGAGCCCTTACATACAGCTCCCAAACGGATGTCGCCACCCCAATGGGGGCTGGTGACTTGCAGGGCGATCTGTTTGGGGCGAGTGTCCGTCGTGAGGATGGCCTTGGCCACCGCTTGGTCTGTTGCCGGGCCTCGGCCGGCACCGGCAACGATCCCCGGTAGCGCTGCGGTTATCCTGTCCACCGGAAGAGGCCGGCCGATGACACCGGTGGACGCAGTGGCCACCGCTTGTGCATCTACACCTAGGTGCTCACCTAGAGCCATTGCGAGGCGCTTGTTGTCCCCATCACCCTTGGGGCCGTTGCAGGCGTTGGCGTTGCCTGCATTGCACACAATCGCTCGGGCGCGGCCCTGTTGAACGACCGCGCGGGACCAATCTACGCAGGGTGCGTGTACAAGGTTGGTGGTGAACATACCTGCAGCCGCGGCCCAATCGTGGCACACGATTATGGCTACGTCATCCCCTTCACTCTTGAGGCCGGCCCGCCCGGCAGCCGCGGTGAAGCCCTCGGGCCAGGTGACGCCCGCGTCTCGGGTTTCCGTTACAATCTGAAACACGACCTCTCTCCTACTTTTGCCAACGAATCATGGACCCATGAGGGGCACACACCGCTGCGCCGGTGGCTTGAGGCCAGGTGCCGCCGGGCTACGCCTGCCATGTTACGGCCACATGCCCGGAAGCCTCAGTCCCGCGTCTTCCTCAAATCCGCACATTAGGTTCATATTCTGAACGGCCTGACCCGCCATTCCCTTCACCAAATTATCCAGGGCCGACACCACAGTGACGCGTTGCGTACGCCGATCTACCCCCACACCGATCAGGCATAAATTGGATCCCAGGGCGTGTTTTGTGGAAGGAAGTCCATCCATCACCACCACGAAGGGCTCTCCCGCATAGAAAGCGCGAATGCGTTCCCTTAGATCCTGTTCCGATATGGGAGCAGTGAGGTTGGCGTAGCACGTAGCAAGGATGCCCCGCGTCATGGGAATGAGGTGCGGAGTGAAAGACACCGTCATAGCCCTTCCTACAAGGTGGGACAACTGCGCCTCAATCTCAGGAGTGTGCCGGTGCGTGCCTGCAATCTTGTATGCGGACACGGCCTCATTGGCTTCTGCGAAACGGTATTCCAGGGCGGGCTTCGCTCGCCCCGCTCCAGACACTCCCGATTTGGCGTCTATGATCACGGTTGCCGGGTCTATCACGGGGTCCGGCACGAAGCCGTGGGGTGCATCTGGGGCCCTTCGCGCGAGGAGGGGTGCCAAGGCTAGAATGGACGCCGTGGCGTAGCATCCGGGATTGCCTACCAACCGTGCCGAGCGTATCGCCGAGCGATGGATCTCGGGAATGCCGTAGACCGCCTCTGGAAGCAAGTGTGGCGCGGTATGTTCCAACCGATACCATTGCGGGTAGATCTGCGGATCGCGGAAGCGGAAATCTGCGCTTAAGTCAATAATGCGGCACCCTCTTTCAAGCAACTTAGGGGCGGCATGCATGGCGTACCCGTTATCGCGAGCCAGGAAGACGATAGGAACAGCAGCCAGGGCGTTTACCCCATCCTCGGGAATGAACTCTAGGTCGAGTCGGTGTGACAGGCCAGGAAAGACCTCCGAAGCCTTGTGCCCGGCGTAGGTATTGGACGTGGCTGCCACCAGGCGTGCATGCGGATGCATCGCGAGGAGCCGAAGAAGCTCTCCTCCTCCATAGCCCGACGCTCCGATGATCGCTACATCCATTGAGAACGTGATCCTTGGTCCTGGTAAAAATGGCATAATTGCCTAGGGCATTCCACCGCTGCGTAGCGGGTTGCGCACGCGGCCGGTATCGGACTGCATCATGATACCCTGCCCGAGGGATGGTGTGCGCGGGGGAGACGCGTGCTTCGGCTGCACCGGCGCCCGGTATACATGAGGAACCATGACATGCGCGAACACGTAGACTCGGGCGAAGCAGGCCTCCCACGCGCACCGGGCGGCGCAGGGTGGCGCAGACGTGGGCCCTGCCGGCCCCCTTATTTTGAAGGAGTATGTGCTATGCGCGAGTTTCTTTCATCCCGCGAGTTTTGGTGGCCGCTGATCGGGGCCGCCGTGGGCTTCGGGTACAATCGGTTGGGTGTGTTGGCGCATTCTACCTGAGGGCTTACGTGCAATCCCTGGTTCACCACGCTCCTTGGCGCGGGGATGGGGTTGCTCTGGGCTCGCGGGACGAGCTCGTTGGAATAGAACACACGGCGCTTTAGGTGGAATATGCCCAATCTGCAGGCGCACACCTGCCCGGCAGGGCAGGGAGCGGGCGTTGACACTTGCGCCTACTGTGGCCCCGAAGATTGCGCCGGCATTCGTTGGAGGAGTGATGCAAGACTATCTTACCATGGCGGCTGTGCTGGTGGTGTGGTTCGTTCTCCAGCGCTGGGTGCTCCCTAAGCTTGGCGTGCCCACATGAATGTCCGACGCGTGCTCGGTGGAACCGCGCACTTCGAGGAACGAAGCCTCCACAACCGACGCCCGTGGTCGGTCTGCGAAGGAATTGCCGTCAGATCGGCCGAACCGATAGGCACGGCATGGTGATGATGCCACACCTCGCTCGGTACAAGGTTAGGGCGAGCGGTGTGGGCCATGGTAGTTGAGGTTCGGATGCGATCAAGGTGCCGTGCGGGCCTGCCATGGAATACATGCCTTCGCCCGGGCCCGCAAGAACAGCCCCTCACGAGGCACTTTTCTTGATGCCGGTGTGCAATCCAACCGATGTAGGAATGGATCCCGAACGGCTGGCAGTGGCCGATGCGATCCTGCAGCGAGGCGTGGAGGATCAGGTTTACTCTGCCGCCGTTCTCTTGGTTGCGCGTCAGGGACACGTGGTGCACCTGAGCGCCTTCGGCACGACGCGGCCTGGAGGTGGTGCCCCTGCCGCACCCGACACGATCTTCGATCTAGCTTCCCTAACTAAGCCCATCGTCGCTTTGGCGTTTCTTACCTTGGTTGAGGATGGTGTGCTCACCCTGGGGGATGCTTTGGCCGACGTGCTCCCGGAAGCAGCAGGTTTTTCGGTGGGCAATGTGTCCTTAAAGCACCTTGCTACCCACACATCCGGCCTTCCGCCCTGGAGGCCGGTGTACAAGGCCGGATTAACTGCGAATGGAGCCCCGGATGCCGAGGCGCGCCCCCGCATGCTCGCGGAGATCCTGCGCATCCCCATCCAGGAAGTGCCCGGATCACGGTACGCGTATTCGGATTTGGGATACATGCTGCTTGGCGAGGCTGTATCTCGTGCTGCAGGAATGGGGCTGCAGGAATACCTCCATCGCCGCATCTTCGAGCCCCTCGGCCTTGCCGATATGGGCTATCTGCCCTCCGTGGAACATGCCCATCGCGTGGCGGCTACAGCCAACAGTTCCATCCGACCTGGGAGGGTGCTCGTGGGTGAGGTGCACGACGAGAACGCGTGGGCGTTTGGCGGGATCTCCGGGCACGCCGGCTTGTTCGCAACCGCGCAGGATCTGGGTGTGTTGGGCGTGGCTCTGGCTGGGGACGGGCACACGGAAGGACGAAAGCTCCTAAGCCTTCCTGCACTGCGCTTATGTCGCACGAACCAGCTTCCTCCCGCAGTAGGCGGGCATTCCATCGGATGGTTCACACTCCCGAACGGGATGCTCCCTCGGGGAGATCTGCTGAGTGAAAGCACCTTCGGGCACACCGGGTTCACCGGCACAATGATGGTAGCCGATCCACGTGAGGAATTGGCAGTAGTCCTGCTGACCAATCGCGTGGTGAACCCGGCGGATAACGGCGGCATTCAGCGGATACGCCGTACGGTGCTTAACGCGATCGCCTCGGCGATTGTGTGCCCGGTTCAAACTGCCTAGTTGCGGGGCCGATGCCTCATTTTGATCGTTTGATTGAGGCAGCCGTGGCTGCGGGTGTTCCTTAGCCCACGCGAAATGCGTTCATCCGGAAACTACAGGAGGAGAGAATCATGCCAACACCCGAGCAGAAGGAACGCGCTCTTGAAATGCTCCGTCTTCTTAAAGCGCGCTATCCTGGCGCGCAGTGTGCTCTGCGCCACACCAACGCGTGGGAACTCCTTATCTCTACGATCCTAAGTGCCCAATGCACGGATGTCCGGGTGAACCAAGTGACCCCTGTGCTTTTTGCACGCTTTCCCACACCCGAGGCCCTGGCCAGCGCTAATCCTGCCGAGGTGGAAGAGATCATCCACAGCCTGGGTGCCTTTCGCAACAAGGCCAAGAGCATCATTGCCGTGAGCCAGGCCATCGTGGATCGCTTCGGTGGGACCGTGCCCCAAACAATGGAGGACCTCACATCCATGCCGGGCGTAGGGCGCAAAACTGCCAATGTAGTTCTGGGAGTGGCTTTCGGCAAGCCTGCTGTGGTGGTGGACACCCATGTGCAGCGCATTGCCCGGCGAATGGGCTGGACCGAGAATACAGATCCCAACAAGATAGAGCAGGATCTTATGGAGCTTCTTCCGCCTGAGGAGTGGACGGACATGGCCCATACGCTGATCCTCCATGGCCGCACACTCTGTACCGCGCGATCCCCCAAATGTTCCGATTGCCCTGTGCAGGGATTGTGCCCCTCGGCGGTTCTGTAACGGTTCGTATTTGCCAGGGACGCCAATGCGCCCCGGCCACGCCCATGGGGGACTGGTCTGCGCACGTGCGATTGGGGTTGGCGCAGAGAAACTGCGAATGGGTGATAGGGCACAGGGTTCACCCGGCAGGCCGTTGCCTGTGATATCGTGGAAATTCCCGCATCATGAACAGCATCCCTTCATGCTGCGCCGCCCGATAATTCCGTTGCGGCTATCCATGGCAGTCGGAAGAAGCCGCAAAGGAGGCGTTACGCATGAAGGTCCCAGTCCTTTCTGCCTCGAGGCATACTACCCGCAGTGCGCGATCGGGCTTTACCCTCATCGAACTGCTGATTGTGATCCTGATCCTCGCAATCCTGATGAGTGTGGCGCTGCCCCTCTATTTGGGCGCCGTGGCGGACTCCCAACTGAAGGTCTGCCGAGCGAATATGCAGACCATCGCCAACGCGGAGGCGGCCTACCGAACTTCCAGCGCAACGCACACGTTTACGACAGTGCTCTCGGACCTCAACAGCAACCTCGGCGCGATCCCCGTGTGTCCGTCCGGTGGTACCTATTCCGTGCAGATCTCAAATGGCAGCCTCACAGCGCAAAACGGCACCGTCGTTCCTGCCGGGATGTTGGTAATAAGCTGCTCGGCCCAAGGACACGGCAAATTCGCCCCGGGCATAGATGCCTACTGACGCCGGCTGATTCCTTTCCGGGCAACAAGTAACCTATCTGACGCAAAAGGCGCGCGGCGGGCGTCCCGCTGGCCCCGTTACCGGGCTGTTGAATGCGAAGCAGGAAGCTGCACTGCCTCCGATGAACTTACCCACAAATTTCCCCTCGGAGGCTGGCGGCAGCTATGGCTCGCGCTTCTTCGCCGCGCTCGTTCCTCACGAGTTCCCCATTCGGCACAACCGCCGATGGGGTTCCCGTTACACTTTTCACTCTTTCAAACCGCAACGGCCTCGTGGCGCGCATTAGCACACTGGGCGCGGCCGTTACCGAGCTGCATATCCCAGATCGTGACGGCAATTTCGCCGACGTGGTTCTGGGCTTTGATCGTTTGGATGGGTACCTAAAGCGCCACCCCCATTTCGGTGTAATCGCCGGAAGGGTCGCGAACCGCATTGCCGGAGCGAGCTTCGTGCTAGGGGGCGTATCCTACCAGCTCATCGCGAACGAAGGGCGGCATTGCCTTCATGGTGGACCTCAGGGCTTTGATAAGGCGGTATGGCAGGCGCATGCAACAGAGGACGATGAGGGGCCGGCTGTGTTCCTCAGCCTCATGAGCCCACACGGCGACCAGGGTTTCCCGGGGAATGTGATCGCGACGGTTCGCTATACGCTCAGCCATTCCAACGAGCTCCGCCTGGACTACTGGGCCCTTTCCGATCGGCCCACGCTGGTCAACCTTACCAACCATTCCTACTTCAACCTCGCCGGCCAGGGCGATGTGAGGAGCCATGAGCTCACTGTGGTCGCAGCCGCCTGTACGCCTACGGACGAGGAGCTTATTCCTACCGGCGAGATCCGGTCTGTGGCCGGCACCGCGTTGGACTTCAGGGAGGGAGCTGTTGTGGGAAGCCGGTTCGCCCAGCTTCCTCCCTGCACCGGAGGCGGCTACGACCACAACTTCGTTCTGGATGCTGCCGGCGATGTGCATCGCCTAGCCGCGCGCCTAAAGGATCCAGCAAGCGGACGGACGCTCGAAGTTTATACGACGCAACCTGGCCTTCAGCTCTACACAGGGAATCATCTAGACGGTAGCATCACCGGGAAATATGGCTGGCGCTATGGCAAGCACGCCGGGCTCTGCTTGGAAACGCAGCACTTCCCGGACGCGGTTCACCATCCGACGTTCCCATCCGTTGTGCTCAACCCCGGTGAGGTATATCGGCATACAACGATTTGGCGCTTCACGGTTGGGAGGTAGCCCTAAAAATGTCACGGCGATCACTTAGGGAGGTTTTGATGTTGTTGGCATCCTTTCTTTGTGTACAGACGGTTGCGGCCATGCCCGAGGAGTGGCATCCGGCAAAGGGGCCGCTGGCTACGCGATGGGCGGCAGACGTGTCCCCGGCCCACGTGCACCCCGAATACCCGCGGCCTCAGATGGTGCGCCCAAATTGGTTGAACCTCAACGGTCTGTGGGAATATGCCATTACCGGCCGAGGGGATCTTGCGCCAAGCCATTACCAGGGCAAAATCCTGGTGCCATTCCCCATCGAAAGCGCACTTTCCGGCGTAATGAAGGCCCTTCAACCGGACCAGCGACTGTGGTATCGCCGAACATTTACCATCCCACGCGCCTTTGCCGGTAAGCGCGTGTTGCTTCATTTCGGTGCTGTGGATTGGGAGGCTACCGTTATCGTGAATGGGCATGAGGTGGGCGTCCATCGTGGTGGGTATGACCGCTTCACCTACGACATTACGTCGGCGCTGGTGCCGGGCCCTACACAGGAATTGATCGTGTCCGTTTGGGACCCCACGGATGCAGGCCCGCAGCCTCGAGGAAAGCAGACGCTCAAGCCGGGCGGCATTATGTACACGCCTACGAGCGGCATATGGCAGACGGTATGGTTAGAGGCGGTTCCGGCTTCAAGCATCGCAGATTTGCAGATCATCCCCGATGTAGATCATTCCACCGTGGCCGTTAGTGCCGAGGTTCGGGGCGCGACGCGCGGCCTCTCCGTACACGTTTCGGTGACCGATGGGGGCCGAATCGTGGCGCAAGGACAGGGTGCCCCTGGACGCCCAATCCAACTTCCCATCGCCCACGCCCACCTTTGGTCGCCGGAACACCCGTTTCTTTATGATTTGCGTGTGGAGCTGAAGCGAGCCGGCAAGACAGTAGATGCCGTGACGAGCTACTTTGGGATGCGCAAGATTGCATTGGGCAAGGATGCGCACGGCATCACTCGGCCCATGCTCAACGGTCGCTTTGTGTTTCAAATCGGTCCGCTGGACCAAGGCTTTTGGCCGGACGGGCTTTACACTGCGCCCACCGATGCTGCCCTCCGCTACGATATAGAGATGATGAAGCGGCTCGGCTTCAATATGGTGCGTAAGCACGTGAAGGTAGAGCCAGACCGCTGGTACTACTGGTGCGACAAGCTTGGGTTGCTGGTATGGCAGGACATGCCTTCCGGCAATAACGACACTCCAGACGCCAAACACCAATTCGAGGTGGAGCTGCAGCGAATGGTTTTGCAGCATCGGAACCACCCCTCCATCATCCAGTGGGTGGTTTTCAACGAAGGATGGGGCCAATACGACACGGAACGGCTTACGGAATGGGTGAAGCAACTGGATCCCACGCGGCTGGTGGATGATGCCAGCGGGTGGGCAGATAAAGACGTGGGCGATGTCCATGATATGCACAATTACCCGGGGCCGGGCTCGCCGCAGCCGGAGGCGCACAGAGCGGCCGTTCTGGGCGAATTCGGGGGGCTGGGGCTGAAGATTGACGGCCACACTTGGGAGAATAAGACATGGGGCTATCAAGGCATGGCCGATCGCGATGCTCTCACGCGTCGGTACGTGGGCTTGCTTAGGGGCGTCTATCGCCTCAAGGACCATCCCGGGTTGAGCGCCGCGGTGTATACGCAAATCACCGATGTTGAGACCGAAGGCAACGGCCTCATGACCTACGACCGCGCCGTGCTCAAAGTGGATGCTTCCGCGGTGGCTGCGGCAAACCGAGGAGAATTCCCCGAGGCTGCAGCCATGTTCGATTTGGTTCCTTCCTCACGGGAGGCGCCGCAGATGTGGCGGTACACATTCCAGGAACCTCCGGCGGGATGGTATCAACCCGACTTTGATGACGCTGCATGGAAGGAAGGCCCCGGAGGGTTCGGTACGCCAGGTACACCCGGAGCTGTGGTGCGAACGGAATGGAACTCCGGCGATATCTGGCTGCGCCGCAGCTTTACCTTGGAAGCGCCCATCCCCGCACACATTGAGCTGCTCATCCACCATGACGAGGATGCGGAGGTGTACCTGAACGGAGTCCTCATCAGCCACTTACCGGGTTACACCACGAGCTATGAGGAAGTGGATCTGGGCAAAGATGCACGGCAGGCCCTTAAACCCGGCAAGAACGTATTGGCCGTTCATTGCCACCAGACCGTCGGCGGCCAGTACATAGATGTGGGGCTGCTGGGGGCAAAGTAGAGCGGGCGCTGTTCGCTGGTAAGCTGGCGCCGGCTTCCGGAGAGGGCGATGGCGTTCGGAGCGATTTTGTTGGCGGGGTTTGCTCGGCTCACGGCCATCCTATCCCCGGCGTTTGTTCCTTCGCAGCAACAGTACAATTACGCGCCATGCTTCGTGCAGGTGCAAGACCAACTTCACGTTTGGTACTGCGCCAATGAGCACCCGGGTGAGGTGCGCGACGCCATCTTCCACCGGCAGGCAACGCGCACGAAGGAGGGCTGGGCGTGGGGTGCGGAGACCGTGGCCCTTCGACCTGCCGAACGTGGTTCCGCATGGGATAGCCGCCATGTGTGTGATCCCGAGGTGCTGGCCGGTCGCTTTTTGTACCTAGGTCGGCGATGGCAGTATGTGCTGCTCTATCTGGGCACCGATGCCGAGGGAAGCACGCACAACCAGGTGGGGGCAGCCTTCAGCAATTCGCTAGATGGGCCCTGGCATCGCTATCCCCGTCCTCTCGTCACGTACACCAAGGAACCGGATGGCGGGGTAATAGGCACCAGTGTGGGCTGGCCAATCTACCGATTCTGGGGAGTGGGCCAACCTACGGCAATTCCCGTGGGCAATGCCGGACGGCTGTTGATCTTGTATTCCCGAGGCGAAGAGATCGCTGGAGAAGAGATGGTGTGGGCCGATCTTTCGAACATGGATCGCGGCCCCGTACTCGGCAAGCGGATGCGCGTTCCTACAGGGGGAGTGTGTCGCGCAAAAGCACAAGGGCGTTCACTCTTGAACAATTTGGGGATCGCCTTCGGCCCGCCCAATTACGTGTACATGGTGTGTGACGGACCACCTCCCACGGACGGACTGCTGCCTGACTTCATCGCCGCATCGGTGGAGGTCTACCGCATTCCGTGGAAGGACCTCAAGCAGGGGGCGGGCAGATGGACGAGGATTGCCACGCTGGATGCAGCGAAGACGGGGTGGCCACGCAATCACAACGCGTGTATCCTCAAGGACCTACAGGGCCGGGTTCCTTCGGCACGGGTTCTTACCGTAGGGCTTTCCGTGGCGGAAGCCTACTCGGTGATGCCGCCAGACTTCGCTTGGTTGTGGACGTATCGTGTAGCTCTCATGCAAGTTCCTTTGCCCAAATAGGGCGATACTAGAAACTCTACGGCGCACAAGGTGATCACCGCCATCCGCCGTTAAGAACAACGTTCCGCCCCGTTTCACGTGGAAGATGTAAAAGCCCTCGAAATCTGCTGGAACCTGATACGATGCATATGCGTCGTATCATATAAAATTGCGGTGTAGGGAGGGGATATGGGCATTACCCAGAAAGAGATCGCGCGCCGCCTTAATCTGTCCCAAAGCCTTGTGGCAGGTGTGCTAAACAACCGCCCTGGGGTTTGGGTGTCCCGTGCCAAGAAGGAGCTCATTCTCAGGACGGCTCAAGAACTAGGCTACCGACCCAACGCTGCAGCTCAGTCTTTGCGGATGGGAAGGACCCACAGGGCCGCGTGCGTTTTCCTGGGATCCTCCGGTTACCAAGCCGTGGCGGAACGACTGGCAGATCGCCTAGCTACACATGGATACGACCTGCTTGTGCGCGTGGTGACCGATGTAACCCACCAAGAGGCCCGGCTGCAAAGCCTGCTGGCTCCTGGTGTATGCGATGGGGTGGCCATCTGGGGATTGGAGCCGGACGTCCTAGTAGCCGGGACGACGTTCGAGGCAGCATCTGTTCCGTTTGTGGTGAAGGGCCGGCTAGAGCGAGAACGTCCCCAATGGTTCCAGGTAGATTTCGATCACGAAGCAATGATGGACCAAGCGGTGGCTTGGTGCGCTTCACTAGGAAGGCGGCGCGTGGCCTATCTGGGATACGATAACAACTTCGTCTATACCCAGCGACTTCTGGAGGGCTTTCGAGCAGCCTATGACGCTCACCTGGGTGCCAGCGTGGATGCGGATCTGGTGCGGACCGTTCCCGAAGGTGTAGATGCGGCGTCCTCCGTGATGGAAGAATGGCTTGCCCGCGGCTTACAACATGCTCCCGACGCTGTGGTCATCGGGGCCGGCCCGGCGGCGTGGCTCGGGGTAGAAGTTGCGTTGGCACGTGCCGGGCGTCGCATGGGCACAGGGCCTATGGACATGGTCGTAACCGGCGTGGGCGGCGGATCGCCCCTGCTTTTCGGCCATGCCATGTGTTATGATGGGGCAGACCTGGTGATGGTGGCCGCTGCAATGGTGGACGCGCTGCTGGCCCCCCTCCTTGCAGGTCATTCGCCAGAGCGCTCTGTGGTGCGGCTCGTGCCACCGCTTCGGCCGCGGGCTAGCCTGGGTCTGCCGCTGGAATTCCGCCGTGATGGATAACCCCGCCGTTGCGGTGGGGCAACTCACCAATCACATACAGGAGCACAAAGGATGATTCCTCTTATGGTGGCATTGACTTCCACAGCACAGGTGCCGATTGCACTGCACCCCGAGAACCCTCACATCTTCCTGTTTCGCGGGCATCCCACGGTTTTGATCACCTCTTCGGGCCATTACGGCCAGGTACTGAACCGCGATTTCGATTGGAGAGCTTCTCTTCGAGAGTTGCACCGGTGCGGCTTCAACTACACGCGCATCTTCTCAGGGGTTTATTGGGAGGAGCCGGGAGATTTCAACATTCGCGATAACATACTGGCTCCGGCGCCCGGGCGTGTGGTTTCGCCATGGGCACGCACCGCACGAAAGGGCGCTGCCGACGGCGGCGGTCTCTTCGACCTATCCCGTTGGGATGCCGGCTATTTTCGGCGGCTGAAGGCTTTCGTGGCCGAAGCGAGCCGATTGGGCATCGTGGTGGAGGTAACCCTCTTCTGCCCATTCTACACGGATGGGCAGTGGCGGCTTAGCCCCATGAATGCCGGCAACAACATCAATGGTGTTGGAGCGGTGGCCCGTGAGGAGGTGTACACGCTTAAGGACGCGCAATTGACGCGCGTTCAGGAAGACGTCACCCGAAAGCTGGTTCGTGAGCTGAACGGTTTCGATAACGTCTTCTTTGAGATCTGCAACGAGCCTTACTTCGGGGGTGTAACGCTCGCTTGGCAGCATCATATCGCGGACGTGATTGCTCATGAGGAAGCGAACCTACCCAATCGCCACCTGATTGCGCAGAATATCGCCAACGGATCGGCTACCGTCACCGACCCAGATCCTGCCGTGTCCATTCTGAATTTCCACTATGCGTCGCCCCCGGATGCCGTGCGCGCAAACTACCATCTGAACCGAGCGGTGGGCTTTGACGAGACGGGTTTTAGGGGGGTGGAAGACAAGCCCTATCGCGTGGATGCGTGGCAGTTCATGCTGGCGGGAGGAGCCTTGTACGATCATTTGGACTATTCCTTCACCGTAGCCCAACCTAGTGGCACGCAACAGGTGGTAGATCCTACGCCCGGGGGAGGTGGCCCGCGCATCCGAGCGCAGCTCGGTACGCTGGTCCGCTTCTTAAAGGATTTGGACCTTGTGTCGCTCCGACCAATGGAGAAATGCTCCGTCCATCCTGACGGCGCTGTGGCGTACGCGTTGGCGTCCCCCGGCAGGGAGTACGTTGCGTACCTGCATGGCGCACGCGAGATGCGCCTCACCGTGGATTTGCCGGCAGGGCGTTATCGCGTAGATTGGCTGGATCCCGTGGACGGGCGCTGGGTGCATTCAGAGACGATCGAACACGGTGGAGGGCCAAAGGAGTTTCATGCTCCCATCGAGTTGGAAGAGGCTGCGCTCAAAGTGAGGAGAGTGCCATGAAGACATCGCCCCTAAGTGTAATCCTTCTGGTGTTCGCTCTCTGTCCTGCGGTCGGCAGGGTTGGGCAAGAGCCCTTGACGCTGCTTACCTACCGAACATCGTGGATCGGCAATACATTCGGCGGAGCAAACGACGAATGGGTACAAGATTGGGTGCAGGGCATATACGTTGCCTCCGACGGAACGGTCTACACCAACGCATTTTGGGACGAAGGCGGTCGTGAAGTAGGCATCTATCGCAATGGGCAGGTGGTGGGTATGGCTGCCCATACCCATGGATGGGGCTATACTGGCGGCGCGGCGATTACCGCTAATGCTAAGTACCTCTTTGTAGCGCAGTCCGTTAATTCCGAAGGGGGCAATCTCAAGGACGCTCATACGTGGCCCGCAAAGGGGCAGATCTGGTTGGGGGTGTCCCGGCGGCTGCGAGCGGATCCTCGCAAAGGTGCTCCGTTCCCCAACGGAAAGGGCGGCGCGGGAGACACCCTGCGAGATTGCTTCCTCCAGATCGCCGAAGTTCCCGAGGGCCAGGGCCTCTCCATAACGGGGCTTGCAGCTACGGACGAGCGGTTGTTTGTGAGTGATCCCGTCTCCTCGAAAATCCGCGTCTTCGATGCGGAGACCATGGATCCCATAACCGAGGTGTCGGTGGCGAAGCCCGGAGCGCTGGCTGCGGCGCCCGATGGATCGGTGTGGGCTGTGTCGGCCGGTGGCGGGGGCGCGCCCAAGCTGCTCCATTTTCGCTTGGATGCTAGCCCAAAGCCACTTCCCGACAGCATTACGTTGCCGCCCACGATGCGCCCCACAGCCCTCTGCATAGACCATTGTGGTGAGATTTGGGTGGCCGATGACGGGCCGGACCAGAACGTGAAGGTCTATGCTCGTGTGCGGCAGGATGCGTCTGGAATGAATACCCCAAGGTACCGGGTTGCGCGAACCTTTGGAGTCCGCGGCGGAGTTTTAGCGGGGCCGGTGCCTGGGCGGGTTGGACCGCTGCGCTTTCATGATCTGAGTGGCGTGGGCGTGGATGCACGGGGTAACGTGTACGTCGCTTCGGGATTCGGAGCGGCTGGGGATGGAGTAGGGACCGAATTGGAATGCTACACGCCGGCCGGGAAGCGGTTGTGGCGATTGTTGGGCCTCTTCTTCGTGGATGAAGCAGGAGCGGATCCAGCAGATCACGCCAACATCTTCGCAAAGTACAAACGCTTCACCCTCGACTTCTCGCGAACGAAACCCGGGAGCGAATGGGCATATCAAGCGTTCACACTGGATCGCTTCCGGTATCCCCAGGACCCACGCTTGCATGTCTATCCGGCCACGGTATGGGTGCGAGAGATTCGCGGGCACCGGCTGCTTTATATGGTGGATATGTACTCCAGCTTCTTGGCCATCTATCGCTTCGAACCAAAGGTCCGTGGCGAGATTGCCATCCCCTGTGGGTTCTTCGCAAAAGAGCACCACCAACCCGATCCCGGCAAATCACAGTGGCCGCCACACCAGCCACCGACCGGTGAATGGATTTGGCGCGACGCCAACGGTAACGGCGCGTTCGATGCCCCAGAATTCGATAGTTTGCCGCAGAATGCGCCGGGCGCCTGGGGGTGGTGGGTGGATACTCATGGGACGGTATGGGAGGCCACAGAGCAGCACGGCATCCGGCGTTTCCCCCTTTTGGGCTTGGATGCCCATGGGAGCCCTATGTATTCGTACGCCACCATGCAGGTGGAGGCAACACCGGCTCCCTTCATAAATCTCCAGCGGGCGCAGTACGATGCCGCTACCGACACGATGTATTGTGCGGGCTATACATCAGATCACCCTAACGAGCATGGATACTGGGGCGTCATCGGCACGGTGCTTGCCGCGTACCCGAACTGGGCCAAGGGGAACCGCACAGCGGCATGGCTCCAATACGTGGTGCTTACCCGGCCAAACGGCGATCGGCTTCCACCGAAAGCCTTTGACGTGGCGGGCGATTATGTGTTTGTGGTGGACGTATACGACGCGTTAGTGCGCGTGCTCAACCGACACACGGGCGCATGGATCGGCGAGATTAAACCAGGGCCCGAGGTAGGCGGAATCAGCGGATGGGTGGATATTCCTTACGGCATCAGCGCCTTCCGGAAGGCGGACGGCGAGTATGCAGTGATCGTGGAAGAAGATTACCGCGCCAAGAATATTCTGTACCGTTGGAGGCAGCCATGAAACTGCGATGGCTCTGGATTGGGATCGCTTGTGGGTTGTGGCCGTGGTTGCCGGTTCGTGCTCAAATGGTAACCGGGGCCGATATGCCCGGCTTTACCGAGGTTTTCCGCGTTCCACCTAAAGGGCGTAACGCTTCGTATGATGTGCGTGAAGTGGCAGTACGCACTCCCTCCGGGGAAGGTGCGAACGTGCTCTGGCCGGGCGAGACGGCCCGCTTTACCTTCCGCATCACCAACAAGACGAACGGGCCCATCCACTGTACCGGCAGGTTCGATGTGATCGCCTATGGTACGCGCGTGAATGTGGGCGATATCTGGACACCCCATGTGTTCAAGATCGCCGATGAGGGCTCGATTCCGGTTCGGGTGGATTTGGAGGCACGAGGATCTACCGATGTAACTGTAGTACCTCGCATACCACAGCGGTATGGTGGCTATGCCCTGATTGCAGATTTGGGCCCTCTCGGCCGCGCCTTCGCAGCCACATTGGTACGTGCGGTGAAACCCGACGGGGGGCGAGTTCAATATCCAACGTATGCTCTAGATTTACCCTGGCCCTTCGAGATGTCTGAGGCGGTAGCTGTGCTGTTCCAAAAGCTTGGAGTGAAGGGCTGCCGCATGGAAGCAGGATACTATCCTACTACTGCTTCCGATTTCCAGGAGCGCCAGGTGGATTTCAATCAGCGGTTGGAGTGGGCTTGGAAGCATCAAATCACCGTGCTCCTCACCGTGGAATCGGGAGGAGCTCCCATGCCCCTCGGAAGGCCCCGGCCGTGGCTTTCACCCGACGACGTGATGCTGGATACCAAGTCCGACTATGCGTGGCTTCCTGAGCTGGACGGGGATTTCCGCAAATGGTGTGCGCTCATCGCCGGCTCCTATGGGTGGCCGAAGGGGCCGGTGAATGCCATGGAGCTTTGGAATGAACCCTGGGAGGGCATTAGTATCTCGGGGTGGGGTGCCGACATGATGCGGTACCGGGATCTGTACACCAGCATGGCCGAAGGCATTGAGGACGCACGACGCACTACGGGTGTAAAGGTGTTGATCGGTGGAGCGTGCTCTTCCACCAACACGCGGGACAAGCTCTTTTGCGATGGGTCGGATCGCTTTCTTAAATGGTTGGACTTCGTGTCTATCCACTACCAGCCCCTGGCAGCCGATCCTGCCCTAGAAAAGATGTGGGTGAACCGGCGAAGTCCCTACGGCCCCGTCAGGGTGTGGGACACGGAAAGTTGGATTGCAAACTCCGAAGACCGAGTGGCCGGCGTAATCGCTTCCATGCGGGCACAAGGTCAAAGCCGAACGGCCGGCATCTATCACGGGAATGTGTATACGCCCGAAGTTCTGCAGGATCGGCCGCGGTTAGGGATTGTTCAAGCCTGGTCACCTGCCGCTGCGGTCGCGGCTACCCAAAAGTTCCTTGGGCAGCGTCCGTTTGAGCGCATCCTTTTCCGGAACGGGTTGCCATGGGTATTTGTTTTCGGGCCTAGGCCGGCAGATACGGGGGACATTAGTTCCCGAGGCCGCGCACGTGCGCCGTCGCCGGATGACGGTACGGTGGTAGTGCTTGGGGATTTAGGGGCGATATACGAACGAAACCGTACGCTCTTTCGACAGATCACGGGCTTGAAGAACCTACCCTACGTGGCGGCGGCACGCCAGGCGCTTGCGGCCCTGCCACCCGATGCACCTGAGGCTACGCGCAAGGCCCTGGAGGCAGCACTGGACGCAGCATTCGTGGTCCGCGGTGCGTCCCTCATCTTAGAGGACGGTGGCCGCGAGTTTGTTCTGTACGATTTTTATGGCAACCCCCTGCCCGCACGGGGCGGGAAGATCGTAGTCCCTCTAAACGGGCAAGGGTATTTCCTCAGAACCCGGGGCCGGCCGGGGTCCTTCACGCGCCTCCTGCGAGCGATCGAACGGGGGAGGATTGAAGGCTACGTTCCGGTGGAGATTATCGCCCACGATCTGTTGGCGCCCATCGAGGATCATCCCACACTTCGGCTTACTTTGACAAATGTTCTGAACCGAAGGGTAGCAGGAAGCCTCACCGCTCACCTGGGTAACCTCGTGCTGGCACCTGGTAGGGAACGGGTGATCTTGGCGCCGCACGAAACGCGGGATGTACGCCTTCAAGTGCGCGGCGGAAGATCTGTGCCTTCAAACACGTACGTGTTGAATGCGCAGTTTGACGCGGGCGCCGACGGTATGGCTACGCATCAAGAGCCTCTGCACGTGAATGTTATTGCCAGAAGAACAATTAAAGTAGACGGCGACCTTCGTGACTGGCTCGGTGTGCTTCCACAGCCCATGAGCGTGGGATTGGGGCGCAGTCTATCTGAGCAAGCCTATCTGCCGTTCGTGGAGAGGAAGGAAGCCACCGGCTCGGGCGCGGCTGTGACATGGCTGGCCTACGACGATCGGTTCTTCTACTTTGCCGCGAAAATCGCAGATGCTACGCCGTATGAGGGCAATGTGCGGTTCGCCACGCGCGACGACGACGCCTATTTCTATCCTGAGACGGTGTATGAGGATCGCAGTAAAACTCGTGCGCTCCATTGGCCACCCGGAGTACGGCGGTTCTCTTATCGCAAGAACCCCGATCTGCCCTCGGGCAACGGCACGGACAATGTGCAGATCGCCTTCAATGTGCTGCCTCCGTCGCAAAAAACGTGGCTCCCGTATCCCCCGGGTACGATGCCGCATTTCATGACGTATCAGGACACGGATTACGAGTTCGCTTTCAATCAGGTGGCCCCTCAGTATGGCGGCGGATTCGAGATCTGGCGATTGTTGGCCCCAGGGATGCCCAGAAAACACTTTTACCCTCGGCAACCCAAGGCTCCGGTAGACGGCGGGCCGGTGTTGGGGGGCAAACTCATAATGCGCCGGGAAGGAAATGTGCGTGTTGTGGAGGCGGCTGTGCCCTGGTCAGAGCTTAAGGATGTGAAGGCGCGATTGGATGCAGGATTGCCGGTGAAATTCACATGCCGCATCAACGACAACGGTGGGCCGGCACTGGAGTTGGCAGCAGACCGCAGCGTATCCAAAACGGGAACGCCCACGTTCCACGATGATTGGACTACACACTGGGCCAACGAGTTGGAATTCGTGTTTGAGCGGTAAGGGGGACCAAAGGCCATGCCAGAGGGCGAAGGCAGTCCGCCCTCTGGCTACGTTCGGGCATCCCTATCCTTGACCGGCTTGCTCCAAGGGCACTACCCATACATTGCGGAACTGCACGGGGTCGTGGTCGCCCTGAAGAATCAGCGGACCCGTCTTGGCCATGTCGTGATATTGCTCGTACTGGATCCCTGTTGGGCCGGTGAATTCCTCATTGTTCTGGATGAGGATGCCGTTTTGGAATACGGTGGCCCGTGGCTTTTCGATCACCTGTCCATTGGCATCGAAGCGGGGTGCCCGGAAGATGATATCGTAGGTTTGCCACTCGCCGGGCTGCTTCGAGGCGATGACAATGGGCGCCTTTTCATCATAGAAGGCCCCACATTGATGCTTCTCGGGTTGGTGCCCATAGGAGTTGAGGATCTGCACCTCGTAGCGCCCCTGGATGCCCACGCCGCTGTTGCCGCTACCCTGCATGGGTTCGCGGAACTCCACGTGGATGTAGGCGTCCCCGAACTCTTGCTTGCTGGTAATGTCATCGTGCTTTGGGGTAGCAGCGCCATCCGGGCCTACGGACCAGTCAGCCGGCTCTGTGGTGCGTCGTTTGTACCAGTTGTTCCGCAGGTCTTCTTCCTTGCCGGAATAGAGAACGATCGCTCCCGGCGGAGGCGTAGTCTGGAGTTTGATTTGAAGTGTGGTGGGTTTTGGGACAGGCCCCTGCCCGGCAGCCTGCATCTGGCGGCAGGCGACAATCGTTCCGACTGCTACGCCGGCAACAGCTATGGCTTTGAACCATGGGATGCGGGGTTTCATATCGGCATCGCTCCTCAACGCTGCTTCCTTCACGGTGCAGCGGTACTAGTCTGCGCTTTACATTCGATGCGCTGGGGGGTATTTCCCTCCCTCCGGGTGCCGCAGGAATGTGCCGCATCGAAGATAGGCTGGAAGGCACACAGCGGGTAGTAGAGGGTACACTTGGGCGTCACGGTACACGGTCGGCCCCTGAACGGCTAATCCTATCCCTCGAAACCGTGTACCGGTGCCGGGCGTATTTTGGATGAGGCCGGGTTCGCCCGGTATTCGGAACGCATGTCCGTAGCAACGCTCTCCCATATAACCGTGCGGTATGGACGCCGCGTCGCCCTGTCCGATTTAGACGTGGAGATCCCGGAAGGCAGCGTGGGATTGCTCGGCCCCAACGGTGCCGGCAAGACCACGGCCATCAAGGCACTCATGGGCTTTGTGAAGCCTGCATCCGGGTCGGCGCACGTCCTCGGAATGGATGCCACCAGGCAAGCGATGCACATTCGCGCCCAAACGGGGTTGATGCCCGAGGCCGATTGTGCCTTCCCCATGATGACTGCCGTTGCCATGGTGGCCTACGCGGCAGAGCTTGCCGGAATACCTCCTGCTCAGGCGCTGCGCCGAGCTCACGAGACGCTGGAGTATTGCGGATTGGGGGAAGCCAGGTACCGCATGGTGGACGGCTTTTCCACGGGAATGAAGCAGCGAGTAAAGCTGGCGCAGGCGCTTGTGCACAGCCCTAAACTCTTGTTTCTTGATGAACCCACGAACGGGCTAGATCCTGCCGGGCGTGACGCCATGCTGAGGCTCATTCGGGATCTATCCCACGATATGGGCATCAACGTGGTGCTTTCCACGCATCTGCTCCCAGATGTGGAGCGCACATGCGATCGGGTAATCGTTCTACGCGCCGGGAAGCTGGCAGCGGAAGGAGCTCTTAGTGAGCTTAAGGCGCTGGGGAGAGCATACGTGGACGTGGAGCTGCGAATGCCAGATGATGGTTTCGAGGCCCAGGTTTTGCGCCGTGGCGGTGCTATAGTGAGCCACCTTGGAAGCCACTACCGGGTGCGCATCCCCACGGACGTAGAGGACGCAGCCCTCTTTGTGTTTGGATGTGCCGAGGAGAGTGGCGCCCAGGTGCGCGGCTTGCGGCCTGCAGCACGTTCGCTAGAGGACGTGTTCGTGGAGGCGATTGAATGACGCCTGCACCCCATAAAGAGCCTGCGCATCCTCAGGCGCGTCCGGCGATGGCCGAAGCTCACATAGAGGATCTTTCGTATCGCCCCTACGAGGGGCCATACCGCACTCGGCTGCTTCGCTGGTGGGTTATAGCCGGCGCGTGGATGCGCGTTGTGCGACGGCAGCCGGCGTTCTGGGCATGTGTCGCCATCTCCATGTGGCCTTACGCCCGCGCTATCTTCTTTTTGTACCTGGACAGCAACGGCATGCTCCGGCGTCCCCCCGGAACACCGGACGTCGGCCTGATGCTTGGAATTGCCGATCACACGCCTGGCCAACAGTTCGCCTTCCAGCTCTACGGGGCTCTTACCTCGCAATGGTTTCTGTGGATGCTTCCGGTAGCGCTGATCGCCGGGGCGGGGAGCATTGCCCTAGACAACCGAGCCGGCGCCCTGATGTTGTACCTTTCGAAGCCGGTCAGCAAGGCCGAGTACCTGTTGGGCAAATGGGCAGGGATCTTTGTGCTTTTGGCAGGAGCCACCTTGGCCCCGCAATTCTTCCTGTACGGATATTGTGCTCTCTCCTATTCCGGTGAGGGGTTCTTCCGCAACGAGCCTTTGCTGGTCGTTAGAATGGTGGCGGCATCTCTGGTGCCGGCCGCCGTGCACGCTGCTCTACTCATTGGGTTTAGCGCATGGTCGCGCACATCCCGCATGGCAGGTGCGGTGTACGCAGGGTTCTACTTTGTGGTGTCCATTGCAGCGCAAATGGTGTGGCGGCTCTTATACCACGGTCACTTGGGGCAGGGCGATCTCGTGCGGCATCTGCATGTGCATGGCATCATCGAGGGAGTAGTGCAGAACATCTTTGGAGTAACAATCCACACAATCACCGGCAATCGGCGCATGGGCATTGAGTACGTAACCCTTCCACCGCCATCGCTAGGGATCGTGGGCGGTCTGTGTCTATTTCTAATGGTGGCGGCGATTATTGCAGCGCGATACCGTGTGCAGGCGGTGGAGGTGTTGCGGGGATGATTACCCTTCATCATGCTTCGCGCTGGTACGGGCATGTGTTGGGCGTAAACGATGTGTCGTGCACCATATCTGCAGGCATCACTACTCTGTTGGGACCCAACGGAGCCGGCAAAACGACCCTCATCCGCCTCATCACGGGCCAATTGCGACCTACTACCGGATCCGTAGCCGTCCTTGGCGAACGTCCCTTCGCCAATCCACGCGTGTACGCCAAAATCGGGTATTGCCCCGAGGGAGAGGGCATCTATGAAGATCTCACCGCTCGGCAAATGGTGGGGCTCCTGGCCGCGCTTTCAGGAATGTCCGGGCGCGCGTTGAGGGACCACGTTCAGCACGTTCTGGAGCTCACAGGTATCGCCGAGAGTGCCGATCGGCGCATTGCGGGCTATTCCAAAGGTATGCGCCAAAGAGTGAAGTTGGCGCAAGCTATAGTGCACGAACCGGAGGTGCTCATCCTAGACGAGCCCCTCAATGGGCTGGATCCGGTAGGACGTCGTGAGATAGCGCAGCTTCTGAAGGATTTGGGGGCCGCGGGCAAATGCGTGGTGGTGAGCAGCCACATTCTGCATGAGGTGGAACAATTAACGCGCAACATCGTGGTGCTGCACCATGGGCGCTTACTGGCTCAAGGCGATCTTTACGCCATCCGTGCTCTGATTGATGCACATCCGCACCGCGTAGCCATAACAACTCCAGATGGGCGTGAACTGGCCCGGTGCCTCTTGGATCTCCCGGGCGTAGTAAGTGTGCGACTGGACGGCGGGAATGAGGGCGGAGTAGAGATCGAGACGCGAGATCCGGAGCACTTTTATCACGAGTTCCCGAAGCTGGTGGCTCACCGACGTTTTCGGATCACTGCCTTCTCGTCGCCGGATAACAATCTAGAGGCCGTGTTCCGGTACTTGGTGGAGGGCACGTCATGATGGCCGAGGTCCATCTGTTCCGGGCGGCACTGCGCGATCTTAGTCGTCCTAAGCGGTTGATGGCTGCCGGGTTCGTATGCATAGTGCCGCCGCTGTTGGTGCTGCTGGTGCGCATCGCTAGACCGGCCTCGGGCATGGCGCCACTGCGGTACAATTTTGCAACCACGTTTTTGGGGTTCGGCTTCGTGCTTCCCATCCTTGCTGCCGTGTTTGCCACCGGTGCGATCCGCGATGAAGTGGAGCAACGAACGATTGCGTACCTCCTCACACGCCCCATCGCGCGCTGGCGCATTCTGTGGCCCAGGTTCGCGTCTGCCGTGCTGGCCGTGGCTATGGGCATGGCGATCTGCCTGGTTCTGTGTGCAGTGTCAGCATGGGGGCCTGTGGGAGTGACCACCGCTCCCCTCGTTCGGGATTTGGAAATCGCTGCAGTGGGAGCCGGCGTCTATTGTGCGTTCTTCTTGATGTTAGCAGCTATCATCAATAGGGCATTGCTGGTAGGCCTCCTCTTCGCGTTTGGATGGGAAAGCTGGGTGCCCAACATGCCCGGCAGCTTCCAGCGCATGAGCATCGCCACGTACCTGCGCGTTCTTGCTCCACATTCGTTGCCCGAGGCGGAAACGATGGACGTCCTGCGGATGCTTAACGCGCTTGCCCCTCAAACCATTTCCCAGGCGACCGCATGGACTACGGTAATCTGCGTGACGGCGCTGGCCTTAGCTGTGGCCTTCGCCGCATTCTCCATGCGTGAATACCTGCCGCAAGAGGATGAGGGCTAAGGCAGAGCGGTAATCGCCGCCTGGTGCCTCTTTGCCCACTCGACTAATCGCCGGCTGCATGCGCAATCCAACGAAGAATGCCTTCAGGAACGCCCGGCAGACGCAACAGCACATCGGATACGTACAGCACACGTCCGCCATCCGGCAGAACAACGAGGGCAGCCGCATCTCCATAGTCTTTGCCGCTCTTGCCGGTAACGCGCGCGATAGGCGTGTATTGTGCCCCGGGCGGAATGCCGGTCCGTTCCACGCATCTTAGGCGCGGATCTCCCGATGGATAGGGAACGGAGGCCGGGAAGTTTCCCAACAAAGATGCCGCCGGCAGGAAATCTACATGAAGGTCATCGTTGGGGAGTGCCTCTATGGCATTGTACAGGGGCATGCCAAAGCGACCGCCCAGGGGATCCGACCGGTGGTAGCCGGGGCCCACGGCATAACAGAACGGCAAGGGTTGGTTCGCCGCAAGAACGAGCGTGCCTCCTTGCTCCACGTACCGCACGACTGCTTGGGCTGCATCCCCAGGCGTGTGTACCGTGTCCACATAATCTTCTCCGTCCGCATACAAAGCCACGCGATAGCGGGCCGGATCCAGGAACCCCGGCGATGCCAATTGCTCCGGCGTAACCTGATGGGCGTGCTTCATGATGCCCGCTTTCATTCCCAGGTTCATCACCGGACCCCCAGGGTTGGGCGGCAGAATGGCGATGGGCGTCCCCTGCAGCCGAGAGACTACCTCCCTGAGCTTCGCCACACGGGCTTCCGCCTCCTGGATGGCAGCCCACTCCGGAGCCCCCTTCGTTTGAAGGTGTTCCCTGATAGTTTGGAGCGTGCCCGACCGAACCGCCATAGGCAGGATATGCGTCAGCGCCCAGACCTGCGTCCCACCCGGATCAATTCCGGTGACGGCACCATCCGCATGCACAATGCTAACGAGAAGCTTTTGGGTATAAATGGGCGGCCAGGCGCGCCATGCCTGGGCTTCCAGGTGCTCATCGGCCGCCCAGCGGTGCCCACCTTCCCCTATGAGTGCCGGACGCTTGCCGTCGCGGTAGCTGTACAAAAGAGCAAACCAGCCGCCTGCGATTGGTTGGGCCAGATGAATGGGCGCGGCGACCATGCTCGGAGAACCGTAGGGCGCCAATTGAAACGGGATGCCCCACGCCCACAACATCCCCCGCGGCAAGCCCGCCCAAGAGTCGAGATGTTCCCAGGACACATCCGGAACGGTGTCGAATTTCAGGGCAATCGGAAGAAAGAGGCGCTTTGCGGTGGCATCTAGTGGCTCACCCGCAAAGGCATTGTGCAGCACCAGGGGCGGCGAGCTCAATCGCTTCGAGGCAGAGGGACCGGGAGCCCCCAGTACGATGCGGTCCCCAATAGTTACATTGTTGATCCGGAGCGACCATACCGCTTGCGGTGGCCGCACGAAGTCCCTGTTGGGAACCAGCGCGCGCGTACGCCCGTTTCTGATGATGTGTACGGACTTAGCGGAGATATCGGTGTACGGTACTGTGAGGGAAAGGTTGAACGGCGTCGAGGGAGCGTGCCTGCTTGCTGCGGCGAGCGTAAAGGCAAGGTTTCCCTCACCGGACGTAACGTAATTCGTAATGGAGATGGTAGCCCCGTTCTTGTCGAATGCCATGGCGCCACGCTCGCCGGCCAGCACACGAACGAGAGTGTCACCGACCGGCTCGGTCATCGCCAGAGGGGATGCAAAGCCATAAGACGCGCGTGCACCCAATCCGTACACATTGCCCGGGGCCAGGCCGTAGCCCTCTGTCATATCGCTGGGTTCGTACTGGGCCAGGTTATCCTTGTATTTTTCTTGGTAAAGCTGGTTCCATCGGCTGAGCGATCCTTGCAGCGCCCACATGAGGATGGGGTCCCCGGTCATCACGGCTGTTTGGGCCAGGGTGTCCAGGTTCCAAAAGACTTCGTTGGCGCATGCCGCGCCTGTCCAATCTCGGCCGCTGTTGGGTTCCCACAGAAACGCTGCATCCAGGTTGTCCCATCGGCTATTGTCCCCCAGCCACATGACCATGTACCTGTATGTAAAAGAGCGGGCCAACTGGAGTGCCATTTGCGCCATGCGCCGGTGGCGTGCATCCGGAGCATGTTTGAAGGTTGTGTAGTAATCCAGGCAGAAGGAGGCGCTAAGGGTTCCGCCGATGGCAAAGGGTGAGGAAGGAACGTCGGCAAATTCGTTGCGCGTCCATGCTATGTGTTTTGCCCAGTTGAGAACGCCGTCTACAATGGCGAGGTATTCCTTCCTGCCGTAGTCGCGGTACAGATCCAGGAAAAGCCTTCCTGCAGCGAATCCGTTCGCATTGTGGAGGGTGGTGACTGCCGCACCTCCCCACACATCCGTCCATCTACCTGTGAGGGGCTTTTCCCAATAAACGCACTCATCTCCATCTACGCGGAAGTGCTTGGCATATTCCATAAGGCGATGGGCTTCTGAGTCCAATTCGTTGAGGCGCGATGTATCGCCCCGATCCTTGGCAACCTGAACGGGGCTTTCATTGTGCCACCGCCACCCGCCGATGAGTTGGGAACCCGGCACCTGGAATTGCCCTTCCACTCCGCCGATCAATCCGCCGGGCGGGGGACCTTCAAAGTCTTGGAGGCGGATGCCTCCGGGTAGCCACGAAAGGTCTACGGTAGCAGGTATTCTGGGAAGCAATTCTCGATCCCGTTGCCACAGGTAGTTCAGTACGAAGCGATTGGGATCATCCGTGGCGGGGAGTGAGAGGGACCACAGGAGGACGCATCGAGACGCGATGCGGTCTCCCGGCTGCGGAAAGGTGAGCGTTTGATAGCCGGTGCCGCCGTAAGGGTACACCAGAGCTACGTATTGCCCGCCGCCCTGGCCTTTAGGGCGCCAGTGGTAGCCCGTTGCGATGTTGCGTTCGGAATTGCCTTCCAGGCGGGTGGTGATGAACTCCAACCCGGCATAATGGCCATGACCGGGCGCCCACAGACCGATCACCGGGATCGGATGAGCGCTTAAGGGGGGAGTGTAGGACCATGACCGATTGTAATGGTACGCCGAGATCTCCGGCGTGCCTACGTGCACATCCTTGAGCAACGGGAAGGGATCCGCTACGGGTGTGGCGTTGAGCCACCCGCGCTGGTGCCATGCCTCGGCATCGGGCATAAGCACGCAGAGGAAATGGAAGGGCTCCTTGCCTGCGAACGTGGTCCATTCCTCTTGGCGGAAGGCGCGGATGGTAAGGTGGAATTGGATGTGCGGGTAAGGATCGCCCGGGCCCAGCGCAACGGCGATTTCATCGCCCGTGCCCAATTGGAGGCCGGAACCCGATGCTCCCTGCAGCCCCCGGAAGGTCAGGGTGCGGTGGCGCCCGTTCCTATCACATTGGCGCGCCGTGATGAGGTGGCGGGAGCTGAGATGGACCTCCGCCGCAACACGCCCAGAACTCAGCACGCGGAAGCCCAGCCATGCGCCCGGGGACCCTAACGCCTGCACCGACACCACACCATTCGTGATGGCAGGTGTTTCCACAGGGAGGCGTCCGGCACCACGCATCGCATGGGATGTGCATGGAGGCACTGTTAGTGCGGCCGCCAGCACTCCCCGAACAACAGACAGAATCCCCCATCGAGCCATGATCCATCATCCTTTGAACGTAGTTCCACGGGTGATTTCATCGAGGGGGACTGCGCTTCCTCCCGGGCATCCATGCAATCGGGAGGTTGCGCACTAAAGGATGTAGCGGCTCAGGTCTTCGTTTCCGGCAATGCCCTCCAACCGCTCACGCACGTATGCGGCGTCTATCCGCACGAACTTTTCCTGGAGGTCGGGCGCATGGAAGGATATCTCCTCTAGCAGGCGCTCCATCACCGTGTGGAGGCGTCGGGCCCCGATGTTTTCGCTGGATTGGTTCACGCGGGAAGCCATGGATGCAATCTCGGCGATGGCGTCTTCGGTGAACTCGATGCGGACGCCTTCTGTGGCCAGGAGTGCCGTATATTGCCTTATGAGCGCGTTGCGGGGCTCCGTGAGGATGCGGCGGAAGTCTGCCTCATTGAGCGGTTCTAATTCCACTCGGATCGGGAGGCGGCCTTGGAGCTCGGGGATGAGATCGGAGGGCTTGGACACATGGAAGGCACCGGCCGCAATAAAGAGGATGTGGTTCGTGCGAACGGGACCATACTTCGTAGCGACGGTAGATCCCTCGATGATGGGCAGAATGTCACGCTGAACCCCTTCCCGTGACACGTCCGGTCCGTGGCCGCCCTCCCTTCCGGCGATCTTGTCTATCTCGTCTACAAAGATGATGCCGTTTTGTTCCGCCCGGGCGATGGCTTCGCGCACCACGGCATCGTGATCCAACATGTTGCGGGCTTCTTCTTCAGCGAAGATGCGCCGAGCTTCGCGGATGGGTACAGTTCGTTTGGTGCGCCTGCGGCCCATGAGATTGCCGAAGGCGCTCTGCAGGTCATCCATTCCCATCTCCTCCATGCCCTGAGGCGAGAAGACTTGGAGGAATGGAGTGGGGTGCTGCTCTACCTCAATCTCTATAGGCTGATCATCCAAGAGCCCGGCCTTCACTTGTTCCTTTAGACGTGCGCGCACGCGGAGATCTCGTTCCCTTCGCCGGTTATCGTCTTCCGTTTGAACTTCCGATGGCGGTGGTTGAGGTGGGCGCGTGGTGCTGAGTACGCCGCCAAACAGCGATCCAAACGTTTGGCGGATGATCTCGGCGTTGTCTTGGGCGTCTGTGGGCTTTTCGTGGAGCGGGTGGAGAATATCTACGATGCGAGCCACCGCTCGTTCATCGGCGGCATCGCGGACCTCGACCATCTTCTCATTCTCCACCATGCGAACGGCAACTTGGGCGAGATCCCTCACCATGGAATCCACATCGCGGCCCACGTACCCCACCTCGGTGAACTTGGTGGCTTCCACTTTGATGAACGGGGCCCGGGCAAGATTGGCCAGGCGACGCGCGATCTCCGTCTTGCCCACGCCGGTAGGCCCAATCATCAAGATATTCTTGGGGATCACTTCATCACGGAGATCCTCGGGAAGGAGGCGGCGGCGATAGCGGTTGCGGAGAGCGATGGCTACCGCGCGCTTCGCTGCAGCCTGTCCCACGATATATTTGTCCAGCTCGGCAACGATTTGGCTAGGGGTAAGGTCTTCCATATTCCTCGCCGCGGCATTTGGCGCGTCGGTGTGTTGTGGTGGTGAGGGACGCTGTGTGCAGTATTATTACGCCTTCCGGTGGAACGCGTAGGTGGTGGCGCAGCCGGGAGGACCGGTTGCCGCGCAAACGGGACGCTTTCCTAACGGGTTCCTTAAGGGAATGCGTGAATGGCGCATCCTTATATGCCCATTATAGCGGCGGCGCTCCGGCGGCGTCAATGGTAGCTTTACGAGGGCATGGGGGTGCGGGTATGGGCCCAACTTGACATCCGTGCGCGGCGAATGTTACCATTCTGCGGCTGCTGAGGGATTTGTTTGTGCATGCCGTGGAGGCGTCACCCTCCTCAACGTGCAAGTAGCCACAGGCAGAGAGGTTTCCGGTGCCGATCCATTCCTCTGGGGCAGGCAATACGCTCGCTCGGAAGATTGCCCATCATCCCGCATACCATGCCGTGAGCGTGGTGGCTGCTCCGCTCTCCTTCTTGATCGCCCTGGTGGTGTTGCTCTCCGTCGTCGCACGGGACCAAGGCTTTCTCACGGGGCAGAACTGGCAAACTATCGTTCAATCCACGGCCGTGGTGGCGATCCTGGCAGTAGGGGAGACGGCCGTGATCATTACCGGGGGGATTGATCTGGCCGTGGGCAGGGTTCTGGCGCTGGCAGGGGTCGTTGCTGCAGGCGCCATGGTGAACCATCATGCGGGCATTGCTGCAGGAGTTCTGTGGGCGTGCGCTGTGGGAACGGTGTGTGGGTTTGTGAACGGTTTGCTTACGGTATACGGGCGGATGCCGGCCTTCATTGCGACGTTGGGGATGATGGGCGTGGCCAACGGCTTGGCGCTCATGCTTTCCGGCGATTCGAACATCAGCGGCCTGGCGCCGGGCTTCGATGTATTCAGCACGGGCGAACTCTTCGCCGGTCCCAACCGCCACGGCATCCCGGTCCCATTGCTTCTTATGTTAGGGGCGGCCTTAGTTGTGCACCTTTTGCTTACCCGTACCGGGTGGGGACGCAGTCTCTATGCGGTGGGAGGTAATCGAGATGCGGCCAGGCTATCGGGTATCTCACTTGCCCGCGTCACGATTACGGTGTTCATGCTTTCCGGCTTGCTTTCGGGGTTCGCCGCAGTTATTCACATCTCACGCACGGGGGGAGCGCAGCCTACTGCCGGCGCCGGGATGGAGCTTCAGGCCATCGCGGCAGCAGTGATCGGCGGCACGAGCCTTATGGGGGGCGTGGGGAATGTGCCGGGAACGCTCATCGGAGCGTTCCTTATGGCGGTGATCCAAAACGGCTGTGATCTGCGCGGCATCCATCCCCATTTCCAGCTCATCATCATCGGGAGCGTTATTTGGCTGGCATCCCTTTACGACGGATGGCGCCGGAGGCTTTCGGGATAGGCTCGGGAGAAGATGTTTGGTATCCCTTTGCGGGAGACTTGGGCGTGCGTGCGTGGCATCATTGTGCAGGGAGGTAAGAGGCTTATATGGGTAGAGTACGCAAGGCGGTGATCACGGCGGCCGGGCGGGGAACGCGCATGTATCCCGCTACGATTACCATCCAAAAAGAGATGCTGCCCGTGATGGACGTGGACGGCATCGTAAAGCCGGCCATCCAGGTGATCATCGAGGAGGCACTAGAGTCAGGCATTGAGGATATCTGCCTGGTGGTGAACCACATCAATCGCAGGCAGATTGAGCAACACTTTCAGCCTCTCTCCCCGGAGGAGATGCGCCTATTCAAGGGCAAGGACTGGGCGCTGTTGCAGTCGGCCCGGCTCCAACAGATTGCCGCCCGGCTTACGTTTGTGGAACAGCAATCGCCCGAGGGATACGGCCACGCCGTATGGTGCGCCCGCGAATTCGTGGGTGACGAGCCCTTCCTGCTCATGTTAGGCGACCACATTTACACATCCGGTACGGGCGAGCGCTGCGCACGGCAGATTATCAACATGTACGAGAAGTACGGCGCCAGTGTGTCCGCCGTTCAGCAAACCCCTTCCGAGCTACTTCACCTTTTCGGGACGGTGCGGGGAAAGCTCATCCAAGAGAACCCGCGTGTGTACGAAGTAAGTCACATCTACGAGAAGCCGAGTGTGGAATATGCCGAACAGCATTTGCGGGTAGAGGGGCTGTTGTGGGGAGTGTACCTGTGCTTCTTTGGGATGCATGTTCTGAATCCCGGCATCTTTGATGCCCTAGATTACGCCATTCGCAACGACTTGCGCGAGCGTGGGGAATTCCAGCTTACGTCTGCACAGGAGCGTTTGCGCGAGAGTGGAGAGCGCTACCTTGCCTTCGAGGCAGTAGGGCGTCGGTATGATTTTGGGATACCCTTTGGCTACGCGCAAACCCAGGCTGCCTTAGCTGTTCGATCGGTGTATCGGGAGCAGATGCTTGCAGCCCTCGTAAGCATGCTCGCAGCACCCGAACGGAACATACCCGATGCATTCAAGGACCCGTAAACGACGGGGACCGCAGCATCGCGGGTGGAACGTGCTAAGGTGGCCCGCACTTTGCTGCGAGGGGCAGGCCGGTTGTGAGGGTAGTTGAAGGAGGGGCGATACATGAGCGACGCGCAACCTGGGATTGAGTCCGTCATCACGCAGTATCAGGAATTCCTGAACCCGGGGCTGGCGGCATTAATGCGGTTCGGCGGCTTCGGAGATGTGGAGGACACTGCCCAGGGGTGTATTGTGCGTACTGTGTCCGGCGCCGAGTATTTGGATTGCCTGGGCGGGTACGGAGTGTTCTCTTTGGGGCACCGGCATCCCAAGGTAATTGAGGCAGTGCGCCAACAACTGGAACGTATGCCCCTCTCCAGCCGCACGTTCTTTAACGCCCAACAAGGGGCATTGGCGCAACGGCTGGCGGAAGTTACCCCCGGCAGGCTCAAGTACACTTTCTTCTCCAACAGTGGCACCGAGGCCGTAGAGGCCGCGATCAAGATCGCGCGGATTGCCACACACAAAGCCCGCTTCGTTTGCGCCGTCGGTGGGTTCCACGGCAAAAGCATGGGAGCGCTTTCTGCAACGGGCCGGGATGTGTTCCGCAAGCCCTTCGATCCGCTGGTGCCCGGTTTCGTACATGTGCCCTTCGATGACATTGCTGCCTTGGACGAAGCGCTAACGCCGGACACGGCCGGGGTGATTCTGGAGCCAATCCAAGGTGAGGGAGGCATCCGTGTGCCGTCGGACACGTACCTGCGTGACGTACGGCGCCTATGCAACGAACGAGGCGCCCTCCTCATTCTGGATGAGGTCCAAACCGGTTTGGGCCGCACGGGCGCTCTCTTTGCCTGCGAGCACTGGGGCGTGGAGCCGGACATCATGACCCTCGCCAAGGCGTTAGGCGGTGGCGTCATGCCTATCGGGGCTACCATTGCAATCCCGGAAGTATGGCAAGCAGCATTCTCGGAGAATCCGCTCATCCACACCAGTACGTTCGGAGGATCTCCTTTGGCTTGTGCGGCAGGGTTGGCAACGCTGGACGTAATCCATTCGGAGCGGCTGGATCAGGCAGCCCGAGACCGTGGGGAGCAACTGATGGCATCTCTACGGGCGGTACAGCGGCGCTATTCCGATACCGTGGCCGATGTGCGGGGTATGGGCCTTATGATTGGCGTAGAATTCGCCGTGAAGGATGTGGCGGAACTCACCATCAATGGCATGGCGCGCCGGGGCGTCATCGCGGCGTACACTCTGAATAACCCCAAGGTGATCCGCTTCGAGCCGCCTCTGGTGATTACGGAACAACAGATAGCTCAGGCGGCAGGCGTATTTGAGGAAGCAGTAGACGAGGCGGTGCAGATGCTTGCAGACCTCTAGCAATGTGGCGCCCTTGGCCGTGATGAAAGGGGGTTCCCGGCAGGAAATCGGGCCGATAGCGGGGAATTCATTGGCGGCAGGGCCAGGCTCTGGTGCACTTCTGGGTGGCCCACATTGTACTTTTTGAGCTGGGAGGCAGAACGATGGCCAAACGACGCATCAACGTAGCGCTGATCGGCTACCAATTCATGGGGAAGGCCCACAGCAACGCGTATCGCCAGGTGGGCCGCTTCTTTGACCTAGACGTGGAACCGGTGATGAAGGTGATCTGCGGCCGCAATGAAGCAAAGGTGAAAGCGGCTGCTGAGCGCTTCGGCTGGCAGGAATATGCCACAAATTGGGAAGACGTAGTAAGCCGCAAAGATATTGACCTTGTGGACATTGCCACGCCCGGCAATACCCATGCCATGATTGCAATAGGCGCTGTACAGCAAGGCAAAGACACCCTGTGTGAAAAGCCTCTGGCCAATACCTTGGACGAGGCAAAGGCCATGCTGGAGGCTGCGCAAAAGGCCGGCGTGAAGCACGGCATCTGTCACAACTACCGGAAGGCCCCAGCGGTGGCCTTGGCAAAGAAATTGATTGACGAAGGCCGTATCGGCAAGATTTACCACTTCCGAGGCACGTATCTGCAGGATTGGATTGTGGATCCCAACTTCCCCGTAGTTTGGCGGCTGGACAAGTCCATTGCAGGATCGGGCTCCCACGGGGACCTGAATGCGCATCTCATTGACACCGCTCGATGGCTTGTGGGCGAGATCTCCGAAGTCTGCGGCATGTTAGACACCTTCGTGAAGCAGCGGCCGAAACTAGCCGAGAGCGACGATCGGCTGGGCGGCAAGGCTTCTACCGAGATGGCCGAAGTGACGGTGGATGATTCCTCCATCTTCATTGCGCGGTTCGAAAACGGCGCAGTGGGAACCTTCGAAGCCTCGCGCTTCTGCCCTGGCCGCAAGAATTACAACCGATGGGAGATCAATGGCAGCAAGGGTTCCATCGCGTTCAACCTAGAGCGGATGAATGAACTAGAGGTCTATTTCCACGACGATGATCCCGAAGTGCGGGGTTTCCGCACGATCCATGTGACGGACACCATGCATCCCTATACGGGCGTGTATTGGCCGGTGGCGCACATCATCGGGTACGAGCACACGTTTATCAACCTGCTCAAGGACCTGTTCGACGCTATTGCTCAAGACAAGCCCTTCTCGCCGGACTGGGTGGATGGTGTAAAGAACCAGGCTGTGCTCGAGGCAGTGGAGGTATCCTCCAACACCCGCACATGGCAGAAGCTCCAAGCGTAGCAACTAGTCGGCGTTGCCACGACGCAACGCGCTATGTTGACGGAATGGCGCAGGGGTTGGTATACTCAATAGTGTCTACAGATTGTGCTGCGCTGAGATCCAGGAGCGTTCATGGTTCAGCAACATGCACCGCGGCCGCCGGTGCGCTTCGCTCACCCGAGCGAAGCGGAGATCGCTCGGCTGCTGGACTTTTATGGCGTCCGGTGGGAATACGAACCCCGCAGCTTCCCACTGGAGCGCGCCTCAGACGGGCGGGTTACGTTGTCATTCACCCCCGATTTTTACCTTCCCGATTTCGACCTCTATCTGGAGGTCACCACCATCAAGCCTTCCCTAGCCAACCGCAAACACCGCAAGATACGCCATCTTCAACGCCTCTATCCGAATGTACGCATCCGTTTGCTAGGGCTGAAGGACGTGGAGGCTCTTATGCTCAAGTACGGTCGAGCTGGAAACAGTGGAATGCCGGCCGGCCATCACGAGTGAGGTAGTACGCCCAGGCGCTTGTTGACACGGGGCAAGCCTGCTAGGTATAATGCGCCGCGTTGTTCAACAGGCACGTGATCACAGGAGAGACGGCTTATTAACAAAGACTTTCGGGTTAACGAACAGATCCTTCGCTCTCACCGGGATTACCCGCGCGTGCGGGATGTACGTGTGATTGATGAGAATGGTGAGCAGCTTGGCGTAATGAATGTGCGTGACGCGCTTGCCTTGGCGAAGGAACGCGGGCTGGACCTCATTGAGGTGGCACCCCAAGCATCGCCGCCGGTGTGCCGGATCATGGATTATGGCCGGCATAAGTACGAAATGGCAAAGCGCGAAAAGGAGTCGCAGAAGAAGGCGCGATCCGGAGACCTGAAAGGCGTGTGGTTCCGTCCTCAAACCGACGACCACGACTTCAACTTTAAGGTGAAGAACGCCCTCAAGTTCCTGCAAGAGGGCGACAAGGTAAAGGTCACCGTGCGCTTCCGTAGTCGGGAGATTACGCACCCAGAGTTCGGCCGGAAGCTCCTTGATCGCGTGGTGGAAGTGCTGAACGGCGCTGCTGTGGTGGAGAAGCCTCCTGCTATGGAAGGCCGCACCATGACGATGATCTTGGCGCCTAGCAATAAGTAATGGAATAGACGCCCTCCGGCCGCTTCTGTTGCCCTGAGCACGTGGCCGGTACTTGTTTGCGAGGGGATCTACATGAGCAAATTGAAGACGCGCAAGTCCGCCGCCAAGCGCTTTCGGGTTACAGCCTCCGGCAAGATCGTGCACCGCTCCATCGGTCTGAACCACCTAATGCGCAAGAAGAGCATGGGGGAACGGCGACGCCTGTTGAAGGGCAACGTGCTTTCGAAGGCACAAGAGCAGCGCGTAAAGCGCATGCTCGGAATGGCGTGAGTATTGCCTGATTACCAGAAACGAGGGAATGGGACCGGTAAGTGGGCCTGTAACGGGCTCCTCCCATCCGATAGGAGAGAAGAGCTATGCCGCGCGTGAAACGCGGGACGCTGGTACGTAAGCGTCACAACAAAATCTTGGAAGCCGCCTCCGGATATTTCGGCGGCAAGCGGAGCCTCTTCAAGACTGCCAACGAGCAGTTCATGAAGAGTGGCAATTATGCCTACAGAGATCGGCGAAACAAGAAGCGCGAGTTCCGCCGTTTGTGGATCGCACGCATTAGTGCCGCCTGCCGTCTTAATGGCATTACGTACAATCGCTTCATCGAGGGGCTACACAAGGGCGGTATTGCAGTGGATCGCAAGGTCCTGGCCGATCTAGCAGTAAGCGATCCCGGCGCGTTTGCCCGTCTTGTTGCTGCTGCGGGCAGCGAGGGGTCAGCGGGAAGCGCCGGGGCATAGATTACACAATAGGCGGGCTTATCGCTGCCCCGGCACGGCTCCCCGGCCCACTCCACCAACCGGGCGGCCGCCGGGGCTTTTTGCCGGTAGCGCCGTACCGCCGCCACAAACACCATGGTCGAAGTAGACGAATTGGAAGAACGCGCCAAGGCGGACGTAGACATGGCTGCCTCCACCGCGGAATTGGCAGCGGTAGAAACGCGCTATCTGGGCTCAAAGGGGCAGCTCCAAGCGCTTCTTCGAAGCATTGGCACATTGCCACGCGACGAGCGGCCGGCCTTTGGGGCACGCGTCAATCAAGCCAAGGAACGCATTACGCAGCTCATAGCGGAACGCCGGCAGCAGTTGGAGCGCGCGGAAGTTCAGCGGCGCTTGGAATCCGAGCGCATAGATATCACTCTCCCAGGCCGCCCACTGCCGCTGGGGCGCCTCCACCCGCTCACCCAAACGGTGCGCCAAGTGGTGGACGTGCTTAGCGGCTTGGGCTTCCAGTTTGTGGAGGGACCTGAGCTGGAAGATTACGCCCACAACTTTCAGGCGCTTAATTACCCCGAGGATCACCCTGCCTTCGACGAGATGATGACGTTCTATGTGGATGACCAGCGCCTCTTGCGTACGCAAACTACGGCGCTCCAGGGGCGGGTGATGCAATATCAGCGCCCTCCCTTCCGCATCGCCACTACGGGGCGCTGCTTCCGATACGAAGCGGTGGATGCCACGCACCACCACACCTTTCACCAGGTGGATGTGTTCATGGTGGATGAGGGCATCTCCATGGCGGATCTCAAGGGCACACTGCGCCAATTTGCCGGCGCAATGTTCGGTGGCGACGTAAGGGTGCGCTTCCGTCCAGACTTTTTCCCCTTCGTAGAACCCGGGGTGGACTACGCCATCTTTTGGAAGGACCGCTGGCTGGAACTGGGCGGGGCGGGGATGATCCATCCGAATATCCTAGAAGCCTACGGAATAGATAGTGAGCGGTGGACCGGCTTCGCCTTCGGGTTGGGTATCGAGCGCATCCACATGATCCAACACGGCGTGAACGACTTGAGGCTCTACCTTGAGAATGACCTCCGCTTCCTATCGCAGTTTTGATTACAATTGTGCTGATGGGCACTGACCATGCTTTTGCCCCTAGAATGGCTCCGCGAATTCATAGACGTTCCGATGGAACCTGAGGACGTGGCCTACCGCCTCACGATGGCCGGGTTGGAGGTGGAGGGCACCGAGGACACCATCGGGGGAGCTGTCCTCAACATTAAGGTGACCCCCAATCGGGGAGATTGCCTTTCCGTGATAGGGATCGCCCGCGAGTTAGCTGCCGCTTACAAATTACCGCTGCGCATCCCAGAACGAATTGGTGCACTGGATCCCGGCGATGCAGCGCAATATGCTTCGGTTACGATCGAGGCTCCGGATCTCTGCCCGCGCTATGCCGCCCGCATCATACGTAATGTGCGCATCGGCCCATCACCCCAATGGATGCAACGGCGCCTTGAGGCGGCGGGGATGCGCCCCATTAATAACGTAGTAGACGTAACGAACTACGTGATGCTAGAGACGGGTCAGCCCCTTCATGCATTCGATTATGATCGCCTTGGCGGGCACTGCATCGTCGTGCGGCGGGCAGCACCAGGCGAACGCATGCGTACGTTGGATGGAGTGGATCGAGCCCTTCCGGAGGGCTCTTTGGTGATCGCCGATCAACGGGTTCCCGTTGCAGTAGCGGGCGTTATGGGGGGTGCGGAGAGTGAAGTGAACGTGCGCACCCGCACGGTACTTCTGGAATCCGCCCACTTCAATCCGGCCTCCATTCGTAGGACGGCGCGCCTTCTTAACCTGCGGACCGAAGCGTCGTACCGCTTCGAGCGGGTTGTAGACCCCGAAGGCGTGGCAGCCGCTGCCGATCGAGCCTGCGAACTAATCGCACAGGTAGGCGCAGGAGAGCCGGTTGAGGGCATCCTTGATGTATATCCTGGCCGCAAGCCTTCGCGGTTCGTGGAAGTGCGGCCGGATCGGGCCTCGCTTCTTCTGGGATTCCCCGTCCGTACGGATGAAGTGACGGATGTATTGGCGCGCCTTGGGTTCACGGTGGAGTCGCCTGGCGGTAAGGATGCGGTAAAGGTTGAGGTGCCGTCGTGGCGGCCGGATATCGTACGGGAAGTAGATGTTGTTGAAGAGGTGGGGCGAGTGCTCGGCTACGACCGCATCCCCGAGCGCTTGCCTCGCGGTGCCACGTTGCAGGGTGGGCCAAGCGATTTAGAGCGGTTTCTCCATAAAGTACGAACTTTGTTGGCCGGCCTGGGCCTCCAGGAAATCGTGTCCCACAGCCTGCTGCCGGAAGATGCCCTGGATGTTTCGTGGGATGCCGGGGATAGGGTGGCTATCCGGAATGCTCTATCGGCGGAACTCTCGGGGCTACGTCGTTCGTTGCTTCCTGGGTTGGTGGATGCCCTTGTTCGGAACGCCCGCAGGGGGCAGGGGCCCTTGGCTTTCTTCGAAACCGGGCGGGTCTTCTCGCGCCATGGCGATGAATTCCGCGAGCGCGTGCATGTGGGTGGCATCCTGTGCGGGCCGATCTCGCCGGCAGGATGGCAACGAAGTGCGCCGCCGGCACCCGGGGATTTCAGTACCGCCAAAGGGTTGGTGGAACAGCTTTTCAACGTGCTTCGCCTACCACCGCCGAAATTCGTGCAAGCCTGCGATGCTCGCCTCCATCCCGGAAGGAGCGCTCGCATCGTGGCGCAGAGTGGTACTGTGGGATGGGTTGGCGAGTTGCACCCGGAAGTATCGCCTCGGTTGCGGAGTAAAGAGCGCATAGTGGCATTCGAGGTGGATGCCGAAGCGTTGAAAGAGCTGGCGGACGAGCGCGTAGAATTCCGGCCACTTAGTCCATTCCCTGCCGTTGAGCGAGATCTGGCGCCGAGGGTGCGCGCAGATGTGCCGTTCGGCGCGGTGGAGGAGGCCATCCGACATAATAGCCCGGCCATTTTGGAGCGATACGAGCTTATAGACGTATTTGCCGGGCCGCCGCTTCCCGAAGGCGTTCGGAGCTTCACGCTCTCGTTTACATTTCGCGCCCCCGACCGCACCCTAACAGATGAGGACGTGGCGGCGGCGCTGGAGCAGATCCGATCGGCGCTGGAACAGACGTGCGGCGCCGTATTCCCTACCTAACCCCCGTAGGGGAAGGATTACGTTTGTGGCATTTCAGCCCAAACCTCGGTTGTGGTGCATTCTCCTGGCGGTAGGGATAGCCTTTACGGGACTGGCCCTGAGATTGTGGGGCATCGGCTGGTCCCTTCCCAACGCACACCACCTCTTCTCCTATCACCCGGACGAGGGGGTAAACCTCGTCAACGGAGTGCTTCAGAACGGCGTTGCCCGCCCGCACTTGATTCTGGGTTTCTACAACTACGGCACGCTCTACTTCTACCTGTGGCAGGCAGCCATCGCGGTGGGGCAGACGTATGGTCTGCTTCCCTCCACAGTTCGCCCGGGATCCGAGTCGTGGGAGATGCTGGCGCCAATGCTCCTAGCCGGTAGACTCGTAAGTGCCGTATGCGGAGTGCTGACCCTATGGGCGCTCTATGCAGCAGGTGCCCGTCTGTACGGGCGCAAGGCGGGGCTTATTGGAGCGGCCATTTATGCGGTAACTCCTGCTGCGGTACTTCATGCTCATTTTGCCACGGTGGACGTGCCGGCAACGCTCTTTGTGTCCCTCGCTTTAGCCATGGCGGCGCGGGTGTTGCGCACGGGACGCCTACGCGATGTGGTTTTGGCAGGCGTAGCATGCGGGCTGGCGGCCGCCACCAAATACACAGCCGTGCTTGTAGTGGCGGCTCCTGCCGCAGCGGTGATGATGGCGGCGCCACGTGATGCATTCCCCGAAGGAGCGCGCCGGCGCCGTGTTTGGATGGTTGCCGCTCACCTGCTCGTTTTGAGCCTGGCAGCACTGGCCGGCTTCGTAGTGGCGTGTCCTGCCGCGCTTCTGGATTGGCCGCGGTTCACCAGGGACGTGGCCTTCGAGGTTGCAAAGTCGCGGGCCGGGATGGGAGTGCTTTTCGCCCACACCGGAAGTGGTTGGGTATACCACCTCGTTACGTCTATGCGCTATGGCCTTGGGATGCCTCTTCTCGTTTGGTGTCTTGCGGCAGTGGCGTACGCGCTTTGGCGGCGGCGGCCGCAAGATATCCTGTTGCTTGCCTTTGTCGCAGTGTACTATGGCGTCATAGGAGCAGCCCAGGTACGCTTTCTACGGTATGTAATCCCTTTGTTCCCCGCCTTAGCCCTTCTAAGCGCAGGCATGGTAACAGACTGGAGGGGGCGCTTCCCGCAGCGGTTGACGGTGGTCGCCGGTTGCCTTATCGTGGTTGCATCGGGAATAACGGCTGCGGCCCTGGATCACGTGATGGTTCTTCCTGATGTGCGTGATCAGGCGCTGGCATATTTAGAAAGGACCGCACCTTATGGAAGCACCGTGGCTTTAGCAACCACGCCGTGGTACTGGACGCCGCCCCTGGCACTGGAATTCACCGCGCCAGATCCTAGAATTCGGCGCGAGGCTGCAGAAGCGCTCACGCGCTTCCGCGTGCGCCTTCCGGCCCAAGGCACGGAGTTGGATCTTTCCGTCTTCCAGCCGGATCTTCCTCGGTTTGTGATCCTATCCGATCTGGAAACGGAGGATTGGCAGCGACTCGATTACCCCCCGTGGTTAGCATTCCGAGCCCACCTCGCCGGTTATCGCACGCGCGTTTTTCAGAATGTCCCTCGATGGTGCGGCATCTCGCTTGGAAAACCTGCCTACGTTCCCAATGACATGCTGTATATCTATCCCCGAGTGACCGTGTACCTACGTTAAGAGGGTGGTTGCTGGACTCCTGCACATTGCTGCCACAGGGCCGGCAGGAATTGGGTTGGGCGGCGCGGAAACAAGCACTACTTTCGCCCAAAAAGCTCGATTGGGCACGGCCACGCACGGACCATGGAACAGTGGATCGCAGCTTTTGCCGCACACCTGATTGCCGAGCGGAATCTCAGTCCTAATACGGTACAGGCGTATAGGCGAGATCTCGCCCAATTTGCGGATTACCTCTTGCAGGAAGGTGTGGCGCCGGAAGTGCTAACCGAGGCGCACGTCGCCGGATTCGCCCACGAGTTGACACGGAGAGGGATGAGCGCAACCTCGGTGGCGCGAAAAATGACGGCGGTGCGGGTGTTCGCGCGCTTTTTGGTGTCCGAGGGGATCCTGCCGCGTGATTTCACCGAGCTGATGGAAGCAGGAAGGACCCAGCGGAAGCTTCCCCGCACCCTCTCGGTATCACGGACGGCCAGGCTCGTAAGCGCTCCCGCCGGCAGGACTATTAGGGAGCTTCGGGACCGGGCCTTGATGGAGCTTCTGTACGCATCCGGGCTACGGGTGTCCGAAGCGGTAGGCCTTAAACTGGCCGATGTTGATTTGGCGGAAGGATGGGTGCGGTGTGTAGGAAAGGGATCCAAGGAGCGCATCGTGCCCATTGGGAAGCCGGCGCGGGAGTGGCTATTGAGGTATCTCCAAAGATATACGCGTCATGGCGCACCGAGCTTGTATCTGTTTCCGGGACGCCGGGGTGGAGCCCTCTCCCGGCAGGAGGCATGGCGGGCGGTGAAGCGTTCTGCGCAAAAGGCCGGCATCGTGCAACGCGTTACCCCGCACACCCTACGCCACTCCTTTGCTACCCACCTGTTGGCCGGCGGTGCGGATATCCGCACAATCCAAGAGATGTTGGGACACGCGCGCCTTGCCACCACGCAGATTTACACGCACGTGGATATGGATCGTTTGAAGGACGTTTACCGGCAATGCCATCCGCGCGCTTGACGTTGGTGCGGGTAGAAGATCCTTCGCTTGGGGGTGGCACGCGATGAAGCGGGTCTTCGTGGTAGTTCTGGACGGCGTAGGGGCCGGCGAGCTTCCGGATGCTGCGGCGTACGGGGATGCAGGGAGCCACACGTTACTTCACACTGCGCAAGCCGTGGGGGGATTGCGTGTTCCGGTCCTTCAGGCGTTGGGCCTAGGGAACCTTGTGCCCATGCCCGGCGTGCCGCGTGCCGATCTTCCTTTGGGATCATGGGGCCTCATGCAGGAAGCTTCGCCCGGTAAGGACTCCATCACCGGCCATTGGGAGATGATGGGAGTGGTTTTGGATCGTCCCTTCCCTACGTATCCCCAGGGGTTCCCGGAGGATCTGGTGCGCCGATTTGAGCAAGCCATCGGCAGGCGGGTTCTTGGGAACGTGCCGGCATCCGGTACGGAGATCATCCAGAGGCTAGGGGAAGCGCATCTCCAAACGGGATATCCCATCCTCTATACGTCTGCGGATAGTGTGTTCCAGCTCGCAGCCCATGAGCGGATTGTGCCCACAGAGCAGTTGTATGAGATGTGCCGTGTCGCACGAGCCATGCTTCGTGGAGAGCATGCTGTGGGCCGTGTTATTGCGCGTCCTTTTACAGGGGAACCTGGGAATTTCAGGCGTACAGAGCAGCGAAAGGATTTCCCGCTAGATCCGCCCCAAAACATTCTGGATGCAATCGCTTCAGCCGGGCTTCGTACCCATGCCATCGGCAAAATACACGAATTCTTCGCGGGGCGGTCCATCGCATCATGGGCCGACACGCGCACCAATCCCGAGCACTCTGAGGCCATTCTGGAGGCCATTCGCACGACAGATGCAGCGTTCGTGTTCGCCAATCTAGAGGACTTCGATATGCTCTACGGCCACCGGAATGATGCCACAGGGTTCGCCCGTGCGCTTGAAGAATTCGATGGATACTTGGGGCGCATCCTCGAAGCTCTTGGTGCAGAGGATCTGTTGATCCTCACGAGTGATCACGGCAACGATCCCACAACACCCTCCACGGACCATAGTCGCGAGCACGCTTTTCTGCTTGTTTATGGCCGTGGCCTGCGGCGCGGGGTGGATTTGGGCGTGCGTACTACGTTTGCGGATGTTGGGGCGACGGTGCTGGATTTCTTGCGCCTGGAGCCCTGGCATCATGGTCAGAGCTTCTTACGTGAGCTAGACGGTGGGAATGAGTGATGGTGAAACTCAAGCGCATCTATGACACACCGGGCCCGGAAGATGGCGAACGGTATCTGGTGGAACGACTTTGGCCACGAGGCGTTAGCAAAGAGGCCGCGCAGATCTCTGGGTGGCTTAGAGATATCGCGCCAAGCCCGGAGCTGCGGCAATGGTACGGCCACGATCCGGAAAGGTGGCCGGAATTTCGCAGGCGATACATGGCAGAGCTGGAGGACGAGCCCCATCAACGAGATGTAGCGTTCCTGCTTGACCGCATGCGCTCCCATGACATCACACTCGTCTTCGCGGCGCGCGATGAACTCCACAGCTCTGCTGCAGTATTGCGGGAATACCTTCTGAAGTGCGTTGAGGAGGCCGTGGATGACGCCGGCTGATCTCATCGCCCGCAAGCGCGACGGAGGCACCTATACACGGGAAGAGTTGTGGGCCCTGGTGCAGTCCGTCGTGGATGGTGCTATGCCCGATTACCAGATTGCCGCTTGGCTCATGGCCGTGTACCTCAAGGGATTGACGCCCGAAGAGACGCTGGAACTCACCCTTGCCATGGCTGAGATTGGCACAACCCGCCACCCCCACGCGCGTAGGCCAAGGCTGGACAAACACTCTACCGGTGGCGTTGGGGACAAAACGACTCTGGTGGTGGTGCCCTTACTGGCGGCATGCGGTGTGCCTATCCTAAAGATGTCCGGGCGGGCCCTGGGATATTCCGGCGGGACGCTGGACAAGTTGGAGGCCATCCCCGGTTTTCGCGTCCAGCTCCATCTTGACGAAGCATGGGATCAGGTGGATCGGGTGGGAGCTGCCATCATTGGGCAATCTTCAGACCTTGCGCCTGCCGACAAAAAGCTTTATGCCCTCCGCGACGTTACGGCTACGGTGGATTCCCTTCCGCTCATTGCATCCAGCATCATGAGTAAGAAGCTTGCGGTGGGTGCCCAGTCGCTCCTGCTGGATGTGAAGGTGGGACGGGGGTCGTTCCTCAAGTCACATGAACGCGCTAGGGAGCTGGCGAGGCTCATGGTGGGCATCGGGAAGGGTGCCGGGATGCGCACGGTTGCAGCGATTACCGGAATGGATGAGCCGCTAGGGCTGTGCGTGGGGAACGCCGTGGAAATAGCCGAGGCGTGCGATGTGCTGGCAGACCGAGGTACTGCGGACGCTCGGTTTCGGGAGTTGTGCCTTGAACTCACTGCGCATGGCTTACTGTTGGCGGGGCACGCGGGCGGCATCGCAGAAGCGCGGGGAAAAGCTCTGGATGTGCTGAGCACCGGCGCCGGCGCGCAGAAGTTTGAGCAGATTATCGATGCGCAAGGTGGGGATCCACGGGTTGTTGAGGATACCGGATTACTGCCGCGTGCGCCCGCCCGTGCGTCCTGTGTCGCCCCGAAGCGCGGTGTGGTGACCGCCATAGATGGTGAGGCCGTGGGCCGCCTGGCTGTGGCTCTCGGAGCAGGCCGCATGCGTAAGGAGGATGCGGTAGATCCTTCCGTAGGCGTCATCTTCCACAGAAAAGTAGGCGAGGCAGTCTCCAACGGTGAGGCTCTTGCCGAGGTACTGGCATCCTCGGAGGATCGCGCCGAATGGGCTGCGCAAGAACTCTTGGCTGCCATCCAGATTGCAGATGGCTGCCCTGCTCCCGCGCCCATCATCCAAGAATTGATCGAATAACGATTTTGGGAAAAGGGGGAGGCCGATCGTGAAGGATGGCGGGATGCCGGGCATCAAGGATCTACCCACAGAGGAGCGCCCACGGGAGCGCCTGTTGCAATATGGTCCTAAAGCGTTGGACAATGCAAGCCTCCTCGCGATCATTCTGCGCACCGGAACGCGGAGCCACTCTGCCGTAGCCCTGGCGCAAACGCTTCTATCCCGATATGGAGGATTGCTCGGCGTTGCCCGCGCGTCCATCACGGAGCTTTGTAGCGTGCCCGGTATCGGGGCGACCAAGGGCGTGCAGATTGCTGCGTGTGTGGAGCTGGGCAAGCGGTTCAGTGCTATGATGGCCCGGGAAGCGCCGGATATCACGAGCCCGGAAGAAGCCGTGCGCGTTTTCATCTCCATCATCCCGGACGACACCAAGGAGACCTTCATGGCCCTGATCCTCAACACGAAGAATCGCCTGATCAGAGCCAAGGTGATCTCCATCGGCACACTCAATGCAAGCCTGGTCCACCCGAGGGAAGTGTTTCGAGAGGCGATTGCCGAGGGAGGAGCCGCAGTGTTAGTAGGGCACAATCATCCCAGTGGCGATCCCACACCCAGCCGGGAGGACCGGGAGGTTACTGCCCGCCTGGTGGAGGCGGGCAAGCTGCTGGGCATTGAGGTGCTGGATCACATAGTGATTGGGTCCGAGTCACGGTGGGTAAGCTTCCAGGAGCGCGGGATCTTGTAAAATAGAGGTAACGATGGTGGCTCCACGATCGCCTTCAGGCATGAGAGAGGACGCAAGCTTGTGAGCATTGGCGCGATTGCGGAAGAACTGCGCCGCAGGATGGAGGCTGCCAACGCCGCCCGCGAAGCGGCTCTAGCGGAGTGCCGGGCCATCATTCGTGCATCGGCCCGAGCCATTCGATCCATCCATCGGCTAGAAGATGCTTCTGCGGAAATGCAGCTTGGCGAGGTGCACCGGCAGGTTCAGGCGCTGGGCGAAACTCGCTCGCGCCATCCGGAGGTCTACTACGCCGGTTATGTACATGACGCCCAGAAGGAATATGTGGAGGCTCGTGCGCTACTCGCCATGGTGCGGGGAACACCGCTGCCCGGCCCTGAGGATTTGGGCGTTGAGCCGGCGGCTTATTTGAACGGTCTGGCAGAAGCAGGAAGCGAATGCCGTCGGTATGTATTGGATCGCCTTCGGGACGACGATCTTCGTGAGGCAGATCGCCTCCTGGATGCCATGGACGAACTCTATTACGAGCTCATCACGTTTGACTATCCCGATGCCCTAACCGGGGGGCTACGGCGAACTACGGATGCCTTCCGTGCGGTCCTGGAACGGACACGCGGCGACGTTACGCTGAGCATGCAACAGCGGGCGCTTCGCGACGTTTTGGTAGGCAAATCCAATCCCCCACCAGGCGATGCCCTGTGAACACTGCACCTACCTCCGGGAGCATTCAGGGCGGCATGCCGCCTGGCGAAGGTGGGGTGCAAGGGGGCTACATCCCCGGCCTGCTGACTGTGCTCATGCCCGTGTACAACGAGATCGGCACCCTGCCCCAGGCCTTGCCACGCGTTCTGGCTGCCCCCGTCCAAAAGGAGGTGATTATCGTAGACGATGCCTCTACGGATGGCACGGCGGAATACCTGAGGCAGCAGGTAGAAGGCCGCCATGCAGAAGTGCGCGTGATCTACCTGGATGCCAACAGGGGCAAGGGCGCCGCAATCCGTGCGGCAATTCCGTACATTCGTGGGGAATACGTGATCATTCAGGACGGCGACCTGGAGTATGATCCCCAGGATTACCCTCTGATCCTCCGCCCCATGATGGAGGAGGGCGCTCAGGTTGTGTATGGCAGCCGCTTCCTCAAGGCCCGTCCTCAGATGCGGTTTCCGAACCGGGTGATTAACTGGCTGCTGGCGTGGCTTGTGCGGACGCTCTTTCGTGCCCCCATGACGGACGAGGCCACGTGCTACAAAGCATTTCGGAGCGAAGTGCTGGCTTCCATCCCCCTGCAGTGCCGGCGCTTCGAGTTCTGTCCCGAGGTTACGGCGAAGGCGCTGCGCCGGGGGTACCGCATCGTGGAAGTGCCCATCCGATACGCTCCCCGCTCCAAGGCCCAGGGCAAGAAGATCCGATGGACCGATGGCGTCGTGGCGATCTGGACGTTACTGAAGTACCGCTTCTGGCGCCCTCGCTAGGGTTCCTTCGGTGCCGAGTACGAGCGTTTTGTTGCGTTGCCGGGGATTGCAATTCGGAAATCGGCCTCGGTTAGCGGGGGGTTGGCTTTGAACTTGAGGTACTCTTCGATCAACGTCGCTTGTCCACTGACCTTTTGTTTGCCTCCCGCTGCAGTACCGGCCAGAACCACTTGAGCCTTGCGCAGAAGGTGCGAAGCAGGTTCGATCCACAGGGTTACCCTCTTTACATCGCTAGGCACTTTGGGGGTGCCCGATAGGACGGCGCATGGAACGGTACCGACGCGGGCCGTGCCCATAGCTTTCCAGATAACGGGAGGTGCACCGCCATGGCCCTCTAAATAATAGAGGGCATCGTACGGGGCCGCAGCGATGGCGTGGTTGAAGAGCTCCACATCGGCGCGATTGAGGGCCTGAACGACCCCGCCAATGGTTTGCGCGGCCGGAATGGAGACGTACTGGTTGAAGTGCGTATTGTACGCGGTAGCGGTACGCCCGTCACATGCGAAGGTGAGGGTTCCATTTTGCGGCGTCGTCACGGAAATGAAGAGGCGGTTCGGCTTCTGCATGCGTACGATCGCTGTAGAACCCAAGGACGCACTCCGGCCGCTCTGGCGGATGTAGATGGTGGCCGTGGCGGTATAGGAGCAAGAGTTTAGGTTCCGATAGGCAGCTTCTACCTGCTTTACCATGGCCTGCGCGTTCTGTTGAGCATGGGACGCTGCTTGTAGGACGAGTAGCAAGGCGATACATGCGATAGATTTCATGATGCACTTCCCTTTCTTTGGTAACAGTGTGCGAAACCGATGGCTCCATCCCGTTATCGGCACACCATGCGTCTGGCTCCAGTGGCGGCAACGAGGCGATACAATGGGCAGTATATCGGGGGCATTGGGCGCTGTCAACTAGGAGAGGGGCAGTGCGTGCAGGTGACCGGTGCGCCGGGCAAGAAAGATCATCGGCGTGGAGGAGATGAGCATGGGCGGCGCTTGCCGCAACGTATCGGATTGGCTCCGTTTGTTGGATGCAGCCCATCCCGGTCTCACGCGTGTCCTCACCTCTATCTATCCGAGGGACACCGGGCGGGCGGCGATGCTGAAGGAGCGGTTAGGAAGAAGCCTACGCCTATACGTTAGGGAATTCGGTGACACACCGGTGGTAATCGCGCGAGCACCTGGTCGCCTCAATCTCATGGGGCGCCACGTGGATCACCAAGGCGGACGGTGCAACATGGTGGCGCTGGATCGAGATGTGCTTATCGTGGCAGGCCGACGCGCGGACGGTTGGATCATAGCCGCCAACACCCACGGGGCGGATTATCCCGGCTACCGCTTCCATCGCAGCCAGCTTCCGGGGCCCGATGAGGGCTCTCATTGGCGCGCTTATCTGGATGGAATGGCGCCGCCCGCCCACCAAGCACCGCAGCGCTCCGATTGGTCCATCTACTGTAAGGCTCCTCTGGCGCGCCTATCGGCACTCGGTTTGATCCCCCAGGCTTACGGGATGAGCATTGTGGTAGACGGCGAGGTTCCCACAGCCGCCGGGTTAAGTTCATCTTCCGCCATTGTAGTTGGCGTGATGGAGGCGGCGTGCGCGCTGTTGGGCATCCGGTTGCAGGCGCGCCAATTTGTGGAACTGTGTGGAGAGGCGGAATGGTTCGTGGGTACCCGCGGAGGAGCGGGCGACCATGCGGCCATCAAGATGGCAGCCCCTGGCCATGTGGCGCAAATGGATTTCCATCCCTTCCAAATGAGTGGATTAGCGCCGTTCCCCGATGGCTATGGAATCCTCATTTGCAACACGAGGATGCAAGCCCGTAAAATGGCCAACGCCCGAGATCAATTCAACCATCGTGTGGCCTGTTATCACCTGGGGCGTGCGTGGCTCATCCGCACTCATCCTTGGCTTGCAGATCGGGTGCAGTGCCTGAGGGATCTTTGCCCTAGTTATTCGGGGCAAACGGCAGTCGAGGTATTGAGGCTCGTGGCATCCCTTCCCGTGGAGGTTGGCCGCGACGAATTGCGGGCATATCTGGGAGGGGATGTGGTGGACGCATGGCTGAGCACGCATGGCGATGCCTTCAACCGATATCCGCTTAGAGGCGTCGTGCTCTATGGCCTGGCAGAGTGCGAACGTAGCTATCGCACAGGCGAGCTCCTGCGCGCCAAACAGATGGAACGTTTGGGGCATTGGATGCACATATCCCACGATGGAGACCGGGTGGTGCAGTGGAACGGACACGATCCTCAGCCGTTTTCGATGGATGTGTCCGACGCCGCCATGAACAGGCTGATCGCCGCCGCGGACGCAATGGGCTCCGGATTCGATTTAGCGGAGCTCCCTGGATGGTACAGGTGTAGCACGCCAGATCTAGACGCCGCTGTAGATCTTGCCCGCGGGGTGGAAGGAACCCTGGGAGCGCAGCTTTGCGGCGCCGGATTGGGAGGATGCATCATGGTTTTGGCTCGGCGGGAGTCCCTGGATGCCGTTGCCGAAAGAATGGCGGAACAATGGTACGCTCCGCGCGGGATCGAGCCGGACGTGTTTCATTGCAACCCTTCTGCAGGAAGCGGTATTATAGAATTAAGCACATGATATCGCCGCAACTATTGGAAGCACCAGAGAGGCCGAACACGGGGGCTAGAATCCATGGCTACACTGACACAGGAACAGGTTCAAAAGTTTCATCGGGATGGCTATTTGCGCTTTGGGCGAGTGCTCTCCGCCGATCAGGTGGAACAGTTGCGGGCGGAGTTGGACCGGATTATCCGCGAGGAAGACGAATTTGCCGATGCGATCGCCCGTCCTCCTGAATTCCGTTGGGGCCATCGTCGTGGCGGGGCCACCGGCGACGGCGGCTACGGCGGCAGAGCTATCCATCAGTTCGTGAATATGTGGAAGGTGTCGCCAACATACCGTGAGGTGATCCACCACCCGATCATCACCGGGGCCATTCGTGATCTGATGCACGTGGACCGCATCCGGCTATGGCATGACCAAGTGATCTCGAAGCCCCCGCATGAGAATGATCACTTCGCCTGTCATCATGACTTTTACTTTTGGCCGCTGGATCGGCCCACGATGATCACCTGTTGGCTTGCTTTGGATGATGCCTTCCCCGAGAACGGCTGCATGCATGTGGTACCGGGGAGCCATCGTGACCCACGCTACCAGCCGGCGGATTGCGACCTCTCCGAGGATATCTACCTGTCCCCCGTCCCGGGAGGGCCTGGAGAACCCGGCAGCCTCTACCACGATATCAAGACGTGGATGCCCCACCAGGCTGTTGCCGTACCGCTAAAGGCCGGCGAATGCATGTTCCACCACTGCCTGAATTGGCACATGACGCCCAAGAACGTAACCGAGCGTCAGAGGCGCGCCTTTGTGATCATCTACATGCCGGACGGCACGCGTTACAAGCATGCGCAATCGCCCAATCACGTATGTACAAACTACTTGGGATTGGCCGACGGTGCTCTCATGGCCGGCGAGAACTTCCCAGTGGTGGGTGAAGCGAGCGAAGGCTCAGCGATATAGGCAAATCGGCCGAACAGCTTCCATCGGCTGTGGCAGCTTTTGCAGGTTCGTGGGCCGGGTAGGAATTTGGGCGAATGAGGGCGTGAAACTGGGGGACACAGGTGCAGTGGGGCATCCACATGAGAGAGCCCGAGGTCCTGGGTGTTCCCGCAGACTTCGCAGACCGGCTTGCGTTCTACCATTTCAGCGCAGGAGACCCAACGAACCTTTCGACCCCTTGGGTCTGATCCCGCGCCCCATCGGCA
>Ga0078972_1001402_pt1 | contig 90462 bp, 88 predicted proteins | sample YelNatPaOPGAMG01_FD_67568 | JGI IMG/M metagenome (GOLD analysis project Ga0078972, IMG submission 67568) | Hot spring thermophilic microbial communities from Obsidian Pool, Yellowstone National Park, USA - OP-RAMG-01 (SPADES assembly) (version 2) | ecosystem: Environmental > Aquatic > Thermal... | reverse complement strand
TTCAGTACACACATTTCCGTCATCGCATGGGATCCCGTTTACTTGTCTGAAAACACAACCAGTTTTTGGATCACATAAATCCTCAGTACAATGATTCCAATCGTTGCAAACTACAGGGGTACCAGTACAAACCCCGTTTAAACAAATATCGTTTCCTGTACAGGCATTCCTGTCATCGCATGGCACATTGTTCAGTGGCTGATTTGTGCACCCTACAACAGGAACACATTCATCAGTTGTGCAAGGATTATTATCATCACAACTTACCGGGATGCCCGTACAAACTCCATTTGTACAAACATCGCTTATAGTGCAAACATCATCGTCATCACATGGTATCCCGTCTTTTTTCCCGGCACAAACGTTTATGACAGGACATACAACTGTTATAGTGCCAAGATCTGTGACAGTCTTGGTTTTTACTATAATATCCGCTTTTTGTTCTTCTCCCGTATCCCATGTTATTTTTAGACTATATTTTCCTTCTGGTACAAAACGGAGAATAAAGTTTCCATCTTTATCCGTAAAGGCTGAGAAGGAGTCCCCAGGAATATAGACCCATGCGTCAGCGAGAGGATTACCGTTGTCACATTTTATGTTCCCCTTGATTTCGCCTGATTTTGATGTATCCCGCATTTTAAGGAATTTAGTTTCTGCTGAAGAAGGGACAGAAGTATTTATCAATAACCCAGATAAACAGGTAATAATCAATAAAAGCTGAAAAAATTTTTTCTTCATATTATTACTCTATGTGTGTTGCGGAAAATACTTTTTTATAGCTGATTCAATATATCCTTCATAAGCAAAAACCAGTTCGGTTTTGATATTTGCGAGTTTTGAGAGTTCAGACTTAATTTCAGCATCATCAGGATTTGAAGAAGCTATAATTATTGTGCCATCCGGTTTTTTATCCACAGGGATTATTTCATATTTAGTAATAAGTTCTACAGGGATACTTTTGACAATATTTTCTGGTATAACAAAGTCAGACATATCCATCCATGGTTTATGAAATTGTGTAGCCAGGGCAATACAAATATCATTTGGGGTTATATATTTCAATTCAACCAGTACCTGTCCGAGTTTCTTTTTCTTATTTTCTTTTTGTATTTTTAGAGCGTTTTCGAGTTGTTCCTGTGTTATGTAACCAGCTTCAAGCAATATTTCTCCAAGCATTTTATTCTTTTCTTTCTGTTTTTTAAGAGACTCTTCAAGCTGGCTCTGGGTAATAATAGAATTTTCTCTCAGTATTGTGCCAATTTTTTTCTCTCTTTTTTCGAATTGATATTTGAGGGAATTAACAAGTTGTTCCTGGGTTATTTTCTTCTGGTCAACGAGTATTTTACCGAGCAATCTTTTACAGTCAACATTTTTAACTGCCTGAGCATTTATGTAAATACGCTCACTTCTGTCTGCGGGATTGAGCGGCACAAGGAAAAAACCCCTGTCATTTGGATTATATTTTAATGTTGAACCACTCATTATTTCTCCATCTTTGAATTCAACCACAATCCTGAAAGCAAGTGTTCCCGCATAAATAGAATTCTCAATTGTTTCTGTGCGAAAATGACTTCCATAAGTTTCCTCTTTTTTAAGAAAAAGAATCGCCTTTACTGTATCCATTCGAACTACTTGCAATTCTTTTTCACCACCATTTTTGTAAGCATAAAATTGCAAAACCTGCTGGTTCAAATTGAACAGCATGATTTCACCGCTCTTCTCTTCACCGTTTTGAAATTTGACAATTACTCTTTGCATTTTTAAGGTAATAGATTTTATCATACAATGGGCTTAAAATGTAAATGTATATTTCTTCAAAGCTATTTAGTTTTAACTCAAGTATAAAAATGATATAATTTGCACATAAGAAAAAATCTCTATACCCAAATAATGCAATTGAAATAATGCAGATGTTCCAAAAAAATTTATTATTTATAACAACCCCTTTTTTTAGGGGGACTACTTTTAAACGAAAAGCTTCAATTGGTAACGAAGCTGTTTTTTGTTTTTCTTATACTTCAGACTTCAGCCTGAAGCCTTCAGCCCTGGATAGTTTATTTTGTTTCATAAATTGAGTTATTGAAAATTTGCTATAAATAAATTTTTGAGCGATGTCTGTATTATTGTAGGTATATCAAATTATGGGGGTTAATAAAATGATAGATTACAACAAATTCAAAGTTCCTTCCGAAAAAATACGCTGGCTTTGTTCTACAGATTTGTTTGAATTTACATGCACTACTGATGTAGAGCCTTTAAAGGAGTTTATCGGTCAAGAAAGGGCACTGGAATCAATTCATTTTGGTTTGCAGGTGGAAAAACCCGGGTATAATCTTTTTCTTACCGGTCTTTCCGGAACAGGTAAAGCCTCAACTATCAAAATGCAACTCCAGAAATTTCTTTCAGAAAAAAGTGAACAGGATAAAATGAAAAATGTTTATGACTGGTGTTATGTTTATAATTTCATGTTCCCTGACCAACCAAAAATACTGAGGCTTCCTCGCGGTTCTGCGAGGGAATTTTCATCAGACATGGAAGACTTACTGAATAATCTGAAGAAAGACATTCCCCGTGCATTTGGCAGTGATGAGTATCAGAAACAAAAACAGGATATTCTTGAAGAACATCAGAGGAAATATCAATCATATCTTGATGCATTAGACCAGGAAGCAGCGTCAAAGAGCCTTATGGTACAGCTTTCTCCTTCAGGTGCTGCTGTTATCCCTTTAGCCAATGGCAATCCTTTATCGAGGGAAGAATTCTTAAAGATACCTGAAACTGAACGCAAAATTATTGAAGCAAAGCGTCTTGAAATGATGAGAAAAGTTGATGAGACTTATACAAATCTTCGAGAACTGGACAAAGAAATTGCCGAAAAAATGAAAGAACTCGAACAAAAAACAGGAAATTTTGCTATATCCCGGATATTTGATATTTTGATCGAAAAATATTCAGAACATGGTGAAGTTGTTAATTTTTTGAAAGAGAGCAGAAATTACACATTAAGTAAAATTGATATGTTTTTGCAGACAACAGGCTCTCAACCCGCACCTTTTGCAGTAAGTCAACCCGATATTTTCGTAGCATATAAAGTCAATGTATTTGTGGAAAACGTTTCCGATAACGAACCTCCTATAATTTTTGAACCGAATCCGACATGGTTCAACATGTTTGGCAGAATAGAGAGGAAAGCTCTCATGGGGACATACATTAGCGATCATTTAATGATGAAAGCAGGGGCGATACAATCGGCAAATGGCGGTTATCTCATCCTGAATATGCGCGATGTAATCTTAAATCCCGGAGTCTGGGAAGGTTTAAAAAGGGTAATTAGAACAAAAGAAGTGAGGATTGAAGATCCTTTCGAGCAAATGGGTTTTTTTGCTCCTCAGGGAATGAAACCTCAGCCGGTACCTGTTGAACTAAAAATAATTGTAATTGGAGATGACATGCTTTATCAGCTTCTAATGCAGTATGATGAAGATTTCTGGGAAATGTTCAAAGTAAAAGCAGATTTTGATTTTCAGATGCCAAAGAATAATGAGAATATTAAAGCATATACATGTTTTATACGAACCTGCTGTGACGGTGAAAATCTTCTTCCATTTGACCGTTCGGGTGTTTCAAAAATAATTGAACAGGCAGTCAGAGCAACAGGAGATCAGGAAAAACTTTCGGCAAGATTTGGACCTGTAAAGGATCTTATTATAGAGTCAGACTACTGGGCTCGGGTTTCAGGGAGTGAACTCATAAAAGGTGAACATGTTCAGAAAGCTGTTGATGCAAAAATTCACCGTCTTGACCTCGTTGCCGAACGTATATTGCAGATGATAGCAGATGGCACATTAATGGTTGATGTTACAGGCGAGGCAATAGGTCAGGTGAACGGGCTTTCTGTTTATGATCTCGGAATTTTCAGCTTTGGAAGACCCAATAGAATTACTGCTAAAACTTTTCTGGGCAGAAAAGGTGTAATTAATATTGAAAGAGAATCACAGATGAGCGGCAGAATACACGACAAAGGAGTACTCATTCTTTCAGGATACATCGGCTGGAAATATGCCCAGGACAAGCCATTATCCCTTAATGCAAGCATATGTTTTGAGCAATCTTATTCCGGAGTCGAAGGTGATAGTGCTTCATCAACAGAACTTTATGCGATAATTTCAAGTCTTGCCGAAGTTCCAGTTAAACAAAATATAGCTGTAACAGGGTCTGTAAACCAGAAAGGAGAAATTCAGCCAATTGGCGGGGTAAATCAGAAAATAGAAGGTTTTTTTGATGTATGTAAAGCAAAAGGTTTAACAGGAGATCAGGGTGTTTTGATTCCCTATCAGAATATAAGAAATTTAATGCTACGTGAAGATGTTGCAAATGCTATCAAAGAAAATAAATTCCATATTTACGCGGTAAAAACAATAGATGAAGGAATTGAAGTGCTGACAGGTATAAGTTCGGGTGAAAAACAGCCAGATGGTTCTTTTCCCGAAGGTACGATTAATTATCTTGTGGATAAAAAACTCCGTGAATTTGCTGTTAGAATGAAAGAATATAATACTATAACTGACTGAATTAACCAGAACATTCTCGGGTAAATAAAACTTCACAATATTCTTATAACTTCTTCATTTTATATTCATAATAATTCTTTATTATTAATTAAAACCAATTAAAGGAGGTGAAATAAAATGAATAAAATAATTGTTAGCCTGACAGTTCTTACATTTCTTTTAATAGGAGTTGCAGTATATGCACAGGGTCCTGTTCAAAAATCAGATGGTTTTATTCCCTGTGGAGGCTATTACAAAGTGGGATACGGCTACCACGGGCAGATGATGAGAGAAACATGTAAAGGTCAATATCAGAAATTTCTTGATGAAACAGCAGAGCTTAGGAAAGAACTGCATACAAAGAAGTTTGAGTATTTCGAAGCTATCAGAAATCCACAGACACCGCCTGAAACTATATCGAAACTTGAAAAAGAAATTAGAGAATTGAAAAACAAAGTTCGTGCAAGTGCTCCTGAAGGTATGCGTAAAGGTTTCAAAAAAGCTTGCTGGAGAATGTAGAATATTTTCTGATATTCCATAAAAGGCAGCCAATTTTTTGGCTGCCTTTTTTATTTGCACATTGCTTTTTTTCTTTATCAGGGTAAATAATTAAATATATGAAAAGACGTTATAATTCTTTTGGCACTTTTATGAAAAATCTTTTTGGCGAAGCTATTTATAAAGTTAATGTTGATGCAGGTTTCACATGCCCTAACAGAGATGGGACACTGGGCACAACTGGTTGTATTTATTGCAACAATGATAGCTTCAGACCTGTTTCATGTAAGCCGACCCTAACTATAACTGAACAGATAAAAAAGGGAATAGAACATATTACAAAAAGGTATAAGGTGAATAAATTTCTTGTCTATTTCCAGCCATATACAAATACTTACGCTCCTGTAAAGGAACTCGAAAGGCTTTACTTAGAAGCGCTTTCTATACCTTCTGTAATAGGACTTGCCATTGGCACAAGACCCGATACTGTTGATGAAGAAAAAATTAAAATGTTACAGAGTCTTGCTGAAAAATACTTTATTTTGATCGAGTACGGCATGCAATCTATTTATGACAAATCTCTCGAATTCATAAATCGCGGACACAATTATCAGGCTTTTCTTGAAGCAATAGAAAAAACAAGAGAAAAAAATATTTTTATTGGCGCGCACATAATAGTCGGTTTTCCTACAGAGACTAAAGATGAAATGCTTGCAATGGCAGATGAAATATCAAACCTTCCAATCGAATTTCTAAAAATTCATCAATTGCAGGTTATCAAAGACACCATACTTGAAACTATTTTCAGAGAAAAACCTTTTAATATATTTGGATATAAAGAATATATTGAATTTGTAACGGATTTTCTCGAAAGACTCTCGCCTGATATTGTAATACAGAGATTGTTTGCAACAGCTCCTGATGATATTCTTATTGCTCCAAAATGGGGCAAGAGCAGACAGGAAATATTAAGGGATATAGAAAAAAGACTTGAAGAAAGAAATTCATGGCAGGGTAAAAGATGGAAAGAATCATCGGTGTTATCGGCGGCAGGAGAACTGAAAAAAAGCTTTTAAAAGAAGCTGAAATAGCAGGCAGATTAATTGCACAAAAAGGTGCTGTTCTGATATGCGGCGGTCTCGGCGGGGTAATGAAAGCTGCTTCAAAAGGAGCAAAATCTGCGGGAGGCATAACTGTAGGAATATTGCCGCAGGATGATTCGGAAAAAGCAAATCGCTATATTGATATTCCCATCATAACAGGTTTCGGTATCGGAAGAAATGTAATAATTGCACGAACTGCAAATGCTTTGATCGCTATCGGGGGTGAATATGGCACTCTGTCTGAAATTGCTTTTGCTCTTCAATTGAAAAAACCTGTCGCTGGCATAAGCACATGGGATATAAAAGGTATCATCAAGGTTGAGAATGCCGAAGAAGCTATTGAAGCTGTTTTTTCAACCTTATAATTTTTTATCTGTATCTCTGGCTTCAGTCTTTATAAATCATTTTACCTGATCTTTTTTCTGAGCATATCCTATTCGTTTTAAAGCTTCTTCCACCTCTTTAAGTATAGACGGGTCATCAATAGTTGAAGGAATAGAATATGGTTCACCATTTGCGATTTTTCTCATGGTACTTCTGAGTATTTTACCCGATCGGGTCTTTGGCAATCTTGTAACAACAACTGCCTGCTTAAAGCAAGCAATAGGACCTATATCATTTCTTATCATCTGAACAAGCTCTTTTTTCAATTCCTCTTCTCCTCTTGTTACCCCGGATTTCAAGACAACAAGACCAACAGGAAGTTGTCCTTTGAGGGAATCGTGAGCTCCTATAACAGCGCACTCGGCAATATCTTCATGCTGGGACATTACCTCTTCCATAGCACCTGTTGACAAACGATGACCGGCAACATTTATGACATCATCAACTCTTCCCATAATGTAAACATATCCTTCTTCATCAATAAAACCACCATCACTTGTAAAATAATATCCCGGGAATATTTTCATGTATGATTCGACAAATCTTTCATCCGCATTCCACAAGGTTGGCAGCGTTCCAGGTGGAAGAGGCAGTTGTATTACAACAAGACCTTCTTCCTTTGGGCCTAATTTTTTACCCATGTTATCAATAATTTGAACATTGTATCCGGGAACCGGTTTGGTGCATGAGCCCGGTTTGATTGGAAAACTTTCGATTCCCATACAATTTGCAGTAATGGGCCATCCTGTCTCAGTCTGCCACCAGTGGTCAATAACAGGTTTTTTAAGAAGATTATATGCCCAATGATAAGTATCAGGGTCAAGTCGTTCTCCTGCCAGAAAAAGATATCTAAAATTAGAAAGGTCATATTTCTTTAGATATTCTCCCCGCGGGTCCTCCTTTTTTATGGCACGAAATGCTGTAGGAGCTGTAAATAAAGTTTTAACACCATGCTGTGAGATAACACGCCAAAAAGCACCGGGATCAGGAGTGCCAACAGATTTGCCCTCATAAAGAATTGTGGTGCATCCTGTTAACAAAGGTCCATAGACAATATATGAATGTCCGACTACCCAACCAACATCAGATGCTGCCCAGAAAACCTCTCCCGGTTTAGTATCATAAATATTTTCAAGACTCCATCTTAATGCAACAGCATGTCCACCATTGTCCCTTACGACACCTTTTGGTTTCCCGGTTGTTCCCGATGTATATAGGATATATAAAGGATCCGTTGCCTGAACAGGCTCGCAGTCTATAGGTTCTGCTTTAGCCATAATTTCATTCCATGATATATCCCTGCCAGGAATTAACTCTGCCTCTACAAGCCGCCTTTGATATATAATACATTTCTCGGGCTTATGTGAGGCAAGTTCAATAGCCTTGTTCAAAAGGGGTTTGTATTCAATAAGTCTTTTTACTTCAACTGCGCCAGAGGCCGATATGACAACTTTCGGCTTTGCGTCATTGATTCTTAATGCAAGTTCATGGGGTGCAAATCCTCCAAAAACCACAGAGTGTATAGCTCCAATTCTTGCACATGCAAGCATAGCAATAGCAGCTTGAACTATCATGGGCATATAAATAACAACAGTATCCCCTTTTCCTACACCCAGAGTCTTTAGAGCTCCTGCAAAACGCGAAACCTGATCCAGTAATTCATTATAGGTAACCTTTCTAATTGTGCTTGTTACAGGGCTGTCATAAATTATAGCAATCTGATCCCCTTTGCCATTTTCTACATGCCTGTCAAGAGCATTGTAGCATGTATTTAATTCTCCACCAACAAACCAGCGATAGAAAGGTGGATTGGAAGCATCAAGAACTTTATCCCACTTTTTATACCAGGTTATATTTTCTGCTGCTTTAGCCCAGAAACCTTCTGGATCCTGAATACTACTTTGATACATTTCTTGATATTTCCCCATAAACTGCCCCCTTTTCATAATTTATATTTTAAAGTTTTTTATCTTATCATAATAAGATAATTTATTAAATAGTTTTTACCCCAAACATTGCAGACATTGCCTAAAATAACATGTCCTTTGTCCGCGTCCATAAAAAAATGCTTTATACGTATAACGGATAACTATTAATAAGAAATATAAAGCATAAAGGCACACCAAGGTATTGAAGATAAATTTTCAAGCAAGATATGCAATGTTTTTAGATTACCAGCTTAATAACTTGCAGGCTTCTAAGTTGCATTTTCAGGTTAAGCATTGACTTGAGGGATTTATATGAATTAAAATTGAGTGAGCACTCACTCATATAAAAACATGAAAATATTTAACAGAAAAACTATTGATAAACGTTCTCTAATTCTTGATGCTGCCCTCAGAACATTCGCAAAGCGTGGCTATTCCGAGACTAAAGTGGCTGAAATAGCTGCCGAAGCTGGTGTAGCCGAAGGCACTCTTTACAATTATTTTCAGAGCAAAGAAGAGCTTCTGCTTGCGCTTTTTGATGAAAAGTGGAATATCATTATTAATGATATAAGAAAGAAAATCAACAGACTTGAAGACCCCAATGATAAATTAAAAGCTATTTTCACTTCAATTGTAAGCATGTTTAGAAAAAACAGACAGCTCGCTGAACTTTTTATGATTGATATGAAGCAGAGCAATATTTTTCTTAATAATTACACAATAAATAGAATAGTTGAATTCCTCGACATTATTGAATCTGTTTTAATTGAAGGTAAAAACAAAGGATTGTATAAAAAAAATCTTGATACGCGTGTTGCAAGAATGATTATTTTTGGAGCAGCACAGGGGATATTGCTGAGCTGGGTTTTGAGCGAATCAAAAGCTGAAAAAAGCAGGGCTTTTAAATTTTCGCTTTTTAGCGCAGCTAAAACCTTAAAGGATATTTTCAAAACAGGATTAATTGGAGAAAGAAAATGATTTTTAATGACCTGAGAGAATTTATAGACTTTCTTGAAAAGAAGAAAGAACTTAAACGTATAAATACTGAAGTTGACCCTATACTTGAAATTTCAGAAATTACTGACAGAGTTTCCAAGAAAAACGGACCTGCCCTTTTTTTCGAAAATGTAAAAGGCTCAAAATATCCTGTTGCTATTAATCTTTTTGGGTCTTATCAGCGTATGGCATGGGCGCTGGGTTTAAATAATTTTAAGGAAATCGAAAATAAATTTTCTTCACTTCTTAAAACCGAACCTGAAATGAAACTGATGCAAAAACTTGAGATGTTATTTGACCTTTATAAGCTAAGTTCTTCCAAACCAAAAGAAATTAAAAAGGCTCCATGTCAGGAAATTGTAAAAGATAAGGATTTTTCATTATATGATTATCCTGTGTTAAAGACATGGCCCGATGATGCAGGAAGATTCATAACTCTGCCTCTTGTTATTACCAAAGACCCGGATACAGGCAAACAAAATCTCGGCATGTACAGAATGCAGGTCTTTGATGAAAAATCAACAGGTATGCACTGGCATACCCACCATGATGGAGCGGTAAATTTCAGAAAGACTATAAAAAATAATAAAAAGATGGAGGTTGCTGTTGCAATTGGCGGAGACCCTATAACCATATTTGCAGCAACAGCTCCTTTGCCATATAATATCGAGGAACTGTTTTTTGCAGGATTCTTAAGGGGAAAACCTGTAGAAGTTGTTAAGGCAAAAACCGTTGATTTATTAGTTCCTGCTAATGCAGAGATTATTCTTGAAGGTTATGTAGAAGCAGGTGATGAAAAAATCGAAGGTCCATTTGGAGACCATACAGGCTATTATTCAGTTGCAGCGCCCTATCCTGTTTTTCATATTACATGTATCACTCAAAGAAAAAATCCAGTTTACCCTGCTACAATTGTTGGAAAGCCACCGATGGAAGATTGTTATATGGGTAAAGCAACAGAGAGAATGTTTCTTCCGTTTATTAAAATGCAATTCCCCGAGATTATTGATATAAATCTTCCGCTTGAAGGTGTTTTCCATAACTGTGCTTTAATTTCAATTAAAAAGTCTTTTCCGATGCATGCAAGAAAAATTATAAATGCAATATGGGGACTCGGCCAGATGATGTTTACAAAATTCATCTTCATTTATGATGAAGACGTTGATGTACAGGATACATCTATTGCAGCATGGAAAGCTTTCAATAATGTCGATCCTGCAAGAGATATTCTGATTTCCGAAGGCCCTCTCGATGTGCTTGATCACTCTGCGCCACGTCCTTTATACGGGGCAAAGATGGGGGTAGATGCAACAAAGAAATGGAAAGAAGAAGGCTATCAGAGAGAATGGCCTGATGAAATTCATATGTCTGAGAATATAAAAAAACTTGTTGATAGTCGATGGAAGGAATACGGTCTTGAATAAGATAAAAATCTACCTTGAAATGATTAAGTTTGAGCACAGTATCTTTGCGCTTCCATTTGCTTACCTCGGTGCATTCCTTGCTGAAAAAAAAGTCCCTGATTTTATGACAATATTCTGGATAACAATCGCAATGGTTGGCGCAAGGAGTTTTGCTATGGCATTAAACCGCTTGATAGATATTGATATTGATCGTAGAAACCCGCGCACTTCAAACAGGGCTTTACCAAAAGGCCTTTTGTCCATCCAGAATGTTATTATATTTTCTTTAATAAGCCTTACAATATTTTTAATTGCCGTTTATCAGCTTGCTCCAGTTTGTCGTTATCTCTGGCCATTTGTTGTAATTCCTTTTGTTATATATCCATATACAAAAAGATTTACATGGCTTTCTCATTTTGTTTTAGGGTTATGTCTTGGTCTCGCTCCAATTGGAGCATGGGTCGCGATAACCAATAAAATAAGCCTTGAGTCCGTAATTATAGGCGCAGCGGTTTTATGCTGGGTTTCTGGATTTGATATATTCTATGCTTTGCAGGATATTGATTTTGACCGTAAGAATAAACTTTATTCAATACCTGTAAAATTTGGCATTAGCAATTCACTTGTGCTTACCAAAATTCTTCATATCAGCTCCGTGATTTTCTTAATATGGGCTGGACTGAGACTGAATCTCGGCATTTTTTATTTTACCGGTGTCGCAATCTCGGGAATACTTCTCGCTTACGAAAATCTGATTATAAAACATGATGATTTATCAAAACTTAATATGGCTTTTTTTACTATGAATGGCGTTATAAGTGTCATTATGTTTTCATTTGTTTTAATCGAAATTATTTTCAAAAGGAGTTCAGGTGGCTAATTATATAGTTGGAATAACAGGCGCAAGTGGCAGTATTTATGGGATTCATTTACTCCATGAACTCTGTCGGCTGAAACATAATGTTGATCTGGTAATCACAAATGCCGGCAAGATGGTCTTAAAAGAAGAAGCTGGCATATCCAGTGATAGAGAATTAAAAAACAAGCTTTCTTTGTGTAATAAATTTTTAAGAATCTGGGATAATAGCAATTTCGAAGCTCCTTTCATGAGCGGTTCAAATCCTTTTGATGCACTTATTATAATCCCATGCAGTATGGGAAAACTCGCATCAATCTCCAATGGGATTTCGACAAATCTTCTTGAAAGAACCGCTGATGTAGCTCTTAAAGAAAGAAGGAAACTAATACTTGTTGTGCGTGAAACTCCTTTGAGTTTAATACATCTTGAAAATATGGTAAAAGTTACAAAAGCAGGTGGAATTATATTGCCTGCCATGCCTGCATTTTATCATCATCCCCAAAAAATTGAGGATATTATTGATTTTGTTGTAGCAAAAATTTTGAATCTGCTGGGCATTAAACATGACTTATTAAAAGGATGGAGAAACAATAGAAATTATTAATTGAGAGGATCTAAATTATGACATCTAAAACCTTCGAGGAAATTCATGAAAAAATTGATAAAAACATTCGTCTTACAAAAGAAGATGCAATGGCTCTTATGGAATCAAATGATATATTATCAATTGCCAGATTGGCAGATAAAGTGAGACAGAAAAAATCAGGCGATTTCGTTTTTTTTAATGTAAACCGTCATATAAATCTTACAAACATATGTGTCTCCCGTTGCAAATTCTGTGCTTTTAGTAGAGATAAAGGAGATGCCGATGCATATGCAATGTCTCTGGAAGAAGTTGAAAAAATAGCCCGGTCTGCAATGGATACCGGAATAACAGAGTTTCATATTGTCAGCGGACTTCATCCTGATTTTCCATTTCAATATTATGTTGATGTTCTTTCATGTTTAAAAAATCTCATGCCCGAAGTTCATATTCAGGCATTTACTGCTGTTGAAATTGCTTATTTCTCAAAAATATCAGGTCTTTCAGTCAAAGAAGTTCTGACAACTTTAAAAAATGCAGGATTAGGTTCACTTCCTGGAGGAGGTGCTGAGATATTAAATCATAGAGTAAGGGAATCTGTTTGTTCTAAAAAAGCAACAGCAGATGAATGGCTCGAGGTTATGAGAACAGCTCATTCACTTGGTTTGAAATCCAATGCCACAATGCTTTTTGGTCATATCGAGACAATTGAAGAAAGGATTGAACACCTTATAAGACTGAGAGAACTTCAGGACGAAACATCGGGTTTTCAATCTTTCATCCCACTGCCATTCCATCCTCAGAATACTCAATTAACTCAATATAAAAAACCTTCTGCTTTCGAGAGTCTTAAAATGCTTGCTGTATCCAGACTCGTTCTCGATAATTTTCCACATATTAAAGCTTTCTGGATAATGCTCGGGCTGAAGGTTGCACAATTATCTTTATTATTCGGAGTGGATGACCTTGACGGCACTGTAGTAGAAGAAAAAATAACACACGCTGCAGGCGCTGAAACAGAGCAGTCAATCACAAGAGAAGAACTTCTGCAGCTTATTCATGAAGCAGGCAGAATCCCTGCAGAAAGGGATACGCTATATAACATTATCAAAATCTATAAAAATTAAGGAGTTTGATTTGAAACCAAGAGTTGGACATATACAATTCCTGAACTGTCTCCCGTTATATTATGGACTTGTTAAAAGCCACGCATTACTTGATATTGAACTTATTAAAGGAAACCCTACAGAGCTGAATAATCTTCTGATAAACGGAGAACTCGACATATCACCCATTTCATCAATAGAATATGCCCGAAATTACAAATCACTAATGCTTTTCCCTGATTTTACTGTAAGCTCTGACAAAGAAGTTAAAAGCATTATTCTTTTGAGCCGCTTTCCTCTCGATGGTCTATCAGGTAAAAAAATTGCTCTGACAAGCACTTCAGCGACTTCTCATGTCTTATTGAAATTAATTCTCAGCGCATACAATATCAAACCTGAATATTTCATAGCACCACCTGAACCGGAGAGGATGCTTGAAGCATCCGATGCATGTTTACTTATTGGAGACATTGCTTTGAAATATTATTTAAACGGAAAAAGCATGTATGTTTACGATCTTGGTTATGAATGGAATAAGCTTACCGGCCATAAGATGGTTTATGCTGTCTGGGCTATAAACAGAGATTTTGCCTTAAATAGAAAAGAATTATGCAAATATGTTTTTGATCTTTTTAAAAAATCAATGGAATATTCCATGAATCATTTACAGGAAATATCTGATTATGCTGAGCGCTGGGAGCCATTCAGTTCTAATTCCATGATGGAATATTTCAGATCTCTGCATTTTGGATTTGAAAGAGAATATCAGGAGGGATTAATTTTCTTTTATAATAAAGCAGTTGAAATAGGCGAACTCAGCTATGTTCCTGAGCTTGATTTTTTTGATACTACAAGTTCTATAAGGTAAGAATTTATATGAATATTTCAATAATAATTGATAAAGCAATAAAAGAAAGAATTACACCAGATGAAGCAGTTTTATTATTTAAAGAGGCTGACTTACTCGACCTTGCAAAAGCAGCTGACACTATTTGCAAAACAAAACATCCTGAAGGAATTGCGACATTCCAGATAGACCGCAACATCAACTATACAAATATCTGCCGAAATGAATGTCTATTCTGTGCTTTTTATCGTCCAAAAGGTCATCCCGAAGCTTATGTCCTGACACAGGATGAAATAAACAAAAAGATTGAGGAAACAATTGAACTTTCCGGTACTCAGGTAATGCTTCAGGGTGGTATAAATCCTGATCTAAAACTCGATTTTTACATCAATATGTTTAAAGAAATCAAAAATAATTACAATATCAGGATTCATAGTCTGTCACCTCCTGAAATAGCACATCTTTCTGAAATGTCGGGTTTATCTATTAAAGAGACTCTTAAAGAGCTAATCTCGGCAGGTCTTGATTCTCTGCCTGGCGGTGGAGCTGAGATACTTGTCGATCATGTAAGACAACGTATAAGTCCAAAAAAAATAATGTCACGAGAGTGGCTTGAAGTTATGGAGTCTGCTCACTCTCTTGGATTGAAGACTACTGCTACTATGATGATTGGAACTATTGAAAGTATTGAAGACAGAATAGAGCATCTTAAGAAAATAAGAGATTTACAGGATAAAACAAGTGGCTTCATTTCCTTCATTCCCTGGACTTTTCAGCCCGGGAACACCAAATTAGGAGGCAAAACTGTTTCATCCTTAGAATATCTGAAGATGCTTTCGATAAGCAGATTGTTTCTCGATAATTTCACCAATATTCAGGGTTCATGGGTTACACAGGGAAAAGATATCGGACAGATGTGTCTTCATTTTGGGGCAAACGATCTCGGAAGCATAATGATCGAAGAAAATGTTGTAAAAGCTGCAGGTGTTTCATATAAAATGACCGTCGATGAAATGGTGGCTTTAATAAAAAATGCAGGAAAAACACCTGCGCTAAGAGATACAGAATTTAATATACTGAATGTTTTCTATTAAAAACCCTGTATCGTGTCTATAATTTTTTAATGCTGACAACAAACAAATGAAAAATAAAATCTTAAAAACCAACGTTGCCTTTATTGGTGGCTCGAGCACCTATTCATTAAATTTCCCTGAAGACTTAAAAATGAAAGGTGTAAAAGTCTTAGGAAAGCAGATATATACTACACCTTTTGGAGATTCACCCGAATTTACATTTTTTGAAATAGACGGGGAGACTTACATTACTCTTAAGATGCATGGCTGGAGAAAGGGGATTAAACGTTCTGATGCCTCGCTTCAAATGTTCTGGGTATTCGAAAAAGCGGGTGTAAAAGATATTATTGTTGAAGGCGGTGTTGGCGCAATAAACAGAAACTTCAGGCTTTGTGATTTTATTATCCCGAATGATTATCTTGACTTTTCGCTAAGAAAAGATATTCATCTTTATGATGACTACCTTTTGATAATGCGTGATCCGATATGCCCTGAACTTTCCCAGATTATTGAAAAAACAGCATCTGATTTGTTTCCCGGAAGGAATATTCATAAGGGAATATACGCTGTTACAGATGGAAGACATTTTGAAAGCCCTGCAGAAGTTAGAATGATCGAAAAACTCGGTGGAGATGTAATCGGTCAGAGCTTATGTCCTGAAGTATATCTTGCACGGGAGATAGGAGCATGCTACGCTGGTATATATTTAATTGTTAATAGGGCAGAAGGCATTAAACCAGAGTGGAGTCATAAAGAATTAAAAAATATTTTTTATGGGGAAGCTATAAATATGGGCAGTATTATTATTGAAAGTCTAAAAAAAATCAAAAACAGTAATAAAAAAACCTGTAAATGCAGAAAATTAAGAAAAAAGACTTTATTAAAATAAATGAATACAATAGATTACAAAGAACGTGATGCAAAAAAAGTTGAGCGGATGTTTTCGGGTATTGCAAATCGTTATGATTTGCTTAATCACGTTTTAAGTCTCGGACTGGACTCTGGTTGGAGAAAACAGGTTGCCCGCGAAACAGGAGACATAAATTGCAATAATATTCTCGATGTTTGTACAGGCACTGGAGATATGGCAATAGAATTGTGCAAATTCTGGAAAGGTAAGGCATATATAGAAGGTCTGGATTTTTCAAGGGAATTAATTGAGATTGGCAAGAAAAAAGTTGTGAAAGCTAAACTTCAAGATAGAATAAATTTTACAGAAGGCAATGCCGAAACTTTACCATACAATGATAAACAATTTGATGCAATCACAGTAACTTTTGGGTTGCGTAATATAAAGAATAGACTCAAAGCATTGAAAGAGTTTCACAGGGTAACACGTCCCGGTGGGTGTTTCGTATGCCTTGAATTCAGCCAGCCGGTAAATCCTATTTTTTCTAAAATCTATTTTTTTTATCTTATGAATTTTTCACCATTAATAGCCCGCTTGTTCGGTTCAGACCCCTCAGCATATAAATATCTCGGGAATACTATTAAAGATTTCTATTCACCTGAAAAACTTTCTTTGTTAATAGAATCTGCAGGATGGAAAAGTGTTGAGTATAGACTTTTAGCTGGTGGAATAGTAGCATTACATAAAGCACGAAAATAATTGCCATTAAATTATTAGCATATGCTTTTATTATTTTATTACTGATAGTTAAATAAAAAAACCAAAAATTTATTTATAGCAAATCTTTCAATAACTCAATTCATGAAACAAAATAAATTATCGAAGGCTGAAGTATAAGAAAATCAACAAACGGATTCATTACAGATTGACGCTTTTCGTTTAAAAATACTCCCCTTATAAAAAGGGTTGTTATAAATAATAAATTTTTTTTGGAACATCTGCATTATTTTAACTGCATTTTTCGGGTTAAACAACAAATAAAAAATAATAATATTATTATTTTTTGCTTGATTTTTTATTTAGCATATGATAAATATTATATAGGATTTTTAGGAAAGGGAGAGGGTTAATTTTAAGATTAAAAACCTATTTTTTTATTGAGGGAGATAAAAATGGGCAAGAGAGTGTTAGTAGTTGAAGATAACGAGGAAAATTTAGAATTATTTTGCACAGTTCTCAAATGTGGAGGATACGAACCACTTCAGGCGAAGAATGGAGCAGAAGGTGTAAAAGTAGCAATGCAGGAGAGGCCAAATCTTATTTTGATGGATATACAAATGCCTGTTATGAATGGATTTGATGCAATCAAAATACTCAAATCAGAATCATCAACAAAACACATACCTTCCATCGCGCTAACTGCTGAAAAAATAAAAAATCCCAATGAAGGATTCAAAATGCATGGATTTGATGACTATATCCCGAAACCTGTTAGACCAAAAGATTTGATTGAAACAATAATCAGACATTTAGCTTAGAAACAGCTGATAAACAACCACCTGACTCCTTAACAAATGTGGAGAAAAGGGGTTGTTATAGAAAAAATTTTTTCACAGCATCTGCATTGTTTCAATTGCTTTTTTGGGTGCATTCTTTGGGTTAACAATATCTGAATTAATCAAGGGGGGTTGTTTTAGTTTCACATTTTTAATACCCTATTCAAAACAGGACAAAATCGCAAATTCAAAAATAAAACAGTATCTGGAGCCGGAATTACCACTGCTTGTGAATTTTTCGCCTGACTTTGATTTTACAATTTCACAGAACGGGCGCATTCGTTTTACTTTCTGGATGTCTGATACGACTGACCCGTTCATTGCAATGTATGACGATACAATTACTGTAAGACCTGATAACGATATATAAAATTTTTTAAAGGAGGGGTTATGCTAACTGAATTACAGAAAAAAACAGCACAGGCAATTGTGAATATTTTTGAAACAGGGAAAACTGTTGGTGATTATGGTTCTGTTACAGTACTTAAAGGTGATACAGGACATCTTACATATGGCAGAAGTCAGACAACACTTGCAAGCGGTAACCTTGCATTGTTAATTCATGCTTACTGCAATTCTGGAGGAGAATTTTCTGAACAATTGAAACCCTTTCTTCCAGCATTTGATAGAAGAGATATAAAACTTGACTCAAATGAAAAAGTTAAATCCATTCTCCGTCAGGCAGGAAATGATCCTATTATGAGAAAGACTCAGGATGAGTTTTTTGATAGGATATACTGGATGCCTGCATTAATTTCCGCGGATTCAACAGGTATCAGCAAACCGCTTGGAGTTGCCGTAGTTTACGACAGTAAAATACATGGTTCTTTTGAAAGAATTAAAAATATGACCAATGAGCAATATGGACATTCTGAAAACACAGGAGAAGAAAACTGGATTAAAGCATATGTTGAAACAAGAAGACATTGGCTTGCAACCCATAGCAACACCCTTCTTCACCAGACAGTTTATAGAATGGATACATTTTTAAAGCTTATAAACGAAAATAAGTGGGATTTGCAATTACCATTGACAGTTAAGAACATTCTTATTACCGAAAATATCTTAATAACAGACTATCCGTCATCTGTAATTATTTCAGCAGGTGACCCGGAAGAAAGGGTCTTATTTTATACAAGACCATTAATGAGAGGCGATGATGTTAAAAAACTTCAACTCGCTCTCGGATTTGATGAAAACGAAGCAGATGGTATTTTCGGTAAACAAACAGAGCAGGCAGTAAAGGATTTCCAGAGTTCTCACGGGCTAATTCCAGATGGTAAAGTCGGTCCAGCAACAAGGGCAGTGTTGGGATTATAGTTATGAAATAGGAAGGGGGTTAATATGTTTGACAAACCTAAAAGCATTTATGAGATAGATTTTAAACCACAGGATAAAGTATTCCCATCTCCTGCAGATTGGCGGGATCAATTTATTTATTTTTTACTTGTTGATCGTTTCAATAATGGTGACAAAAAAATTCCAGCGTATAAACCCGGGAATTTTGTAAAAAAAAGAAATGATTCAGATGGAGAAAAATGGCAGGGTGGTACATTAAAAGGCATTATGGACAGGCTTGATTACATTAAAAATCTTGGATGCACAGCAATATGGCTTAGCCCTGTATTTAAGAATAGAAAAGAAATGAATACTTACCATGGTTATGCAATACAAAATTTTCTTGATATTGACCCGCGTTTTGGAACAATTGAGGATTTGCAGAAACTTGTTCAAACAGCACATAAAAAAGAAATGTATGTAATTCTTGATATTGTTGTTAATCACACAGGAGATAACTGGATATACCCCGGAGGCCACCCGTATTTTTATTCAAATGGTGAAACTTTTTCTTTTGGTTCATGGAGAATAGCTAATTCAGAAAAAGGCATTCAGTGGCCTGATGACGCTGTCTGGCCTGTAGAATTTCAGAACCCTGATTGGTATAGAAGAAAAGGAGAAATAGTTCACTGGGATTCTTTTCCCGAAGCACGCGAGGGAGATTTCTGTTCTTTAAAAGAACTTGATACTTCCAATAAAATGGTACTTAAATCACTTATAGATATTTATAAATTCTGGATTGCTGCAGCAGATATTGACGGTTACAGACTTGATGCAATAAAACATATTGAGGACTCAAACACTTCAATATTTTGCTCTGCAATTCGTGAATATGCTGAGAAGATAGGAAAGAAAAATTTCTTTTTGTTTGGAGAAATCATTGGCGATGATAAACTCATTGATCAATATATAGGAAGGAATGCGAGACTTCCTGAATCAAACGAGCGTTTCCCAGCTCTTGATGCAGCATTGGATTTCCCTTTATGGGGAATTCTTGAATGGGTAATAAAGGGATTGATAAATCCATCTGAACTTAGAGTAAGATACGAGAGGTTTAAAGAAATATATACCGATCACGGGCAGGCTTCTCAATATTTTGTTACATTTATTGATAACCATGATCAAATAGGAAGAAATCCAAGAGGTAGATTCCTTTATAATAATCCTTTTCAAAATCAGGTAATTCTTGCAATGGGATACCTTCTTACAAGCATGGGCATACCCTGCATATATTATGGCACTGAACAGGGTTTTAACGGAGGCGGGGATCATGATAAATATATAAGAGAATGCATGTTCGGCGAAAAATGGGGAGCTTTTAATACAACAGGATTTCATTTTTTTAATCTTAATCATCCCATTTACAAAAGCATAAAAGAAATTGCTGCAATAAGGAAAATGGAACCAGCTCTGCGTTACGGGAGACAATATTTCAGAGAAATTTCTGGCAATGGAGTAAATTTTGGATTTCCCATAGATAGTAATTGCACCCTTGCTTATTCAAGAATATTAGATGATACTGAAATTTTAATAGTTATGAACTTAGATGCAAAACAAAGGATGGATTATATAAATGTTGATTCATATCTTTCTCCAGCAGGCAAGAAAATGATAAACCTGCTCAAGCCCGAAGAATCCGTAGAAATAATACACTCGGGCTCAAGAAATGCTGTAAGAGTTAGCCTGGATACTCATGAAATGGGAATTTTTAAATTAAATAGTATCAGGAGGTAAAACATGCTTGAGAAAAAACGTATTTATATTAGCGATATTCATATGGGTGCAGGAAGAGAGCCAAAAAAAGGATGTTATCCTTATGACTGGCTTGGACCTGATGAGGCAAAAGTATTTGCAGGTTTCCTGAATTTTCTCATTAACGACAATGAAGTAGGAGAGATAATACTTTTAGGAGACACAATGGATAATTGGGTATGTCCTGTTGATGAAGATCCACCTGCGTTTGAAGAAATTATTAATGCAAAACAAAATAAGGAAATCGTGGAAAAACTAAAAATTCTTGCTTCGCATAATGAAAAAAAACTTATCTTTATGCCCGGGAATCATGATATGCAGATTACAAAAGAAATTCTTGAAAAAGCATTCCCCGGGATTATATTTGGTGGAAGCGCTGCAAATAAAAGCGTTTACAGAACAAGCAGATTAAGGGCAGAGCATGGAAGCGCCTATGCCATGTTTAATGCGCCTGATCCGATAAATAATCCGGGCAACAGGCTTCCTCTTGGATATTTTATTTCACGAGTTGCAGCAACAAAGCATGCAAGGACTGGAAGCGCAAAAAGACATTACTGGACATATGTTGATGATTTTCTTGAGTTGTTAGGCCCTCAGAAATTACCTTCATCTGTTTTTGAAGCAATAGTTGAAGAGGCAGGATTAAATGAAAATACTGAGATTAAAATGGGTAATAACATATCAGTTAGAATCAAAGACATTAAAGAAAAATATTCTGACCTTTATGAACAATGGAAAACTTATTATGGAAAAGGTTTTGCATTTAAAGCAGTCATGGCAGAAATAGGTTATCTTGGAGATTTCGCTGATATGCTCAGTAAAAAAGGAGACACAAATATTGTTATTTTTGGACATTCTCATGAAAGTGAGCTTGATAAGGATAAATGGTTTGTTGAAGACAGAATTTATGCAAATTGCGGAGCATGGTGCGATAAAGAAGAACCATGCGCATTTATAGAAACTCGCAAAAATAATGACAAAGGAGAGCATTATATTAAATTATTCTACTGGGAGAATAATGCTCCAGTTGAGAAAAAAGCTGAATCAATCAAACTTTAGGTAATTTCAAAAGTTTCATGAATAAAGAGAAAAAAACAAAACCACAGATGGCACTGATTTTTTCTCTGTGTTTTCTGTGGTTAATTTTGACAATACGAAACTCTAAATAAGGAGGCATTATGAAAATTGATATACATTGTCATGTGGCTGGAAACAGCAGGGATATTAACAATGTTGACAATGATGTTTATTTTCTCGCTGAAGATAATCAGCACTGGTTCACAAGAATACTTTATAATCTCCTTGAAAAAGAAATGGAAAAGCTTGAAGCAGATTTGAATAAAGATGGGATGATTTCTACTGATGAATACTTTAATCTTATCTATAATCTTCTCTGCCAGTCAAATGAAATAGATGGGATTGTTTTACTTGCGCTTGATGCAGTTTTCAGTTCAAAAACAGGAAAGTTAAATAAGAAAGAAACAGACCTGTGGATTTCAAATAGATTTCTTTTTAAGAAAGTAAAAGAATTAAACTATAGACTGCAATCCGAGGAAAATCCTGATTTAAGAGAAAAACGTTTCTTTTTTGGTGCATCGGTCAGTCCAAACCGCAAAGACTGGAAAGATGAGCTATCTTTTGTGATAAATGAGACAGATGCTGTTTTGATAAAACTTATACCATCTGCACAGCAGATTAATTTAATGAAAAACGAACACGCAGAATTTTATAAAACTCTTGCCTTAAACAATATGCCTTTGCTCTGCCACGTTGGCCCTGAATATTCATTTCCCGAAGGCATAAGAAATATGCATTTAGACCATTTCGAAAATCTTAGAAAAGCACTGGATTACGGGGTCACTGTTATAGCAGCACATTGCGCTTCACCTGTTTTTCCAGTTATAGACAGAAACTTTATACAGGATTTTTTTCAGATGATGAAAGATTATAACAGGGGCAATAATATCAGATTATGGGCTGACACATCCGCCCTTTCTCTATCATCAAGAATACCCTATATAAAAGAAATCAGAAAAACATTTCCAGCGAAATGGCTTGTTCATGGAACTGATTTCCCTATACCAATAGATGGATGGACACATCTGCCTTATATTACTGATAATATTACACCCTCAGAATATATTGATATAGTAAGGACAAAGAACCCTTTTGATAGAGATATTAAAATAAAACGATGCCACGGATTTTCTGACTCAATTCTTGAGAATGCAGCAAAGGTTTTAAGAATCAATAATGTAAAATAATTTTTCTATTGACGAAATTTAATTTAAAAAGTTATAAAATTAACTACGTTAAGCACAAGTTAAATAACTATAAAAAGAGGGTTGTCATGGAAAAACTTAAAACAATTATTCCTGCTTTTGTTCTTGATGTGCAAGGACTTGCCTGTCCCCATCCCATTATGCTTGTGAAAAAAGAAATGGAAAAACTGGCTGCTGGTTCATTATTAAAGGTCCTGTGTGATTCTGCTGAAACTGCTGAGGATGCTATTCCGAGATATTGTGAAAAAAAGAACTTTAGCTTTGAAATATATAAGACAGAAGATAACGGATTCTGGGAAATTTATATTTTTAAGAAATAATTTTATTTTTTCTTCTGTAAAAACCTTTTAAGAAGCCATATTAGTAAACCAATAATAAGAACACCCGCTGCTACTACTGGTTCATATTTTTTTATGTCACCGATAAATCTTTTTATCGTCGCACCAAAAAAATATCCTGCTGATGTACAGATAATAGACCAGATAAAGCAACTTATAAATTGATATGAGAAATATTTAGAAGTGTCCATGCGTGAAAGCCCGAGAACTGCAGCGCTAATCAACCGAAACCCATAAAGCCACTGACTTATAAACAGGGCTGCAATTCCATACTTAGCCATCAGGTTTTCAAGTTTAGTAATGTCAACTCTAATAAATCTGCGTATAAATTTTATAAAGGTCTCTCGCTTATATAATGCAATCAGAAAAAATGCTCCATGACCAACGTAAGAAGCTACTGTTGACACAGCTACTACCCCGGCGATATTCAGATACCCGCTGAAAGCAAGAAAGCCAGCTGCAACTAATACACTTTCTCCTTCAAAAAAAGTAAGGATAAAAATCGCTATATAGCCGTATCTTGGAATAAGTTCTTCCAGAAAAGCCCCCGGATGGTATAATTAATCTTATTAACCCAAATAATGCAGATTTTGCTTAAAATAAATTCGTTTTATGTGTTCTTTGCCCATTAACAATTATCTCTTAGTTCATGGAATTTAATAACAACCATAGGCTGAACGGCTACATTTATGATGCCAGTTTCGTTTAGTGGCTGCATTGTTCGGCTTTTCAAGTTACAGTTTAACGTTACCGAAATGGGTCTCTTTACTGTTTGGCGCTTTTCGTTAAACGGTATCCCTTATCAAAGGGGTATCAAGGGGTTGTTATAAAAAAAATTTTGCCATTCAACCTTTTCAAGTTAAGTTAAAAGGGGATGCTGTTTTATTTCAGCATCCCCTTTGTGTTTTATTGAAACATAGTGTTTATTTTATTTAATAATAAATTTTACTGCTCTTTTAGTGTAATTGCTCCATTTGGACAAACACTAACACATGTTTCACAGCCTTCGCATGAGTCCGCCTGATAAGGATCTGATTTTCCATTTGTAATCTGGAAAACGCCTACCGGACAATTATTAACGCATTCTTCACAACCATCACATTTGCTTGTATCAACTACCGGATATACACCCACTTCTTTTCACCTCCTTAATATTATTTAGCTTTTACTTTTATTATTAATTATTATGAAACAAAAAATCTATTTCTTTATCTACTAATTAATTTTAGCTTTGAATCTGTTTCTCTCCATATTTATCGTAAACAACTTCTTCTTTAATTGACACAGCAATTTTATAGAGAATTGTCAGAACAAGAAATCCAACTGCCCAGACAGCTATGCTGATAACAGTTTCTGGAAATGTAGGCCAGTACTCTGTTATTCTTTCCATTGGATTTGGTATAAAACCGCCTATAACAAGACCAAAGCCTTTATCTATCCAGAGAGAAAGGAATGTGCTGGCGCATGCAACAGCCAGAATTCCTTCATTTTTCCTGAGTTGAGGGAAAATAAGTAATACTATTGCTACTGCCGCAAGAATTGATGAAATCCACATTACCGGCACAAGCTGGCTATGTCCATGCAATCCTGTGTAAAGGTATATAAAGGAATGTTTGTGTCCAGGGATTCCGCTGTAAAAAGCTGTAAAGAATTCTAAGCCTAAAAAGAATACGTTAATGAGCATACAATATGTAACGATTTTACCGATAGCCTGAATAGCTTCTTTGCCAGGATCAAATTTTGTATATTTTCTAACTATAAGGCATAGTAAAATCAAAAGAGCGGGACCGCCTGCAAATGCTGATGCAAGAAATCTTGCAGCCATAATTGCTGAAAGCCAGAAATGTCTTCCAGGAAGTCCAGCATATAAAAACGCTGTAACTGTATGGATTGACGGAGCCCATGCAATTGAAAGATAAATAACAGGTTTTACCCATTTAGGCGGGGGGACATCTTTTCTTTCGGCTCCAAGAACAGTCCAGCCAACTATAAGATTTAGTATTAAATATCCTGCAAGAACACACATATCGTAAAACATGACAGAATTAGGTGTTGGATGTAGTAGAACATTTAGGACACGCAATGGCTGCCCCATGTCAACAAATATAAACAACATACACATAACAACAGCAGCTATTGCAAGAAATTCACCAAGAATTGTTAATCTGGCAAATTTCTTATAATGGTGAAGATAATAAGGAAGTACCACCATAACACCAGAAGCTGCTACACCAACAAGGAATGTAAACTGACCAATATAGAGTCCCCATGAAACATCCCTGCTCATTCCTGTGACACCTAATCCATTCTGGAACTGGTAAATATAGGCTATAACTCCAGCGCCAATTAAGGATAAAAGAAATAATATCCATACCCAGTATCTTGAACTTCCTTGTATAGCTTTTTCGAGCATTATGACCTCCTAAAATAAATAATAAACACTGGGCCGTGTTCCAAGTTCAGGTCTGCGTCTAAAACTATGTCTCTCGCTCAGGATTTTCCTGACTTCGGAATTCGGGTCTTCCAAATCACCAAATATTAATGCACCATTAGATGCCTCAACACATGCAGGCATAAGTCCTTTTACAAGCCTCTCATAACAGAAGGTGCATTTCTCCACCACACCTTTCATTCTTGTAGGGAATTCATGATTTATATCTTCCTCTTTAATGTAAGGTCTTGGATCTTTGTAATTAAAACTTCTTGCACCATACGGGCAGGCAGCCATACAAAATCTGCAGCCAATACAGCGATGCATATCCATCATTACAATTCCATCGCTTTTTCTTTTGAAAGTTGCTTTTGTAGGACATACTCTGACACATGCTGGATTATCGCAATGATTGCAGAGTACAATCATTGGCAATTCTTTAACTTTCTCTGCGAGATATTCATCTTCTACACCTGGGAATACGTGCTCATAGGTATCTGTCCACATCCATTTTACTTCGTGCTTTATATTGTCTGTAATATGCGGGACATTATGGGCTTTATGGCAGGCGTCAATGCATCTCTGAAAATCTTCTGCTGTTTTGAATTTTGTAGTGTCAATTACCATTGCCCATCTCTTTGCCTTCAAAGCTTGAGGGTTTTGAGAAGGACCTGTTTGCGAGGCTTCTAACTTTCCTTTTAATGTTCCAAATGCGGTTAAGCCTCCCAATCCGAAGATAGATGAAATTCCAGCTATTTTTATAAATTCTCGTCTATCCATACCTATAACTCCTTTTCCTTCGGCTTAATATGGCAATCCCAACAGTATGGTTTAACCGCCGTATAATTATGACATTCATCACAAAATTTACTCTTATTGGAATGGCATTTCATGCAGGTATTCTGAAGACTCATTGTATATTGTTTTCCACTGGAAGATGTGTATATTGTCAGCCCGTCACGAACCACCCAATCTCTCCATTGATTGAGCATTTTCATATGCTCCCTTATCATATATTCTTTTGATTCAACACATTTTCTTTCATTCTCAGGCAGCTTGAGTATTTCAGGTGTATCAAGTTTCGGCTCAGGTTTTACAGAAGCGCTTTTACCGCTAAAAACAAAGGGCAACGCTATTATTCCAATAAAAATAATCAGGCCTATGATTATTTTCCCACCGTTATACATCTTATTCACCCTCCATTCCCGGGAGTGGCTCACCGCGTAAATTCGTAGTTCGCTTCTTCTCTCCTTTACAAACCAATGCATTTGCAACCATCTCATGAACACCTGTAACACGAACTCCCGGCACCCAGTAATCCATAAGAGGAGGAAGTGCTGCTCTGTCAATTGCACAGATGCATGCCAGCATATTTACCCCGTATTTTTTTGCAACATATTTTACTGCATTAGCTCTCGGTAATCCGCCTCTTAATCTGCTCTCCATATTTTCAGAGGCATTTAAACCCGCGCCACTTCCACAACAGAAGGTTTGCTCACGTATTGTTTGAGGAGGCATTTCATAAAAATTGTTACAAACATTCTTAATTATATATCTTGGTTCTTCAAACATTCCCATGCCTCTTGAAACATTGCATGAGTCGTGGAATGTTACTATCAGATTATCATTTCTGCTTTTATCAAGATTAAGCTTACCATGTTTAATTAAATCTGCAGTAAATTCGCATATATGAACTGTTTTATTTGATTTTGCATTCTCAAATTTAGTTCCTGTAATAGGAGAAACAGGCTCTTCAAGAAAATCTACAGGACCAAACCATGTGTTATGATATTGATGCCAGACTCTCCACATATGCCCGCATTCTCCACCCATTATCCACTTCACTTTTAATCTTTTAGCTTCTTCATAAATTTTGTTATGCAGTCTTTTTGCCATTTCGTTTGAAGTAAAGAATCCAAAATCTCCACCTTCTGAAGCAAATGTGCTCCATGTATAATCAAGACCAATTTCATGTAATAAAAGCAATTCGCCCATACATGTAAAGGTGCCAGGGTCTGCAAACATGCTTCCTGATGGGATAACGAAAAGAATTTCTGCTCCTTTACGATTGAATGTTGGGGTTACTCTTATCCCTGTAACTGTTTCTATATCATCACAGAACATGTCAAATGCATCCTTAATAGTATGTGGCTGGAGTCCTAAATGATTGCCTGTAAGCCAGCAATTCGCAACAGGTCCTGCAATCCATTCAATATTTAAGCCTAAAAGATTGAGCAATTCTCTTGCAAGTATTGTAATTTCAGCAGTGTCAATGCCATAAGGACAGAAAAGAGAGCAGCGTCTGCATTCAGTACACTGATATGCGTAATACCATATTTCCTTAAGAACATCTACGGTAAGGTCTCTTGCACCAGCTATTTTGCCCATTATTCTTCCAGTAGTGGTGCAATATTTTCTATAGACTGACCTTAAAAGTTCTCCCCTTAAAACAGGCATGTTTTTGGGGTCGCCACCGCCGATAAAGAAGTGGCACTTATCTGCGCAAGCACCGCATCTTACACATATATCAAGGAAAAGCCTGAAAGAACGATACTTGCTTACTCTTTCCCTGAGTCCTTCAATAAAAATCTCCTGCCAGTTAGGAGGAAGCTTCCAATCTTCATCCTTTACTGACCATTGCCTCGGATTTGGAAACCCGACAGTTTCAAGGGACTTTGGTTTGCATGCATATGGAAAGATACCGGGCTTGAAAACAGTCGGTGTATCCATCCATCCTGTTTTTGGAGGCTGGTAATCAATCTTTGCAAGTTCTTCTGGTTTTGGATTTGCCATATTTACTCCTTTTCTACCGGTAATCCAGCTGCTTTCATTTTTTCTCTGAAATCATTTTCATATTCTTCATATGTGTGAACCTTAACTGGATAATTCCATGGATTGACATGCATTTCTGCCCGGTTATTGTTTGCAAGATTTCTTGTCGGACTAAGAAAAACTCCTGCCATGTGCATTAACTTGCTCATGGGGAAGTATATAAATAAAGTGCTTACAAGAAAAAGGTGTATGTAAAAAATTATATTAATATCTTTTGGTACCACTGGTTTAAAAGTGACTAAACCCATTGTTAGTTCTTTTATCCCAACCACATCTGTCTTAAGAAAATACCTCATTAAGATACCTGTCAGCCCGATTGAAAATATAAGAAACAATGGGAAATAATCCTGAGCAAGAGAAATATACCTGACTTGAGGTATTACTACTCTTCTTAAGAACAGAAAAGTTACTGCAGCGATAAATATCAAATCTGTAAGATAGAGCACAGGTGCACCTACCTGGAAAAATCCGTCAAGAGATTCAATTATTTTGATTACTCCGGGAACAGGCTCGAAGAAAAGTCTGAGATGTCTGGTTAATATTATTAAAAATGTGTAGTGAAATGCTAAACCTCCCAGCCATAGCCATTTTGTAGAGCCATATGAAAGAACAGGTCCGTCTCTTAATTCAGTTTTAGTATTTCTGAAAAGCGAACGGAATAAAAGCACTTCAAATGCCATCCTGATCAGAACACCTGTAGCAGTAAAGGGGTTGTCTATAGGATTAGTTTTAATCCAAGGATGACTTTTTTGCTGTCCAGCAGTTGTTGGTATTCTGAATGGTACAGGAATGCGTCCCCATTGCAAAACACGATAAATAACACCAAATAAAAATATCAGAAAAGCTGCATAGGGAATAACAACGCCAAACAGGTAATTGAGGTTGGCGGCCTGTACGCCAATAAACACAATAACAATTAGCGCGATAACTGCGAAGAATGAAAATATAATTCCCATAATATTACCCCTTTATGTTTTGAGTTAATACTGTTTCAGAATTAAAATTTGACTCTTGCTCCTCTAATTCCCGGACAAGATTTGCTCTTTTCAAAAGCCTGAATGACATGTTCTTAAGTTCTTTCACCCTGATTTCAAAAATTCTCTCCCTGCACAGCATATAAATATCAAAGGCAAGAAGCGCAAGCTTATCCATCTGGTCCTCAAAGATTTTTAAATCATTTAAAAGATTTTTTTGTTTGATTTCATTTTCAAGTTCGTTTCTTACAATTTTCTTAAGCTGGTAAATAAAAAAAACAGCCTTTGATGGAGAGAAATTCTGAACTGCCTTAATCTTAATTATTTCGTCAAGATAGGGATATAATTTTTCAGATTCAGGGTCTTCAATTATTTCATCAAAAAGACCCTTGATGCTTGTTGAGATAGTATAGCCTACAGGATTGCGAAAACCGTCCTTCTGTTTCTTAAAAAATCTGGCTGAGTCTGCAGGATAATTGTTTAAAATAGCGTCAAGCCATTTATCAAGAATAAGAGGCTTTTTTTCTGAGAGCATTTCCTTAAAGCTCATTTCCTGTCTATACTTCTCCTTTTGCCATTACAGCATGGTAAGATAACAAAAAAAGATCTGTACTTTAGAAAATTTCAATCGAAGATGAAGAGCAGGAGGCAGTGATTTATTAACTTCCTGCTCTTCAAAATATATATTTATACGCAACCTGTTGGTTTTGGAAGTCCAGCGTATCTACAAGCCTGCTTTGCAGGTCCGCCCGGGAATAATTCGTAAAGGTATTTTGTATTTCCTTTCTCTGGTCCAAAAGCCTTGCCAATTTCTTTGACAAGGATTTTAATCATTGGTGCAATCTGGAATTTGATAAAATACTCTCTAAGGAATTTAATAATCTCCCAGTGTTCAGGACCAAGTGTTATACCATCCTGAGAAGCCATAACCTGAGCCATTCCTTCTTTCCATGCCTGCCAGTCAACCAGATAACCATCCTCATCAGTTTCATATTGCTGTCCTTCAAATTCTAAATACGGCATTTTTGTTCCTCCTTTTACTTTGGTTTATTTTGTTGAAAAATATACCTCTTTTTCAGCCCGAGTATCTTAACATACAAGCCTTATGTCTTTCAATAGAATAAACAATAAAAGATTTCCTTTTGAATGGGTTATACAAGTTAATACAAAGACACCTAAATGGTCAAATAAAAAAATTTTATTTAGTGATAATAATTTTTTTCCTATTGATTATTGAAGCATTTATCATGCCTTTTGCCCATTCAGGAGTTCCGAAAGCATGTAAGTGTATGTATGTTGCAAGTGTGTTTTTATGTCTTAAACCATCCATGCCTTTATTAGCTCCATCTCCTTTTTTTATTTCGAAAACATAAGAAAAAGTTTTACTATCTTTAACTTCATGAATATAAGAATAATGAAATTCATGCCCTCTCAATACACTTCCTGTGTGGAAAAAAGGATTTTCCCCTTTAACCAGAACTTCAGCATAACCATGACCCTCTGGCTTTTTGCTAACCCCGATAATTATTGGGAAAACACCAGCCATTGGATAGCTTTTCTCATTCCATAAAAGTGTGTCCGCAAGATACATCAAACCTCCACATTCAGCATAAATGGGCAAACCTTCAAAAGCAGCTTCTTTAATTGATTGCCTTAATTTCTTATTTTCGGCTAATTGTTCAGCATGGGTTTCAGGAAAACCACCGCCAATATAAAGGCTATCTAATTCAGACGGAAGACTATCTTTTAAAGAGTTAATTTCTATAATTTCAGCGCCTTCAAGTTTTAAAGAATTTATATTTTCGTGATAGTAAAACTGGAAAGCAGAATCTTTAATAATGCCTATTTTAACAACCTCTTTTAGTGGTTTAATTTGCTCTTTAATCGAAAAATCAATTAAAGGTGATTGTTTCGCAATATCAAACAATAAATCAGTATCTAAATATTTTGAAACTACGTCAGATGAAGTTTCAATTGCTTCTTCAGCCTTTGGAAATTCTTGAGGAGGAACTAGCCCAAGATGTCTTCCGGGAAATGTAATATTTTTAAGTCTTGGAATTGCGCCTATAACAGGTATTTTGCAATAATGTTCAATGCTTTTTCTGATTATATCTTCATGCCTTGAGGTCGCAAGCTTGTTAAGAATTACTCCTTTTATTTCTAAATCTTTATCAAACATCTGACAGCCATACACCATAGCTGAAACAGTTCTTGTAACTTTCGTGCAGTCAACTATTAATATAACAGGTGACTTAATTAATTTCGCTACTTCAGCAGTACTTACACTGCCTTCTATATCCATTCCGTCATAAAGTCCTCTGTTGCCTTCAATGACTGCAATATTGCCTTCTTCTGAATGTAAAGCAAATGAATAAAGCATTTGTTCTCTATTCATCATAAAAAGGTCAAGATTATAACATGGATGTTTTGCAGCCCTTTCAAGCCATCCCATATCAATATAATCAGGACCTTTTTTGAATGGGATAACTTTAATGCCTTTTTTCTGCCAGAACCTGCAAATGCCTACGCTTATTGCAGTTTTACCTGTATCCCCTCCAAGCCCTGCAATTGTAAGCCTCGGGCAACTAATCATTTTTCAGGTCCGGGAATTTCAAAAGAAGCGCATGAACCACTGCTACAGCTTTTCATTGAATGTGTACTTTTTACTCCTGATGATGTGATTACACTTACTGTGCTTAATACTTTTTCTATTTCTTCAGATTTACATACAGGGCATTTCATTTCAGTTTCATTGGTTTCCTTTTTTAATTGCAGCAACTCAAAGATATTTCCACAGCTAAGGCATTTAAATTCATAAATTGGCATATGATACTCCTTTAAAAAATTTTTTACGTAATGTCTTATAATATCATAAGAGTAAATTTACTGACAGTTTAAAACTTTAACAAAAATATTTTAGAGGTTATTATGAATACCCAAATTGAAGAACCACGATGTCCCTTTTGTTTTAATAGAATTGAACAGCCTAAAGAACTTTTAACAAGAAAAATTGTTGAATTTCCATTAGGCGTATGCGATAACTGCGGAGCTGTTTACGTATATGATGCCACAGGGCATAATATGGGTGCAGCTTTTATTGAAGGCCTACTTTTCGCTTGCAATGAAGATGATTATCTTGCATTCTCACTCTCTTATGGAGAGGATTATACAGACGCAGTTATTGGTAACTATGATTTAATTTCACATTCAATTACACCAGAAAAAATTCATAATGAACGTTATATCAGAGGAGTCTTAATTTTTATAAAATTATTTGGAGAATTTCAAGAAGTAACTGGCGAGTTTGTTAAAGAAAAAGCTAAAACTCTTCAACCTATAACAAAAAATAAAATGCGCTCAGACAAATTTTCAAAGGAAAAAGTGCGTGAATATGCACTGAATAATAAAAAAAACGAACTTTTTTTATTAGCAGAAGAAGACTCAAGAGTTCTCAATGAATTACAGCGTCTTTTATATACACCTGATGAACTTTTGCGGTGGCGTATAATTGAACTGCTGGCGCAGACGAGCAAAATAGTTTCATCTAAAAGGCCTGATTTGGTGAGCAAATTTTTAAGTGTATTGCTTCAAAGTGCCGCAAATCCGGGTTCATCTGCATGGGGTGCTATTGAAGCAGCCGGTGCGATAATTAGTGCAAATACTTTAATTCTTGGCGAATTTAGCCCGGCTTTGCTTTCCTTTTTACAACAAAAAAACCTTCTTAGAGAAGTGACCTGGGCTATAGGACGTATTGCATTAATTGATCCTGAATTAGCTAAATACAGATACAAAACCCTTCTTTCTCTCCTTAATGAAGATGATCCTGTCGTTCGAGGGAATACTGCATGGGCTTTAGGAAACATCGGGTTTAATGATGCAGTTGATGAATTAGTAAAGCTTAAAGAAGATAATTCTGTTATTTCTATCTGGATAGATAATGAACTTAAAGAAACCACAGTCTCCTCACTTGTTAGAGAGGCTGTTAATAAAATTGCTTTATGCAACCAACCTTAGATTTTCTTGTATCATCTCCATATGGCGATATTCGTGTACTTGAAAATCAATTAGATTTACCGCTGGAACAAGATCCTTTAAAAACTCCTTACAGAGTTTATTTTAATAATATTGTAAAATTTTTATCGTGTAACAAATATACACCTTTTCTTAAAGCAGTGAGTAAAAAAATATCATATGAATTATCTTTAAATGATATTCTTAATATAATAATAAGAGCTGAAAAACACGGACTTCTTTATCATCCTGCAAGTATTGAATTAATAACGCCCAATCAAAGATTTAAATTTGCCTTGAATGTGGCAATCTCTGAGATGGGGAAAAAATATCTAAGAAAAGAAACTCAATTGCTTTTACAACTACAGTCTAAATATAGTCTTTCATATCTTCCATATGTTTATCATTCTGGTGAAATTGACTCAATGGTTTTTTTGCTTGAAGATTGGTTTGACGGTTATCATGAATTTCATCACACTAAGGATAATATGGGAAATTATAAACTCAATCTTTGGGAATTCGGGAAAGGATACCGTTATATAACAGAGGAAGTGGGATTTGAAATATTTACACAGGCAGCAAAAATATTAACACTTTATTTTGATGTGCAGGAATTTAATTTCATTTATCCCTGGCATCATGCAGCAGGAGATTTCATTGTTAAAATTGAAGATGAAAAAGTTGATGTCAGGTTAATAACTGTGCGTGATTATAAACCATTACTTAATTTTCACAGGTTTGATACAAATCCTTTAATGGCATTATTCTTTTTCCTGTTACATCTCTCTGTTCAAATGAGGCTTGATAAACTTGATGGTATTGGAGAAGTTGTATGGGCAGAAGATTATTGCATTGATGCAACGCTTAAAGGTTTTTTTGAAGGTTTATCTAAGAATGAAAAAACAAAAAATTATATTACAGATTTAAAAAGTTTATTAAAATCATTCAGCTCAGACGAATTATGCTTCTTATTCAATCCGTTTATTGATTACTATAATGGATTAAAAGATCTACCCGTCATCATAAAAAATTTAGAAGCTCATATGCTTATGCTGCATAAAGCTATTCAAGATCTCCCTTAACTATAGCTTCAAAACTCATCCGAACTGCTTTTGAGATACTTATCATATTATCAGCTTTTTCAGGATGTAAAGAACCAGCTCTTGCAAGAAGTTCCATAGATAATTCATGGAGTATGTGATAAATTCTATCAAGTTTTACTGCTGGATATGAAACTTTAGCTTGAAAACCTGAGAGTCCGCAGGCATATGAAACTTCTTTATCATTTTTTTGTTTTAAACTAAATGGCACTCCATACACACGACATATCATTGGTCTATATTCGTAAAGTACACATTCATCCTTTTCAGAAAGAAGAGGACATCTTACCCTTTGCTTGCCAAGGCCATATAATTGCATTTTAGGGTCATCCTTAAACACATCTTTAAGCTTGTCAGTTGCTTTTATCATCTCGGCTTCTGACTTTTCCGCGCGCCTTTGGACATCTCTTCTTATTTTTCTCTCAAGTCTATTAAGGTGGTAATTTATATAAGCTGCTTCTATTGGAAAAACTCCAAAAATGGCATGACAACAATCACAGCAGCGTATTCTACATTTAACGCTTAATGGATACTTTTCAGCAATTGTTTTAAATAAAATATCTGCCTTGCGAGCTTCATTCTGATATCTTGAAAAAAGTTCTTCAATCATTTTTTCCTATAAGGCTCCAGTTCTTTTAAAAACTCAGGATGAACTTCAAATCCAAGTTCAACAGCTTTGTCACAATATTTTACAGCTTCTTCATATTCGCCTTTTATAAAATAAGCGTTTGCAAGATTATTGTAACCAAGAGCAAAAACAGGAGCTAATTCAAGCATTTTTTTATTTGTTTCAATACTTTTATCAATATCACCTTTTTGTAAATACGCATTTGCAAGATTACACCATGCCTGTATAATTTCGGGATTTAATTCCAGAGCCTTATTTAATGCCTCTATTGCTTCATCTGTTTTTCCCATTTGCAAGTATGCAAAACCAATATTTGCGTAGCCGCGGGCATATCTTGGCTCAATTTCCACCGCACGTTGATTAGCTTTTAAAACTTTTTCAAGATCCCCAAATTTATAATATATATACCCGAGATTAACGAACGCCTCAAACATCCTGACGCCCTGTACAATTGATTCTTCAAAAATATCAATGGCTTCGTCATATTTCCCCTGCGTCATTAAAGCAACACCTAAATTATAAAGTGAAGCAGCACAGTCAGGCTTTTCAATAAGTCTCAATTTCTGTTCATTTATAAAATTTTCTATATCTTTTGGTTCATCCATAATTTTTATTTTACCTTAAAATTAAAAAATAAAAGAAGGGAACTCTCACCAGTTGTTATAATTCTGGAAAGTAAACCAACCCATCAATGCGGATAACAAGAATATTTTTTTCAATATCTTACTGCTTGGTTAAAATTGAATTTTAACGGGTATATTTATGAATAAACAATAAATATATTTTCTTAAAGAACAAATTTATTGAGTTAAATAAATTTATTCTTATCATCTGCATTTTCAAGACCCAAATGTATTTTTTAATTTAAAATTCAGTTAGAATTTATTCGGGCAGCTTAGCAAAGCTGCCCGAATAAAGTGTTCAATAAACCTTCACAGGAAATATATAATCACTGATCTGGTTTTTATCCTCCGGTATCTCCTGATTTCTCAACAGATATGCCTCTTCCTTTCAATCCATACATTGTAGAACTTCCAGTTGAAAGTAATTCCATAACCTCTTCTCTAACAAGTTCAGAGGCTATATTTTTTACTTCTGAAGCTCCTGCATCAGGAATAACCTTTTTTACACCAGCAAGCATATCCTTAAAATAGAATTTGCTTTTTGCTCCTTTTGAAGCATAATCAATTATTGCTTGCCTGATATCTTCTTTTCTACCCATAATATTTCACTCCTATTAATTTTATATACCACCAACGGCTTTTGATACAGCCCATGCATGGTCAGTATATTTAAATTGAGTTGAAGTTCTATAAGTATCAACTGCAAGCCTGTAATCATCAAGGCTCTTTTCAGTAAACGGAATGCCTGTTTTCTCAAAGAACTTTTCCCATCCAATCCTTTCGGCCCATTCACCTACTCTTTCATACTTATTTGCATCTTTTGCCCAAACTTCAACTATGCGTTTTACAGTATTTGTAACTTCAGGCCAACGCGGTGTATTATTTGGCAGCCATGGTACTATAACCTTAGAAAATTTCGGCATACTTTTACGGTTTGAGATTTTTCCGCCTACAAGAATTGCTATTCCGTCACCTTCTTTGTCAGCCAGAGGCAATGCCATGCACATTGTATAACAGTTCCCGCAATACATGCATTTTTCTACATTAACCTGAACACTCTTTTTGCCATCTTCAGTTGTAATTGGTTTAATAGCATATAATGGGCATGCTGCAACAACTAATGGAATTTCGCAAACTTTGCCCAAAACATCATGGTCAATTGCAGGGGGTTTACGATGGTAGCCAAGTAATGCGATATCAGAACAATGAACCGCGCCGCACATATTAAGGCAACATGCAAGCGCTATTCTGAGCTTGGCAGGAAGTCTCATGTTTTTAAATTCATCAAATAATACGTCAGCTGTAGCTTTAACAGGACCTGAAGCATCTGTTGCAGGTGTATGACAATGCACCCACCCCTGAGTATGAACAATATTTGACATTCCCATTCCGGTACCACCTGTCGGGAACTTAAAAGAACCAGCAACATGCTTTCTGCTGTTAAGATCTTTTATTAAAGCCTTTGCTTTTGCTTCATCTTCAAGAATAAATTCAATGTTATTTCTTGTAGTAAACCTTACATAACCATTGCAATATTGATCTGCAATATCACAAATTTCACGGATATGTTCAACTGACATCAGCCTTGGTGCAGCAGCTCTAACAGTAAATGCTTTTTCACCAGTCTCAGAAATATGCACCAAAAGGCCTGGTTCAAGTATTCTGTGAGAAACCCATTTCCCATAGTTCCTTCTAATAACAGGCGGTAACATCTGGCCATAATGGCATGGCCCTATATCAGTAATCCTGTTTTCTTGAGGCTTTTGGGGATTGTAATAACCAAGTTTGCCCTTAGACATAATATATCCTCCTTTATATTATCTTGGATGCCTTGCTCTATAGGCATTAATATCCCTTGTCCATCCGCCAGGGACCTCTTCCTCTTTAAAGAATACGTACGGATTGGAACGAGGCTCTTTAACCATCTGTGGCATAGGTGGTACCCCAAGAACTTCAATGAATTTCTTTAAACTTACACGCTGAATAGTTTCACCTATACGCTCCCTATTTTTACCTTCTTCAATCCACCAATCAAATACTTTTCTGACAAGGTCCTTTATATTATCATATGGATGTTTAGCATACATAAATGGAATTGTCAGAACCGCCATTTGGGCGCCTTCAAGAATAGGAGCTTTTGCGCCAAAGAGAATGCTCACACCCTGATCCAAACCTACTCTTAATGCTTCTGGCATCGCATCAATACAATGCATGCAACGGTTGCATTCAGCATTATTAATTGTTAGTTTTTTGCCATCCCATTGCATACACTTTGTTGGGCAAAGGTCAATAACTTCAGCCTGAATGTCAAATTTGCCCCAGTCTCTACCTGCGAAAGCACCGCCATCAGGAGGAATTTCTCCAGCAACATATGCTTTAACAGCATCCTGATTTATACGAATGTCATCTTTCCATGTTCCTATATAAGCCATATCTGATCTGGCTATACTTGCTGTACAACCATTCGGACAACCATCAAATTTAAATTTAAATTTATAAGGAAAAGCAGGTCTGTGCAGTTCATCCTGGAAAGTCATTGTCATTTCATAACACATATCCATTGTGTCATAACATGCAAATTCACAACGAGCCTTACCAATACAATCAGATGGCGTACGTAAGTTTCCACCTGAACCACCTATATCATTACCAAGGTCATGGGTGAGATCAAAAAATATAGGCTCTAATTGATCTGTAAAAGAACCGAGGATAACAAGGTCGCCAGTTGAACCATGAAGATTTGTCAAACCACTTCCGCGATATTCTGCTATATCGCAGAAACCTCTAAGCCAGTCTGTAGTATAAAATTTTGCTCCTGGCTGATTAACACGGATTGTGTGGAAGTGAGCAATATTTGGAAATTTTTCCTGCTGATCGCAATAACGACCAACTATGCCACCACCATAACCGAGAACACCAACGATACCACCATGCTTCCAGTGTGTTTCACCTTCTTTATATGATAATTCCACTACACCTAAAAGGTCGTCACAAATTTCAGCAGGGATCATTAAATTTTCCTGTCCTAACTTATGTCTGTGCAGAGCTTCTCTTTTGATATCACTTACAAAACTTGGCCAGGGACCTTTTTCTAATTCCCCAAGTAATGAAATATCATGTTTTGGCTTAAAATTTTTTAGTTCTTCTTCTGTATAATTCTTTAATTGCTCATCGGTAAAAATTCGTATATCATTATACGTTCTGTGGCCTTTTTCTTCCTTATCCCATAGCTTCTCTTGTCCTGGGATTCCCATATGTAACCTCCTTATGATAGGATTTTTAAAAACTTTAAAAAACTAAAATATTGCCCTAACCTGCTTCTTCCACCCCCTTCCTGAGTTAGATTTTTTACTAACATTGTTTAAACAGAAATATACCTTCTGCTTTTTGAGCTTAAAGAAAGGTGTTTAATGATAATCAACTCTTTTTTTTTTGTCAAGTAAGGAATTATTATATTTTGATTAAATGAGTTGATTATTACAAATTTATCTTTAAAATCAAGAAACAAGTCAATAAATTAGAATCAGTCTGCTTTTTCCATATTAACTAATTTATATTTATAAATCAATAAGTTAAGCATATTCAAAATTCGCCAGCGCTTCTTTTGCCCAAAAAGAAACCGGTTTTTCTATAAATTTTCCGTTAATATAAATTTTTATTTGGTTATCTATAAAAATATTTTTTTCTACATAAGATTTTGAAAGAATGAACTTTGTTCTTCCCATAGCCCAGCATGCGAGGCCAATAATTTCAGGGTCTTGAGAATTGAAAATTTCAAATATTTGATTTTTAAAAAATTCAACAGAATCAGCTATCAAAACACCAAGTCTGCCAATTCCCCAAAGACATCCTTTTATAAGAGGAGGCTCATCTATACAATGCGCTATCATCATGCTACCGTAAGGGTCTATTATTTCTGGTATATTTGAAATAATTTCTGCTACTGTTTGCGGTGAACTCCAGCCAATTCCTCCTGATTCATCATTCATTGACCAGAAAAGAGTTCTTATATATACTCTGACTTTTTCCTCATCACCTTTTTTCCACCAGTATTCCATTAGTTTCCCTGTAATTTCTATAGCAGACCAGCGTATTACTTCGTCAAGCGAGTATAATCTATATTTGACCTCCTGCCATGCATGCCTTTCTTTTTCGCATAGTCTGACAAGAGATTCGAAATTGCGTTCTCTGAGCAGGTTATCAATCTGAGCTTTTAAATTCATAAATATTCAATCTTAAAATACCATAGAAATATTAAACAAAAAATGCAATAAAAATAATACAGATGTAGCGAAAATAAAAAAGGCTGAAGGCTAAAGTATAAGCTTCGCTCCTGATTAAAAATAGAACCGTGATTTTTTCATAAATTGAGTTATTGCCATATGTCTGATTTTCATAAAATAAAATTACAGGATTTATCCGCCTTAGGCGGATAAAATAAATTCATTTTGAAGTATAAATTATCTTGCTTTTTATGCTATACTTTCTGAATCTATAATACTTGGAAAATGATAGTATAGTTATGTGTTATAAAAAAATATTTATATTTCTGATTTTGTTTTTACTTATCCCTGCATTACTTTTTGCAGAGGCACAGCCTCTTATTAATTCCATAGAAATTAAAGGGCTTAAAAGAATTGAAGAATCCTCTGTCAAGGCAAAAATCTCTCAGAAAGCTGGAGAACCTTTATCACAGGATAAGACTAATGATGATATTAAAGCTATTTTCAAAATGGGATATTTTGACGATGTAAGAGCTGAAATTGATTCTTTTGAAGGTGGGATTAAACTAATTTATGTTGTTAAAGAAAAACCAACAATAGTAAAAATAGATTTTCAGGGCAATAAAGAATTTGATGATGAAAAGATTAAAGAAAAAATAAATATTACAGCCGGGGCAATCGCAGATTCTGTTTTAATACAGGATAATGCAAATAAAATCAGGGCGTTTTATGAAGAAGAAGGTTTCTGGCTTTCTCAAATAGTTCCAGTTATTAACGTAATAAATCAAGACGAAGTAAGCCTTACCTATCAGATAACAGAGGGGTCAAAAGTTCGCATTAAGAAAATAGATATTGACGGCAATAAAGTTTTCAGTGATAGCAAGATTAAAAAGCAAATGGATACAAAAGAATGGTGGCTTTTCTCTTTTATAACATCATCAGGCTATTTTCAAAAAGAGCGCATGGATATGGATATAGAAAAAATAAGAGATTTTTATCTAAACAATGGTTATATAAAAATAACAATTGGCGAGCCGAAAATAAATTTAACCAATGATAAAAAGGGCATGAATATAACCATTCCTATTTCTGAAGGCGAGCAATATAAAGTGTCTTCAATTTCTTTATCAGGGAATAAAGTATTTAATGAAGATATATTAAGAAAACGCATAAAAATGGCTATTAACTCTCCTTTTAGCAAAGAAATATTAAGAAAAGATATTGTTTCTTTATCTGAGCAATATACTGAAAATGGTTATGCAATGGTTTCTGTTTCTCCTGAAATTTTTCCTGACGATGCAACAAAAACACTTAAACTTGTCTTAAAAATAGATGAGGGAGAAAAATACAGTATTGGAAGAATCGAAATAATAGGGAATACTAAAACAAGAGACAAAGTTATAAGAAGAGAAATCAGACTTGATGAAGGTGATACTTTTAACAGCGCTTTAATTAAAAGAAGTTACGAAAGAATTAATAACCTTAATTATTTTGAAACTGTTGAATTAATACCAAAGCCTCAGCCTGAGCAAAAGGTTGTTGATATTGATGTGAAAGTAAAAGAAAGACCTACCGGGTTTTTCAGCATTGGAGGCGGATATAGCTCTGTTGAGAAATTTATTGCAATGGCAGAACTTTCACAGGGAAATCTTTTCGGAAGAGGTCAGTACATTAAACTAAGAGCAGAACTTGGTGGAAGAACAACTTATTATGACATTTCTTTCAGAGACCCATGGTTTCTCGATAAGCCCCTTACTTTTTCAACAAATATTTACAAAATAAGCAGAAATTACATAGATTATGATAAAAATGCAACAGGTTTTGGAATATCATTTGGTAAGAGATTTTCTGAATATTGGGCAGGAGATATTTCTTATAATTTTGAAAGGGCAAAAATATCAAATATATCCGATGATGCTTCTTCAATCGTAAAAGAACAGGAAGGGACGAGAACAACAAGTAGCATTACTCCTTCTATTACAAGAGATTCAAGAGATAATTTTTTAGATCCTTCAAGAGGTTCAAGAAATTCTCTTTATGTAACATATGCAGGGCTAGGAGGCACAAATAATTTTGTAAAAGGTGAAGTTGACTCCGCATGGTATTACCCCATTGGAAGCACAACCGTAATGTTAAGAGGAAGATTTGGATATGCTCGTGGTCTGGGTGGAAAAGAACTTCCCTTATATGAAAGATTTTATGTTGGTGGTATTTATACAGTCAGAGGACTTGGCTATGGTGAAGCAGGACCGAGGGAAAAAACTGAAAGTACAGATACTTCCAAACAAGGCGAACTAATTGGTGGAACAGAAGAATTAATATTTAACATTGAATATATTTTCCCGCTCGTTAGTGACATACGTCTAAAAGGTGTAGCTTTCATTGATGCTGGCAACGCCTATGACAAAATGCATGATTTTGGAAAATTAAGATATACCACAGGTCTTGGAGTTCGCTGGATTTCACCAATGGGGCCAATCAGACTTGAATGGGGTTATAACCTTGATAAAAAACCAGGTGAAGAGTCAAGCAGATTTGAGTTTGCATTTGGAACATTCTTTTAATTACGAATATTTTACTCAGGAGGAGACATGAAAAATAAAAAAATCAGGAATATTTTTTTGCTTTCAACATTAATCGGTGTCTTTCTTTATCTAAGCGGTTTCGCTTTTGCAGCGGATTCAATAAAAATAGGATATGTTGACATTCAGAAAGTACTGGAACAATCCAATGAATCCAAAAAAGTGAGAAGCACTTTGGAATCTCTGAAATCATCAAAAGAAAAAGAGCTTGAAAAAATGGTTACCACTGCAAAAAAACTGGATGAAGACCTGAAAAAACAGCAAAACATTCTCTCTGATGAAGCAAAAAAATCAAAAATTGAAGAGCTTGAAAAAATGGACAGAGATATCAGAAGATTTGTTTCAGATTCTGAAGCAGAATTAGCAAAAAAACAAAGAGAGATGGAGAATTCAATACTTAATGATTTGGTAAATATCATCCAGCAAATTGGAAAAGAAGGTGATTATACTTTAATTCTTCCAGCAACTGTAATACTTTATTCAAATAAAGTCATTGATATTACAGATACAGTATTGAAGAAATTTAATGAGATGAAGTCAAAATAAAAGTCTGGTAATTTTTTCAATTACAGATTATATAAATATGAGTTTATTTTGTCTGGTATCCCCTGACGGTTTCTTTTGAATATTTCAAATGACTGAAATAAATGAACACTTTTCTTTAAGAAAAAAACAATGCAAAAATTAATACTACTATTAACAATATTTGTTTGTTTAACTCTTGCAGATTGTTCATCAAAAAGCAAGAAACCAGTAGAAATAGATAAAGTTTCTGAAATTTCAAAGGCATCTGTTATTTCAGAAGCTGAAAAGACAAAAGAAATTGCTGGGCAAACTATCGTTCCAGAGCCAGCTAAAACAGAAACCGGTAATATTTCAATAAAGAACTCTGAACCACCAATTAAAATTGATGTAGAAAGCCCTAAAGAGGAATTTGTAAAAATTGGAATAATTGATCTACAGAAAGTTGCTGAAGAATCTATCGCAGGTAAAAAAGCCACTGATGAATATAATACTCTGGCTAAATTAAAACAGGAAGTTATTGATGAAAAAAGGAAAGCAATCGAAAATCTAAGGTTTAATCTTGAGATTCAGAAAGCCGGACTATCTGATGCTGCTATGAAGAAAAAACTTGAAGAAATTGACAGGCTTGAAACAGAACTCGAAAGATTTGGACAGGACTCTGAAAAAGAGCTTGATGCTAAATATAATGAGCTCTATAACATTATGCTTCAGGAAATTCTTACATTATCGAATATTATCGGCGAAAAAGAAAAATATACATTGATACTTGATAAAGGTCAAATATTGTATGGAAGCGATAAAATAGATATAACAGATTTATTCATAAATAAATACGATGAAACCAAAAAGCCTGTTTCATCAGGCGCTGGGAACAATCCACAAAAATAAAAGGGAATTTCTTACTCATGAAGCTCGGTGATATTGCAAAATTAGTAAATGGAGAAATCTCTGGAGACCCTGAAATCGAAATCACAGGGGTCTCGGGAATACTTGATGCAGCACAGGGTGATATTACTTTTATATCATCAAAGAAATATCTCAAAGAAATTGGTAATTGCAAAGCGTCGGCATTAATTGTAAAAGAACAGATTAAAGGTATATCTATTCCGCAGCTTAAAGTTTCAAATCCTTATCTTGCATTTGCAAAACTTCTCGAGTTTTTCTATGTAAAACCATTCATTCATACAGGAATCAGTAAATCAGCGATTATTTCTGATAAAGCTGCAATTGGCAATAATGTGACTATTTTCCCATCTGTTTTTATAAGTGATGGAGCTTTTATCGGAGATGGAACAATAATATATCCATTCGTTTATATAGGAGAAAATACCAAAATAGGCAATAATTGCGTAATATATCCAAATGTTACTATTAGAGAAAATGTTAAAATCGGCAATAAAGTTATAATTCATTCTGGCTCGGTCATAGGCTCTGATGGATTTGGTTATGTATTTGATAATGGAGTTCATAAAAAAATCCCTCAAGTAGGTGGTGTTATTATTGAAGATGATGTTGAAATTGGTTCAAATGTCTCAATTGATAGAGCGACATTGGGGAACACAATTATCGGGAAAGGCACAAAGATTGATAACCTTTCTCAAATAGCTCACAACGTAAAAATCGGCTCGAATTCACTGATAATAGCACAGGTTGGAATTGCCGGCAGTACTGAAATAGGAGATTATGTAACACTCGGCGGTCAGGTTGGCGTAGCTGATCACACAAAAATTGAATCCCAGACCATGATTGGAGCGCAATCTGGCATTATGGGAAATGTACCAAAAGGCATTTACTCAGGTTCTCCGGCCATACCACACAGAGAGTGGCTCAAGGCTCAGGCAATTTTTGCAAGACTTCCTGAAATGCATAAGAAAATAAAAGAACTGGAAGATAAGCTCAAAGAACTTGAAGGGAGGAACAATCCATGATTAATACAAAAGAAATACAACAACTTTTACCGCATCGCTATCCTTTTTTGCTTGTTGATAGGATTATTGAACTCGAACCCGGTAAAAGAGCAGTTGGCATAAAAAATGTTACTATAAATGAAGAATTTTTCCAGGGTCATTTCCCGGGGAATCCTATCATGCCCGGTGTTCTGATTGTCGAAGCTCTCGCACAGGTAGGCGGAATTCTTGCTTTTCGCTCTGGAGTCACACCTGGCAAGATTGTTTATTTTATGACTATTGAGAAAGCTAAATTCAGAAAACCGGTTGTTCCCGGCGATCAATTGAAACTTGAAGTCAGCATCTTGCACCAGAGAAGTCAGGTCTGGAAATTTATGGGGAATGCGATAGTTGACGATAAAATTGCTGCTGAAGCAGAATTTACTGCTATGGTTACAGATAAGGAGATATAAATATGGCAAAAGAAATTCATCCAACTGCTATTATCAATACTCATGCAGAAATAGAAGATGAAGTTAGTATTGGTCCGTTCTGTATTGTTAATGAAGGAGCGCATATAAAAAGGGGCTCAAAACTTATTTCAAATGTTATATTGGAAGGCAACGTTGAAATAGGTGAAAACTGCACTATATACCCTTTTACAAGCATTGGATTGCCTCCGCAGGATTTAAAATATAAAGGAGAAAAAACCGCAGTTAAAATCGGCAATAATAATACAATTAGAGAATATATCACTATTCACCGGGCTTCAGTATCTGGTGATGGTGTTACAACAATCGGTAATAATAATTTTTTTATGGCTTATGTTCATATTGCTCATGATTGCAAGATTGGCAATAATATTATTATGGCTAATGTTGCTACCCTGGGAGGACATGTTCAGGTTGAAGATTACGCGGTAATAGGCGGCCTTGCTGCAATTCACCAATTTGCAAGAATTGGAGCATATGCAATGGTTGGTGGTTTCAGTGGAATTAATCAGGATATTCCTCCATATACAATTGCTTCAGGTGCAAGAGTAAGACTCTATGGTTTGAACACAATTGGCTTGAAACGTCACGGTTTTTCAGAGCAGACAATTAGCGAACTTAAAAAAGCTTATAAAATTATTTTCAGGGAAAAACATACACTAAAAGAAGCTATTAAAAAAGTACAGGAAGAGCTGCCATATACTGATGAGATTAAACATTTAATTGAGTTTATCCAGAAAAACAAACGTGGTATATGCAGAAAACAGGAAGAATAGTTCTCTAACCAAAATAATTTAGATATTGGTAAATTTTGAATCAAATAAAAAATTAGGTATTATTGCAGGCAAAGGAGAACTCCCTGCAGCAATCGCTGTTGAAGCAAAATCACAGGGATATTCAGTCTTTGCTGTTGCTCTTGAATCTCTTGCAGATGAAACTCTTTCAAAATATGTTGATGAAATAAAATGGGTAAATGTCGGGAAATTTGGCAAACTTATTGATACTTTGAAAAAAGCCGGGATTTCCGAAGCTGTAATGGCAGGGAAAGTCTCAAAATCACTCCTCTATAAAAGTAAAATTACTCCTGATTTAAGAGCTGTAAAACTCCTTTTTTCTCTTAAAGACAGAAAAGATGATTCAATTTTGCTTGCTATTACAAACGAACTTGCAAATGAAGGGATTAAACTTCTTGAGATAACTAAATTCAGTTCCAGGATTTTAATGCCTGAAGGGATACTTACAAAAAATAAACCATCTAAAGAAGAATGGAAAGATATAGAATTTGGCTGGAACATAGCAAAAGAAATTGGAAGACTTGATATTGGACAGACAGTTGTTATAAAAAATTGCGCAGTCATGGCTGTTGAAGCAATTGAAGGAACAGATGAAGCAATAAAAAGAGGGTGTAAACTCGCAGGCAAAGGAGCAGTAGTTATAAAAGTCAGCAAACCAGAGCAGGATATGAGATTTGACGTTCCTGCTGTAGGACTACAGACATTGAATGTAATTAAAGAATATGGCGGCAGTGTACTTGCAGTAGAGTCCGGTAAAAGTCTGATTCTTTCCAAAGAAGCTGTTATAAAAGAAGCCCAGCGGGCTGGTATTTCTATCGTCGGTTACACACCTTATTAATGTGGGGTACCCACATAATGCAGACATTACCCCTAAATCAAAAAGGATAAAGCGAAGAGCGTTTGTTGCGTTTATAGCGTTTATAGCGTTTATTGAGTTCGTTGCGTTATAGCGTTTAGTTAAAACTGCACGGAGGACGGCACAACAACAAAGGCAAAGAGCGAAGAGCAAAAAAAAGGCTGAAGGCGATAGGCTGAAGGCAATAGCGTTTATTGCGTTCGTTGCGTTCGTTGCGTTCAATTAAAACTGAACAGCACAAAGCGTAAAAACAAGGGTGAAGGCAAAGAGCAAATAGCATATAGCGAATAGCTTATAGTAAACAACAATTAACATAATCAAATGGCGATAACTCAATTTATGGAACAAAATCACAGGTCTATTTTTATTCAGGAGCGAAGCTCACTCATACTTCAGCCTTCAGCCTTTTTTAAATTTCGCAACATTTGCATTATTTCAACAACATTTTTAGGGTAAAATAATATTAAATGGAACAGAAGGATTATTACAAAATACTTGGTGTAAGTGAAAACGCTTCTTTTGAAGATATAAAGAAGACATACCGCAAACTGGCTTTCCAGTATCACCCTGACAAAAACCCCGGAAATGAAGAAATGATGAAAGAACTCAATGAAGCTTATGCAGTACTTTCTGATGAAAAGAAAAGAAGAGAGTATGATTTTTATAGAAATAGCTATGGATTTAATGCAAGAGACAGGTTCAGGCAGACTTATTCAGAACAGGATATCTTCAGGGGATCTGATATAAATCAAATCTTTGCTGAATTCAGCAAAGCATTCGGTTTTAACAGACCAGAGGATATTTTCACACGCAACAGTTTTTATGGAGAGCAGTTCAGGACTTTCCAGTTCAAAGGTCCTGGATTTGCCGGAAAAGGCTTTTTCTTTTTCGGAAATATCTCAAAACCATATGAGGATATTTTAAAAAATCATTCATATCAAACAGAAAATATCTCAGGTGAAAAACCTTCCTTTATCTCAAAACTTTTGCTTAAGGGATTCAAAGCAATACAGAAAAACATAGCAAAAAAATATGGACTTGAGCTTCCGGAAAAAGGAAAAAATGTTGAAGATGAAATCACTATTTCTCCGGAAATTGCTTCAGCAGGTGGCAAAGTTAGCTACTTTTACTCCAATCCTGATAATCCGCGTGAAATAATGATAAAAATCCCACCCGGGGTAAAACAGGGCCAGAAAATTAAACTTAAAGGCATGGGCAAAGCCGGCAAATACGGCGCTGAAGCCGGTGATTTATATCTAAAAGTAAAGGTTCAAAAAACAATTCTCGGGAAAATCAAAAAACTTTTTAAGCTCAAATAAAAATATAGATAATAGCTTCTATTTTTAATGCTTCTCACATCTCAGAAAAAAGTTTTTAACAAATCAAAAGGCATAGAGAAATCCTTTACTACATAATCTGCTCCTGCTTCTTGAAGTTCTGCAACACTATATGGACCTGTGGCAACGCCAATAGAAATGGCTCCATAAATATGTGCGCATTCAACATCGCGCGGGGTATCACCAATTACAATGCATTCATGAATATTTATTTTACTTCCAGATAAAAGCTCAAACCTTTTCACAGCAATTGGCAGAAGTTGATTCCTGTCTTCGTGATCGCTGCCAAATGCACCTGCAGGAAAGAATTTATTAAGTTTGAAAGGTTCAAGTTTTATTCTCGCTCCCATCTCAATATTTCCTGTAAGAAGTCCTGTCAAAATATTTTCTCTTTGACTCAAACTATTTAAAATTTCGTAAATTCCCGGTTTGACATGTTTTTTATCATTATTAATTTCTCTACTTAAATTGAACAAATAAGCTTCAATAACTGTTTCAAAATCTCCATTTGCTGACAGTCCATGTTTTTGCAAGCATTCCTTTATAATCTGTGAATCTGTTTTTCCAGCCATACTAATTTCTTTAAATGCATTTTCAATAGAAAAGATTTTTTTAAAGGCAAGGTTGAGTGAACGAACCCCTGCTCCGCCTGAATCAATAAGTGTTCCATCTATATCAAATAATAAAAGCTTCATTTTAATTACCCCAAAAAATACAGATTGTAAAATAAACCCAAAAAGTTTTGAGCAAAGAGCAATAAACAGACAACTTACTTTTTGAAGAGCAAAGTATAAAATATATATTTCGCAATTGCTTCTGCATCATCGTCTGGAATTTCTTCTTTAGAGAATTTTGGCATACCTGCTTTTGGATTTCTTATGGCATTGATAATATCCTTCTCATCTTTTATTTCTTTCAATTTACTATTGTCCTGATGGCACATAATACAATGATTCTCAAATAATTTAGAACCAGAAATTTCCTGAGATGGAATTTTTGAAGACGGTTTTTGCATATCTAACTCTTTTTCATTTTTTGCACAACCATAAACAACTAATTGCAATGCGAAAAGAATTATTGAAATAAATAAGAATAATTTACTTTTCATATAAGCTATCTCCTTTAAATATTTTTTTTTGAAAAAAAAGGCTTTCTAATATTATATTCTTTATCAATGCTATAAGCCATTATAACTGCTTTGTCAATATCTTCAAAAGGAAAATCTGGAGATTCAAGTATTAAATGTGGAGCCTTATCATCATATTTTAAATTAAATTCGGAACTTTTTTCATAAAGGATTGTTCCTGGCAATACATGCAAAATACTGAAAACAATATTTGAAGGTTTCATATCTATTATTGTTTTTGCGGAATGAACAAATTTAAAGAAATTATCCCCAGGCAAACCTATAATAAGATCACTGGTTACCTCAATCCCGTTTTCTTCAAGAAGTTTTATCGCGTTTCTAAATTTGTCTGCTTTATAAAATCTGTTAACAATTTTTAAAGTATCTTCATTCACTGTCTGAGGACCTGTCTCAACACTTTTAATATTAGCTTTTTTAAATAAAGGGATTGTTTCTTCATCAACAAATTCAGCAATAATCTCAACAGTTCTAAGCTCACTCCCAAAACGATTAGCAGAAGCAATTATTTCAGCAAGTTTTGCAAGACGTTCTTTTCTTAAATTAAAGACTGTATCTATAAAATGAAAACTTTTAATATCAGGGTTACTTAATACAAATTCAATTTCTTTTTTAACTCTATCTTCAGGGAAAAATCTTAATTTCGGTAAATTTTTCCCTTCATAACAATAGTGGCATCTAAAGATACAGCCGCGATAAGTCTCTATATATGTAACCTTATCTCTCGGGATTAATATTCCCTCTAAATACGGAGAAGGAATTTCACCCAGATTTTCAATCGGCTCTCTGTCAGGATTTTCAATAATGCTTCCATTTTGTCTGAATAAAATACCAGGTATACCGTTTAGACCTGAATTATTCAAATAATGTCTGAGAACATCTGAAAAGGTTATTTCACCTTCTCCTTTGACAACTATATCTAAAAAGGGATTTTCCGCAAGGTATTTTAAGCCTGCTGGACCTGCTTCAGGTCCGCCAAGAACAATTATTGTATCAGGAAATAGTTTTTTAATTATTCTTGCAGTATCAAGTACTTTCAAAATATTCCAGCAGTAGCAAGAAAATCCTATCATTTCCGGTTTTATTTGAGATAGGTAATAGATAACCTGCTGGACATTAAGAATTTCGGTATCAAAATCAATTATTTCTATATCAATATTTTTTCTTATCAAATCATCTTTTAAGGCATACGCCTTAAGATAGCCAAGAGCAAGAGAAAAATGGTTTGCCCAATTGAAGGATATTAGAGCAACTTTCTTCCTATGATTCATAGAGCCGCCTGATATCTTCGAGATACTTGTTTTCAAGCACTGGTGAAAATTCAATACTATTGTTTTTGATATATTCAGAGTCGATTCCAGGACATATTGTTCTAAAAACACAATCCGAACATTTGTTATGATGTGTAAGATTATAGCCAATTGAAAATATACTGTCCCCGTAAATCTCATTCATATGTTTTGCCAGATCTTTCATCACACAAAAAGGAAATCCCTCTGTCAGAATCCAAGTACGGTTAAAAATACTGATATTTAGAGAATTGATTACAAAAGGTAAAATATCTTTAAGAGAAAGATTGGGGTCATTATAACTGAGAATTATACGGTTTACACCAAAATTTATTGAAAGTATCACTATATTCTGAATATCCCTATAATTGTCTTTACAAATTGGTATGCGTACAGCAACAAATTTATCCTGAATAGGTGCAAGATTATTAAGGCTACTGATGGTCTCATGAAAGCTGCCTGTTATACGAGTAATTTTATCATGAACAACAGGATTCGAACCCCATAACTTTATTTCAAACAGAAAACACCCTGCATCCATTAGGCTATATAGAGTATTAATATCTGAGAGAATACGGCCATTTGTAAGAATTTTAATTCTCTTAGCACCTAAAGTTACAGCTTTCTGTATTATCTGAAGAATATCTTTCCTTAAAGTTGGTTCACCGCCATACAATAATATATTTTCCAAAGATTGCTTTTGCTCTAAGAAATTGAAAATAGTGTTTAAATCACTCTGGAATGGAATAGCTTTATTTGACAAACATAAAGAACATTTATTATTACATATACTTCCAAGATATATTTTATCGTATTTTATCAAAATAACAACTTATCCTTATTTTACTTATATAAAATTATAACATAACAAATTGGATTATACTTTTCTCTTTAACTTAAAAATTGCAGTTAAAATAATTATGAATAACTAAACGTGATAAAATAATGATGGCAATAACTCAATTTATGAAACAAAATCACGGGTCTATTTATACTGAGGTTGAAGTCAAAGCGTAAGCCCCAGAGATAAAACATGCAATCACATCACAATAGAAAATAGAGCCATGTTCTTATATTAAGATAGTTTATTTTGTTTCATAAATTGAGTTATTCTCTGATTTTTTATTCTAATAAAAAAATCATCAGGCTAAATAAATTTATTTTTGTTATATGCATTTTTAATTTAACATTTAACTGCATTTTGGAAAAATATACTTGAAATTTATTTTATATTAATTTATTATTAATATAATTACTATAAATATTATAATAACCAAAAGGGAGGTAATATGCTTACACTTGAAGAATTAAAAAAAGACAGGAAACTCGTAAACTCTATTGATTGGGAGATGACACCTGAGATGGCTGTGAGAGTTCATCTTGAATGGGGAAATGTTTGGTCTGATATTAACAGGGGATATTTAATTCGTTCTAAAAATGATTATTCCGTCTATTTTCAATTAAATTGTTCTTCAAAACCTTGTTTTTTGAACTTGATACAATTATCTCCACACCAGGCGGTAGATATCGCAAAAATTGAAGTTCCAGAAAAATTTCAAAATAAATTCTGTAATTTTAAAGGCGTGTACGCTCCTGAAGAAGAGCTCAAGGAATGGTTAAAAAAAGAATTAAATGTCAATTAATTATTTAATTTGTTTTGTGAAATAATTCAAAAGGGAGGCTAAAACAAGTCTCCCTTTGAAAAACCATTTCTGAATATGTTTCTATTTTAATAGTGCTTCTTTAATTCAAACAGAACCTGTTTTGCAACAGCTTTTAGAGTCTCAAAAACTCCTTTTCCTGTAACCGCAACAGCTTCAAATGAAGGAACTTTTCTGTAATTTAACAGTTTCTCAAGGTCAGCTACAGGAACAATATTAGGCAGGTCTCTTTTGTTATATTGCATAGCAAAAGGAAGCTTATCAAGATCATATCCCTGTTCGGAGAGATTTATTTTCAAATCTTCAAGACTTTCAATATTCGATTCAGTTCTTTCTATCTGGCTATCAGCAACAAACACAACTCCGTCAACTCCTTTAAGAATCAGCTTGCGGCTCGCAGCATAAAAAACCTGTCCCGGAACAGTATATAAATGAAATCTGATTTTAAAGCCTTTTATATCACCAAGAGCAAGTGGCAAAAAATCAAAAAATAAAGTTCTTTCTGTTTCAGTCGCAAGTGAGATGAGCTTTCCTTTTTGTTCAGGATTTGTTCTTCTATAAATAAACTGCAGATTGGTGGTCTTACCACATAAGCCGGGACCATAATAAACAATTTTACAGTTTATCTCGCGGGAAGAGTAATTAATGAAAGACACAGGGGATACACCTACCTGAAAAGATTATCAATATCTTCGTCACTGATTTCAGCAAAAAGGGCTTCTTCAAGCTTACCTTCTCCTTTTTCCTTTTCAACCTTTTTAGTAATCTCATCAAAAATGCCAGCAAGTGATTCAGAAGATTTCTTAACTCTTAACCTAACAAGTCCGAGAGACGTTCTGTTGTCGAATATAACTACAAGAATAATTCTTTGCCCGATGAGTGAAATATGAATGTTGTCCTTTTCACCTTCGTGGAAAAGAATAGTAAATTCTTTCTCGCCGAGAAGTCTTGCTATCCCTCCAGTAGCAGCTATATTACCTGCTGTAAGAGATGCAAGAGAAGTTGTGTCTATATCATGGGTTTCACCTGCAGAAGCGATTAACTGGCCATTTTTGTCCACAAGAAAGACTACTTTGGCATTTGCCTGATGATAGAGTTTCTTGAGTTCAGCGTCAATACGCTGGAACTCTTCTTCATACATTATGAGGTCAGAACCCATCATATCTTAACAATTATCATAACTGACTATTTTTTAATTATCAAGATGAAAAACAGGCTTCTTCTTTTTGAAGTCTTTCCCATTCTTTGTCAATATCATCCTGAATTCTTTTAAGAAAATCTTCAGCATCAGGTTTGAAAAGGTGTTTAAATCTTCCCTGTGGTTTAAGAAAATCAATAATAGGTTTCTTTTCTCTTGGTTTGAAAGTTATTTTTGTTACACCATTTTCAATTTCATATAATGGCCAATAGCATGTCTCCACAGCAAGTCGGCTAAGCATTATTGCGTCATCTGTCCTTGATCTCCAGCCCCTGTTGCATGGTGAAATAATATTAATAAATTTCGGGCCAGGAATATCGAGCGCTTTTCGCACTTTTCTAACAAGATCAGCCCAATGGCTTGGAGATGCCTGTGCCGTATAAGGAATATTGTGCGCAGCCATTATTTTCGTAAGATTCTTTCTCTGCTCGGTTTTTCCGGGCACAACACTTCCAGCAGGTCTTGTTGTCGTATCAGCTCCCAGAGGAGTTGCGCTTGAACGCTGGATACCTGTATTCATATAAGCTCCGTTGTCATAGCAGATATACAGCATATCATGCCCACGTTCCATGGCCCCGGAAAGACTCTGCAATCCTATATCATAAGTCCCTCCGTCACCACCAAATGCAATGAATTTTATATCTTTGTCTATTTTCCCTTGTTTTTTTAATGACCTGTACATTGTTTCAACACCTGATAGTGTGGCAGCAGCATTTTCAAACGCATTATGTATCCATGGAATCTTCCAGGCAGTATAATCAGATATACAGCTTGATACCTCAAGACAACCGGTTGCATTTGCTACAATTAGCGGATAATCTGAAGCAAGCAGTACCATTTTTACTATTATCGGCGCGCCGCAACCTGCGCATAACCTATGACCGGATGCAAATAATATTTCTTTCTTTGAAAGTTCTTTTAAAGTAACAGGCTTTGCCATTTTATTCCCTCACTCCTATATATTCCTTATAACTTTTTACATTCCCAGTCTCTGCAATATCAATAAGTTCATTAAGAACAATTTCAGCATGTTCAGGTAGATAATCCCTTCCGCCAAGGCCATATATCTTATTTATTAGTATAGGCTTATCGTTATAGGGATAAAGACTTGATGCTATATCCATATAAACCGGACTAAAAGATGAGCCAAAAGAATCCGCTCTGTCAAGAACACATAAAGCTTTCAGATGCTTTAATGCTTCACCAGTTTCTACATATGGAAACGGCCTGTATAAACGCGGCTTGAGCAATCCAGCCTTAATACCTTTATTTCTGAATTCATCAATAACATCCTTTGTTGTTCCTGCTGCAGAATTTAAAATAACTATCCCAATTTCAGCATCTTCAAGTCTGTAAGTTTCAAACAAACCATATTTTCTTCCGGATATTTTCTCAAAATCAGCAGCAACATCCAGAACCACTTCAGGAACTTTTGTATTGACCTCAGCCTGAGCTTTCCTGAATTCCATATAATAATCGGGAAGAATTAACGGACCGTAACTGACTGGATGTGCTAAATCAAGTAAAGGATAAAGTTGTTTGAATTCTCCTACAAAATTTTGAACCTGTTCATCTTCAAGGTATTCTATCCTTTCTATTGAATGGCTTATTATAAAACCATCAAGACATATCATTACTGGAAGTCTTATATCCATATGTTCAGCTATACGAAATGCCTGAATTGTATTGTCATATGCTTCCTGAGCATTCTCTGACCATAGTTGTATCCAACCTGAATCGCGAGCTCCCATTGCATCTGAATGGTCGCCATGAATATTTAGAGGTGCTGACAGTGCTCTGTTTACAACTGGCATTACAATTGGCAATCTTGTTCCTGACGCAATATAAAGAATTTCATTCATCAAAGCCAGACCCTGAGAGGAAGTAGCAGTAATGACTCTGCCGCCTGCTGCAGAGGCTCCTACACAAGCACTCATTGAGCTATGTTCGCTTTCAACTAAAATTATTTCAGTTTTAACCTTACCGTCAGAAACAAAGCCTGAAAATCTTTGCATCATATCAGTCTGAGGAGTGATTGGATATGCAGCACATACATCTGGATTAACCTGTCTGAGGGCATTGGCTACTGCTTCATTACCTGTAACAGCAACAATCTTTGCCATTATTTGCCCTCCTCTACCATAATAATTGCTTTATTGCCCTTTTTACCAGGGCATTCAAGAGCGCAAATTCCGCAGCCCTTGCAATATTCATAATCAAATTCTCCGCGTTTTCCATCTTTTACTTTTATTGCATTATCAGGACAATATATCCAGCAAAACAAACACTGAATACAATTCTCTTCTATCCATACAGGCTTAGAAGATCTCCATGAGCCTGTCTTGAATTTTTCAGAACTCCCGGGTTCTGTTATTACTGAACCGGGATTAACCTCTTTCCAGTTCTTAAGTTTCATCCTTCCTTTACCTCCTCATATCCGCGCCTTGTTGCCTCGAGGTTTCCATCTATAATTTTTTGTGAGAATTTTTTGCCAAAACTTTTTCTAACATCTTCAAGGAGGTGCTCAAGAGTTACAAGTCCTGTAACTTTACAAACAGCACCAAGCATAGGTGCATTTGGAAGTGCTCGTCCTATATTTTCAATGGCAATCCTTGTTGCATCAATGGTATATACTTTTTGAGTAGGTAATGCATTAAGTTTTTTTCTTATTTCCTGGGGATCCTTAGAAGTGTTTACAATAAATGCGGCATCCTCTTTTGCACCTTCAGTAACATTTATTGAATCAAGCAGTGTTGCATCAACTATGCTTACTACCTGCGGATGTAAAACTGGACAGTGCATTCTTAATTCGTGCGAGCTAACTCTATTATAAGCTCTCAACGGTGCGCCAGCCCTTTCAGGTCCGTATTCGGGAAACGCCTGTACATGTCTTCCACCGCTTAAACATGCATCTGCAAGAACCTTCGCTGCAGTAACTGTTCCCTGCCCTCCCCTGCCATGCCATCTGATTTCCAAAGTATCAGCCATAGTCGCGTCCTCCAGGTATTTTAAAGAAAGTTTTTTATTTTAGCATAAAATACATCAAAAATTACAAAAAAGACAAGAAAACTACAAGCAAATATTTTCTTATTTTACTTAATAAGAGCAATATCTATTTTTCGGGAAGTAACTTTTAATTAAAAACGCAATTCATGGTTTAAACAGCTATTGCAGCAACAGCTTCCTTTAACCAGGCTAATCTTCTTCCTCTTAAAACAGATGCATTTATTGATTCAATAAATTCTCTGGGAGCTATCTCAAATCCATCTCTTCTGATAAAAGGATTAAAAGACAGTTTTGGCTTAACTTTTATAAGCTTGTTTATTTCGTTTTCAGAAGGTTTTTTAAGTGGTGATTTCATAATCTTTGATATTGCAACAAAAATATCCCTATGGGTCTTTGATGTGCCTATTGGGTCTATAGCCCTGTTTAGTTTCTTTAATCTTCCAAGATAATCAATTATTGTTCCCTCTGTTTCGTATTGGGTAGTTGAAGGCAATACTATATCCGCCTGTTCTGCAAGCTCTGTAAAATGCGAAGTTTGCACAATTAAAAAATCCGTATGAGAAGGCCTTGCATTTAAAGGAACTTCACCAATTACATAAAGAACCTTCATACCTTTATTGACCATATCTGAGTAAGACTTTCCCTCAGTCGTTAAGCCAATTAAGGCTACTCCCCTTGAATTGCTTTCAAAGCCAACTGCTATTACTTTGCCTTTAATTATTGTTAGATTTGCCGAGGAATCAAACAGTGAAGGAGAAGTGAATATAACAGGATTTTGAGCTTCTTCAACAAGTTTAGCCGCTTTTTCAATATCTTCCGTTACAACAGCATCTTTAACAGCATTTTCAAGTTGAATATCTGCTTTAAGCCCTTTGTCAATCAATGATTTTACAAGAGCCTTTAAAATTGTAATTTCATCGCCTTTAAGGGTCAATGTAGCAGCTTCTTCTATTTTAATATCAGCAGAAGTTATAACCAAAAGTTTTCCACCTCTGTTAACTCTCTTTCTTATGGATGCATCAAGAGCTGGCAAGACCCTGCTCCATTGCGAGGGATTAAGCCCTATAAGGATAATCAGGTCTGAATTTGTTATAAGCGCAGATTGAGAATCTTTCATTGAATGTATATCAGAATAAAGGCTTAAAGTTGTATCAAAATTCTTTGTCTTAACAACATTTTTCGCGAATCTTTTTAATGCCAGAGCATCTTCATTTGTAATACCTGCGGTACTTATAAAGCCTGTTTCATTTCCTGCTTCTTTTAGTTTTGCAGCTATTATGCTTAATGCTTCCTTCCATGTGGTTTCTTTCAGAGTATCATTTTCTCTTTTTAAAGGAGTGGTTATTCTTGTTCTGTCTTCAATATAGTCGTATCCAAAACGTCCATAAGCACAAATATATTTCTTGGTTGAACCTGGTTTTTCACCTGTATTAATCTTCTGAATGCCACCGTCTTTCACACTTATTAAAATATCGCAACCATTTCCACAGAAAAGACATACAGAAGGAATTTTTGTATATTCCCATTCTCTTCCTTTACGCCATCTGTCCGCTTCAGGAAGAGCATTGACAGGACATGCATCTACACAACTTCCGCAAAAAGTGCAACCCGATTCTCTTAAAGATTTATTATATGCCGTACCAATTTCTGCATTTATACCTCTTCCTATAAAATCAAGCACATTAGTGCCCTGTTCCTTGCACACACGCACGCATCTTCCGCATAGAATACAATATTTAGGGTCTCTTCTTATGAACGGATTTATCTGGTCTATAGGATAACCCATTTTTTTCTTTATAAAAGAAGTGTTCTTTAATTCATATTCATATGCATATTCCTGAAGTTTGCAAATACCTGCTTTTGTGCATGTCATGCAATCAAGAGGATGTATGGAAAGTATCAAATCAAGGATGAATCTTCTTATATTTCTGACTTTCTCTGTCTGGGTATGAACTACCATACCTTCCCTGACTTTTGTATTACAAGCTATGACTGGAGACTTTAAACCTTCTACTTCAACAAGACAAAGTCTGCAAGCACCAAACCCTCTCATGCCTTTAAGGTAACAAAGATTTGGGATAAACACATCAACCAGATGTCCGGCATCTAATAAATTCATCCCTTCAGGTGCAATTACCTCTTTTCCGTCTATCTGAAGTTTTACCTTCTTTTCCATCAAATCCTCCTCAATTTAGGAATATGCTTAAGTTTTAGCAAACATTTCTTCTTTAACTTTTGAAATAATCTCAATAGCTCCAGTTGGACAATATTTAATACATTCACCGCACCGGGTACATACTTTTTGCTTAATCTCAAAATATGTATATTCAGCTGGTTTTGATTCAGAAGCTTTTGCCATAATCGCTTCAAATTTACATTTTTTCAAACATTCACCACATCTGATGCAAAGGTCGGGATTTATTAAATAAGAAATTGAGGTTATACATTCTCTGTTTGAGCAGATACCTGATAAATGAAGTCTGAATTCTTCTTCCGATGAAGAGAGAATTTCAGAAAGAAATCTTCCTGTATCTCTTCCTTTTTTACAGAAAGAGGCTTCAATCATGTTTGATGCAATTGTCTTTAATGCATTGATGTCTTCTTCTCCTGCACCTTCAAGTTTCTGTGTAATTCTTAATAATCTTAATTTAGCTTCTTCTGTGCCAAATGAGCATGGATAACATCTTCCGCACATCGGGCCTTCAATAAACTCCTCGATAAAAGTGAGAGATTTTTGGACAGGGCATGCCTTCTTTTCAACATCATGGAATATTTCATCAAGAGGAATATCAACAGGGATTTGTTCCTTCTCCTTCAGACCTTCATAAGAAATCTCGGAAGAAGCTATTTTTAAAAACTTGCCAATTTTTTCATACTTAATAGCTCCCATTTGACATACATTGAAACAATCGCCGCATTTTTTGCATATATTACTGTCAATGATAAATCCTGTTGAAGTTTCTTTTATTGCATCAACTCTACAGACATTTATACAACTTCTGCAGAAATAACAGAGTTCTTTGTCTATATAGAGAATAGGCTGCTCTTTGATTTCAATAGCTCCTAAAGGACAGACATTAAAACATGCTTTGCATCTCTGGCAAAGTACTTGATCAATATAAAAGAAACCATCAGCAGATTCTTTAATAGCTTCAAATGGGCATGCATCCATGCATCGTTTGCATTGATAGCAGATATCTGTATTTAAATGAAGCTGTCCTAAGCCCTGACAAACAAAAGCTCTGCAATATTTATTTTTTATATGCTCTTCGTATTCTTCCCTGAAATATTTTATTGTTGTGAGAACAGGATTTGGAGCGCTTTTACCGAGTCCGCATAACGAACTGCTTTTTATATAATTCCCGAGTTCTTCAAGTCTCTCTATATCTCCTTCTTCTCCGTTTCCTGATGTAATCTTCTCAAGTATCTGAAGCATCTGGAAAGTTCCCACCCTGCAGGGATAACATTTACCGCATGATTCAGACTGGCAGAAAGACAAGAAAAATTTAGCGACATCAACTATACAGTTGTCTTCATCAAGAACAACCATTCCGCCAGAACCCATTATTGAACCAATTTTTGTCAAAGAATCAAAATCTATTGGGAGATCAAGATATTTTTCAGGAATACAACCTCCAGAAGGTCCTCCTGTCTGTACTGCCTTGAATTTCTTATCTCCGATTATCCCGCCGCCAATATCATAAATAATTTCTCTGAGGGTTATACCCATTGGCACTTCAACAAGTCCTGTGTTTTTAACTTTTCCAGTAAGAGCAAAAACCTTTGTGCCCGGTGAATTAACAGTACCTGTCTTTAAAAACCAGGTGGCTCCTTTTTCAATAATCGCTGGTACACATGCATATGTTTCAATATTATTCAAATTCGCAGGATAGCCCCATGGACCGCCGCCTTTTTCAGATAATCTTGGTGGTCTCGGTCTCGGGAATCCCCTTTCGCCTTCTATAGAACTGACGAGTGCTGTAGCTTCACCACAGACAAAAGCTCCTGCACCTTCTCTAATCTGGATTGTGAAATTAAAGCCTGTTCCAAGAATATTTTCTCCAAGGAGCCCGATTTCTTCTGCCTGTTTTATGGCTGTTGAAAGGTGTTTTACAGCTAAAGGATATTCATGTCTAACATAAATAATTCCATGATGAGCCCCAATCGCATATGCGCAGAGCATCATTCCTTCAAGCAGACTATGAGGGTCGCCTTCCATAATTGACCTATCCATAAATGCTCCGGGATCGCCTTCATCGCCATTTGCTATAACAATCTTCTCTGCACTAAAAGAATTTTTTGTATGCTCCCATTTTATTCCTGCAGGGAAACCTGCACCGCCTCTACCTCTTAAATTTGCTCTTTTTACTTCATCAAGAACCTGCTGGGGCGTCATAGAAGCAAGGGCTTTTTCTATGGCTTTATAACCACCAATAGCAATATAGTGGATTATGTTTTCAGGATCTATTCTTCCATTATTTCTGAGAGCTATCCTGAGTTGTTTTCTGTAAAAAGGAATATCTTTTATAAAATAAGCAGGCTTCTCACCAAGAGAACGCCTGAATAAAAGGTCCCATACAGGCCTTTCACCTTTCAAAGTGAAGGATATTATGTCTTCAGATCTTTCAGGCTTTACCTTATGATAAAAATAGCCCTGAGGTTGAATGGTCACAACTGGACCCAACTGACACAGACCCTGACAGCCGGTGGTTATTATTTCTGCTTCTACACCCGAAGTCTGAACATCTTTTTTAAGCTTATCAACAAGTTTAAGTGAATTATTCGCCCTGCAGGCTGTTCCGCAGCAAACTCTAATTCTTTTTTTGTTTGGAGCCAGAACCCCTTCTTTGAGTAATTTTTCGCGTAGGGACTTCAGGTCATCTAAGCTATTAAGTTTTTGCATGGTTATTTGACCTTTCTAAAAATATGAGAATTAAAGTTTAATTTTTTCTAATAAATTTTATAAGCCCTTCAATTTTTCCTGAGCTTGTTATGTCCCCGACAACTTCGTCATTAACAGTAGTTACTGGTGCAAGACCGCAGCATCCAACGCAACCAACAGTCTCAAGGGTTATGGAAAGGTCACTTGAAGTTTCACCACTTTTTATCTGGAATTCATTTTCCAAAGTATTAAGAACTTTTTTTGAACCTCTTACATAACACGCGGTACCGAGGCATACTTTGACAAGTTTTTTCCCGCGTGGTGTAAAACGAAACATTTTATAAAAACTTGCGACACTAAATATCTCGGACATGGAAAGACTTAATTTTGAAGAGAGCTTTTTTACAATTTCTTCGGGTATGTAACCATTTTCTTCCTGAATCTGCTGTAGAAGGTGAATTAATATGCCGCGCTTTTTCTGTTTACTATTTAAAAGACTTCCGATACTTCCAATTTGTGAATTTTCACTTACAGCTTCAATATCCATATTGACTCCCTTTCAGCCCCCCCGACTGAAATATCTTATATGTTCTTACTTTTTAAGTAATTTTATAACTACTTAATTAAAAAAGCAATATTTTTTTATTAATCCAAAAAATGCTCATGAAATAATGCAGACGTTGCGAAACTATTCTCAATCATGAGAATGAGAATTTATTAATTTATTTTAACTTTTTGAAAAATAAAGGAATTTTCATTTTAACATTCTGGCATTTATTTTGCTCTTTATAAATCAGGAATTAACTATGGTAGACAAAAGAAGACATAAAAGATTTCAGGTTAACGGATTAGAAGGAGATATTTTTAATCTTTTTGATACAAATGTAATCAATATTAATATGAGAGGTATAGGAATTGAGACAACCCGTCAAATAGATTTAAATAGAGAATGTATTATAAAGATTCAACATAAAGACATATTAATTGATTTTAAAGGCAGAGTAATATGGATGCTTCCTGCAAAAAAAGAGAATAAAGAAACAGGCGAAAATATCCATATTTATAGAGCCGGCATTCGTTTCCTCGATTTATGTAATGAAAAAACTGATACTATTCTAAGTGCATTAGATAAAAATTCAGGTGTTACTGAAAGAAGAATTGGAGGTGTAAGACTAAGTGTTTCCAATCCCGGTATTTTCAAACTATACTTTCCGAGCAGATTTTCTGTAAGGAATATAAGTTTTTCAGGAATGCTTGCGGAAACAGAAACATGCATTGATATGAGTTCATGTTGTGAAATGACTTTATTGCTCCAGGATAAAATATTAAATTTAATCGGAAGAGTGGTACATTTTAAAAATGGTTCATCACTCAGTTACAGATATGCGGCGGGGATTGAGTTTGTTGACATAAAAGAGGATGACAAAATAATACTGGACGAATACATCAAATCACTTGAAAAATTTGGGGCTGCATAATATTTTTTAAATTATCTAATGTTATCAGTAAATTAGTGTTCTTTCCAGCTATCATTTTTATCAAACTCAGGTATTATTTTATAACCATCTCTTAAGCCTGAAAATTTTTTAATAATATAATAAGTATTATAGAAAAATTCTTATTGCAAATAAGAAATTTGACTTAATTTCTTTGCTACTATATATTTTATTACATGATACAGAGCATGACAGGATTTGGCAGTAGTTCAACGGATATTTTCACTATTGAAATACGTTCCCTGAATCACAGGTATATGGATATTTTTATAAAAATGCCTTCTTACCTGAATCATGCAGAGATGCAAATACGGAATATTATTAAAGAAAAATTTAGTAGGGGCAGATTTGATGTCACAATTTCTATTAATCCTGAAAAAATTTCACAGTTTACTATAAGTAAAATTGCTGCAGAAAATATTTATAAAGCACTTCAATCTTTACAGAGAGAACTTATGATACCAGGTGAAATAGGTATCGAGACACTGGCAGCTTATAAAGAAATATTGCTTGAGAAACAGCCAGAATACAATATCAATGAATTGTATTCCACAGTTCATGAGGCGATTAATAATCTTGAAGCAATGCGGATAGAAGAAGGAAAGAACTTACAGAAAGAACTTTTAAGAAGAATAGAAATTTTAAGGGATTTAAATGATAAAATTAATATTAAAGCTCCTGATGAAATCCCGAAGCTTAAAGAAAAATTTAAAGAGAGATTGAAACTTTTCTTAGAAACCGAGAATATTGAAAGTAATAGAATCCTGCAGGAAGCAGCAATAATGGCTGAGCGGCTTGATATTTCAGAAGAAATATTGAGAATACAAAGCCATATAAAACAGTTTAAAGAAGTTATAGATAGTGGGAAGGTTGTAGGGAAAAAACTTGATTTCATACTCCAGGAACTTGGCAGAGAGGTAAATACCCTCTCGTGCAAATCTGCAGATTATGAAATTTCAAGCATGGTAATCGAAATGAAAACAGAAATTGAAAAAATAAGAGAACAGGTTCAAAATATACAGTAATAGGGAGAAGTTATGAAAAAAGGCGAAATTACAAATGTGCTGGTTAATATAGGTTTCGGGAATGTTGTAGCTGCCTCAAGAGTTGTTGCTATTGTAACTCCGGGTTCTGCTCCTATGAAAAGACTGAGAGAAGAAGCAAAAAAAACAGGAAGACTTGTTGATGCTACAGAAGGAAGACGTACCCGTTCGATTATTGTTACTGATAGCAACCATATAATATTATCTGCAATACAGGCAGAAACCATTACCCAGCGTTTTATGGAAGGAACTGAAATAGGTGCAGAGGAAGAATAGGGGCAGACTTTTTATTGTTTCTGCTCCTTCAGGTGCAGGTAAAACAACACTCTGCCAGAAAATAATTAAGAAATATCCTCAGATTAAATTTTCTGTCTCTTACACTACGCGTAAGCCACGTAAATATGAAGCAAATGATGTTGATTACACTTTTATTGACAGGGAAGAGTTTAAAAGAATGGTATCTGAGGGTAAGTTTCTTGAGTGGGCTGAAGTTCATGGAGAATTCTACGGGACATCGCGTGAGAGAGTAAAAAGCCTTACCGAAGAAGGTTTTGATGTGATTCTTGATATTGATACGCAGGGAGCTCTTCAGTTAAAGGAAAAAGGAGAAAGAGGCGTTTTTATTTTTATATTGCCTCCATCTATGGAAGCCCTGAAACAGAGACTTGTTCGCAGAATGACGGATTCCAGGGATCAGATTTTGAGAAGACTTAAAAGAGCTATAGAAGAAATAAGAACTTATAATTTATACGATTATGTTATAATTAATGATGTGCTTGAAAATTCTATAAAGGAATTTGAAGCTATTATTATCTCAAACAGGGTAAAAACAGAAAATATTAATACCCTGTGGATCCAAGAGACGTTCTTAAATCAGGAGGTTTAAAAGAAGTATGGACATTATTTCATTGCCAATTGAATACGATCACTCAAAAATAGACAGCAGGTTCAGGCTGATCGCGATTGCTTCTCAGAGAGCAAAAGAACTTGCTCTGGGTGCAACTCCGAGAGTGAAAACAAAATCTAAGAAAGTAACCACAATCGCTATAGAAGAAACTATCAGTAACACTGTAGAGTTTCTTGTAGGTGAAGAAGCTGTAAAAGCAAAAGAAGAAGCCAGCAAATTTGATTACAGAAAACTCCTTGAAGAAAGGAAGAGAGAGGTTACTTCTGAAGATCTTTCCGAATTCGAAAAAGACCTGAAAGTTTATCTCAACGAGAGAGAAGCGCTCGAAAGGGACAAAAAAGCGCTCGAAGGGCTTTTTGGAGAAAAACAAGAGGAAGGTGCTGAAGAATAAAAATATACTTGTCGGCATTTCAGGCAGCGTTGCAGCCTATAAAACAATCGACCTGATTAGAAGACTTATAGATGAAGGCGCATCGGTTAGTGTAATCATGACCGATGCTGCCAGAAAATTTATCACACCATTAACTTATCAAGCAATTTCTAATAACAAAGTTTACACTGACCTTTATAGTGAACCAATGTCCCATATTTTACTCCCTGCGAATGCAGATTTATTTGTGATTGCTCCTGCAACCGCAAATATAATTGGTAAATTCGCATCTGGCATTGCAGACGATTTATTAACAACCTGTTTTATTGCAAGCACCTGTAAGAAAATTATTGCTCCCGCCATGAACTGGAGAATGTATGAAAATCCAGTTGTGCAGTCCAATTTAAAATCTCTGCTTTCCAAAGGAATTATTCAGATCGGGCCGGAAAAAGGTTCTCTTGCCTGCGGTGAAGAAGGCTCTGGCAGAATGTCTGAGGCTGTTGATATATTTGAAGCTGTAAAATCTGCTCTTACAGAAAAAGATTTGCAGAACGAAAAAATTATTGTCACAGCAGGACCAACAAGAGAATATATAGACCCTATACGATTCATTTCAAACAGGTCTTCAGGTAAAATGGGATACGCTCTTGCAAAAGTTGCATTAAGACGCGGGGCTGAAGTCACATTGATAAGCGGATACTCAAAACTCCCGCCTCCACGTGGTGCAGTTTTCATTTCCGTCGAAAGCGCAGAAGAGATGAATAATGCTGTTAAATCTGAGATTGCCTCATCATCTGTTCTCATTATGGCTGCTGCTGTATCTGATTTCAAACCATCAGATTTTTCATTCGAGAAAATTGATAAACATCAATTAGATAGTTTGAAAATTATAAAAACAGTTGATATTATTTCGGAGGCAAGAAAGAATAACCCCGAAGTCTTCATAATTGGATTTTCTGCTGAAACAGGATTTAAACCTGAAAGAGCATTGAAAAAAATGAATGAAAAAAACATGGATATGATTGTTTTCAATGATGTTACCGAAGCAGGTGCAGGATTTGATAAAGATACAAATAAAGTTATTTTAATTGACAGAAACAGTCAGATAGAATTACCTTTAATGGATAAAGAATCTGTTGCTAATGAGATACTTAACAGAATGAAAAAAATCAAGGCTTGACTTTTTTTTTAATTTGATTGAAAATTTTGTCATAACATGTCAATTGAAGATATAGAAAGATTAAAAGAAAAAATCGCCAGGGATCCTAATTCAAAATTGTTTGTTCCTCTCGCAGAGGAATACAAAAAAGCAGGGATGCTTGACGAGGCAATTGAGGTTCTTGTTAAAGGACTTGAAAATCAGCCGGGGTATCTTAGCGCCCGCGTCTCTCTCGGTAAGATATTCATTGAAAGAGGAATGCTGCACGAAGCTCAGGCTGAATTTGAGAAAGTTATCATAGCTATTCCTGACAATCTCTATGCTCATAAAAAACTCGCAGAAATATACAGAGACTTAGGAGAAAAAGAAAAAGCAATAAAGGAGTTTCAGGCGGTTTTGAAACTCAATCCTTTGGATGAATGGGCAGCAACATCCCTTGCAGAAATTGACAGGCAGCCTGTTGAAGTAATTGAAGAACCTTCAATTATGGAAGAGCCTGCTGTAGAAACTACAGCTGTTGAAATTCCGCCGATCGAAGGAGAACCGACTTTTGAATTACCCGAAACCACTGAAGAAGAGCCTCAGGAAAGAGAATCTGAAATTATTTCTGCAGAGTCTGAGCTTGAATCAATTCCGGATATGCCTGACATATCAGATTTATCATATACGTTTAAAGAAGAAAGCTCTGGCACAGAGTCTGTAGAAGAAGATAAACAGGAAAATATTTCAAAAGAAATGGAGCAACACGAGCAGGAGCAAGAAGCATTAGAACCTTCAATGCCCGAGTTTTCAATAAGTGAAGAAGATAAGGATATATGGGAATCTCATAAAGAATCAATTAAAGCTATTGAAGAGGCTGCACCTGATACTGATTTAAATGATATATGGAAGCCGTTATATGAAAGTGAAAAGAAAATAGAGGAAGAGAAACCTGAAATAGAAACAAAAATTGAAAAACCCTTTTTCCCTTCCGGGTCTTCTTTGCCTGAAAAACCTGCAGAAGAAAAAGAGGAATTAAAGGAAAAAATCAAAGAGGAAATAATTCCTTCTATTTCAAAAGAACCAGAAATAGAAGATGCAGACCAATTTATAATTGATGGAAAATATTTTTCAGCAATGAATATTTATAGAAAAATACTCGAGAAAGACCCTGAAAACAAAAAAGTCATGCAACGTGTTGAAGAACTTAGAGCTTTGATTAAACTTGCAGGGAAAGATAAAGAAGAACTTATTTCAAAACTTGATGGATTTCTTGATGCGATAAAAAAGAGGCGGGATGAGCTTCGCTGAGGTTCTAAAAGAAACAGTTGATAAAGTTGATGGCGCTGTATCAGCTATGATAATAGGCTCTGATGGTATAACAGTACAGGAATATTTGACCGAGAAATTGATTGATCTAACTGAACTAAGCGCCGAAGCTTCTGCAATGATAAAAGACATAAATCTTGCTGCTTTAAATCTCGGGATTGGCGAAGCAAGAGAATTCTCTATTATTTCTGACAAATGTGGAATAATCATGAGAAAAATTACATCAGATTATTATCTTGCTCTTATTATTCACCCTGATGGAAATTACGGCAAAGGCAGATTTGTACTTAAAACAGCGGTGCCCAAATTAGCAGGTGAATTCTAAATAGAATGAAAGTGCTTGTAATACACGGACCGAATCTTAATCTTCTCGGGATTAGAGAAACAGGCATTTATGGCACCAAAACTCTTGAAGAAATCAATAATGAGATTTCCATTCTTGGAACTGAACTCGGAATAAGTGTCAGAACAATACAGTTAAATAGCGAAGGGGATATTCTCGACGTTATTCAAAAAAGCGATTACGATGCTCTAATTATCAATCCTGCTGCTTATACACATACAAGCATAGCAATACGGGATGCTATAGCAGCGGTAAATAAACCTGCAATAGAAGTTCATCTTTCAAATATTCATAAACGCGAAGAATACAGAAAAAAATCCTATATTGCTGAAGTTGCTGTTGGACAGATAAGCGGTTTCGGCCATGAAAGCTATCTTCTCGCACTACGTGCAGTTAAAAACCTCATTTCCAAATAATGCATTTTTTGGGTTAATACAAAATTTTTTCTAAAAATAATCCCTGTGGCGGGGCTGTGGGTCCTGCAAGATTTCTGTTGCGCGATTCGAGAATATCTTTGACCTCAGATGCAGAAATCCTTCCTCTTCCAGCTTCAATCAATGTTCCAACAATAATTCTAACCATATGTCTCAAAAAACCATTAGCTTCAATGCGTATTTTTATAAAATTTCCCCTTAGCTTTATACTCATAAAATCTATTTCGTGGAGAGATTCCACAGTTAAAGAATATATTTTCCTTACAGTATTCTTTATGCCGCTCCCTGTCCCCATAAATGATGCAAAATCATGTTCTCCTATCAAAAATTTTGAGGACTTAATCATGGAATCTATGTCTAAACTTTTCCTGACAGCAGATGTGTAACGTTGAAGGAAAACCGATGATTTTCTTTCATTGGCAATGATATAAAAATATATTTTACGAATCGCGTCATCACGTGGATTAAAAGAATTTTCAACTTCATCAGCATTTAGTATTCTAATGTCAGCGGGCAGGGTCGCATTCAGGGCTTTTTTAATTGTTTCTGTATCATATATAGTCGGAGTATTAAATGCTGCTACCTGAGAAAGAGCATGCACACCTGCATCTGTTCTGCTTGCACCATAAATTCTCGTTGGAAATCCATTTAATCTTTTTACCCTTTCTTCAATTATTCCCTGTATTGTAACAGCATCATCCTGAACCTGCCAGCCGTGATAATTAGTGCCGTCATACTCCAAATCCAGTTTTATTTTTCTCATTATCAAAATATTTAAACACAGATAAAGAAAATAGTCTAATTGACGAAAAAATGCGATTGAAAATTGCAATGATTTATATTAATATTAATCTGACAACGTTTTATAATATAATTTTTTAATAAACAGAGTTCCATTCATTAATGCTATGATGTAAACATGAAAAGGAGAAACATGGGGGGGACTGATAAAGAAAGTAGTTCTACCAATTATTTCAAAACTGTAATGGCAATAACCCCTGCAATTTCAATTAAACCTGATATCTTCCGTTCAATATCAAACATAATTTCAAAATCATACAAAACACATTTTATCTGTCAGCTATTAAATATAAAAAACCTGAAAGGAGGTATCATACTATTTTTATGAATAAAAACTTTCTAAGAGCATTTATTTTTACATTCATTTTTATCTGTTCAATCTATGCTGAAAGCATCTATGCTGCAAGTGATTTTCTCGAAAAAGGAATAGAAAATTACAGGAATGAAAACTATGAAGAAGCATTGGCTCTGCTTATTGAGGCGAGGAAAGAACAACCCGATTCATCTATTGCTGCATTTTATCTGGGTGTTGCTTATAAGCAACTCAGAGAATATCAATTAGCAGAAAAAAATTTGAGAGATTCTCTGCAATTGTCTCCTCCTGTAAAAGATGCATATATTGAACTGGCTGAGGTTCTTTATACACAGAATCAGCTTAATGAAGCTGAAGGCTGGGCATTGAAAGCAGAAACAGAGGGCATAAATCCTGCAAATGCTGTTTTTCTCAGGGGAATGATACTCTCAAAAAGAGGCATGTCAGAAGAAGCTGTTATGACTTTTAACAAAGCAAAACAGATGAATCCAGCGCTTATTCAACCTGCAGATTTTCAGATTGCCATGATTCAATTAAAAACACAGAATTTTAAAGATGCTCAAAAAACCTTCAAAGCTATTGAAGAAATTGACCCATCCTCAGAACTTGCTTCATTCGCAAAAGAATACGAAAAATCACTTTCAAGAACCCTTGATATGTATAAAACATGGCGCTTCAGCATAGGAGTTGGTTATCAGTATGACGACAATGTAATTCTCAAGCCAACAACAAGTATTCCCGGGGTTGAAATAACAGGAGAGCGTGACAGCAGTATTCTTGCAACTCTGGGCATTATTTTTAATCCTATTATGAAAGAACCTTTTTTCTTTAATTGCCAGTACAATCTTTACACCAATACTTATTTTGATACAAATACACATAATTTAATGACTCATACTCTGTCTGCAAATCCAGGCATATATATTAAAAATGGAAGCATTTCTCTGCCATTGTCATATTCTCACATCTGGGTACACGAAAGACAATATATGAGTTTATTTAGTGCTAAACCCGGCATTCAGTTTGCTTTTTTACCACAACATATAGCAAGGTTTTCAATTGGCTATGAAAAAAGAGAGCTTCTTGAAGCGCCCATAGACAGTGATGAAGATAGAGACGGTAATGTCTTCACTGCATCAACAGGCTATATACATCCTTTTTCTGGTGGAAAAGGTTTATTCAATCTGCTGTATGAATTTTCATATGACAATACTGATGGTAAAAACTGGGATAATATTGGAAACAGGTTCACAGCTGGATTATTGCTTCCTTCATTGATATTGAAAACAGATTTCATTCTTTCAGGTGAAGTTTTTCTCCAGAATTTTAAAAATACTCATACTGTATTTGATAAAAGAAGAAAAGACAATAACTATACCTTATCTATTAATCTTGTAAGACAACTTATTAGCGGGCTTTTCTTGAATCTTCAGTACTCATATACAAGGGCTGATTCAAATATACCAATTTATGACTATGACCGCAATATTTACACAGCGGGGATAGAGTATAGATTTTAAGGAGAGACAAAATGATTAATATAAGAAAAAAGATTGATTTTTTAAAGCTAATGGTTATATGTATGTCTTTTCTTTTTGTTTTTAATAATTTCTTATTTACAATTTCATCTTATGCTGAAGAACCTGCTGGAAAATTCACATATGTTGAAGGGAAAGTGGATGTTCTGCGAGGAGGCTCAGCACCTGCGATACCTGCAAAAGTTCCTGACAATGTTTTTCCAAAGGATATTATAAGAACAAAAAGCAATTCAAAAGCAGAACTTGTAATGAGAGACAATACAGTATTACGAATCGGGCAGAGAAGCAGGATAGACATCAGCGAATATTTGACAGATGATAAAAATTATAAAAGCTCAATTAAACTTCAAAGGGGTCAGGTTAAAGCAGTTGTTGACAAAAACATATCCAAACGTATTTCTTTGTCACCTGATGCAAACCGCTTTGAAATACAAACACCTAATGCAGTCGCCGGCGTCAGGGGCACAGAGTTTTTTGTTGCATACGAACAAAATGTAACAACTGTTCTTTTAAAAGAAGGAGAAGTCTGTGTTTATAATATAAAATCCCCTGATAATATAGTATGTCTTCCGCCTTCATATATAGTTACAATTTCAGGTGTATTGATACCTCAACAACCAAGAAAAGCAACTGAAACTGAAATGCGTATATTTGAAACCGCAACTGAGCCGGGCTCTCCTTTTTCAAGAGTTTTCCCCGAAAATATTATTTCTGACAGACCAGAAATTACAGGAGGCGAAACAGATAGAAGAACAAGCAGTCATCCTGAGATCATATCTTTGACCGGAACTCCAACAAATATAGCAGATATGCCTTTAAATCTGCCTATAACAGATATTATAAATCCTGAACCTGGTCCGCAACCTTTTAATGACAGATTTAGAAGTGTTTTCAGTGCAAATGTATGGTCTGCATATCCAGCAAATTCTGACGGAAGTATTGGCGCCGCAATGTTCGGAAATACATCACCCTGGTCTTCTTCGACTTCAGCCCTGATAGAAGGTTCATATCTTACAAACAGCAATTCGCCACATATCTGGTTTGAAGACAATATTTACAGCTTTAACGGAAGAAACTCTACTAATACAACATTTGATGGAGGTGCTTATAGAGGTTTTCTTTCAGGAAAAGAAATTAATGGTTCAGCTGACGCAAGATTTAACGGTCTTTATATTGATCCTTCAGGAAATATAGGGATTCTAAAAGGAAGCTTTACAGGCACAGCAGGGAATAATTCTATACTACTAAATGGAAATTTATCTTCAATCCAGTTAGGAAGCGATTCAATGAATGCTGCTGATTTCTATAATAATGTTACATCCTTTACCGCTCCATTTTTGATAAATAGTGAAACAGGAATAACAGGTTCTGGCACTTTTAATTCAATGAATATATCAGGACACAATGACTGGGGAATATCACAGATTGAATCAGGCGGTTCATTCACAGAAACTCCCCAAAATTCATGGCTTTTTACTGCATCTGGTTCGGGTGCAGGATTTTCTTTTGAATCTGACATAACTGGTTCCCAATGGTCTTCTAACAGAATATCAGGTTCTGCTGCCGGCTACTGGACAGATGTAAGAACATCCATGCCGGCAACCGGAATATATATAGGAGAAACAACAGGAACATTTAATCCTGCTGACCACACATGGCAGTCTATAACAACAGGAACATGGCTTGAGACAGGCAAATTTCTTCAAATGGCATCAGATGCATCAGGCAGGAGCAAACTTCAGCAGTTAAACATTCCTGCTTTTGAAGTAGGAAGAACAACACTTTCAGGCTCTTTAATTGCTGGCTCTGAATCTTCTCTTGATTACGTAAGTGTAACAATGAATAATGTAGCATTCTTTGCCCCTTCCACGGGGGCTAAGCCTTCAATCTGGGCAACAGATGATATTACAGGTCAGTATAATTTCACTAATGGATTCCTGAATGCTGGCAATATTACAAGTGCAGAAAATTCATTCACTTTAAGCAATGGAGATAATATAAATGCTGATTTTCGTTTTACTCAATGGAATACTTCTAATAATACCTGGTCTGCAAATATAAATGGCTCTGGAACACTTAGCAATGGTTCATATAATGGGGCTGTCTCCTTCAGAGGAGGCGCTGCAGGCACATTAACTGGCACAAACTCAGGCAGTCTTTCAGGTACAGGAGCAGGAATTGTAAGATAATAAATTAAAATAAATTGATATTAAGTTTAATTTGAAGGAGTGACAAAGTTATGGAAAAAATATTTACATTATTCATTGCTTTCATTTTGTTTGCTTCAGGCTTTATTGCCGTACCTGAAAAATCAGATGCTGAACTGACAAATATTTCTAACCAATTAAAAAACCATCCGCAAATAAGCGAAATTCAACTGCCTTTCATTTCAAATGAAGGGCAGTTTGATAAAAATATAAAATACTATGCTCGCATATTCAGTGGAAATCTTTTCGTTACACAGGAAGGTGATATTGTTTATTCAATACCACAATCAGGAAAAGATTCTAAAATTAATGGAAAAACCCCTGATTTGAAATTAAAAGAAAAATTTATAGGTGAAACCAATATGCCTTCTTTCAAAGGAGAATTGGCAAAAACTAAAGTCAGCGTATTCAAAGGCAATGACCCTTCAAAGTGGAAAAAGAATATTAATTCATATCAGCAAATCAGTCTTGGAGAGATTTATAAAGGAATCGAGATTAAGTTAAAGGCTTATGAAGACACAATCGAAAAAATATTTTCTATAAAACCAGGCTCTAATCCAGATGCTATAATGCTTAAAATCGAAGGAGCAAAAAACCTTAACATCAATGAAAAAGGTGAGCTTGAGGTTCTAACTGAAAAGGATAAAATTATATTCAGTAAACCTATTGCATACCAAATAAAAAATAACCAGCAACAAGAAAAAGAATATGTTCAGGTTTCTTATATTGTTGTGGGCAACCAATACAGCTTTAAAGCCGGAAATTATGACAAAAATCGTGAACTTATAATTGACCCTTATGTTATTACAAAACCCATAGATTCCAATAAATCTGGAATACATATTACTGCAGGCACCCCATTATATAATGGTGTAAAAATCAGGGGATCTGGAGAAGACAGAGCTTATGCAATATTGACATATTTTGATGGAGATATAAATCGAGTTTTTGTTGCAGGATATTCCTATTCTTCAGACTTTCCAATTGAGGCATTTTACGGTACGCCCGGAACAAATGATTCTGATGCTTTTGTGGCAAAGCTTTCTGAAAACCTTGATTATTTTGAGCATATTGTTTTTATTGGAGGTACTGCAGATGATTTTGCGTATTCCATAGCAATGGATAGTTCGCAAAATGTTTATATAGCAGGAACTACAAATTCATCCAATATGCCTTTGCCTAATGCTAATGCTTATGATAAAACTAATGCCGGTACAGATGCTTTTATCGCAAAACTTTCATACGGACTTGATGATTTAATATCTCTTACATATCTCGGTGGAAGTTCACTCGATGCTATTAATGAAAACTCACTTCTAATAAATGGATATGACGTTGTAGTTGCAGGTTATACAAATTCTACTAATTTTCCGACTCCTGATGATTATGCATATGATAGAACCCACAATGGCGGTGAAGATGTTTTTATCGCGATTTTAAATACAGGTCTTGAAGGAACTCCAACCCCAACACCGGGACTTGAAACATTGAAAAGCTCAACCTTTATTGGTGGCTCAGGGAATGAAAGGCCTTTCGGACTTGCTCTTAGAAGTGGATATAATGAATATTATGTTGCAGGATATACCACCTCATCTGATTATCCAACAACTACAGGGGCTTATGATGAAGATTTTAATGGAGGCACAAGCGATTGTTTTATATCAAGAATAATGAATCTCGGATACAGTCCGCTTGAATCTCTTGCTTCTTCAACTTTTCTTGGAGGCAATGGAACTGATGAAATACATGGTCTTAAAATAGGAGATTCACCGGATTTTTATGTATATGTAACCGGCAACACTAATTCTTCTGATTTTCCCGGAACCTGTGATCATGGCAATTGTGGTGGAACCGATGTTTTTATAGCACGTTTTGAACCCTCCTTATCAAATGCTTATACACCTGTATTTACAAAGCTTGGTGGTACAAGTTCTGATTATGCCAAATCCATAATTTTAAACAGCGGTATGGTATTTGTTTCTGGAGTAACTTATTCAGATAATTTTCCAACAACTTCAAATGCTTTTGATCAAACATTTGGCGGAACTCATGGAACTAATTCAGATGGTTTTGTCTTAAGATATGACAGTAGTCTGACTAATTTTGATGCATCAACATATCTTGGCGGCTCAGCTGATGATTTTGCTCCTGCAATAACTTCAGATTCCATAGAAAATATTTATGTAGCAGGCAGCACAAATTCAACAGATTTCCCTACAACATCAGCTTCATTTGGAATAGCAGGTGGAAACTTTGAAGCTTTTGTCTCACATTTTGATGATATGCTTAAAGGCATTTCCTGCATTTATACATTTAACCCAGAAAATATAACTGTATCATCAGCTGGAGGTAATTTCAGTATAAATATTTCAACATCATCGGGCTGTGATTGGACCGCCTATAGTGAAGATTCATGGATAAATATAACATCTGGTGGTGGAACGGGAAATGGCACAATTAATTATACAATTTCAGCAAACTCAGGCAGGGTCAGAAAGGGTTCAATTTATATTCAAGGTAAAGTTTTCACTATTTTCCAAAACGGAGTTAATTCCGCAAGAATCACCAATTCTTCAAATGGACATCAATATCAACGATTTGATTTATTAAGAAATTTTAATGGTGCAAATTCCTACTGTCAGAGCCTTGGAGGTTATCTTGCAACAATTACTTCAACCTCAGAACAAGATTTTATTTATAACAATTTAGTTTATGGTGCAGATATGGAGAATGAGCTTCAGGAATGCACGATTGGTGCCATTCAAACCGCTTGTACACCAGAGCCTTCATGTGGCTGGCAATGGGTATCAGGTGAAACATGGGGATTTACAAACTGGTTAGGATCTGAACCAGATAATACTGGCGGCATAGAAAATAACATAGCTATGTTAGAAGATGGCAAATGGGATGATTACTACGGAAATAAATTAAAAAGTTTTATATGTGAATTTGAACAGACTTTTGCGCTAACTGTCAGCAAAACAGGAACAGGCAGCGGTACTGTTACAAGCAATGAAACAACAAATCCAAAAATTAATTGTGGAAGTGTATGTGGAGCTGTTTATAATTATGGTGAAAATGTAACACTGAATGCTGTAGCTGACACTAATTCTGTATTTACCGGTTGGAGTGGAGCAGGATGCAGTGGCACAGGTTCCTGCACAATATTAATGGATTCAAGCAAAGCAGTAACAGCAATTTTTACTAAAACAAAGTTCACAGTAACACCGATATTTGATGAACATGGCACCATGACTCCTTCAACACCTCAACTTGTTGATTCAGGCTCTACAGTACAATTTACCATAACGCCGAACTCTGGTTATAGAATACTTTCAGTAAGCGGGTCATGCGGAGGCACTCTAAACGGAAATATATATACTACATATCCAGTATTAGAAGATTGTAATGTAAGAGTATATTTTACAACCAATACATTTAATATAACAGCAAGCGCTGGTCAGGGAGGAAGCATTAGCCCAACTTCTGCAACAGTCAATTATGGCGAAACAGTTGAGTTCACTGTGACTCCTGACGAAGGATACCATATTTCGTCAGTAACAGGTTGTGGAGTTACAAAAAAGACAATATTAGCCGCAGGAACAAAAAAGAAAAAGAAAACAAAAACAACAGCAGCTTCAGAAACATATGTAACAGCACCTGTAACAGAAGCTTGTTCAGTTACTGCTACTTTTGCTATAAACACATACACTGTCACGCCTTCAGCAGGAGAGCATGGAACAATGACTCCTTCAACACCTCAGACTGTAAACTACAATGATACAATTACATTTGAAATTAAAGCAGACGAAGGATACCACATAGTATCTGTTTCAGGATGTAATGGCACTGCATATACAGCAGCCAAGAAGAAAAAGAAAAGGAAACTACAGGCAGTAAGCGAATATACATATACAACAGGGAAAATAACAGGAGATTGCACTGTTGAAGCCACTTTTGGGATTAATACATATACAGTAACTCCAAAAGCAAATGCGCATGGAAGCATAAATCCTTCAACACCTCAGACTGTAAACTATAATGACAAAATTTCTTTTACATTAACACCTGATTTGCACTATCACATCTCATCTGTTACAGGATGCGGTGGAAGTCTTTCAGAAAATATTTATACAACAGGAAATATAACAGGCGATTGTACAGTAGAAGCTACATTTGGTGCAGATACATTTGAGGCTGTAATTCAGCAGACAGGCGGAAGCGGAACAATAACAGGCAGTGGTATTTCATGCGAAGGAACTGCATGTTCAGGGTCATTTGAGTATGGAGCAAAACTTGTACTGAAAATTAAACCCGACGCAGGATATAGAATAAAAGATATTAAGATAAATGGAGTCTCAATTGGTTCAATATCAGTTATTACAATAAAACAGGTACTGAGTAATTACAATATAGAAATTATATACGAACCTGTGTAATTTAAGGATACAATTAATAATCTAACCGGCTAAAAAAGCAGATGTTGCAAAAACATCGAAAAATAATTTTTATCGCAACATCTGCTTTTTTCGGATTTATTACATCTTATGAATCCAGTATCTATAATCAAAAAATTTTATCACCCTGATACAAGAGCATACTATTTTCTTGTTCATCATAGCTGGATGGTTACCCGGAAAGCTTTAACAATTGCAAAGAAAATGAGCCACATGAAACCTAACCTCAAATTTATTGAAGAAGCCGCTATGCTGCATGATATCGGGATACTTGTTACTAATGAGCCCTCAATTGGTTGTTTTGGAGATAAGCCTTATGTATGTCATGGTTATGCCGGAAGAGAAATGCTCGAGAATGAAGGATTGTATGAACATGGACTTGTTTGTGAAAGGCATATAGGTGTTGGCATTTCACTTAAAGATATAAAAGATAAAAATTTGCCATTGCCTGAACGAGATATGATGCCTGTTACAATAGAAGAACAGATTATATGCTTTTCGGATAAATTCTTCTCAAAAAATCAGGAATTCCTTCTTAAAGAAAAGCCGGTTGATTTAGTAATCAATGGAATTTCAAAGTATGGCAGGGAGAAACTTGAGATTTTCAAAAATTGGTTAAAACTTTTTAAAGAATAAACTAAGAGTTCATTTTTATCTCATAGCATTTGTGCGCTAATTCTACAAGTTCGTTTAACCCCCATGTCTGCCTGTCTGTAAGATATTTTGTAAGATTCGAAGGTATTGCATTAATGCCGAGAAATGCACCACTGATTGCGCCTGCCATAGCTGCGGTTGTATCAGTATCACCTCCCCCGGAAATTGCGGTACAGATTGTTTCCATATAATCGTATGGATTCTTTAAAAATGAATATAGACTCCAGAGAACACTGCTTACAACATACCCTGAAATTCCTTTCCATTCATCATCATCAATAAATTCTTCATCATATCCTGCTTTTGATATTTCTTCAAAAGCATCAACAACTGATAGAGTTAGCCAGAAAGAAAGTTTTTTAAGTTCAGATGAGAATATATACGAAATTTTTTCTGTCCATTCTTCAAGTTTTAAGAGAAAGTAATTCTGGTCAAAAGATTTCAGGGTTAATACGAGAGCAACAGCTCCGCTTATGGCTACAGCTCCTGCCAAACTTCTCGGGTCTTGATGGGTTATTCTTCCCTGATCCTGAGCTGCTTTAATAAGCATTTCTGGATTATCATAAAAGAACAAACCTATTGGCGCTGCCCTCATTGCGCTTCCGTTACCTGCTGCAGGTGGAGGTGTGCCTGATTCCTGCCATGAAATCCCGCAGCAAAGTCTCTTAACTGATTCTTTAGTAGAGTAACCAAAAGCAACTATTCTTTTCTCTATAAATGTCATTGCAATCCTGTTTGCGTAATCTGCGGGATCAAATTTTTTGCAGGCAACATAACTCTGCATTAGCTCACGTGCGAGCTGCGAATCATCTGAATACTGGCCAAAAGCAAATGGAAATCTGCCAAGCTCAGCGGCAAGACCTGTTTTCAGATAATCTTCTACATAGCGGATGGATGCCTGTGGAGAATAACCTTCTGTAACAAATCCCGCTGCATCACCCAGACATTGTCCGATAATACAACCGCTGAATTTATCTTTAAGTTCTATCATCTATCTCCCATAAACTTCATTAAGTATTGCTCTCGCGCCCCTTAGAAGAATATCTTCAGCCAGTTCAATACCTATTTTCTCCGCATCAGAAATAGAACCTTTTTTATTCCCTCTGATTATCCTATCACCTGTTATACTGCCAACAAGCCCATCAAGAGAAATTGAATCCGTATTTTCAAATACAGCATGGGCTGCAATAGGAACCTGACAGCCACCTTCAAGCTTCTTCAAGAATGCTCTTTCTGCACTTACACAAATTGCGGTTTCTGCATGATTCAAAGGCAAAATAAGTTTATTAATGAATTCGTCATGCTTTCTGCATTCAATGCCTATAGCACCCTGCCCTATTGCCGGAAGGCTTACTTCAAATGAAAGAAATTCTGTAATCCTGTTGCCAAGCCCCAATCTTTTAGCTCCAGCAGCAGCAAGTATGATTGCATCATACCTGCCTTCATCAAGCTTGCGAATTCTTGTATCAACATTGCCTCTTAATTGTTCAATTATTAAATCAGGTCTTATATTAAGAAGCTGGCAGGAACGTCTCAAACTGCTTGTTCCTATTTTTGCTTTATGAGGTATTGATTTAAAATTTCGAATTTCGAATCCCGAACCCTGAATTCGGGATATAAGTACATCCCTGGGATCTTCCCTCTTACAGATTACAGCAAGATGAAGACCATCGGGAAATTCAGTAGGCACATCTTTCATGCTATGCACTGCTATATCTGCTTCCTCTCTTAATAATGCTTCCTCTATTTCCTTTACAAAAAGTCCCTTGCCACCTACTTTTGCAAGCGGCACATCAAGAATTTTATCTCCTGTGGTTTTTATTTTATTTAACTCTACATTGATTCCGGGATAAAGTTTCTGAAGTTCTGCTTTAACGAATTCTGCCTGCCAGAGCGCGAGTTTACTGCTTCTTGTGCCGATGATTATCTTTTTTCTCATAAATAAAAAGAATACCTTCTATCCTTTCTTTCCGTCCATACCATATAATTTTCTAATAGCAGCCACTAAAATATCTCTGTCATCAGAATCTTCTTTCAATGCTGCTGTTGGCGGATGAATCAATTTATTTACTATAGCAGTAGCCATATATTCAATGGCTTCTCTTTCTTTCTGACCCATGTTAGGAATTTTGTGCATTAATTTTTCGAGTTCTTCTTTTTTTATCTCTTCAGCTCTTTCCCTGATAGCAATAATAGTCGGGACCGAATCAAGAGATTGAAGCCATTTATAAAAAGTTTCAATCTCTTCTTCTATAATTTGTTCTGCTTTTTCAGCTTCCTTTTTCCTCTCAAAAAGATTTGTATCAACAATTCCCTGAAGGTCATCAACATTATAGAGATAAACATTATCGAGTTCATTTATCTCCGGGTCTATATTTCTCGGGACAGAAATGTCAATTATAAAAACCTGTCTCTGCTTTCTTTCTTTCATTACTTTTTGCATCTGATTTTTCAAAAGGATATAATGTGATGCGCCGGTAGAACAGATTATTATATCTGCTCTGTGCATTTCATCTATAAAATTCTCAAATTTAACAGGTCTTCCATTAAATTCTTTAGCGAGATCACATGCACGTTCATAAGTTCTGTTTGCGACAAGAACATCTCTTACGCCATTATTTATAAGATGCCTTGCAGCAAGTTCTGCCATTTCACCTGCACCAAGCAACATGAAAACTTTTTTTGAAAGATCCGTAAATATTTTTTTAGCTAACTCAACCGCTGCAAAACTTATTGAAACAGCATTTTCCGCTATTTTTGTTTCTGTTCTTACGCGCTTTGCGACTGATATGGCTTTTTTCATAAGTTTGTTCAGGAGTATTCCTGTAGTTTTTTTTGCGAGGGCAAGTTCAAATGCGTCTTTTAGTTGTCCAAGTATCTGGGGTTCGCCAATCACCATTGAATCAAGGCTTGAGGCAACCCTGAAGACATGCTTTACAGCATCCATATCAGAATGTATATATAAAGACCTGTCAAGAGCTGTCCTGTTGATGTTATGATAGTCTGCAAGAAAAACTCTTATTGCTTCTGCTGCTTTTTCTATATCATCTACATTTGCATAAAGTTCAACTCTATTACATGTTGATAAAATAATGCCTTCTTTGACATGTGGAAGTTTATGAAAAAGCAATAAACCTTCTTCAAGCTTTGGACCGTTAAAAGCAAGCTTTTCCCTTACATCTACATCTGCTACTTTATGATTGAGTCCTACTACAAGAACTTTCATAAGAAAACGTGAAGACCCTTTTTAAGAAGTTTAATTCCAAAAAAAGCTATTAATATTGTTAAAAATCCAAGAATTGAAAGAATAGCAGCTCTTTTGCCACGCCACCCAGCTATTAGCCGTGCATGAAGGATAATCGCATAAATAAACCATGTTACCAAAGACCATGTTTCTCTTGGATCCCAGTTCCAGTAACTTCCCCATGCAGTTTGCGCCCATAATGCTCCTGTTATAATTGCAAAGGTAAGCAACGGGAATCCAAAAGTTATAAGTCTATAATTTATTTCATCAAGGCTTTGCAGGCTCGGGAGTCTTTCAAATAACCCTGATATTTTTTTGGTTTTAACATAATGCTCCTGAACAAGATACATTATGCCTATTCCAAAAGCGAGGGCAAAAGCCGCGTTTCCAAGAAAAGCAAAAACAGTATGAATCCCAAGCCAGTAACTCTGCAAAACCGGACTTAAAGGTTTTATTTCTCTTGGCAGTATTGACGAGGATAACATTAGTAATAAAACAAAAGGCAATATAAAAGAAGGAAGTAAATTTATCCTGTATCTGAAATTCAACAGAAAAAAAATGAACACTATACACCACGAGAAAAACGATGTTGCTTCATGAGGGTTAGTTATTGGTATATGTCCGGCAACGACATAACGATATATAATATTGACAGTATGGATGAAAAACCCTGCTGCTGCAAAAATAAGCATTATCCTGTGAGTTATTTTTGACTCTTTGAAGATTTCTGTAATGCTTACTATTGCGGAAGCAAAATAGCAAGTGAGAGCAAGTTCAAACAGAATTATATCCATTAGAAACAACCAAGTTCACAATTTGCGATTTTAACCTTCAGCTCATCAGCAACTTTTCCAATATCCCGATAAGAAACCGAAAGGTCTTCTGCTATCTTTCTTGCTACTTTACAGGGTATCTTGTTATCAATAGCTCTTTTTTTTATTTCCTCGGCAATTTTCTCTTTCATAATGATATATAAAAATATTACACCATAAAGTATTGAAAACTCAAATATGTAATAATATATATCATTATTTCTTCAGCCAGTGCATGATTCTGGAATAAACAGAAAAGAGTGGTTTGTTTTCTATTTCTACTACAGCACCTGTTGTTAGCTGAATTTTCTTTCTGATCTGCTCTTTTTGCTTCTGCGTTCCTGCAGTTAGAATAGCCTCACCATATGCAGGTGCGCCACTTCCTATCTTAATGTTACTTTTAATAATAATTTCAGAGCTACCATTTTCGGCTATCGCATCCGGCGAAAGTATGGCTATATTTGAAGGAGCAATACCGGTGTTATACTCAAGAGCATAAAGATAGGAACTTCCGCCATATGAACAAATATCTGATTCAGGCTCATAACTTACAAAGTCTGCAAGACCTCCATAAAGCATCGGGCGTGAAATAATTCTCTGGCCTGCTGGAAGATATATTTTCCACCCATTCTTCGGCTCAGAATGTCTTCCTGAAACAAGCTTTACCGCTGAAGGCATTTTCTTTACTACAAATCTCTTCGCTGAAGGATCATAAATGCAAACCTCTTTTCTATCTAAAACCTCGACACGTGTTTTATCATTAGTTGTATCAATAAAATTATCTTCATTAAAAGTCTTACCGATATCTTTAAAACCAATAAAAATCTGCTGTGATTTATCTTTTTCATCAATATCGCCATAATACTTTCCCGAACCAGCATAAACCCATATATCTCCTTTTGCATCTTTGACAGCGACAGGTGATGCTGTAAAAGGATAGTCTCCTATAAAAAGAACAGAACATGCCCCATTATGAGAAATATCGCTCCATGATATGTTCTTTTGAGAACCTGTTACTTCTATCATTTTTTCGATATCAAGACTGAATATATTTCCTTTCCATTTGTTTGATGTTCTGTATGACGTCCCAAAATATATTTTTTCCGACGTATAATTCATATCAGCATCTATTGATGAAATGTCGCTTACAATATGATTTACTCCTCCGTAATCCAATGAGATTTTTTTTATGAGTTCACCTGAATAAAGATCAAGTATATACAAATAACCTTTTTTACTTCTCCCTATGTCAATACTTGCTTTAGGTAAAATATCTGACCCGGAACCAAAAACAACAAACCATTTCCCGTTTCTATTCATTTCACCTATTCTTACAATCGCGGGCATGCTTGTTGTATAGCCAAGGTCTGTGTCACTGAATTCCCATAAAGGCATTGGTTTTTCAGGATTTGTTATATCTATCGCAAAATAAGAAGAAAACCCTGCATTCAATGCTTTATCGGTTTGCATATTCAGAAATTTACAATCATATTCTGCCGAGCCTCCAAATCTCATACCACCTATGAGTATTGACCTCCAGCTTCCTTTTGTTTTTTCCGCATATTCACCTCCGGAAATACTTGCGTCAACAATCTTTACAGACAGATCAACATAAGGTATATGGCAGTAATATGGATTTGCAAGATATTTGAGGTAAGGAAATGCATTATAAGGAATGAATGCCCATATCTCTTCCCCAATATCTCCATGATCCTCCTCGCCAAAATTGAAAGCCCTTTTAAATACTGCTTTGACATTATTTAAGAGTCCTGAATTCTGAAGGTATCCTGCTCTGAAAGCATGGAGCATACCATCATTTGAGCCTGCAAAGATAACTGAGAAACTCTTGCTATAATTATCATCAGAAATAAATTCAAAATATGAAAAATCTCCATACTCTGTATGAAATGCATTCACAGGTCCTGCATGAAATAATTTTGGAGAAGAATTCACTATATCACCAAGTTTCCAGACACCTCTGTTTCCATCAATATAAACTCTTCTATCTCTGAATAAAGGATTCCTTTTCGTTCCACAACTTTTACCTTCAGAATTGAAAGTTTCAAGACACTCACCTCTAACATATTTTATTATTGAATCAGCGGTGTAAAACCGTTCGGGAAAAAGGGAATCCTTCATCCTGCTATTCATTTCAGTGTTGAAAAATACTGTACCTGAACCTGAAATAATTTTATTTTCACCCCTTATTATATTTGAGGAAGTATAAATAACTCTTTCAGAAGGACTTTTTTTGAAAAGCTGTCTGCCTGCTTCCCAGATAGCTTTAACTTCTTCCAGACTTTTTGGCTGCCCGCTTTCAGAGGGGCAGCCGATCCCCTCTATATCCGTAGAAAACAATGAAACAGATGAGTTCAGGTCTTCAGAATTGTAACGAACTATTTTATCCTGATCCAGAATCAATTTAAAATCATTTGAAGTATCTTCTCTGATGTTTTTATCAGGATCAAGCCAAAGGCTTTGCAAATATCCAAGCCATCTTAATTCATTAGAGCTGTCATACCTGAGAGGTGAATAAAATGCCTGATAAATTCCTCCTGCTTTATCCTCTCCGTTAGTTAAAATTGTAACCGCTGTTCCTGAAGCAAAACCTATAGCAATATCCTGTATAATACTTTCTATTGAAGCTAAAAAATCTTCTGTATCAGAAGCCTCAAAATATGTATCCGGCATATTGTCTTCATTCATATCCCATTCTGATTCATCGGGTTTATTATTTTGATTTATATCTAAAAATCCTCCATTCCTTGCAACTTCTTTTAAAAAATTTTTACCGGTTTCTGTTCCTGCAATATGAATACTGTAGAAAATTATATTCTGCATACCTTTAATATCTTTTCTTATATCGCCTACATGGCTTTCTCTTATCAAATTATTCAAATTGTATATATAATCTGTTGCATCGCCACTTCCTGCCACAACTACAATATTCTTTCTGCAATGCACAGATGAAGAAGGGTCTTTCCTGCATGAACAATTACTGCATTCATTCTTAAAATAATCAATTGACTTCTGGATTGCACTATAAAGCGGAGACTCTATCCATTTCTTATCAGGTAAAGAAATATTTTTATTAATAAATTCTGCTATACTTCCTGAATTCTCTGTACAACAGGCAAATATTTTTGTTTGATTAGAAGAATAACTTATTATCCCAATCCTCGGGCTTCCATTATCCCAGATTCCATCGTGGTCAGAATCCGCGAGATTCTGTATGACTCCAATATTTTTAACAGCTCCATATTCCTGCAAAGATATTACAACAGGCACGCCTTCAGGGTATGTTTCAGGCAATTTGCAACTTCCTTCATTTGAAATAATCAAATTACCTTCATCATTTATTTTAAAAATGCAGCCCAGAAAAGAAGTTGTTGTTTTTTCATTCGCCTGATTTATTCCCTTCAATTTTTTTCTTGATGAAGGCTCGGGTGTTCCCAATCCACCTATCAAAACTTTCATCATAATATCATATCTGCTCATTGTTGCCCAGTTAAGAAGACTGCCAGGATATGGTCCTTTATCAGGATATTCACATTTTTCAGCCTCATAAAATCCTGAAGAAGATGCGCAATATTTCTTATCATATTCGAAGTAACCCGAATAATTATATGCTTTCTCTGGAATATACTCGCCCATATAAAAAGGCTGAAGCATTGAAGAAGAATTATCAATAATAAACATTATGTTAGGCGGCACAGAACGGGTTACATAAGGCGGCGAAATACAATAATCCCTCATGGATTGCGTATATAAAACAGAAGGAATCAAACCAAGCAATAAAATAATGAATATAATTTTAACTTTATCCATCGTTCAGTTTTATAAAGTAAAATTAACCCAAAAAATGCAATTTATAAATAATACAGATGTTGCAAAATCTTTTTTATAACAACCCCCTTAATCCCCCTTAACAAAGGGGGAACATGGCAAAAAGCAAATAGCGTTTGTTGCGTTCATTGCGTTATAGCGTTTAATATACAACCCCCTTAATCCCCCTTAACAAAGGGGGAATATGGCAAAGAGCAAATAGCTTATAGTAAACAACTAATAACATAATCATATGGCGATAGCTCAATTTATGAAACAAAATCACGGGTCTATTTTTACTGAGGCTGAAGTCGAAGCGTAAGCCTCAGAGATAAAATATGCGACTGCATTAAAATATAAAAATAAAGCCATGTTCTTGTAATAAGTTAGTTTATTTTGTTTCATAAATTGAGTTATTGCCAGATATCCTGTTTTCATAAAATCATCGGGTTTACCCGCCTCAGATGGATTTATCCGCCTTTGGCGGACAAAATAAATTTTTAAGCAATGTCTTCATTATTCAGTTTAAAGTTAATTTACATACCTATACAAAACTGTTGTCTCTGCTCTGGTAGCATCAGGTCCTGCAACAACAGTGTTTATTCTGTAAAAAACCGATGAGCCTTTGCTCTTTGCAAAATCCAAATCAGAGCCAGGCGACTGAATTGAGTAAAGTCTTCTAACTGTTATATCTGCATGATATGGTTTAAATATCTCTATGCCAGGAAGAATCAAGGTTACCGTACAATCTTTATTGCCTTCTATAACGGATTTAACGAGACAGGATGAATGATCAGAAAAAGGCAAATCTTCAATTCTGTCGCCCAACATTACAAGGTTTATTGCATTTTCCATTAATTGAACTGCTCCATCTGCTGCTTCTTCTGCTGTAGAATATCTTTTGCCAGCACCTGCAATTCCAGTTGATATTACAAGGAAATAGATAGTGCCTGATATTAGCAACATTACCACAAGGCTTATGATTAATGCAGTCACAAGTGCTATTCCATTTTCATTTAAAAAATTAAATCTTTTCATTAAAGATTTCTCGGAGTTACACTGAAAGAAATTAATCTCCAATTGTAATTTTTCTGCTCACTTCGAAGTGTTACGTATCTGCCCGAATTATTTAATTTTTCTCCAACATATATTTTCCACGGGGAATCAGGTTCATCAGGATTTTTGTAAACATAACCAGAGTCATAATTGCCTTTTTGTACCAGTAAATAAACTTTTATCTGTTTGATTCTTTGCTTGAGAGTTTTTGTATCGTACTTGTTCGATATGATTTCACCATTTTCCGGTTCCCAATGGTCAATAATTCCGTCATCATCCTCATCGAGTCCTATCGCCACCTGAAAATCTTTCACACAGCTAAGCAAAGGTCTTCTAACTGAAGGCGGAGGAGGGTCGCTGTCTTTACTTTCTGCTCTTAAAAGACTATATGTTCCTGGAGCACATCTTGAAGGTGATGTCCCGCCAAGGAGATATTGAACTGAATAATAAGGTATTTTTGCATCTTCGGAATGGATACCATAAACCAAAGTGCCATCTTCATATGAAGAAGGGCTTTCTTTCGGATATTTAAATACTGCTTTTCCGTCACTGTCAATGAGTTTGCGGCTGACAGGTTCAATAAAAATTACAATATCATTTTTATTTATGTTTTCCCTTGCATCATTCCATTTATATAATTTTAAGAAATTTGCATTTTCTACATAAGACCATGCCTGAGATGCTCTCGAAAATATCCCAATTGCAGTTCCTCTTAAAGTTAGAATATCAAAATCATTTTTTGCACTCTCATTTATCAGTTCAATAGGTCTGGGATCATAATTTAAATTTCCATAATCATCGGCAATTCCATAACCAGCCATCATTATATCCCTTGATATAATATCTTTAACAATCGTCAATTCTGAATCTGATTCAGCTATGCAATATTGCCTCGTTGTGTGTTTGACAAGCGCGGAATAGACACTAAAAATAGAACCCATTGCAAGTGAAAATATAGCGAGTGTAATAAGAAGTTCAGTAAGAGAAAAACCATTTTTACTGCTTAGCTTCAAACCCTGCTCCTGTAAATTACAGATTGTGTTGAATGAGAAACTCCATTATGTATATAAGATGTTGTAATAGTTATCTGTATAGCAGTATTGAATATTTTTGTATCCCATATAATATTAAATTTTTTCTTGAATGTATTTATTGTCTGTTCGGGATAAGGATATTGTTTATAAGAATTTTCATTTACGCCAAGACATTTATTGTTACTATCGTAAATATAAGAACTATTATAATTTGGTGCTTCAGGATCCAGAGTTATTCCACAAGTTGAAATTTCATTATAAGGGACACTCATTAATGTTTCCGCTGTTTGGGTGTTCAATCTTGATGCAGTATTTTGCATCTCATTTTCAAGACTTATATTGATCGCGCTTGCCATAACTGCTGATAAAGCAAGAAATGAAATTAAAATAATTACAAAAGCAATCATCATCTCAACAAGTGAAAAACCGCTACTGTTCAAGACAATCCTTTCCATTCCATAGTCCTTCTCTAATTCTGGTAAAAGCAATGCTTATACATTTTTTTTGGGCTTCATTATCAATTAAACTTTCTACAACCAATGTCATCATTTGAAAGGCTCCTGAAGGTTGTCTCGGAATTCCGCGATTGTCGAATATAAGAACGTTGTCATGAGGATTAATAAGACTATCTTTTTCTTTTATTTGAATCCTTAAAGTATCTGATATTTGTTTTTTCTTCAATTCAGTTTCACCATTTAAAGGTGCTTCCTCATCGACTCCGCTATAGAACAAATCCTGATTTTTATCATTAACTCTGAATAAATAGTAGGTATTAGAATCCTGAAATCTTATTCCATATCCTCTCATATATGGGAAATTTACATCATGATTTCGGGTCATGGAAGAATACCTAAGATTAATCATGTCACCGTATAACTCTCTTGAGAAACTTCTTATTTTGTCTTCACTAATAAAGCTGTTGCTTATTGTTGCAACAAATAATACAATACTTACAATTGCAAGTGAAATCATTAATTCAAGAAGAGATTTCCCTTTATTTTCAAATAATACAAATAATAACGTATTATTAATTCTCATCATTCTTTACATTTTGGAGACTTAAGAATTGCAGATAATATAATCAGTTGCTATATTTTAGTCAAGATTTTTTATCTCTCGTTCCAGCATCTATTTGCACTATTTTTATTTTATCCAGTGCTGAAAAAATACCTTGAATTTGTGATATCTCTCGCAAAAATATTTCGTTGAGCTTAGCACATGAAATTCTATTGAAATAATGCAGATGCTACCTTGAAATTTAAAAAAGGTTAAAGGCTTAAGTCTGCAGGCTGAATAATGGGTGAGCTTCGCTACTGATTAAAATAGACCCGTGATTTTGTTTCATAAATTGAATTATTCCCATTTTATTATGTTATTAGTTGTTTGCCACGAACCATAAGCTCTTCGCTCTCTGCTATTTGATTGAACGCTATAAACGCAACAAACGCTATAACGCAACGAACGCTATAAACGCAATGAACGCTATAACGCTATAAACGCAACAAACGCTATGAACGCAACAAACGCTATAACGCTATGAAC
>Ga0078972_1000899_pt1 | contig 90501 bp, 76 predicted proteins | sample YelNatPaOPGAMG01_FD_67568 | JGI IMG/M metagenome (GOLD analysis project Ga0078972, IMG submission 67568) | Hot spring thermophilic microbial communities from Obsidian Pool, Yellowstone National Park, USA - OP-RAMG-01 (SPADES assembly) (version 2) | ecosystem: Environmental > Aquatic > Thermal... | reverse complement strand
AAGGGCGACGTCCACGACATCGGCAAGAACCTTGTGGAAATCATTCTTTCCAACAACGGCTACCGGGTCATCAACCTCGGCATCAAAGTCCCGCCGGAAACGATCATCGAGACGTACCAGCGGGAAAAGCCTGATGCCATCGGCTTGAGCGGCCTGCTCGTCAAAAGCGCCCAGCAAATGGTCGTCACCGTGGCCGACCTCAAAGCGGCCGGGATCAACGCGCCGGTGCTGGTCGGCGGCGCGGCGCTGAGCGCGAAGTTCACCGAAACGAAAATTGCTCCCGCTTACGACGGCCCGGTCGCCTATTGCAAAGACGCCATGACCGGCCTCGCCACGATGAACCGGCTTGGCGAACTCAAACCGGCGGTAGGGCGCGCTGTCCCCAGCGCGCCGTCCGTGATTGTCGAACCCGAATCCACGCAACGCAGCTCCCGCGTCCGCATCCTTCCCCCGTTACCGGCTCCCTACCCGGAGCGGAAAGTCATGGCCGTCCCAAATCTGACGGAAATCTGGAGCTACATCAACCCGCAGATGCTTTACGTCCGGCATCTCGGTTTCAAAGGCAACTTCGAGCGCGCGCTGGCCGGCCGCGATCCGAAAGCGCTGGAACTCCACCACGCCATCGAGGAAGTGAAAGCCGAAGCCAAGAAGTTCATGAAGGTCAAAGCCGTCTGGCAGTTCTTCGATGCAGAAGCGGACGGTAACGGCATCCGGCTGGTCTCACGCCAAGACGCCAAGACGCAACACACCTTCCATTTCCACCGGCAACGGAAGCCGGACGGACTGTGCTTGGCCGACTACATCATGCCGCCCCAGCACTCCACTACTCCACCACTCCACGACTCCCTTGCTGTCTTCGTCGTCACCGCTGGTGCCGGCATCCTCGACCGCGCCCACGAGTTCAAAGCGCGCGGCGCGTTCCTCAAATCGCACGCGCTGCAGGCGCTGGCCCTGGAGACCGCGGAGGCCGCCGCCGAATGGTTGCACCGGCGGATCCGGGAAGACTGGGGTTTCCCCGACCCGGCTGAAATGACGATGCTCGACCGGTTCCAGGCCCGGTATCGCGGCAAACGGTACAGTTTCGGCTACCCGGCTTGCCCGGCCCTGGAAGACCAGGCCGGCATCTTCAAGCTGCTGCACCCCGAAGAAATCGGGGTCAGCCTCACCGACGGTTTCATGATGGAGCCGGAAGCCAGCGTCAGCGCCCTCGTGTTCCATCATCCCGATTGCACCTATTTTAACGTTGGCGACGTTACGGAGGTTTAGAGCCTCAATCGGCACGCGTGGGGTTTCTTGGGCACAACAGCGGCCACACGGAAGCCCTGGTCGCCGAAGGCGCCGTCAAAGCGTGGACCCGAGAAGCGGCTCATACCGGCATCCGCGCTCAATCCAAGATGAAATGGCTGACCCGGAGTTTGCGGATCCGTTCTTCGAGGAGCGGTTTGAGATCGGGACAGAGGGGCAACAACTTTTCGTAGAGGGTGATGGCCTCGCGCCACTGTTGTTGTTGTTCCTTGAGGGCAGCAGCGGCCAGACCGGCTTTGCCGAGCCAGAACCGTTCCGGTGGCGCGTTCGCCGCCGGTGAGGTCGTGCTTTCGTACACGACTTTGCTGTAGTGCTCGAAGGCGTCGGCGAGTTTCCCCGCTTTCTCGCAGCTTTGGCCGATCTTGTACAGGAATTGATTTCGCAACAGGGGGTCCGGCTCCGCGCCCAGACACGTCAATCCTTGCCGGTAACTGGCAATGGCGTCGTCGTAGCGTTCCAACGTGAACTGACAATCGCCTTTGCGTCCCAGCGCTTCACAGGCGAGGTAGCAATCCGGGAACTCTTTCGCCAGCGCGTCAAACACGAGCAGCGCGTTGTCGAATTGCCCCAGCTCGGAGAGCGCGTCGCCCTGGCCGAATCGGGCGTCGCAGCGCCAGTTGGACTTGGGGAAGTTCTTCAGCAGGGCCTCAAACAGTTCAATCGCCGCCTTGTAGTCCTGCCGGGAATACGCCGCTCGCCCGGCCAGGTACTGCGCGCTGTCGGCCACGGCGCTGGCCGGGTAGTTTCGCGCCACCTGCTGGAATTGTTCCTGCGCCTTGACGTAGTCCTTCTGCCGGGCGTAGTAGTCGCCGATCCAAAACTGCACCTCCGGGGCCACGGTCGAGTTTGGGTGTTGCTGGAGAAACTCGGTGAACTCCGCCACCGTCTTGGCCGTCTCGCCGCGCGCGGCGTAGCACCAGCCGCGTTGGTAGAAGGCCCGGTGCGCCAACTCGGTGTCGGGCGCCGCCTGCAGGAGCCGGTTGTACTCGACAATGGCCGCGTCGTAGTTGCCTTCCCGGTAAAACGATTCGCCGATCGCCAACGCCGCCTTGCGCGCCCAGTCGCTCTGCGGGAAGGCGGTCACGACCTTGCCGAATGCCTGCCGGGCTTGTTCCTCCTTGCCGAGGCCGACCGCGATCATCCCGATCTGGAACTGGGCTGCCGCAGCCAGGGGATGCTCCGGGAACTGTTCCACCAACGCCCCAAACGCCGCCGCGGCCGCGTCCGCGTTGCGGAGCCGGTGATACGCCTCGCCCATCTGAAACATCGCGCCCGGCAACAGCCGCGAGGCCGGGTACGCGCTCGCCAACCGTTGATAACTCGTGATGGCGTCCTGGTAGCGGCCCGCCGCGAACTGCGCGTCGCCCAGCTTGCACAGGGCCTCTTCCGCCACGGCCGGGTCCGTGAGCGCCGCTTGAAACCGCGTCGCGGCCTCGGTGTACCGGTTGAGTTTCCACGCGCACCACCCGGCATTCAGGTTCGCCTTGGCCACGAGTTTGCTGGTGGGAAACTTCGTCAGCACCTGTTCGTATTCCGGCAAGGCCTCCGCGCAGTCACCGGTCCCGAACAGCAAATCCCCAATCGCCATCTGCACCTCGTCGGCTTGCGGATCCGTGGGGTGCGCCTGCAAAAACGCCTTCAACTGCGTCACGCTCTCGGCGATCTGGCCGGCCTTGGCCGACGCTTCGCCGAGCTTCAACAGGGCGTCGCGGCGCAACGACGGACTGGGCGACAACTCCAACACCCGCGCAAACGCCGCCGCCGCTTCCGCGAACTGTTCCTGTTGCCACCGCGCCCAGCCCGTGGCGTACCAGGCCTCGGCTGCCTGGCGGGAGGTCACCGGTTTGTTCGGCGCGGATTGATACGCCCCGGTCACTGTGGCGTACCGGGCCAGAGCCTCCGCGAACTTGCCCTGCCGGGCGCTGGCCTGTCCCAGCCACAGTTGCGCGTCGAACGCCGTGCGCGTGCCGGGATATTTCTTCAACAATTCCTCCAACACTTTCGTGGCTGCGGCAAACTGCTCCTGGGCCAACAAGACTTGCCCGGTCAACAGTTCCGCTTCCCGCGCCAGGTCCCCCTTCGCGCCCAGTTTGCGGAACGTGGTGAGCGCGGCCGCGGCCGCGGTGAGTTGTCCCTGCTTGAATTGGGCAAAGGCCAGCCCGTAGAGCGCGGCGGGCCGGTGCGCCGACCGGGGATGTTGTTCCAGCAGTTCCGTGTAGCGTTGCGCCGCCGCGGCGTATTGCTCGCCGCGTGCCAGCGCTTCGGCCTGCCAGAACAGAAAACTGTCCGGTTTCGTCACCGCCGGCAATCGGCCCGGCCACTCGGCCAGCGACCTGGCCGCGGCGGCCCAGTCCCCCCGGTGCAACTGGGCCTGGCCCAACACGAGCGCCACCGCCTCGGCCCGCTCCGATTTCGGGAATTTGCCGAGAAACTCCGTTGCCGACCGTTCGGCCAGGTCGTAGATGCCGTCGTGAAACGCGCTGGAGAGGACCCGGTAGAGCCGCGTTTCATCTGCCGTCGCGGCCACCAGGAATAATGCCCAGAGTGGCCAAAGCCGTCTCATGACGCGGCTGCCGGCCTCACGATGTAGCCGCCGGACTTCTTGTCGGCTTCCAACTTGAGCAGGCCGCGCTTCTCCGCCTCCAGCAGCAGATCATTGAACGACCGAAAGCCGTGCGCCCGTTCGTTGAAGCCGGGATGACGGCGTTTCAACGTCTGTTTGATCATCGAGCCGTAGACCGGCTCGTCCTCGCGGCGTTCCTCGCTGACCGCCTCGAACGTCTCCGCCACCATCTCCAACGCCCGGTCGGGGCTGAGGGATTTTTTATCGGCCTCGGGAAGTTTCCGCGAAGTCTTGGCCGGCTCGGGCCGCACGAGATCGTCGTAGTAGATGAACTCGTCGCAATTGTTGATGAACAGGTCCGAGGTCGAGTTCTTCACGCCAACGCCGATCACGGTCTTGGCGTTCTCGCGCAGCTTGCTCACCAACGGCGAGAAATCCGAGTCGCCACTGATGATCACAAAGCTGTCCACGTGGCTTTTCGTGTAACAGAGGTCGAGCGCATCCACGACCATGCGGATGTCAGCGGAGTTCTTGCCGGATTGCCGGACATGGGGAATCTCAATGAGTTCAAAGGCCGCTTCGTGCAGGTCCCGCTTGAACGCCTTGTACCGGTCGAAGTCGCAGTAGGCCTTTTTCACGACGATGTGGCCCTTGAGGAGGAGTCGTTCGATCACCTTTTGGATGTCGAACTTTGGGTAATGGGCGTCGAGAGCGCCGAGGGCGATATTCTCCAAGTCAAGGAAGACGGCCATGGTCGCATTGGTATCCTGTGTGCTCATGGCAACAGTGTACGACACTCTGGTTACCGGAAAAGCGAAAAATACATCTGGCTGCTGGCGCTACCAGGAATCGGCTTCGTTCCGCAAGCGGAGTTCCTGGTAGTGCGTCTTCGGCACCTCCGCCAAAAACCGGGAAGGGCGCTGGAAACCACCGGCCTCGCCGCCGAGTTGCCGGTAGAGCGGATAGGTCAGGTACAACTCGTCCTTCGCCCGCGTCACGGCCACGTAGAACAACCGGCGCTCTTCCTCCTCGCCTTCCCGGTTGTCCAGCGTCCGCCCCAGCGGGAACATCCCGTCGCACAACCCGATCACGAACACCACCTGCCATTCCTGCCCCTTGGCCTGATGCACCGTGCTCAACCGGACCAACTCCTGTTCGCCCGTCGCGGCGGGATTGGCGTCGTCGGCTTCCACGTTCGTCAGCAACGCCAACTGGCTCAGAAACTCCTCCACCGTCTCGAACTGCAGCGAGAATGCCGCCAACTGGTGGATGTCCTCCTCCCGGTTGCGGGCGTTCTCGTATTTCTCCTCGAGATAGCCGCTGTAGAAACCGTCCAGCACCGTCTCGATCATCTCGTCGGCGTGTTTCTCGCCGTCGCTCCTGTCGAACAACCGATTGAGCACCCCGGCCACCTGTTGCCAGTCCGTCTCGGCTTTCTTCGGCACCGCCGGGTGTTTCTCCGGCAACGTCGGCGCCATCCCGCTCAAGATCGGCTGCGCCTTCGCCCACAACTTGTCCGCTGTCGCGCTCCCCACCCCGCGCATCAGCCGGGCGATCCGTTTGAACGACAACTCATCGTGCGGGTTCAACACCAGCTTCAGAAAACAGGCCACGTCCTTGATGTGCGCCTGCTCGAAAAACCGCAGCCCGCTCGTGATGAGGAACGGGATGTTGCGCCGGGTGAGTTCCATTTGCAATTCCATCGAATGAAAATGCGCCCGGTAGAGCACGGCCACGTCGTTGAGCGAGACGCCCTCGTCGCGCAACTCCCACAACCGTTGCGCCACGAACTGCGCCTGCTGGTTCGCGTCGCCGCACGGCACCACCCACGGCTTCGCCCCGCCCGGCCGGGTCGAGCGCAACTCTTTGGCGAACTGATGGACGTTGCCTTTGATCGCCTCGTTGGCCAACGCCAGAATCGGCGCTCGGCTCCGGTAGTTCAACTCGATCTTGAACACCCGCGCGCCCGGATATCGCTCCGGGAAGCTGAGGATGTTCCGGTAGTCCGCCCCGCGCCACGAGTAAATGCTCTGCGCGTCGTCGCCCACGACCATCACGTTCTGGTGCTTGCCGGCCAGCGCGTCAATCAGATCCGCCTGAATCTTGTTCGTGTCCTGATACTCGTCCACCAACACGTGCAGGAACTGCTCCTGAAACTTTTCCCGCACTTCCGCGTGCTCGGTCAGCAGCCGCAGCGCGTTCACCAACAGGTCGTCGTAATCCATCGCGTTGGCTTTGCGTTTCCGCTCCATATAGACCTCGCGCAACGTCTGGACCGGTCCCGCCAAATGCGAAAAATAGTCGTACTGCTCGGCCAACACCTGCTCGACCGACCGCTCGGTGTTCACCACGAGCGAGTAGATTTCCGCCAACACGTCGCCCTTCGGAAACCGTTCCTGCCGGGTATCAATCTTCGCCTCCGCCAGACATGCATCGAGCATGTCCTTCTGGTCTTCCCGGTCCATGATCGTGAAGTCCGGCCCGTATCCGAGCAGCTTTCCGTGCCGGCGCAACATCCGGTTGCCGATGTGGTGGAAGGTGCCGCCCCAAATCGCCGAAATATCGTGCGGCAACAACCCGGCCACCCGCCGCAACATCTCCCGCGCCGCCTTGTTGGTGAACGTCAGCAACAGAATCCGCCCCGGCGGCACTCCGTGTTCCACGAGCCAGGCGACCCGGTAGGTCAACGTCCGTGTCTTGCCGCTGCCCGCCCCGGCAATGACCAGCATCGGTCCCGCGCCGGCCGTCACGGCGGCGTACTGCTGCTCATTGAGTTCCTGCCGGTAATCAATGTGCAACTCCCGCGCCCCGTGCGCCGGGTGCAAAATGTATTCTTGAGTCATCGCCCGCAATCCGTAACCAGTTCCCGGAAGTTAGTCAACCGGACACCGTGCGCCGCCAACGCCGCCCGCCACCGCGTCCCGCACAACGCTGCCAATTCCTCCGCATTCCGGTACCCGCGTTGACCTGCCGCCAGCGTCGCCGTCGCCGGATGAAATACCACCTCCGTCACCCCTACCGGCAACCGCGGCGTGTACGCCAGCAAATATTCCTCCGTCAACCGGCCCGCATTCAACACGCCCACCGTCCGGTCCGCCGTCCGCAATCCGCGCCGCCGCAACCGCCACCGGCACCACCGCCCCAGCGTCCCGAACACCGCGCCGCGTGCCAACGTCCGCGCCATGTCTCCCGGCAACATCGTCAACGGCTCCACCGGCGCGCGGACGTAGCCGATTCCGTTCTCCGCCGCCAGCCGCGCCACTTTCTCCAACAATCCCGGCAACAGATGCACGTGCTGGTGCGTGTCCAGATGCGTTGGGCGCAAACCGGTTTGGAGAAACGCCTCCAGTTGTCCCCGCCACGATCTCACCGGCAAACACAGATGCAAACCGACGCCCAGCCCCGGATATGCCCGCGCCAATGCAACGGCTTCCGCCGCGTGCGGGGCGCGGATCATCAGGCTGGCGCTGGTGAGGATGCCGTGCGTGTGGGCTTGCGCCACCGCCGCGTTGATCGCCGGGTCCAACCCAAAATCGTCAGCATTGGTGACAAGAAGTTTCACAGGAACATTTCTTCGCCAAGCGCGGCAGCGTCACCCGGCACCACAACATGTCCAGCATCGTCTGCGCAATCACGTCGAACCGACGGATGTGCGACGCACCGGTCGCGCGCAGAAAAAACGGCACCGGCACCTCCTTGATGCGATAACCGAGCCGCTGGGCCTGGACAAACAACTCCGCGTCCACGAACGGGCTTTTCGAACGCAACCGCAACTGGTCCCAGACCGGTTTGCGCAGCGCCTTCAAGCCGAAGTTGATGTCGCGCAAGCGCAGGCCGAACAACGAACGGACAAGGAAGTTGTAGGTGTGCGAGATCATCTTCGCCCACCAGTTGGCGTGTTTCTCCATGTCGGCGGAGTAACCGGTCAACACGTCGGCATCATGGAACTCCGCCACCAACCCCGGCAAGCAACTCAGCCCAATCTGCAAATCGAAATCCGTGTACACCAGAAACCCATTCCGCGCCGCCGACAGCCCGGCTCGCAATGCGCCGCCAAACCGTTCGTTGCGCGCCAACCGCACCAACCGGATCCGCGAGTCGCGCGCCATCCACGCCTCGACCAACGCAACCGAGTTGTCGGTGCTGGCGTCGTCGGCAATGACGATCTCGAAGTGCCGGAAGTGTTCCTCCAGCGTCCGCAGCGCGGTAGTGAGTGTCTGATCCACGCCCGGTGCCTCGTTGAACATCGGCAACACCAGCGAGACCGGCGTTTCCAGAAGCGCGCTCATGCCGGCACCCCCTGCGGGCGCATCGCGATCCAGACCAACGCCCCCCACACCGCCAGCGTCGCCCAGCACAGCAGCCCAACGTGCGCCACCTCAACAATGACCACCACGCTCAGCGCGACGACAGGATAAACCGCCAGAATAATCCGCGCCACGCGTGTGACCTGCCGATCGGAACTGGTGTCCGCCAACGCCAACAATGCCAGCACCGTCATCGGCAACAACGCCAGCAGGTGATCGTGAAACTCCGACAGCGGCGCAACCAGCAGTATCCACAACAAGAATGCCGACAGAACCAACAGATGGCGATGCGGATTCACCTGTCGCGCCGCGATTGCCATCGCCGCCGCCATCAACAACCCGGCACCCGCCGCGATCTCCCGCGCCGCCTTGTTGGTGAACGTCAGCAACAGAATCCGCCCCGGCGGCACTCCGTGTTCCACGAGCCAGGCGACCCGGTAGGTCAACGTCCGTGTCTTGCCGCTGCCCGCCCCGGCAATGACCAGCATCGGTCCCGCGCCGGCCGTCACGGCGGCGTACTGCTGCTCATTGAGTTCCTGCCGGTAATCAATGTGCAACTCCCGCGCCCCGTGCGCCGGGTGCAAAATGTATTCTTCGGCCATGTCAGTGGAGTTGCCGCAGGTCCACCCGGCCGTCGTAGAGCGCCTTGCCGATGATGACGCCGGTCAGATTCGGCAGGTTCAGCTCGCGCAACCGGCGCACATCCGCGGCGCTGCCTACGCCGCCGCTGGCAATGACGTGACACCGCACCGCCGCGCAGACTTTCTCAATCGCGCCGAAGTTCGGCCCGGTCAGCATTCCGTCCGTGGCCACATCCGTGAAGATGATTGTCTGCACGCCGAGTTGGTCCACTTGCCGCGCGAACTCGATTGCCGGCAACGTTGTCTGCTCGACCCAGCCGTTCACGGCCACGAATCCGTCGCGCGCGTCAATTCCCACCGCGATCTGGTAGCCAAACTCGCGCACCCACTCGCCGACAAACGCCGGGGATTCGCACGCTTTCGTACCCACCACGCACCGGCTGACGCCCATCTTCAACGCGCTGGCAATCTGCTGCCGGGTGCGCAGCCCGCCGCCGAGTTGAACGGGGATGTTCACCGCTTCGAGAATCGCCGCGACGGAATCGGTATTTCGCGGGCTGCCGGCAAAGGCGCCGTCCAAGTCCACCACATGCAGCCACTTCGCGCCGGCCTGTTCCCACTGGCAGGCCACGGCCACCGGATCCTCGCCGTAGATGGTTGCCTGGGCGGCCAGTCCTTGCCGGAGCCGCACCACCTTGCCGCCTTGAAGATCAATCGCCGGATAAATCAGCATAGGAGTTGGAATCCAGAAGTCAGGAGTCAGAATTCAGAATCGCCGCGGCGTACGCGCCGAGTAACTTGCTGACTTCTTCCAAGAAGCTCGTCAACTCCGCCGTTTTGCCATAGCCGAGGTTGCTGGCCAAAATCAGATAGTACCGGCATGCCTCCACCGGACCTTGGGCAATGTTCATGAACCGCACTTTATCAGGCCGTCCGGATTTCTTGAAGCCTTCCGCAATGTTCGCCGCAATCGAAACCGCTGCTCGGCGCAACTGACTGCTCAGCCCATACCACTCCGACTTCGGAAAACCGTCGGTGAACCGATACACCCCCAGCGCAAACTGGTGCGCCTTCTGCCAGACGATCAAATCCTCAAATGTCTGCGACGGTGGCCGATTCATTCTGACTCCTGCAGTTTCACAAAATTCTCCAACATTTTCAGTCCGACCGCCTGCGATTTTTCCGGGTGGAACTGCGTCGCATAGACGTTATCGCGCCACAGCACCGAGGCAAACTCCACACCGTATGCGGTGCTGGCGGCGATGACCGACCGGTCCGACGGTTGCCCGTGGTAGCTGTGGACGAAATAGACAAAGCTGCCATCGGCAATCCCGGCCAGCAACGGACACTCCGGTTGCCGGATCTTCAGACTGTTCCATCCCATGTGCGGCACTTTCACATTACCGGCGGGAAACCGCGGCACCGTGCCCGGCAGCACTCCCAGCCCGGCCACGCCCGGCGATTCTTCCCCGCCCTCGAACAACAGTTGCAGTCCGACGCAAATGCCGAGAAACGGTTTGCCGTCGCGAATAACCTCCCGGATCGCGTCCGCCAAGTTCAGCTTCATCAAGTGCGTCATGCAGTCGCCAAACGCGCCGACGCCCGGCAACACCACCGCGTCCGCCGCGCGCACATCCGCCGGGCGGCTCACGATTTGCACGCGGCCGCCCGCCCGCGCCAACGCCTTTTCCGCGCTCCGCAGGTTGCCGCTGCCGTAATCAATCAACGCAATCATACCGGGGCGTAGAGTACACGGATTTTCGGGCAAGGGCAACGCCCGGCGCTCAGGAGGCGGCGAGAACGGCCCGGATGAGTTGGGCGGCCCGGGCGCTGGCGCCGGGCGGACCGAGACTGGCAACGACGGCGGCCAACGCTTGTTCCATGGCGGCGCGGCGGGGGCCGGCCGGCAACAGTTCCCGCGCCGCGGCGGCAACCACTGCCGGCTGGGCGGCTTCCTGAATAAACTCCGGAACGATTTCCCGGTTGGCGATGAGGTTGGGCATTGAGATCCACTTCACGCGGATCACCATCTTGCCGATGAGGTAGGTGATCCAGTTGACGTGGTAGAGCACCACCATCGGACAACCGAAATAGGCCAGTTCCATCGTGGCGGTGCCGCTCGCGGCGATGGCGAGCTGGGCGCGTTGCATCCACTGGTGGGCGCTGCCGATTTCGACCTTCAGCCGGGGGTGCTGCATCATCCGGGCGGTCCGCTCGTCTACAGCGGCGGCAACAAACCGGATGTGCGGCGGGAACAGGTCCATCACCTTCGTCAGGATCGGGAAGATGTGCGCCACTTCGTGTGCGCGGCTGCCGGGCAGCAGCAACACCAGGTCGTCTTCGCGTTGGGCCGCCGGGTCGCGGCGGAGCGTGTCCACAAAGGGATGGCCGACGAACTCCACCCGGAGTTGCGGCGCGTGCGCGGCGTACCACGCCTTTTCGAACGGGAAAATGGTCAACATCAAGTCCACGTGCCGTTCGATCTGTCTGGCCCGGCTGGAGTGCCACGCCCAGACTTGCGGGGAAATGTAGTAAATGACCTTTGTCGCCGGCAGGCGTTCTTTGATGGCGCGGGCGAACCGGAGGTTGAAGCCGGGGAAGTCCACCAGCACCACGGCGGCGGGCCGGCGCCGTTCGGCTTCGGCCAGGAGTTGGAAAAACAGCCGGCGGTATTGCCGGTAATGCTTGAGCGCCTCGATCAGGCCGACGACGGCGTGTTGGGTCAGGTCAAGCACCAGGTCCAGGCCGGCCGCTTGCATTTGGGGGCCACCGGCGCCAAAAGTTTTCCCCTCGGCCCCCAGTGCCCGGATCAACGCGGCGGCATGATTGTCGCCGGACGCCTCACCGGCAATGAACATGATCGGCTTCATTTCCGCGCGTGAATCAGGCGGGTGATTTCCATGGCCACTTCGAGCGCCTGCTTGGCGGCCTCGCCGGTCACCAGCGGGTCGCGCCGGTCGCGGACGGATTCGATGAAGTGTTGGACTTCCCGCTTGAGCGGCTCGTCGCGTGTGATCGGGATCGGTTCGCGGATGATTTTCTTGCCGGCAAACTCGCTGACAATCGCGGCGTGCTTGCCGGCCAGCAGTTTTTTCAGGAGGCTGGATTCTTTCGCGGTGTCGCCGGCGAGCCGGTAAATCATCCCCTCTTGTTTCATGTAGTCGAGCGACAGGTAGGCCGCGCCGTCTTTGGTATGGCCGAACACGCGGATCTTGCGCATCCGGTCGGGGCTGATCCGACTGGCGGTGATGTTGGCCACGCAGCCGTTGGCAAACCGCAATCGGGCATTCGCAATGTCCTCGCTGCCGCTCAGCACCGGGATGCCGACCGCGTCCATGCTGGTGATCGGGGATTTCACGAGGTCGAGCACAATGTCGAGGTCGTGAATCATCAAATCGAGCACGACGCCGATATCGGTCGAGCGCGCCGGGTACGGGGACAGTCGGTGGACCTCGATGAAGCCGGCCTGTGTGAGGATGCCGTGGAGGTAGCGAAGCACCGGGTTGAAGCGCTCCACGTGGCCCACTTGCAGGACGCAGTGGTTGGCGCGCGCCAACCGGACCAAGTCCTCGGCTTCGTCCGGTGTGCGGGCGATGGGTTTTTCCACCAACACGTGCCGGCCCCGCGCCAGACACTGCCGGGCCACGTCGTGGTGAAACTCGGTCGGCGTCGCCACGCTCACGGCATCCACGGCGTCCAGCAGCTCGTGCAAGCGGCCAAAAGCCCGGCCCCCGTGCCGGCCGGCGATTTCTTGCGCCCGGGCCGTGTGGGCATCGAACACGCCGACAAACTCGCAGAGGCGGCCGGGCTGTTGGGCAAGCGCGGCATAGAGCCGAGCATGATGCTGGCCGAGGTGGCCCACGCCGACGACGCCGAACTTGAGAGGCGCCGTCATGGGGCGGGCACCGCCACGAGTCGGAGGCCGTGTTGGTTGGCCGCCTGGATGACCTGGTCGCGGTGCAGCAACAAGCTCCGCCCGGCTTCCATCGCCAGCACGGCAATCTTGCCCGCCACGCAGGACTCGATCGTGCGCAAGCCAACGCAGGGAATATCAAACCGAAAGTCGTGATTGGGTTTGCTGACTTTGACGACCACCGCGCCGCCCGCCTCGCCGCCGAGCGCGCCCCCGCGCCGGATGCAGGCGTCGGTCCCCTCAAAGCCTTCGACGGCCAGCACGGTTCCGCGTTTGACAACCACGGTCTGGCCGATGTCGAGCGCGCTGACGGCTTTGGCGATTTTCAATCCGTAGGCGATGTCCTCCTCCTGGTCGCCGGTGGGTTTGCGCCGGGTCAGACAGCCGGCGGACGGCACCGCATCGCCGAGGAAGGGCCGGGAGTCGAGGAGTTTGACGCCGTCTTTTTCCATTTCGTTGGCCACGGTGCCGAAGATGGTCTCGGCGTTGCGAATTTTGACGCGCGCCGCCAGCATCAGCGAGCGCATGTCGAAGCTGACTTTCTTGAAGAGGTTGCCGGGCGTGATGCCGCCGGCCATGAGCGCCCGGGTGACGCCCCGTTTGGTGAACACGGCGATGAGTTTGTTGAGTTGGCCGAGGCGGACCCATTCGACTTCGTCGGCCAACTGTTCGATTTGCGGGTCGGCTTCGCCTTCAAACGCCGCAACCACCAAGCGATGACCGCCCTGCCGGATGGACCGGGCAAGGATCAGCGGAAAGTCGCCGTTACCGGCTACGATGCCTATGGCCGCCATGATTTTCTGCAATTCTTGCCGGTCCAATCCGCAATGACAAGAAAATTGGCCGCGCTCAGTAGTCCTTGTACGTGCCTGCCGGGGCGATGGCATCGGCGACATATTTGCCGCTGACTTCGTGGAAGGTAACTTCCACGGATTGCCCCGGTTTCAGATCTTTCAGAAACTGTCCCATGGGGGTGATCTTGCAAAAAGAACTGACGGCAAACAACCGGCTGCCACTGGTGGGTTTCTTGTCGGTTTTCGGCGGAGCAGGTTTCTTCGTTTTGGTGTCCGCCTGCTTATTCTGGGGCCGCTCTTTCTCAATTACCTTCCGCTGGATGAGCTGTCCATCCACGACAATGGTCGCCTTCTGGAGGTCAATTTCTTTAATCGTACCGGCGAAGATATCGGTGTCCACCAAGCGGGTGACCATCTTCGTCTCTTTCTTCGTGGCCGCCTGGCTTGGGGCCGCGATGGCCACGCCGAACACCAAGCCCACGGCCAGCAATCGGCCGGCCCATTTCCAGAGTGAAGATTTGATCGTGTCGAGAGGTCGCATCGTTCGGACTTCCTTTCTCTTCGGTTGGGCGATGTTAATATCCTCCTTGACGATAAGTTGCAAGAGGAAATGCCATGCCGGTGCGATTTCGCTTGCGCTTGGCGGCCGGCTTCGCTATTTTCGCGGCTCGCAAAACCAAGCAGGAGTCAACATCATGTCTCGACGTTGTGAAATCTGTGGTAAGGGCGGTGTTCGTGGCAACGCCATTCATCGGCGTGGCCAGGCCAAGAAGAAAGGTGGGATCGGTCAACACGTCACCGCCATCACCCCGCGTGTCTTCGCAGCCAACCTCCAAACGGTGTGCGCCTCCATCAATGGCGCCACGCGCCGGGTGAAAGTCTGCACCAAATGCCTGAAGAGTGGGCGGGTTCTGAAAGCCGCGTAAGTCGCACATCAGCAGCGGTTACTTCTTAATGGAGCGTTTGGAGGCGGCGGCCGCCGCCTGCCGTTCCTCATTTTCCGCAATCCGGGCCAGGGCCTCGGCGGCGGCGTCGCGGACCAGGCTGTTCTGGTCATTCAATGCTTTTTCCAACAGCGACCGCGCGGCTGGATCGCCAATCTGGCCGAGCGCCCAGGCCACGGCACTGCGCACCTTGGCCTCGTTTTCCCTCATGATCCGCACCGTGTCCGGCACGGTGCCCGGCACGGCAATGACGTTTTCCGAGGGGCTGAGGGTCGGCGCAACCGCATAGTACGGACTCACTGTATTGGTGAGTGGCGCAACGGCGGGCCGGTAGCGCATCTTTCCCAAGGTAACCGCCGAAGCGGCCCGCAGACTGGGATCCGAAGAGCTGAGGCCGTGGGAAATCACCGCATCGCCGGCTTCCACGTCACGGATTTCGCCCAGCGCCTCGACCACTTTGACCTTCATTTCCAACACGTTGGATTCGACGTTTTCAAACAACTTTCCCGACTCCGTTCCAATCACCAGCCCACCGGCCGCATTGGTCAGCCCGAGATTCTGATCGGTCAACAAGCCGACCAGATAGGGCACCGCTTGGCGGTCGCCCAAGCGCCCGAGCGATTCGGCGGCGGCGGCGCGGACGAACCCGAATGGGTCCCGCAGAGTGCGAATGAGATTCGGGACCACGGCACTCCGATCGGTCGCAGCGCCCAGCGCCAAGGCCGCCTCCGCGCGCACATGCGGATTGTGATCCTCAAGCGCGCGCAGTAAATCGGGGACGGGTTCGGCCCCTTTCATCTGTCGCAAGGCCCGGACCGCCGCCAGTCGGACGCCCATGTCTTCGTCATGCAAATTTCCGACCACGGCCGGGATTTCCGCCGGCCCGCCGATCGCGCCAAACACCTCCATCACGGCCGCCCGGATCTCCGGATCCGGATCGCACGCATGCGGCTGCAACAGCGGCAGACACCGCGTCGCTTTGGCCAGAATCAAAGCGCGGACGGCATGGAACCGCGCGGAATGATCTCCCGACACAATCGCCTGCACCAAAGCCGCGACAACTTGTTCATTGTCGGACTGCCACAAGGCGTCAGCGGCGCGGTCCCGCACCAGGGCGTGCGTGTCGTAAAGCAGACTGTGGATCAACGCCTCCACGACGCGCGGTTCCTTCTGCACCCATCCCCCCAACGCCAGAGCGGCCGCCGCGCGGACATGCCAGTCCGCATCCTGCAATTTTTCCAGCAACGGCGGGACCACCGCCGGCAGGGCGTGGCCGCTGGTCACCTGCACCGCATAGGTTCGAACTTCCACACTCGGGTCGTGCAACATCTCCAGGAGACTGGGGAGCGCTTGCACGGTTCCCGCCCTGGTCACACTCAGTGCCCGGACCACGTCGGCGCGCACGAACTCGTTGGTGTCCTGCAACGCCTGGATCAACGCCGGCTCGGCTGTTTTGTCGTGGAGATTGCCCAGGACAGTCGCGGTGAATCGGCGAATCTCCGGCCGTTCATCCTTCAAGCCATCTGTCGAGGACGTCACCGGTACCAGTTGCGCCAATCGGACCAACCCGCCGGCAGCCATGAGGCGCACCGATTCTTTGTCGTCCCGAGTCAGCCGCCAGAGGGTGGCCGCGCCCTCCTGTTGCCCCAGTTCTCCCAACAAAAGCGCCACCAGACCGCGCACTTCAGGACGTTTGTCGTTGGCCAATTCGTCGAGTTTTTGGGCGGCGCGGGGCTCGTGTTGCAACTGTTCTTGGAGATAAGCAACGGCTTCCGGAGGGTACTGCCGGCTGAAGCGCACGCGCCGGTAGGCCGCCGCCAACGCGGGGTCGGCCGGCTCACCAGGCTGCCCCCAAGCCGCCCACGAGAACATCAGCGAAACCAAAAGAACGAAAACGGAGCAATTCCTCCGGTGCTGATCACTTGCTGGTTGGCTCGTCTGATGCACGTGCACGTCCTACACATCCCGACAATTAACTGGGATAACCGGGGCCGCGGCGGATCCGCCCCATGCCTTTGGACAGTGCCTGGACGGCTTTGGGCAATCCCCGCTCGATGGTTTCGCCGGACAGCACCGTCTGGGCAACGACGGTGGGCCCTTCCGCGCGAATGTTCATCTGCATCAGGGCCTCCAATCCGCCTTCGGCCTGCTCACTCCCCCCAAAGCGCAGGCGCGCCAACCCGATCGCCGTCAACCGGATATCGGAGAGCAACTGGGCGAGATTCAGGGCCTTATCAGAATCAAAACTCAACGCAATCATTTCCACGCGCATTTCATCCGTGGAAACCTTGCCCTTCAACAGCACCGCGGCCACGTACGGCCGGAACTCGTCCGAAAAAACATTGCCCGGTTCAGGAATGATCGCGATGAATGACACCGGATCGTGCAGGTAATCATGGATCTGTGAATACCGGTTATGGATCAGGGCCTCCATGAGGCCCCGCTGGCTTTCCTCAACATTGCGATTCGCCAAGACCACGAGTTGCCGCCCCAGCACCGACAACAGGGATTGGCCGACATGGTAAAACTGATCATTGAGCTGGCTGCGCCAATAGCCGTCGGTACTAAACTGCGGCAGATATTCCGGCACCATATTACCGAAGATGTGAATCGCCACATCGCGCAATTCGCCTTCCGCCCGGTAGGTGACCAACATCATGGCGGCCTCCCCCTGGGACAAGCCCGGTCGTTCGCCCAGGGCCTGTCCGAGCGCTTTCTTGATTTCCTCCAGAAGTGGCGGGTTATCGCCAAACGCCATCTGGAGAAATGCCGCCGAAAACTCCTTGCGGACGGGCTGCGCTTTCAGCACCGCTTGCTGCCGGCGTTCAGCCTCTTGGACGGCGCTGCGCACCTGATTGGTCGCCAGTTCGACGCGCCGGAATCGCTTTCCGAACGTGATGGCCACCACTCCCGCCGCAAACACCAGCGACGCCAGCACCACCCACACGATCGCGCCAGTGCGTTTTTTCCCTCGCGGGTTGGACTTGTTGCGGGGCGCGGTCATTGGACGTCAATTACCCTGCCGGTTTCCTTTCCGCCAAACTTGATCGGCTCATTCTCGCCGAGCAATTCCCAGCCGGTGTCGTATCCGGCTCGATCCGCTAATTCACGCGCTTTGTGAAATACGTCAAAACTCCCATCCCGGACCAAAAACGCCACATACTGTTCCTCGCGATTGATCTTGGCCAGCCACTTCCAAAAAACGCTGTCCGATCGCTCGAGCTGTGCGATGCTTTGGCCCGGCGGGGCATTGGATTTCGGTTCCAAAGCCATCTGACCGAGAAGCAAGTACCGCGGCTCGACCCGGTAAAACTCGTTGCCCACCTCCTGCCCCTGCAGAGCTTTGAGAAACTGCGCCAAATCGCCCCCCCGCACATTGGGCCGCAAGGAGGCCAGCAGTTTTGCCACTTTGTCGTCCAAATCCTGTTTATCCACCGCAAAAACCTGGTTGTCCCGACATTCGAAAAACACCGGCGATTTTTCCGTCGCCCTCGCCTGGGGTGTCATGGACAATTCGGGGATCTTGGTCGCCTCAAACACCGTGATGATGGTCGCCATAAAGAGGCCCGAAATCGAAATCGTCAAAATATCGCAAAACGAGAGGAGCAACAGTTCGGGGTCGCTTTTACGAGGTTTGGCCATGATGGTTACTCCTCCACAATCCCCAACGCCTTCTTCGCTGCGTTCCAGTCCACCTTGAAGTCAGCCGGAATTGCGTCGTAGCCAACGTCAATGCGTCGTTTGCCAATTTCATTCCGGACCGCCCGGTACAACTTGGCCGAACCGGGACGCACCATCACAATCACATATTCCTTGTCGGCCACATTCAGAATCCGGTCCAGCATCTGTTGCAACGGATTGCCCGGTCGCTGCATATCTTCCCAACTCAAGGTCTGTTCGCCCGGATAGAGGGTGATGTGATCCGGATGACAATCCACATACGACGGCACCTTGGGGTTGGTGGTCGCCGCCCGGATACTGGTAAACAACTTGAAGGAAATAATGCGCAGCGCTTTGGGGTTGATTGCGATGCGGAGCGCCACCGTAAACAAAATCAACGCAATCAACCCGGTCACAATGGACATCACCGAGAGAAACCCGGTCACGTCCAGGTCGGTCTTACCCCTTTTCCGTGGTGCGGCCACCGGACTACGGCTCCTGATCTAATCGCGCCTCTTGGAAGATCACCCTACGCGGCTTCGAGAGCTGTTTCAAGAGCTCGTCGCTCGCGCTGAGATGCGTGCGCAGGTTGGACAAGGTCTGCCGGAACTCGTCCGAACTGCCCAACGTCCGCAGTGTCCCTTCCATGGTCTGCGTCGTGCGCAACACCTTGTCGATTTCCGCGCCCAACTGCTTGACGGCCTCGAGCTGTTCGTTGAGCGCTTCGACCGAGGCTTGAATCCGTTCGCTGTACCGGGCCGAGGCGCTGTCCATCGCCGCCACGGACTGTTTGAACGCCTCGCTCAAGCGAACCGCCAGTTGATTGAAGTCGGCCACCATTTTTTCCCAGCGGGCGATCTCTTTGCGATCCAGATCGCCAATTGCGTCCAAATATCGCTCGTGGGCTTCGGCAAATTGCTCGGATTGCTCCTTGCCGGTGGCGGTGATTTTTTCGGTCAACTCCTCGAACCGCTCGATGGTCTTCTGTTCGGTCTTCGCCTGCAATTCGACATACCGTTCCTGCGCCTTGCGGAATTCCTCGGGCATCTGCTGCGCCAACCGGCGCATCTCTTCGACGATCGCGTTCAGCCGTTCGCTTTGCCGGCCTTCCATTTCCGTCAACGTCTGTCCGAGCCGTTGCGTCTGCTCGCCCAACTGTTGCGCCAGCCGCTGGGTGCCGTTGCTGAACGCGGCACCGACCGCTTCCAGTTTTGTGCTCAATTGCGAACCGAGTTCGCCCACCCGGCGTTCGTAGTTCTGGGCAAATTCGTCGTACTTCTGATTGATCAGCTCGCCCGCCTTGGTGATGGCGCGGGTGAACACTTCCTCATAGCGGTCGGGATTCGGCAGCCGCCGGAAACCGGCATCAATGGCCTGCGCCAGTTCTTCCATGGGGAACTTGATATGCGCCTGCATCCCCCCCAAGCTCTCCTTGATGGCCGTCGCCATCTCCTCGACCGGGAAGCCCTCACCCTTGACCGGCATCCGCAGAATCATCCGGTCCTCGACCACTTCATTGATCTCATCAATCATCGCTTCCTCGGCCCGTTCCGTCAGCAAGCTGGCGAACGCCGCAATCGTCGCAAAAATCAATCCCAGCAACGTGGTATAGAAGGCCACGCCCAGGCCGGTGGTAATCATCCCCACCTGCGTCTTGATGCCTTCCGGGGTGACCGCACCGGACAAGAACCCGGCGAAGTTGGACACCGCCAAGCTGACGCCGTATACCGTGCCGATGAACCCGAGCACCGGCAGCGCCCAGATGAACAACCGGTTCATCCGGTAGGACGAGTCAGAGGCATACGCATCCAATTCCGCCTCTTCGCGGGCCGCTTGGACTGTCCGCTCAAAACTCCCCGTGTTGATCCAAACCGCCAACACCCGGGCCACACGCGTGAGACCAATGCTGGTGGTCAGATTCGGGTCCCCGGCAACGCGCTCGTAGGCAGCCACCACGTCCTGTTCTTTCGTGAAATCCAGGTTCTCCGGCACCGCCTCCAGGGCCCCGGTCTTGCGCTCCTGACGAATGCGCAAAATCTTCAGCACCGCATTCATCATCGAGAGCGCCCACATAAACGTGATCAAGCCGCAAAAGACAAGACGGTCCGGTTCGGCCTTGAACCGGCCGATAAACAGGTCGCGCACGAACCCGGCCGCGCCTTCGCTGCTCAATGTCCAAAGCGTGCCATAAATCACCAGCGTCAGCACAATGCCGCCGGCAAAAAGCATTCCAACCTTCACGTCCGTGGTGGGACGTTTGTGGGTGGGAAAATCAACTCGATGTATTGACATGATATTTGCCCTCTCTTTTTAACTGATGGTTGGCCTGGCGACGGCACCGCGCTTGTTTGCCTCCGGACAAACAAACCGTCTGTTTCCTCTTCCCGTCGTGTAACTCGTCACGTTAATCCAGAAACATTGTAACCGGCCCCACGTCGGTGTCAACCCCGGAAATCAATCCCGCGCTCCCAGCGTAAAGTAGAAAGTCGCCCCCTGCCCGGGCGATCCTTCCGCCCAAACGCGTCCCCGGTGCCGCTGAATAATCCGCTGGACCGTCGCCAGCCCAATCCCCTCCCCCGGAAACTCGCTCGCATTGTGTAACCGCTGGAACGCCCCGAACAACTTCCCCACCTGCGCCATGTCGAACCCCGCCCCATTGTCGCGGACGAAATACACCGCCGTCCCGTCCGCCGCCGTGGTCTGACCAAACTCGATCCGCGGCGCCGCGGTTTTACCGGTAAACTTCCAGGCGTTGCCCAGCAAATTCTCCAGCACCACCGTCAACAACGCTGCATCCGCGCGCGCCCGCATCTCGGGCGCGATCACCACCTCCACCGACCGGTCCGGTTGCGCCTGGCGGAGTTCGTCCACAACCCGCCGCGCCAACTCGCTCAGGTTCAGGTCCTCCTTGTTGAGTTCGGCGCGCGCCACGCGCGACAACTTCAACAGGGCGTCAATCAATCGCGCCATTCGTTGGGTCGCCGCGAACACGCGTTGCAAATGCGCGTGCCCGGTCTCGTTGAGTTGCGCGCCGCAATCCTCCAGCAGCGCGTGGCTGAACGCGTCAATCGCCCGCAACGGGGCCCGCAGGTCATGCGACACCGAGTACGAAAACGCCTCCAATTCCTTGTTGGCCGCCTCCAGTTCGGCGGTCCGTTCCCGGACCCGCTGCTCCAACGCGGCATTGAGTTGGCGGATTTCCTCGGCGGCTTGTCGCTCCTTGGTGATGTCTTCGACTTGCGAAGTCACGCCGATCACCTGCCCGGTCGCGTCCACCAACGGCGTATTGTACCACTCGCAGACAATGGTCCGGCCGTCTTTGGTGACGTTCTCGTTCGTGCTGCGGGTGCCGCCTTTGCGCTCCAGCAAGGCCCGCCACACCCGGTCCACGTGCGGTCGGACCGCCGCCGGCACGATCAATTCCGCCGCGGTTCTGCCCCGCGCCTCCTCCTCCGTGAACCCAAAAATCCGTTCCGCCGCCGGATTCCAGCGCGTCACCCGAAACTCCAAATCCCATTCGATCACGCCGAGCGGGGTTTGGTAGAAGTGCAACGACAACCGCTGCGCCGATTGCCGGAGCGCGTCGGCGGCCCGGATCCGTTCCGACATGCGTTCCTCCAACGCTTGCGCCATCTGGTTGAACGCTTCCGTCAACTCCGCCAACTCGCCGGTCGCGGCCGTGGGCTGAACCCGAACGCTCAAATCCCCCGCCTCCAACTGCCGCACCGCATCGCGCAGCGCCCGCACGGGCTTGACCACAAAGGCCCCGCCCACGTACCACGCCGTCGCCAGAGCCGCCACCGCCACCACGGCCAGCAACACCAGACTATTCCGCCGATGCTGGAACACCGTCCCGAGGGCCGCCCGCACCGGCATGCCCGCAGCCACATACATCGTGCCGCCGCGCTCATGCACCTTGGTAAACGCATACAACCGGCGCACGCCATCCACCCCGCTCAACTCCGCCGTTCCGTTCCCTTCCGCCAGCATCTTTTCGATCAGCGCCGCGTTCCGTTCCCGCTTGCCCAGCCACTCCGCCGCGCCCGGTTTCCGCGCCAACACGGTCCCCTCGGCGTCGAACACCGTCAACACCGTGTCTTCCGGCAACTGCCGCTGTTGCAGCTCCTGGTTGAACCAGTTCAAATCCAACGCCGCAAACACCACGCGGGACACCTCCGGGGCGCCGGTCAGGACCGGGTACACGAAATTGAGCGACGGCTGGCCGGTAATCCGGCCGACCTGATAATGACCGAAACCGAATTTCCCGGTCCGCAGGACCCACAGCAGCCAAACCCGGTCACGGAGATTCACATCCGCCGGCGCCGGCCGGGCACTGGCAAACAACTCCCCGTTGGTTTGGACAACGCCGAAGTTGAGGTACTGCGGGAACTCGGCGCAAAGCTCCGCCAACACCCGGTTGCAAAGTTCGGAGTTGTTCCCGCGCACCTCCCGGAGCTTGGCGAGCAGGATCAACACCTGCCGCGCGCCCTCCACGAACCGTTCCAACTCGGCGGCCGTGTCGCGGGTCAGCCGCCCGACGGCGGCCCGGGCCTGCTCCGTTTCCCGCCGCGCCTCCCGGGCGCTCCCGTACAGGATGATCGCCAACGCCGGCAAGACCGCCAGCATCACAATCAACATCAACCGCGCCCGCAAGCTGGTGAACAGTTGCTTGAACACGATAGTCCACGATGCTACACGATTCAGGCCGCTGCCGGCAAGCCCCCGCGCGGCAAAACGTCGAACCGCGGCCGACTTCGCGGTCCACCGCAATCCAGCCGCCACTTTGGTGAATGATGCCGTCGCAAACCGCCAACCCCAACCCGGGGCCCTGGCCGGCAGGTTTGGTGGTGAAGAACGCCTCCCCGGTCTCCCCCGGAGAGGGATTCATGCCGGCGCCGGAGTTTGATCCAAGACTTCGCGAACCTTGCGCAACAACACCTGACCGGTGAAGGGCTTGTTCAGAAACGCCACGCCCGCCGCCAGGACGCCGTGGTGGATAATCGCCTCATCGGTGTAGCCGGACATGAACAACACTTTCACGCCCGGCTGCTCCCGATGCAGCCGGTCGGCCAATTCCTTGCCGTTCATCAGCGGCATCACCACGTCGGTCAACAACAAATCAATCCGCAGTCCGCCGTCCTGCTGCAACCGGCGCCAGGCCTCGTCGCCGTTGCCGGCTTCATGCACAACGTAGCCCTGTTCCCGCAACGCGGTGACGGCCAACTCCCGCACCGCCGGCTCGTCCTCGACCACGAGCACCGTCTCGTGCCCCGCCGGCAACTCCGCAGGCGGCCCGCCGAAGTCCTCCACCGGCGCGCGCGCCGCCACGCGCGGCAGGTAAATCCGAAACGTAGACCCCCGCCCGACCTGGCTGTCCACCGTGATAAACCCGCCGCTCTGGTGGACGATGCCGGCGCAGGTGGCCAACCCCAGACCGGTGCCCTGCCCGACTCCCTTGGTCGTAAAGAACGGCTCGAACAAATGCGCCCGGACCTCCTCGCTCATGCCGGCGCCGGTGTCACTGACCGCCAGGGTCACGTACTCGCCCGGCAAGACCTCATGCTGTTCCGCCATCACCGCATCCACGACCGCGTTGCGCGTCTCGATGGTCAACCGGCCGTTGTCCGGCATCGCGTCGCGGGCGTTCACCGCGAAATTCAGCACGACCTGTTGGATCTGGCTTGGATCCGCCTCGACCGCCCCCAAATCCGGCGCGGTCACGAGGACCAACTCGATGTGCTCGCCGATGACGCGCCGCAACATCTTGTCCATCTCGGCCAGGACGGTGTTCAGGTCCAGCACGCGGGGTTGCAACTGCTGTTTCCGGCTGTAGGCCAACAGTTGCCGGGTCAAATCCGCGGCCCGTTGGGCGGCTTTGAGGACCTCCTCGGCTTGCCGGCGCAACGGGCTGTCGGGACCGAGGCGCCGCAACATCAGCTCCGTGTAGCCGATGATCGCGGTCAGGATGTTGTTGAAGTCGTGCGCCACCCCGCCCGCCAACCGGCCGATCGCCTCGAACTTCTGCGCCTGCAGGAATTGCTGCTCCAGTTGTTTCCGTGCCGTGACATCCCGGACGTGCAGCAACAACGCCGGTTGCCCCTCATAGCTGACCCGGCGCACCTTCAATTCCACCGGCACGTGCCTCCCGTTGCGGCCGACCGAAATCCCCTCGGCATACTCCGATTCCCCGGTGATGAACCGGGCATATTCGCGGCGGACTTCCTCGCGCCGTTCGGGCGGCACCAGGTCCAACACATTCCGCCCCACCAACTCCTCGCGCTTCATCCCATGCAACGCGCAGGCCGCCGGGTTCACGTCGAGCACCGTGCCGTTGTAGTCCTCGACAAAAATCGCGTCCGGGGAGTTCTCAAACAAATCCTGAAGCCGTTGCTGGCTTTGTTGCAGCGCCGCCGTCATCTCGTTGCGTTCCGTCACGTCCTCCACGGTCCCGACAAAGCCGACGGCCTGGCCCCGGTCGGACAACATCGGCGAACAGCGCAGGTGGACCCAGCGGACCCGGTCGTTGGCCCCGCGGATCCGGAATTCCCGGTCAAACGCGCCGCCCTGCCGCACAAACTCGCGCCATTCCTGGACCAATGACTCCCGCTCCGCCGGCAACACGCTGGCCACCCAGCCCTCCCCGAGACAATCCATCAGCCCCCGGCCCGTCAACGCCCGCAACCGCGGGTTCACATAAATCCACGCGCCCAGGATGTCCGCCACAAACACGCCGACCGGCGAGCTGGCGCTGAGCGACCGGAACATCTCCTCGCTCTCCCGCAACGAGGCCTCGGATTTCTTTTGGTCGGTGATGTCGCTGATGAATCCCTCGAGCGCCACGACGGCTCCGGTCGCGTCGCGCACGGCGCATCCCTGTTCGAACACCCATTTCCGCTGCCCGTCCGCCGCGCGAATCCGGTACGTGATCCGGAAGGACCGGCCGGCCGTCACGCCTTCGTTCACCTCGCGCCGCACCAATTCCAGGTCCTCCGGCTCGATCAGGTCGGCAAAAGCCACCTTGCAATTCCCGACCAAATCGGCCGGCGCGTAGCCGGTCAGCCCCCGGCAACCTTCGCTGACAAACTCCATCGTCCAGTGCTCATCGGGCCGGCAGCGGTAGGCCATGCCCGGCAGGTTGCTCATCAACGTCGCCAACATCCGCTGGCTCTCGCGCAGCGCGCTCTGCGAACCGTCCAGCGCGGCCAACATCCCGTTGATCGCGTTCGCCAGCGCGGCCAGTTCATCCGCGCCCGCCACCGGCACGCGCGACTGCAGGTTGCCGGTCGAGGCGATCTGATCCACGCTGACGGCCAGCCGTTCCACCCGGCCGAGGACGTATCGTTCCAACAACCAGATCGTCAGCGCCACGCTGACCAGCCCCATCGCCACCAGCGCCCCGGCCAGATACAACACGATCCGCCGGCCGTAGAGGTGCACCTCCCGGGGCATCCGCACCTGCAGCAACGCCACCGGTTTGCCCCGCACGTCGTTCAACTCCGCATAGCCGGCCACCCAGTGCTCGTCCAACACTTGCGCGGTCACCCGTTCGGGCGGCATAAGGTCGTCCCGGGCCATGACAAATTCCGGCGGCAATTCCTGCCGCCGCACCGGCTGCAAGGCCACCGGCAGTTGGGTCAGCCGGGCAATCCGCGCCGCCACGCGCCGATCCACGGACCGCCCCACAATCAGGGTGCCGTGAATTGCGCCGAGCCGATTCTGCGCCACAATCGGACGCGACACCACCATGAGCAATCCTTCCGGTACCTCCACGATGCCGGACCGCACCGATTCCGCATCCCGATGCAGCAGCAACGGACTCGCCGGCGACAGCCACCGCGCGAAGCCGGCCGGGACGGGCCGTTCCTTGCCCCGCGCCACGTCAAAACCCTTCTGGTAAATCACCCGGCTCGACGGATGCACAAAGACCGCCAGGCTCAACCCCAACTTCGCAAAACTCTCGTCGCGGTATTTCGCCTGGAAGAACGCGAGGTCGCCCCTGGTGATTTGCTCGCACAGTTCGTCGTCGGCCGCCCAGCTCGCGGCGATTTCTTCCAGGCCGCGCAACTGGACCTGGAACGCATCCGTCGCCTGTTGCACACTCCGCTGCACCGCCTGTTCCTCCAGCCGGCCGAATCCGCGCAACAGGAGAGTCACCAGTGTCCCCGACAACCCCAAAATGAGGACGACTGCGGCGGCGGTGATGATTAACAAAATCTTGCGGCGCAGTGTCATGGTTGATTCATTACTTTCGTGGCCCATCCTAGCCTATCCCGTGCCAGAAAGCGAGCCACAGAATGGCATTACGCCCGGCCGGTGACGGTGGGACTGCGGGTGCCGTCCCCCATTTCCATGCCGATCAGGCACACGTCATCGTGAAAGGGTTGGCCACCGGCGAATTGCGCGACCTCCGCGAGCAGGGCATCGCACAATGGGGCCAGCGGTTCCCGGCAACGCCGTTGCACCGCCATCCGCAGCCGGTCGCGTCCGTACTCCCCTGCGCCGGCCACGGGCACTTCATACAGCCCGTCCGTGAACAACAACACGGCATCCCCGTCCGCCATCGTGACCGGGTAGGACGGATACGCCGCGTCGTCCAACATTCCCAGCACCGGCCCACGGTCGGCCGGGAGCGGTTGGACCGCGCCGGTCGCGCGCTGGCACAGCAGCGGGCAGGGATGCCCGGCGTTGGCGCACCGCAACAGGCCGCGCGCCGGATCGGCCACGAGATAAAACGCCGTCGTCAAAATCGGCAGATCGCGGGTCTGGAGCATCCGGTGGAGATCGCGGTTCAATGCGCCCAGCAACCGGCTGGGGTCGGTGGCGATCGGGTTGAGGTCTTCGAGCAGCCCCCGCACGAGGGCGGTGACCAGCGCCGCCTGCACGCCGTGGCCGGTCACGTCGCAGATGAACACCCCGGCCTGTCCGTCCGCGACCGTCCACACATCAAAGAAATCACCCCCCAACACTGCCGTCGGCTGATACCGGCAATGGAACTGCAACACCCGCGCGCCCGGCGCCGCTCCTGCCGGGAACACAAACTCCGCCGGCGGCAGCAACGCCCGCTGGACTTCCCGCGCCATGGCCAGCTCGCGCCACATCTGCGCGTTGGCCCGGCGCAGTTCGCTTTGGAGCCGGTGGCGTTCGCGGGCGTGCCGGATCGCCCGCGCCAGCGCGGGGCCGTTGATCTCCGTTTTCAACAGGTAATCCTGCGCCCCGCCGTGGACGGTGCCGAGCGCAAAGGCTTCGTCCACGGTGCCCGTCAACACCACCACCGCCACGTCCGGGGCGGCCGCCTGCAGCCGGCAAAAGGTCTCCGCCGCCGGACTGTCCGGCAACTCCAGGTCGAGCACCACGAGGTCCACGCCGCCGCGCCGCAGCCGGTCGATGCCGGCGGCCAGCCGGTCGACCCATTCAATCGTGAACGCCCCGTGGCTTTCGTCGGCGAGCAACTCGCGGATCAGGCCCGCCCACTCGGCATTGTCCTCAATCAACAGAATGGTGGCCGGCTGGTCAATCAACCGGGAGGTGGCCGCGCCTGCCTTCATCTCGGCCCAACCTACTGCAACCGGCCTTTCCCCGCAAATGTCCCGTGGCCTTGACTTGCCGGCCCGCTTTGGCCATAGTCCGCGCCACTATGGCCGAGAAAAAAGAAACCCCGTTGATGGACAAAATCGTCGCGCTCTGCAAACGGCGCGGCTTCGTTTTCCAGTCCAGCGAAATCTACGGCGGCATCAACGGGTTCTGGGATTACGGCCCGGCCGGCGCCGAGCTCAAACGCAACATCCGCGACGCCTGGTGGAACGACACCGTCCGCCGCCGCACCGATGTCGTCGGCCTGGACGCCAGCATCATCATGCACCCGAAGGTCTGGGAAGCGAGCGGCCACGTCGGCGGTTTTAAAGACCCGATGTGCTCGTGCAAGTACTGTAAGAAACTGTACCGCGCCGACCAGGTGTGGGAGCAAATCGTCGGTTGCAGCTGGGCCCAATCGTTGCTCGGGCTTTATGACCCGGCGCGTCCCGGTGGCGTCACCGGGGTTGAGTTGCGACGCTGGGCGCAAGGCAAAGGCAAGCAACTCGCCCCCAACCTCGCGCTGGTGCGCAACCCGGAAGCCACGCTCAGCGGGCTCGCGGAGGCGGCGGCCACCGAAGGCGGCGTGATCCAGTTCACCGATGCCCGGAAATGGCTGAGCTATCTGGCCACCGAACAACATGCGGCCGGTCCTGCCATCGTGCCCTGCCCAGCGTGCGGCGGTGATCTCACCGAGCCGCGCCCGTTCAACCTGATGTTCAAAACCCATAGCGGCGCGCTCGAAGACGAATCGTCCCTCACCTATCTCCGCCCGGAAACTGCGCAGGGCATCTTCACCAACTTCCTGAACGTCCTCAGCGTCAGCCGTCAGAAAATCCCGTTCGGCATCGCCCAGATCGGCAAAGCGTTCCGCAACGAAATCAACCCGCGCAACTTCACCTTCCGCAGCCGCGAGTTTGAACAGATGGAACTGGAGTTTTTCATCAAACCCGGCACCGACGCCGAGTGGCACAAGTATTGGGTCGCCGAACGCCTCCGCTGGTACGAGACCATCGGCCTGCCGAAGGAAAAACTCAGCATTTATGAATACCGGAAGGACGAACTCGCCCACTACGCCAGCGCCTGCGTGGACGTGATGTTCGCCTTCCCGTTCGGCGTGCAGGAACTCGAAGGCATCGCCGCCCGCGGCAACTTCGACCTCAGCCAGCACCAGAAATTCTCCGGCAAGAGCATGGAATACTTCGACGACGAAACGAAAGAGAAATACATCCCGCACGTCGTCGAGCCGTCGGCCGGCGTGGACCGCATCTGCCTCGCATTGATCTGCGCTGCCTACACCGAGGAAGAAATCGCGCCCGGCGACACCCGGATCGTGATGAAGTTCGCGCCGCGCATCGCCCCGGTGAAAGTGGCGGTGTTCCCCCTGCTCCGCAACAAGCCGGCACTGGTCGAGAAAGCCCGGCAGGTCTTTGAACTGTTGCAGCCGCATTTCACCACCGAATGGGACGACCGCGGCAACATCGGCAAGCGGTACCGCTATCAGGACGAACAAGGCACGCCGTGGTGCGTGACGATTGATTTTGAGACGCTCGGCGAAAAAGGCCCGCAGTTGCAGGACACCGTGACCCTGCGCGACCGCGACACGATGAAACAAGACCGCGTCAAGATCGCCGACCTTGTGCCGTTGATCAGTCAGAAACTCCGGGCATGATCACCCAACTCGCTCACGTTTGTCTCGCCGCGCCGGATTTGGTGAAGGCCGAGCATTTCTACTGCGCGGCGCTGGGACTGAAGAAACATTTCCGGTTTGTCCGCAACGGCCGGGAATGCGGGTTCTACCTCGCAATCGGCAACGGCAACTTCATCGAAATCTTCGCCCAGCCCGTGGACGCCGCGGAACGCCCGCCCATCCGGCACCTCTGTCTGCAAGTGACCGGCATGGACGAGATCATCGCCCGCGTCCGGGCCCACGGATACGCGGTCACCGACAAGAAACTCGGTGCCGATCGGAGCTGGCAATGTTGGCTGACCGATCCCAGCGGAGTGCGCATCGAGTTGCACGAGTACACGCCCGCCAGCTCGCAACTCACCGGCCACGACTGCACACTCGGCTGAGCGCTCCTCGGGCCGGCGGGTCGCGCAGCGGCGCGACCGGCATCGCGGTCAACCGCCGAGCAGCAACCGGCCCAGCCCGAAGTAAAACAGCAGAGTGAAAATGTCCGTCACGGCCAGCGTGACGGGGCCGGCGGCGATTTTCGGATCGAGGTTCAGGGCGTGCAACAGCGCCGGCACGCTGAGACCGCAGACACAGGCGGCGCCCAGCGCCAACACGATACTGCCGCCCACGCTGACCGCGACCACGGCCGCGCCGCGCCACAGCCAAATCAGCAAGCCCACCACCGCACCGCAAGCCAGGCCGAGCAACGCCGCCGTGCCGACCTCCCGGCGCAGCGCCGTCCTGTACCAGCGCCACGTCGGCCGCAGCGCCCGCAACGACTGAATCGCCACGGTCATGGACTGGATACTGACGCTCTCGCCGAGTCCGAGGATCAGCGTCAGGAAAAACGCCAGCACAATGCTTTTGGCGAGCGTCATCTCAAATGCGCTCGTCAACCACGCGCAGAGAATCCCGCTGCTGACCGTCGCCACCAGCCACGGAAACCGGTAGCGGAACATGCGTGCCACCGACGCATCCCGCACCTGCGCCACGTGAAACCCGATCGCCTCAAAGAGCGCATCGGTGTTCTCCCGCTCGCTGAGGTCCAACACCTCTTCCGTCAGCAACCCGGCATCCACCACGCCCACGATGCGCCCCGCATCGTCCACCACCGGCAACGCCAAAAACCGGTGCATCAGAAACAGTTCACAGGCATCCAACACCGTGCCGCGTTCCGAGATCGTGATCAACCGCCGGACCATGATCTCGGCCAGCCGTTGCTCCAGCGGCGCCGTCAACAGCCGCCGCGTCGGCACCACACCGACCAACTGGCGGTCCGCGTTGACGACGTAGAAATAAACGACCTTTTCCCCCAACCCCTGCTGGCGGATTTCCTCCAACGCCTGCCGGACCGTCAGGTCCGCCGCCAGCGTCGTCACATCGCGGCGGGCCACGCTGAGAATCGGCTGACTGAAACGATCCGGGGCGTCTGCCATATCAGGCCGTGGGGTCCCGCGGTGGCTGTTGCGGTGGGCCGCAGCGAACGCCGCGGACATCGAACGACGCGATCTGAGTCAAGGGCATCACGCCCCAGTATGCCAACGGTCGCCGCCCGGAGCAAGACCGGCCCCACCGAGCGCTGGCGCTGCCCCGCGTCACTCCTGAGTTGTGTTCCCGGCCCGCCTGCGGCACTATGCCCGGCATGTGGCAGTGGACGGAATCCGTTGAACAATACGTGCTTGATGTCATCTTCGAGCGGCGGCGCGGTTGGGGCGCGCGGCTGACCAGCGCCGTGCTGTTTGGCTTCTCGAAAGTCTATCAGGCCGCCATCCAACTCCGGTTGTTCCTCTGGGAAAACCGGATCTTCCGTGACCACACCCTCGGCTGTCAGGTCGTCAGCATCGGCAACCTCACCGTGGGCGGCACCGGCAAAACCCCGGTCGTCGAGGTGTTCGCCCGGTCCCTCCAACAGGCCGGCCGCAAAGTGGCCATCCTCTCGCGCGGCTACAAGAGCACGCCCCGGCCGCTCTGGCAACGGCTCGTCGCCAAAATCACCTTTCAGGAAGACACCCTCCCGCCCAAAGTGGTCTCCGACGGCCACGCCTTGTTGCTCGACAGCGCCCAGGCCGGCGACGAACCGTACATGCTCGCCTCGAACCTCAAGGACATTGTCGTGCTCTGCGACAAAAACCGGGTCAAAGCCGGCCGCTACGCCATTGCCAAGTTCGGGTGCGACACGTTGCTGCTCGACGACGGGTTTCAATACCTCGCGCTCAAGAACCGGCTCGATGTCTGTCTCGTGGACCGGCACAACCCGTTCGGCAACCATTACCTGCTGCCGCGCGGCACCCTCCGCGAACCCATTGCCAACCTCAAACGCGCCCACTTCATCCTCATCACCAAATGCAACGACCGGGGCGCAAAAAAACTCCGCCACTACATCCGCGAGTACAACCCCACCGCCGAAATCATCGAGTGCGCCCACGAACCGCTCTACCTGCAGGACGTGTTCAGCGGCGACCGGCGCGACCTCGATTTCCTGCGCGGCCGGGATGTGGCGGCGATTGCCGGCATCGCCATGCCGGAGAGTTTCGAAAACGGCCTGCGCGACCTCGGCGCCAACCTCATCTACGCCAAGCGATACGCCGACCACCATCGCTACACCCAACAGGAAATCCTCAACATGATCAACCGCAGCCTCCGCCGCGGCGCGGAAATCATCGTCACCACCGAAAAAGACGCCGTCCGCTTCCCCAAAATTGACCGGCGCGACATCCCGATTTACTTTCTCCGCGTGGAGATCAAAATCATTACCGGCGCCAAGGACTTCCATGAAGCCGTCGCCCGAATCTGCCATCGTTAGCACGCGCCACCGCCGCTACCTCGTCCGCGCCCCCAACTGGATCGGCGACACCGTGATGGCCACGCCGGCCGTCCACCGCCTCCGCGAACTCGACCCGTTCGCCCACCTCGCCGTGCTCTGCCCGGCCCAACTTGCCGACCTCTGGCGCCACAACCCCCACGTCAACGAAGTCATCGCGTTCGACCGCCGCCCCCCCCTCGCCCGACTCCGCGCCGGCCGCTTCGATGTCGCCGTCCTCCTCCCCAACTCCTTCCGGGCGGCCTGGGAAGCGTGGCGCGCCGGCATCCCGCAACGCGTCGGCCAGGCCGGCCACTGGCGGCGCGCGTTGCTCACCGATGTCGTGCCCGAACCCGCCGGCGAACGCCCCGGCCATCGCACCATCACCGTCGCCGGTCAGACCTTCACGACCAAAACCTACGCCGCCCGGCGCCACGAATCCCAACGATTCCTCGACATCGTCGGCCACCTCGGCGCCCGACGCGACCCCCTGCCGCCCCGCATCTGGCTCGCGCCCGGCGAAACGCCGGCCTTGACGAAATTTTTCCATGAAGGCCGCCGGCCATTCTTCGCCCTCAACGCCGGGGCCGAGTTTGGTCCCGCCAAACGCTGGCCCGCCGACCGGTTTGCGGAAGCCGCCCAACGCATTGCCGCCGCCGTCCCCTGCCGGTGGCTGCTCGTCGGCGGCCCCGGCGACGTTCCGCTGGCCCGGCAGATCGAAACCGCGCTCCGCGCCCACCTGACCGACCCGCGGGACGTCGTCAACGTCGCCGGCCAGACCACGCTGGCCGAGTTGTGCGTGTTGCTGAAGTTCTGCCGGCTCGTGCTGACCAACGATACCGGCCCGATGCACCTCGCCGAGGCGGTCGGCACCCCGGTGGTGGCCGTGTTCGGCTCAACCTCCCCGGCGATGAGCGGCCCGACCGGCACACACAGCCGGGTCGTCCGCGTGCCGGTGGAGTGCAGCCCGTGTTTCCTGCGCGAGTGTCCGATTGATTTCCGCTGCATGCACCAGGTCACCGTCGCGATGGTCGTCGCCGCCGCCCTCGAGGTCTGGCAGGAGATCGGGCCGACCCGCGGCCACCACGTTTAACCGGCGGCGCCAATCGCCGGTGCCCGGCCGGGCGTTCAACGCGCCGAACCCGGCTTCTGGACCGCGGGGACGGTCTCGCCAAAGGCCATCGCGGTGGCCAGGACACGGTCTTGTTCCACATCCCAAAGATTGTGGAACAGAAACCATTGTTCGCTGTGGGCGCGCACGGCGCGCTCCAGTTGCCGGACAATCTGCGCCATCACACTCGCCACCGTGTCGCGCGCCGGGTCCACGCGGATGGGTTCGCCGACAATGTACTCGTACGTGTCACCGGGCACGCGCACCAAAAACCCCATCAAAATCGGCGCGCCGGTTGCCAACGCCAGCCGGGCGGGGCCGTGCGGCAACCGGGCCGGTGCGCCGAAAAACTCCACCGTATCCATCGCCGGGCTGTAGTCCCGGTCGCAGAGCAGGCCGACAATCTCGCCCCGGCGCAGGACCGCCAAACATCCCCGCGCCGCCCGGCCGAAGGGGATCACTTTGATGCCGCGCGCGGTCCGGTAGCTCTGATAGAGGGCATTGAGTTTCGGATCCGGTTGCCAGAGCGCGACGGCGTGGAAGGGATAGCCGAGTTGGGCCAGCACCCCGGCGCCGAGTTCCCAGTTGCCCAGATGCGCCGTCAACAACACCACGCCGCGCTTCTCGGCCAGCAACGCGTCGAGCTGAACGCGAATGTTGCGGAAATCAATCAGCTCGTTGAGCTTGTCGGGCGGCAGATGCAGGAACGTGAAGAAATCCACGAGGTACTTGGCGAAATTCAGAAAGTTTTCGCGGGCCAGCGCCCGGAGCGCGCGCCGGGAAAACCGGATGCCGGCATGGGCGTGAATGCGGGCGAGGTTGCCGATGACCGCTTCGCGGCCGCGCCGGTCCAGCAGGAAGAACAAATCCGCGCCGCGCCGGGCCAACCCGTAACTCACGCGGCGCGGGAACACGCGCGCGAGGAACTCGGCGACTTTGAGTTGCAGGTATTTCACGAGGGCGGCCCGGTCAGCAGGGCGTGCAGTTCCCGCGCGGTGTCATCCGCCGCCGTCGGTCGCGCCAAGGCGCGGGCGGCCTGGCGCATCTGCCGCAGTTGTTCGGGGTCGCGCAGGAACTGGCTGACAAACTCCGCCACATCGGCCGGCCGGCGGGCGAGGACGGCGACTCCATGGGTGAGGAGCACGTCGGTGTTTTTCTGTTCCTGACCGGGGATCGGGTTGATGATGATCATCGGCACCGCCTTGGTCAACGCCTCGGCGGTGGTGATGCCGCCCGGCTTGGTGACCAGCACTTCGGCGATGCTCATCAACTCGTGGATGTTGTCCGCGAACCCGATGATTTTCGTGGGGTGCCGGAGTTTGTGGCCCTGCCGTTCGAGGCGTTCGCGGAGGTCGGTGTTCTTGCCGGCAATGGCAATAATGTCGAACGGTTGCGGCAGTTTGTCGAGTTTGCGGATGACCGATTTGACCGGGCCGAGGCCCAGGCTGCCGCCCATGACGAGAATCTTCGGCAGGCCCGGCCGCAGGCCGAGGCCGCAGATGACGGCGTCGGGATCGACCGGCTGGCGGAACACGCTGCTGATCGGGATGCCGTACACGCGGACGCGTTCGGCCGACACGCCCTGGGCCAGCAACGTCTGGCGGGTCGCGTCATTCGGTGCAATGTACAAGTCCACTTCCGGCGCGCCCCAGTACCGGTGGGCCACAAAATCGGTGAGCACCCCGACGAGTTTGACGCGCTGGTTGCCGGTGTTGCGTTTCCAGGTGGCCATCACGCCGCAGGAGAATGCCTGGGTGCAGACCACGGCGTCGGGCTGAAACGTATCAAGTACGCGTTGCAGTTTCTTGGAATTGCCGCGGTTGAGCAACTCGTGGATTTTTTTGGTGCGCTCTTTGAACTCGGGGTTGTCGTACATGTACTCCCAAAGCTCCGGCGCCGTCCGCAAAATCGCCAGATACGCTTTCAACGTCACCTTGGACAGGATCGGGTTGGCGTGGCTGAACGAATCCAGCAACATCGTCTCGACGCCCGGATCCAGCCGCCGCAACGCCTCCTCAATCGCCACCGCCGCCGCATAGTGACCGGAATGCTTCGTCAGATATAAAAACAACACTCGTTTCGTCATGAAGATAACCTTGCCGCGGCGGAGAATAGCGACCGGCTCCGGATTTTACAATCGTCAATTCGGTGCTATGGTCCCCCCAACGCGATGGCGAAGAATTCCTGGTGCGAACAGCGCGTGGCGGCGACCCTCAACCGCTGGCGGCGGCGCCTCCGCTGGGGATTGCCCCTGCTGGCGTTGGCCCGCGCCCACGCCGAGGACCAAGCTGGTTACCGGCACGAATACTATCAAGAACACGATGGCCGGATTCGCGTCAACAGCGACGTCTTTCTCGTCCAGAAAATCGCCGCGCCGTGGCTCGAATTGAAGGCGGATTTCACCTGCGACGCCATTGCCGGCGCGACGCCCATCGGGGCGCCACCTGCCAACACGATCACCCTGCGCGACGCGGCCACCGGCGTCGTGACCTCCGGCAGCACAATTCGCAGTTACCGCAAAGCCGGCATTGACGCCATGTCCGGGGCGTCGCCCGGGGGCACGGTCACCGTCCGGTCCGCGTCCGAATTGCCAACGGCCCAGATCACCGACGACCGGTACGCCGGTAATGTGTCAGCCGCGATCAGCGTCGGGGCGCACCAGTTCACCCCGCAGGTGAGTTACAGCGACGAGACCGACTACAAATCCATCGGCCTCGCCCTCAACTACGCGTGGGCACTCAACCAGAAGAACACCACCCTGGTCGCCGGCTACGCGCACGCCTTCGACAAAATCGTGCCCAACAGCGGCACCTTCCTCCAGCAAACCCGCCACAAGGACTCCGATGAGGTACTGCTCGGCGTCAGCCAGATCCTGACTCCCCAGACAGTGGTGGCGGTGAATTTCACACTCGGCCAGTCCAGCGGGTACCTCAACGACCCGTACAAGGGTGTCCTGTTTGAGAGCACGCCGCTGATCAGCGCCACCGAAGCCGCGCTCTACTCCGAGAAACGACCGGAGCACCGGGAGAAAGTCCTGGCGTTGCTGTCGTTGACCCAAGCGGTATCCCCCGTCCATGCCAGCGTCGAAGGCTCGTACCGGTTGTACTACGACTCGTTCGACATTCTCGCGCACACCCTCGGTCTGACGTGGCGCCAGAAAATCGGCGACCGGCTCGTCGTCGCGCCGCTGTTTCGCTACTACCGGCAAACGGCCGCCAGTTTCTACGACACGCAGTTTACCGGTGACCCCGTCGTCGCCGCGGCGCTGGTGCCGACCTACTACTCGTCGGACTACCGGCTGTCCGAATCCCACACGTTCACCTACGGCGTGCAGGTGACCGTCAAGGCACTCGACTGGCTCTCGTTCGATGCGGCTTATTACCGGTACGAAATGCACGGCCTCGACGGCAAGACCGCCGATGCCAACTACCCCACCGCCGACGTCGTCAGCCTCGGAGGGCGCGTATGGTTCTGACGGCCACGGGCGATGATTACCGGCTGACGTTCCCGGCGATGAGCACCACCTGTCGGCTCAACTTCCGCGCCGCCACCAACGCCCTGGCCCGGCAAGTCCAGACCGAAGCACGCGCGTGGGTCGCCACCTTCGAGGCGAAGTATTCCCGGTTCATCCCGACCAGCCTCGTCAGCCGGATCAACACCAGCCGCGACTGGGTTGAAGTGGACGAAGAGACCGACCGGCTGTTTGATCTCTGTAACGAGATGGTCTTCCTCACCGGCGGCGCGTTCGACCCCGTCAGCGCGCCCGGCTGGTCGGCTGTGGAACGCCGGCCCGGCGCGGTACGCCTGCCGGCAGGGGCGCGGCTCGATCTTGGCGGCATCGGCAAAGAATACGCCGTGGACCGGGTGTTCAATCTTGCCCGGCAACACGGCTTGCTCGACGTGCTCGTGGATTTTGGTCAGGACGTGCGCGTCTATGGTCAATCGCCCGGCAAGGACGCGTGGTACATCGGCCTCGAAGACCCCGCGCAGCCCGGTCATTGTTGGAGCACGGTGGCGGTGACCAACCACGCCGTCGCGACGTCCGGTGATTATTTCCGCCCCGGTCACATCCGCGACCCGCGCACCGGCCAGCCGGTCCACAACGGTTGCCGGGCCGTGACCGTGATTGCCGGCAACTGCACGCAGGCCGGCATTCTGTCCACCGCCGCATTCGTTCTCGGCCCCCCGGCGGGGCTGGAGTTGGTGCAGCTTTGCCTCGGTGCCGAAGCCTGCATCATCACGGAAACAAACCGGTACCAGACAAGGAACTTTGACGCCTATGTGGTCCACTAATCTCCTCTTGCTGTTGCTGACATTACTGGCCGGCTGGAAAACCGGCGCCCCCCTCCCCGATCTGGCGACGTACCAGTTGGAGGGCAAACTGCCGGAGTTGCGCGACAAGGTGGTGCTGCTGGATTTCTGGGCATCGTGGTGCGGCCCCTGCAAGGCATCGTTCCCCGTGATGCAGGAGTTGCACACACAGTATGCCGGCCGGGGACTGGTCATCGTGGCTGTCAGCGTGGACGAAGACCGTGCCGCGATGGAGGCATTCCTGAAGAAGCACCCGGTCGCGTTCACCATCGTCCGCGATGCCGCGCAGAAACTCGTCGCCGCCGCCGACGTGCAAGCGTTGCCGACCTCGTTTCTGATTGACCGCACCGGCAAGCTCCGATTCATGCACACCGGTTTTCGGGGCGAGGTCACCCGGCAACAATACCGTGACGAGATCGAGCAACTGCTCAAGGAATGACATGCGCACCGCTTTTCTGCTATTGCTGTTGCTGGCCGGTGGTTGCAGCCAAGTCAAACCGTGGCAACGCGGCGCGTTGGCCGACCCGATCATGCAAGCCGACTATGACCCCATCGGCGAACAGTTAATGGAGCATCTGTATTTCTCCCGTGAAGCCGCGTGGGGTGGCCGCACGGTCGGCGGCGGCGGTTGCGGCTGCAACTGATTCCCCGTTCTTGCTACCAGTTTCAACTGCCGGTATAGTCGCGCCCGCTATGCCCGAACTCCGCAAAAAATATCCGTTCGATGTCATCGAGCCGAAGTGGCAACAGTATTGGCTCGCCCACAAAACGTTCGCCGCCCGCGAGGACGCCACCCGCAAGAAGCTCTATGTCCTCGATATGTTTCCCTACCCCAGCGGCGCCGGGCTGCACGTCGGCCACCCGGAAGGTTACACGGCCACAGACATCTACTGCCGGTACCAACGGATGCGCGGTTACAACGTCCTCCACCCGATGGGCTGGGACGCGTTCGGCCTGCCGGCCGAGCAGTACGCCATTGATACCGGCACGCATCCGGCCCTCACGACGAAGAAAAACATCGAGACGTTCCGCCGGCAAATCCAGATGCTCGGCTTCTCCTACGACTGGGACCGCGAAGTGGACACGACCGACCCGCGGTATTTTCGGTGGACGCAGTGGATTTTTCTTCAGCTTTTCAAAAAGGGTCTGGCCTACGAGGCCGAGGTGCCGGTCTGGTGGTGCGAGGGTTGCAAAGCCGTGCTGGCCAACGAGGAAATCAACGCCGACGGCACCTGCGACCGCAAAGGCCACACGGAAGTCTACCGCCGCCCGCTCCGGCAATGGCTGCTGCGCATCACCGCTTACGCCGAACGACTGCTCGCGGATTTGAACGGGGTGGACTGGCCCGAGTCCATCAAGGACCAACAACGCAACTGGATCGGCCGCTCGGAGGGCGCCGAGGTGGATTTTCGGGCCGAAACCGGCGACACGGTGCGCGTCTTCACGACCCGCCCGGACACGTTGTTCGGCGCGACCTACCTGGTGCTCGCCCCCGAACATCCGTGGGTCGAGAAATTCAAGACGCCCGCAGTGGAAGCCTACCGGGCGGCGGCGGCGAAAAAAAGCGAGCTGGAACGGACCCAGCTCGAAAAGGAAAAGACCGGCGTGTTCACGGGCGCGTACGCCATCAACCCAGTCAACAACGAGCGCATCCCCATCTGGGTCGCCGACTACGTGATGATGGGCTACGGCACCGGCGCGATCATGGCCGTGCCCGCCCACGACACGCGCGACCTGGAGTTTGCGCGCAAATTCAACCTGCCGGTGCGCGTGGTCGTCAATCCGACCGATCAGACGGATCCGATCGGATTTACCGGAGACGGGATCGCCGTCAATTCCGGCCTCATCACCGGCCTGCCCACGCCGGCGGCAAAAAAGAAGATCACGGCCTGGCTCGAAGAACGCGGGCTGGGCAAGGCCAGCGTGCAATACAAGCTGCGGGACTGGCTCTTTTCCCGGCAACGGTACTGGGGCGAGCCGATCCCGATCGTGCATTGCGCCCAGTGCGGCGCCGTGCCGGTGCCCGAGAATGAATTGCCGCTCCGCTTGCCGGAGATGAAGGACTACCGCCCGACCGGCAACGCCGAGCCGCCGCTGGCGAAGGCGACCGATTGGGTGCACTGCCGCTGCCCGCAGTGCGGCGGCCCCGGCCAGCGCGAGACGAACACGATGCCGCAATGGGCCGGGAGTTGCTGGTATTATCTCCGCTACCTTGACCCGCAGAACGACCGGCAGTTCGTCGCCCCGGAGAAAGAAAAATACTGGATGCCGGTCGACTTGTACGTCGGCGGCGCGGAGCACGCCGTGTTGCACCTGCTCTATGCCCGGTTCTGGCACAAGGTGCTGTTCGACCTCGGCCACGTTTCCACGCCGGAGCCGTTCCTGCGGCTGGTCAATCAGGGCATGATCCTCGGCGAGGACAACCGCAAAATGTCGAAATCGTGGGGCAACGTCATCAACCCCGACGACGTGGTGCGCGAATACGGCGCGGACACGTTGCGGCTCTACGAAATGTTCATGGGACCACTCGCGGCGACCAAGCCGTGGAGCACGGAAGGCGTGCACGGGGTGTACCGGTTCCTGGGCCGGGTGTGGCGGATGTACGATGAACTCGATGACACCGCGCCCAGCCCGGCCCTGGTGAAGGCGTTGCATCAGACGATCAAGAAAGTGGGCGAGGACACCGAGGCGCTGGCGTTCAACACCGCGATCGCGCAGATGATGATCTTCGTGAACGAAGTCACGGCGCAGCCCGCGCGCCCGCGCGCGGTGCTGGAGCCGTTTGTGTTGTTGCTGGCGCCCTACGCGCCGCACATGGCGGAGGAACTCTGGGAAAAACTCGGGCACACCCGGTCACTCGCCTACGAACCGTGGCCGGCCCACGACCCGGCGGTGTTGGTGGAGAGCACCGTGCAGATCGTCGTCCAGGTCAACGGCAAGGTCCGCGACAAGCTCGATGTGCCGGCCGAGATTGCCCGCGACGAGCTGGAGCGGCGGGCGCTGGCCAGCGCGAAGGTTCAGGAGTTCACCGCCGGCAAGCAGATCAAAAAAGTCATCGTCGTCCCCGGCAAGCTGGTGAACATCGCGGCGGCTTGAAAAACTGGTTGCCGGGGCGCGCCGGCTGCGTCATATTCCGTCGCCGTGTTCAAGCTGACCAAAGAAGAACAGTTGATCGTGGCGTTTTTGGTTGGCGTGTTGCTGCTCGGCACCGTCGTCAAAGAATGGCGGGCGCGCCGGGCGGCCGAGAATCATTATGGAAAAACTGAACTTCGCTGACGCCGTCGAGGAAATCGTCCGGACCGACCGCCGGTACGACCGCGAGACCTATTTCTTTGTCCGGGCAGGGCTGGATTACACGTTGAAAATGCTCCAGCGCGAGGAACAGCGCGGACTGCGCCACGTCACCGGCCAGGAACTGCTCGAGGGGCTGCGCCAGTATGCGCTGGAACAGTTCGGCCCGATGGCGAAGACGGTGCTCGAACATTGGGGCGTGCGCCGGTGCGAGGATTTTGGCGAGATTGTTTTCCGGTTGGTGGACAAAGGCGTGCTCGGCAAGACCGACCAGGATCGCCGCGAGGATTTCGCCGGTGGTTACGATTTCGACGAGGCGTTTGTGAAACCGTTCCGACCGGCGCCGGCTTCCGGTTTGCCGCGCACCACGACGCCCCGCCCCAACCGCCGCCGGGAAACGAAGCCGGCCTCCAAAAAATTGAGCGGCGGCGCGAACTAAATTGTCAAACCCGCCATGCAACTCTCCCGGCTCAGCGCACTGGCGGTTCTCATAGGAACAACCACCATGGCAGCCACGGCTCCCGTCCAAAAACGTGTTCTCGACAACGGCCTCACCGTCCTCATCCGCGAAGACCACAGCGCGCCGGTCGTCACCGCGCAGGCGTGGGTCCGCGCCGGCAGCATCACTGAAGGCCCGTGGCTCGGCGCCGGACTCTCCCACGTGCTCGAACACATGCTCTTCAAGGGCACCGCCAAACGCGGCGTCGCCGCCATCGCGCGGGAGGTCGAGGACAAAGGCGGTTACATCAACGCCTACACCTCGTTCGAGCACACCGTCTACTACATCAACATGCCGGCCGAGAACTGGGCCACCGCCGTGGACATTCTCGCCGATTGCCTGATGAACGCGACCATTCCGGCCGATGAGTTGGCCAGGGAAAAGGAAGTCATCCTCCGCGAAATGGCAATGGGGCAAGACGACCCCGAACGCCGCGCCGACCGATTGCTCTGGTCCACCGCCTACACCACCCACCCCTACCGGCACCCCATCATCGGCTACCCCGACATCTACAACCGCACCACCCGCGACGACGTCGTCGCCTACTACAAAAAGTTCTACATCCCGAACAACATCACCTTTGTCGTCGTCGGCGACATCCCCGCCGCCGAAGTCGAGGCCAAACTCCGGGAGCTGACGAAAGACTTCAAGATGAACGCCCTCGCCCCGGTGTTCGTCCCGGCCGAGCCGCCCCAACTCAGCCCCCGCACCCGGTTCGAGGAAATGGCCGTCCAACATTCCCGGCTCTCCCTCGCGTGGCACATCCCGGCCGCCACGCATCCCGACGTGTACCCGCTCGACGTGCTCGCCATCATTGCCGGCCAGGGCAAAAGTTCCCGGCTCTACCGCGAACTCCGCCAAAAACGCGGCCTCGTCCACCACATCACCGCCAGCGCCTACACGCCCGCGCATCCCGGCCTCTTCAGCATCGAAGCCCTCGCCGACGCCGCCCAACGCGACGCCGCCATCGCCGCCGCCCGCGAGGAAATGGCCAAGTTCGCCAACACACCCGTCGCCCCCGCCGAACTCCACAAAGCCATCAAACAAACCATCAGCTCGCATCTCCAGCGCCTGAAAACCATGGAAGGCCAGGCCGCCGACCTCGCCCACAGCGACATCCTCACCGGCGACCCCAATTTCTCCGACAAATATCTCGCCAACATCCAAAAAGTCACCGCCGCCGACATCCAGCGCGTCGCCCGGCAGTACTTCACCGACGACAACCTCACGATCACCTCCCTCGACCCGATCGGCACCGCCAGCAAACAACCGGCACCGGCCGCCGCCACCGCCGGCATTCAAATCCAGAAGTTCGAAATGCCCAACGGCCTGCGCCTGCTCGTTCGCGAAGACCCGAAGATCCCGGTGGTGGACATCCGCGTCGCCCTCAAAGGCGGCGTGCTCGCCGAGACCGCCACCGACAACGGCCTGTGCAAGCTGACGGCCCGGATGTTGCTCAAGGGCACCGCCACGCGTTCTGCCGAACAAATCGCCGAAACCATCGAGTCCGTCGGCGGCGACCTCAGCTACTTTGCCGGCCACAACAGCTTCGGCGTCGCCGCCACCGCGCTCAGCGAAGACCTGCCGCTCGCGCTCGATCTGGTGGCCGACGTGCTGCTGCAGCCGTCGTTTCCGGACGACCTGCTCGCCCGCGAACGCGACGTCCAACTCGCCGAGATCAAAGCCGAGCAGGACCAAATCCTGCCGGCCGCGCAGCAACTGCTCCGCGAAACGCTCTACGCCCAGCACCCCTACCGGTTCAACGTCAACGGCAAGCCCGACACGGTGGCCAAACTGCAACGCAAGGATCTCGTCGCCCTGCATCGCCGGCTGGTCGTGCCCGGCAACATGGTGATCAGCATCTTCGGCAACGTGAAGGCCGACGCCGCGCAAAAACTCGTCGCGCAACGGTTCGGCAAGATGAAGCCGGCCCCGCCCAAGTTACCGGAGACGAAACCGGAATCGCTCGCGGCGACCGCCCGCAACGAAACGACCAAGCCCAAGGAGCAAGCCGTGCTGCTCGTCGGCTTCCCGACCCCCGACATTTTCAGTCCCGACCGGTTCGCGCTGGACCTGATTGACGAAGCGTACTCCGGCATGGGCTCGCGATTGTTCCTGCGGATCCGGGACGAACTCGGCCTCGCTTACTACTGCGGCGCCTATCAGTTGCCGGGATTGCAGCCCGGTTACCTCGCGTTCTACATCGGCACCAAACCCGAGGCGGTCGCGACGTGCGAAAAGGAATTGTTCGCGGAACTGGCACGGCTCGGCGCCGACGGCCTGAGCGCGGCGGAACTCGAACGCGCCCAAAACAGCATCATCGGCCAGCGCCGGGTGCGGATGCAGAACAACGCCGAGTTGGGCCTGATGGTCGGGCTGGACGAGTTGTACGGGCTGGGCTACGATTTTTACCGGCACATGGACGAGCGCTACCGGGCGGTGACCCCGGCCGAGATACAGCGCGTGGCCAAGAAATACTTTGCCGGCAAACCGCACGCGGTCGTGGTCGTCCGCCCGGAACAGCAGGACAAGTTTCCCGCTTGTCCTGTTCGTCACACACGGACAAGCAAGATGCTTGTCCCACAATGAGGAGGAAGCAGTTATGGCGGAAGTGCAGAAAGACACGGTGGGCTCACGCGAGGACACGCTGCGGTTTCTCGACTTGGTGGGGTTGTTCGGCTCGCAGGCGATGATCGGCTTGGGCAAGCTCGCCAACCCCGCGACCGGCAAAGCCGAGAAGAACCTGCCGGTCGCCCGGCTGTTCATTGACTCGTTGGAGATGCTCGAACGCAAAACCGCCGGCAACCTCACGCCCGACGAAACCAAAGTCCTCCACGCCACGTTGACCGACCTGCGCCTGATGTTTGTTGAAGAATCCAAAGAGAAGGACGAAGGACAAAGGACAAAGGACGAATCTACCGGTTCTGCGCCTTCTTGATGATGGCGGTGAGGATGCGGATCAGTTCGTCGGTCTCAATCAGCAACGGAGCAATTCGCGCCTCCTTGCAGATTCCTGCCGCGGCCAGCAGCCGCAGCCAGTACTTGGTCTCGCGCGCTCCTTTTCGCGCGATGGAATACTTCGAGACAAAGTCCGCCCGACTTTGTCCGGCCTGACCTTCCTCAACATTGGCCCCGATGGACGTACCGGCTCGGAGTAATTGTCTTGCCAAAGTCCGCGGTGTACCGGGTTTCTCCTCCAACCACTGCGACAACTTCACGATCCGCAAAGCGAACTGAAACGTACGGTCACAGATGTCATACGGCGGCCTGCCGTTTTCGTCCTTCATCCTTTGCCCTTCGTCCTTTGCTTCCGTTCCATCCACCACGCGATCCAGATGCAGGCTTCGTACAGGACGCACATCGGCACCGCCAACAGGGCTTGGTTCACCATGTCGGTGGTCGGCGTGATGACGGCGGCCACGATGAAGATGATCACAATGACGTAGGGGCGTTTCTCGCGCAGGAACTTCGCCGAAACGACGCCGAGTTTGGCCAACACCAGCACCACCAGCGGCAGCTCGAAACAAATCCCGAACGCCAGAACCATGTGCGAAACAAACGAAACGTAATTGTCCACCGTCCACCGGGAACTGATGCCCAGGTATTTGTTGTACTCAAGGAAGAACCTCAAGCCGGCGGGGATGACCACGAAATACGCGAGCGCGGCGCCTGCGGCAAACAGTCCCACCCCGGCGAGGAACACCGGGCGCAACAGCCGTTTCTCGGCCGGCGTGAGCGCCGGCCGGATGAAGTCGGCGAGGTAGTACAGCAAGAGCGGGCACGCCAGCACGATCCCGGCGTAAAACGACAGTTGCATCGCCAACGTGAATCCACCGGTCACCTCCATCGTCCAGAGGAACTCCGCCGCGTTACCGGTGACCCGTTGCAGCGGCCAGATCACGACGGCCAACAAATTGGCCGCGAAAAAGAACGACAGGACGATCGCCAGGATCAGCGCCACCCCCATCTTGATGATCATCCACCGGAGGTCTTCGAGGTGATCAAGAAACGGCTTGAGCTGGTCCGATCCGTCCGGTGTGGCACTGTTGGCAGGCAATGGTTCGGGCGGGTGGGCGTCACTCATGGGCGGGTCGTTCACCCCAACCGGCCAACCGGGCGATCATGCTTTCTTGCTGGCGTCGTTGTTCGCTGGCGGGGCGGGCTTTTCTGTCGGCGTTGTTTCAATGTCCGACTGGATATCTTTGGCGGCCTTCTTGAACTCTTTCACGCCCTGCCCCATCGCTTTCATCATCTCCGGGATGCGCTTGGCCCCGAACAGGATCAAGATGATGAGCAGAATCAGCAGGATTTCACGAAACCCAATGTCCATAGTTTGTCCTTTGTTGTGGGGCAGTGTACTGCCGCCCCGGCAACGTGTCAATGACGGCCCTACGGGCCGACCACCACGAACTCGCACCGGCGATTCTTCGCCCAGGCCGCTTCGTCATGTCCCAACTCGACTGGCCGGTCCTTGCCAAAACTGGCCGTCGTGATCCGGCTGCCGTCAATTCCGAGTCGGACCAACTCGTCGCGGGCGGCCTGCGCGCGGCGTTCGCCGAGCGCGCGATTGTATTCGGCCGTGCCGCGTTCGTCGCAATGGCCTTCCACCACCAACCGCTTGGTGTTGCCCCTGAGCGCGGCGGCCACCGCTTCGAGTTTCGCCATCTCCGACGGACGGATCCGGGCGCTGTCGTAATCGAAGTACACCGGCTGGAACAATCCACGCTGCTCGTTGCCCGCGTCCATTGGCCGCGCGCCGAGGTGGATATCGGTGCCGCTGCCCAGGGGGGGCACGCTGGTCTCCGCCCCGGTGCCGGCGGCCCCGGTGTTTGCCGGTGGTTTCTGCCAAATCCACCGGCCATTCTTGCAGCCGGTCAACCCGACCAACGCGATCACGCCCAACACGATTGTCTGTGCCAGAATCCTGCTCTTCATCTGTTCTTCCTCCTTGAACTTGTTTGCTCCATTACGGTCCCCAGGCCGGCTCGGAAGCGTCCCCGTCCACGGCGGGCAACTGTATCTGCTCACCGGTCACAGCGTCAAGCAGATACAATCGCGACCGCCATTGCTGCGTCTTCCCAAACACCAAGTGCCGGCCATCCGGCGCCCACGACGGGTCTTCGTTGTCCGCGCCATCCGCCACCACCGGCCGCACCTCGCCCGACCGGCTGTCGTACAACCCGATCTGAAACCGGCCGCCCACACGCGACGTCACCGCCAACATCGGCGGCAAATCCGATCCCGCCGGCGGACGCGACCAATCCGGCTCGGTGTTGTACGACGGCGACACCGTCAACCGTTGCGGTTCGCCGCCGTCCCGATTGATCAGGTAAATCTGCGGCGAACCCCGGTCGTCGCTGACGTAGGCAATACTCTGCCCGTCCGGCGACCAGACCGGCGACGATTCCGCGCCGCGCGTCCACGTCAACCGGCGCAGCCCGCCGCCGCCGGCATCCATCGTGTACAACTCCGGATTGCCGTCCTTGCTCAACGTCAGCGCCACCCGCAGCCCATCCGGCGAGAACGCCCCGCCGGAGTTGAGCCCCGGATACGCGGCCAACCGGCGCCGCTGGCCGGTGTAGAGATTCACCTCCAACACATCCGGGAACCGGTTTTTGTAGCTGGTGTAGATGATCTTCTTGCCGTCCGGCGCCCAGCGCGGGCGGGCGCTGATGCTGTTGTCGTAGGTCAGTTGCCGGACATTGTGGCCGTCGTAGTCCATCACGGCCAACTCCTTCACCTTGCCCCGCCGCCACACAAACGAGATCTTCGTCCGCGCAATCCCGCGCTGACCGGTAACGGCCTGCACGATGTCGTCGCTCAACTCGTGGACCATCCGCCGCAAATCCTGCGTGCTGCCCTGATAGGATTTCGAGAGCACGACCTGCTTCGTCGCCCGCAACGTCACCACGCACTCGACATGCCCGTTGCCGCCCTCGACGCGGACATTGCCCTGCTGCACAAACTCCGACTCCGCCGCCGTGCCGAGTTGAAACCGGCCGGACAACACCAAATCGTTCTTCAACACATCGGCGACCTTCGCCGCCACCGCCGCGTCGCCCGCAAAGCCGGTCACCGCGAACGTCCGCTTCTTCGCCCCCGGCACCACCACGGTCACCTGCGCCGCCGCCGTGACCGCCAACGCCAACCAGATCGCCACGGGCATTAAACTTCCACGGTGCGAAATCCTACGGGCTTCGCGCCCTGCAAATGCCGTTGTCGGGCTGGCAGCCCGAAGGGATGCCAGCCGTCTCCGAAGTTTCAGGCAATCACTCCAAGTCATTTATCCCTCCAACGAAAAGTTCACCGAAATCTCCACCGGATCGCCCTTCATCCCGTCCGGCACCGGATCGAGCCGCGGCACCTTCTTCGCCGCCGCCACCGCCGTCTCGTCCATCAACTGATTGCCGGACGAGTCCTGCAACTTCACCTCCAAAATCTTGCCGTCGCGTGCCACGCGGAGCAGCACCGTGGCCATCAACTTCTTGTCCCAGTTCGCCGCCCCGGCCGGGCGCTCCCACGCTTCGTACATCCGATCGTGGACGTGCTGATAATACCACCAATACGGCGTTCCCTTCCCCATCCCGCCGACCACGCCATTTTCCGCGCCGTCGGGCGACCCCGGTCGGCCATATTTTTTCTGCCCATCGCCGCCCCCGGCTGGTTTGTTGTCGCCAAACGGGGTGCCGCCGGCCTGACCACCACCGGCGGCCAACGCCTTCGCAAACTTCGCCCGGTAATCCGCCGCGCTCGGATGTCCGGACTTTGCCGGGGATGCTCCAGTCTTTATCGCGCTCGCTCCGGACTTCACCGGAGCCGGTTTCGTGGGCGCCGGCGCGACCGGTTTCTTGACCGGCTTGGTTTCCTTCACGACTTTCCGGGGCACCGCAATCTCGCCCGGCGCGGGTGCCGGTGGCGCTGGCGGCGCCGGTTTCTCCTCCGGTGTGAACGTCGCCTCACTGGGACCAGCCGGCTCCGCCGGCTCGGCCGGCGGCGGCGCCCACGCGCCGCGACCGTGACCGGGGCCTTCCGGCAAATCGCCGAGAATGTCCGCCGGCACGACCAACTCCACAAAGGCCGCTTTTGCGCGGCTCGGCCCGCTCCAGAAATATTCGGTCAACACCAGGCCGCCGATCACCACGACGTGCACGACGCACGCCACAGTGAAGTTGCGGCACAACGACTGTCCAACCGGGTTCATTTCCGAGCCAATTTGGGCGGCGGTTCCTCCTGCGTCATCAGGGCGATGCGGGTGATCTTTGCCCGGTGCAACTCCTGCAACACGCCCATCACGGCCCCATAGTTGTTTGCTTCGTCCGCCTTGACCAAAATGGTGACCGGCGGCGTCAGTGTGCCGAGCCGGGCGAGTTCCGCCCGCAACTGCGCAGGGGCCAGCGCGACGTCGTTGAGAAACACTTTGCCGCGTTTGTCCACGGAGATCGTGCGGGTCTGTTCGCGTTTGATCGTGTCGGTGGTGCCTTTGGGCAGGTTGATATTCATGCCGTACTCGACCACCGGGAAAAAGATGATCACCGCGATGAACAATTGCATGAACAAGTCCACCAACGGCATCACGTTGATCTCGCCCAACTCGGGCAAGTGACCGTACCGGTGTCCCCGCTGTGCCGCGCGGCTCATGTCAGTTCGTCACGTAATTATGTTCAATTGCGCCGACAAACTCGTCGGCAAACGATTCCATCATCATCGTCTGGTGCCGGATCTGGGCGGCCAGCCAGTTGTAGGCGAACAACGACGGCACCGCCACGAGCAGGCCGACGACCGTCGCGAGCAACGCCGCCGAGATGCCCGGGGCGACCGCGCCGAGCCGCACGGTGCCCTGTTCGCCCATCGCGGCGAACACGCTCATCACGCCCCACGCGCTGCCGAGCAGGCCGAGGAACGGCCCGCCGGTCACCGCGGTCGAAAGAATGCTGACGTGCTGTTCGAGTTTCATCACCTCGGCGTCAATCGCCCGGCCGAGCGCGCCGCGCAACGTGTCGAGGTTCACGACGCCGCGGTCCGCGACGCTGGTTTCCGTCTCCACCAACGCGAGGCCGCCGGCCGCCTTGTCGCCGCCGTTCACCCGCGTCGGCCGGTGGCCGTTGCCGAACTGCGACGAGACCTCTTCCGCGCCCATCCGGTAGATGTGGTAGAAGGGACACCCCGGCAGCTCGTAATTGTTGATAAACAGGTGCAGCGGGTCGCGTTCGCGGCGGAATTGGGCGAGAAAATCCTCGCCGGTCTGACGCGCCCGGCGCAATTGCTGCCATTTGGTGAGCATTACCGACCACGTCAGCGCCGAACCGAGACACAGCAGTACCACGATGACTTTGCCCTGCAGATCGGCTTGTCCAAACGCATACAACAAGCCGCCCGAGGCCAGAACGACATTCATGTCCCCATCCTCCTTGTATCAAGGCGGTCCTTGGTGCCGCCATGCGTATTCATACACAAAACCGCTTGCCGGTCAACGCATTTTTCGGCTACAGACAAACAGCATGAGCCAGAAAACTGAATCCGCCGTCACCCCGCGCGCCGTTGACTACCCGCAGTGGTACCTCGACGTCATCAAACGCGCCGACCTCGCCGAGAACTCCGCCGTCCGCGGTTGCATGGTCATCAAACCCCATGGCTACGCCATCTGGGAAAAAATGCAACGCGAACTCGACGACCGGTTCAAGGCCACCGGCCACGTCAACGCCTACTTCCCGCTGTTCATTCCCCTTTCCTTCCTGACCCGCGAGGAACAACACGCGGCCGGCTTCGCCAAGGAATGCGCCGTCGTCACCCATCACCGGTTGAAATCCCTTGATGGCAAGGTCGTCGTGGACCCCGAATCCAAACTCGAAGAACCGCTCGTCATCCGGCCCACCAGCGAGACGATCATCTGGGATACCTACAAAAACTGGATTCAGAGCTACCGGGATTTGCCGCTGTTGATCAACCAATGGGCCAACGTCGTCCGCTGGGAAATGCGCACGCGGCTGTTCCTGCGGACCGCCGAATTTCTCTGGCAGGAAGGCCACACCGCCCACGCCACCGCGCAGGAAGCCATCGCGGAAGCCGACCGGATGCTTCACGTGTATGCCGACTTCGCGGAGAATGTCATGGCCGTGCCGGTGATCCGCGGCCGGAAAACGCCGGGCGAACGATTCGCCGGCGCACTCGACACGCTCTGCATCGAAGGCATGATGCAGGACGGCAAGGCGCTGCAAATGGGCACGAGCCATTACCTCGGCCAGAACTTCGCCAAGAGCTGCGACGTCACGTTCCTCAACAAAGCCGGCCAGCGCGAACACGTGTACGCCACCAGTTGGGGCGTCTCCACCCGGCTCATCGGCGCGCTCATCATGACGCACTCCGACGACAACGGTCTCGTCCTGCCGCCGAAACTCGCGCCGATTCAAGTCGTCATCGTCCCGATCTACAAAAACGACACCGAGAAAACCAAAGTCTGCGACGAAGCCGGCAAGGTTTTCGCCGAACTCAAAACCCAAGGTCTCGCGGTCAAACTCGACGACCGGGAAGGCATCATGCCGGGCGCAAAGTATTACGAATGGGAGGCCAAAGGCGTCCCGGTGCGGATCGAAGTCGGCCCGAAAGATTTGGAGAAAGGCAGCCTCTGCATCGTCCGCCGGTTCTCCCCTGCCGGTGCGCAACGCAAACAGTTCCTCCCCCGCGCCGCAGCCATCGCCGGCATCAAACCGCTGCTCGACACGCTGCAGCGCGAACTACTGGAGCGTGCCCGGCAATTCCGCGCCAGCCGGAGCCGTGTCATCAACTCACTCGATGAGTTGGCGCAGTACTTCGCCGGCAAGGATGCCGGTTTTGCCTGGGTCCACTGGGCCGGCACGCACGAACAGGAAGACGAAATGACCAAGCGGTTCGAAACCACGATCCGCTGCATCCCGTTCCCGGATCAGATCCCGGCCGAAGCCCAAGGCAGCGGCAAGTGCATCCTCACCGGCCAACCGTCCCCCCAACGGGTCGTCATGGCCCGGGCGTATTGAACCAAGGCAGGAACGCGCCGCTCAATGCCGGTGGGTGGGACCGCAACAGCCGCAGGCGCGGCCCGTGGACGGGCAGACCGGCGGCGCCGCCGCGGACTGGCCGGTCGCGGCCACGTGGGAGGCGAACACGGAAAGTTTTTTGGACAGTTTGTTGGACCCGCAATGCGGGCAAACCGCGCCTTTCCACTTCGCTGACGGGACCAGCAACTCAAATTCCTTCCGGCAATTCCCACACTCAAATTCGTACAACGGCATCTTCGGTTCCTTTCCTCCGCAATTATTCCCACTCCTGACGGTCCCGGCGCTGCGCCTGGACCTGTTTGATTTTACTACAGGTGATTTCCTGTCGCCAGCGCAACCCCAAAATCCGGGCGTTGTATTGCACCGCAATGGCCACCTGTTTGTTCCGAAACGTCGCCACCTTCGGCTCCAACATCTTCTGCGCCACCGACCGGATCCCGGTGTCCTGGTACACGATGTGAATGTCCGCCGGCTGCAACACCACACCCTTCGCCCGCGCGTCTTTCACCAAATTCTCTTTGACCTGTGCCTGTGATTTTTCGTCCACAAAATCCAAATAATGCTCCACCCGCCGGGTCAACTCGGACCGCACCGCGTACACGCCGGCCACCTGCGCGCCGAGGTAGCCGACTCCGACCAGCACGAGGACCAACACCATCGCGTTTCTCATCCCGGGTTCGCCTCCAACACTTGTTGCGTCGTCCGAAAATGCAGTTTGGCCACTTCGCCCAACTTTTCCGCCCCGTGTTTGCGCACCAGTTCCCGGCCCGCGGCGATCACCGCCTCCGACGCGCCTTTGGGCAGGTTCACGCCGAATTCCTTGCTCAACCGGCTCAGCCGGCTCACAAATTCCTCGCGCGCCAAGATAGATGCCGCCGCCACCGCGAGATCGCTTTCCGCCCGGTGCCGCTGCACCAGCTCGATTTTCCGGCCCCGCTCCATCAACGCCTTCAACACGATGCGCTTGTTGCCGAACTGATCCGAAATCGCCTTCTTGCAATCCACCCGGCTGAGCAGGTTCTCGATCACCCGCGCGTGCCCCCAACCGAGGATGCTGTTCACGTTCCGCAGTTTCGCGTGCAACCGGTTGTACGCCACCGGCCCGATCGGCACGATGCTCGCCAGCAACCCATCCACCTGCCGGAGTTCCTTCGCGATCTCGAAAATCCGCTTGTCGCTGCTAATCTGTTTGCTGTCCTTGACCCCCAACTCCATCAACTGCCCCGCCGCCGCCTCGTTCACATAGACGCCGGCCACCACCAACGGCCCGAAAAAATCGCCCTTGCCGCTTTCATCCACGCCAATCCGCGCTTCCAGCATCTCCGGGTTCAACACATGCTCGTAGCCCAGCCGGGCCTCGCCGAGCAGTTGCGGTTCGAGGTAAAACTGGACGAAGTCGGTCGTCCCCTTCCCTTGAACGACCAATTTCCCGCTTTCATAGGCGGCGAGGCTGACTTTCTCCCCCCGGTGTTCCGCGCCGAAATGCGCGTACGGCACGTCGCGGAACACAAACCCGCGCGCCGCGAGGTCGCGCTTCAGTTGCGCAACCTTGTCGGGCGACAGCACGCACGTGTACGATGTCCGCTCGGCCATGGGCAAACCATTCCACATCGCCCCGGCGCGGGTCAACGCATTTCAGCGCGCGTTGCTCCGGTGGTACCGCCGTCACCGGCGCGATCTGCCCTGGCGGCGGACCCGCGACCCCTACCGGATCTGGGTCAGCGAGATCATACTCCAACAAACCCGGGTCGAGGTCGTGCGCGACTACTACCGGCGCTGGCTCCGGGAATTTCCGACCCGCGGCACCCTGGCCCGTGCCCGCCTCGGGAGGGTCCTGAAACTTTGGGAAGGCCTCGGCTACTATCACCGGGCGCGCAACCTCCACCGGACCGCGAAAATGATTGCCCGGTGGCCGCGCACCGCCGCCGCACTGCGGCAACTACCGGGCATCGGCCGGTACACGGCCGGGGCGATTGCCAGCATCGCGTTTGACCAGCCGGAGCCGGTCGTGGACGGCAACATTGCCCGCGTGTTTCACCGGCTTTTCCCCGGTCACGATCCGTGGGCCGTGGCCGCCGCGCTGCTGCCGGCGCGCGCGCCGGGCGAGTTCAACCAGGCGTTGATGGAACTCGGCGCGCTGGTCTGCGCGCCGCGCAATCCGCGTTGCGCCGCCTGCCCGGCGCGAAACTTTTGCGCCGGCCCGCGGCCGGTGCCGCGCCGCCGGGTCCGGCTGCAGCCGGTCACTCATTGCGTCCTGCTCGCGCGCCGGCAGGGCCGGGTGCTGCTCCGGCAACGGCCGCCGACCGGCTTGCTGGCCGGGTTGTGGGAGTTACCGGCGGGGCAATCGAACCGGGAACTGTTCCGCATCCAGCACACGATCACCAAGCACCGGATCACGTTACGGGTGTACGAAGGCTCACCGGGCCCAGTGGACGGCCGCTGGTTCACGCGCCGGCAACTGGCGCGGCTGGCGATGCCGGCGGCGCACCGCCGGGCGCTCACCGCAGCATTAAAATGGGACTCTCGGTCGCGTCGAACAACTTCACCAGCACGTCGCTGATCAGCGGGTTGGAGAACTGACGGCGCGCCTCGGGCGTCATCGCGATGAGGTCCATCGAAGTGTCTTTGACGAACGCCATCAGGTTTTTGGCGCGTTTGGCCGGGTTGGAGAACAAGAGCAGATTGCTGCGGGGCGCGCCGCGTTCGTAGACCTCGCGGAGCCGCTCGGATTCTTCCGGTTGCTGTTTGTCGCCGTTGAGCAGCGGGAAAATGTGGAGCAACCCCTTGAACGTCTCGACCCACGGCATGATCGCCGGCAGGACTTCCTTGCCGTTCGGACGGAGGTCGGCGATCAACAGGACGTGTTTGTACCGGGGGCGTTTCCATTCCTTTTCCGGAATCGGCCGGCCGCGCAGACAGAGCACCGGGCACGGGGACGCCTGCATGACCCGTTCGATGGTGCGGCCGACCGACCACCACCGGAGACTGCCGCCGCTGCCGGTCGAGGCCATGCAAATCAGGTCGGCGTTCTTGTGCCGGGCGGCGCTGAGGATGACTTTGGCGACGTTCCGGTGGTAGAGGTACATCTTCGACGCCGCCACCGACATCTTCAACGGCGGCAGGTCCACGCGGTTGGCGTCCTTCGTGAAAAACTTGCTGACGTGCGGGAAATCGCCCAACTGCTCCGGCTCGTTCAGCGCCTCCGGGGGCATCACGTGCAGCAGATGCAGCGTGCTGTCGAACACCTGGGCAATGGTGATGGCGTGCGGGAAGATCGAATTCGATTCCAGCGACAAATCCGTCGGCACGAGGATGTTTTTCACCATACGCTGGCGATTAGTATGCCGCGCCGCCGGGAAAAATCAAATCAAAGACGATTGGTTACTCGCGAGCCACTGCCACCAGCGCTTCGAAGTTGGCGCGCGGCACGTCGGTCTGCAACTCTTGCGCGGGACTGAAGATGTAGCCGCCGCCGCGGGCCAGCAGGTCCCGGACCCGCCGGGCTTCGGCGCGGACTTCGTCCGGCGTGCCATACGGCAATGTCCGTTGCGTGCTGATGCCGCCCCAGAACGCGAGCCGATCGCCGAAGTCGCGCTTGAGTTGCGCGAGATCCATGCACTCTGGCTGGACCGGGTTCAACACATTCACGCCCATCTCAATGAGGCGCGGGATCAACGCCGCCACGTCGCCGCACGAGTGGACCCACACGTCCTTGCCGTAGCTGTGGATCAGGTCGTATTCGCGCTGCTCGCCGGGACGGATGAGGTCGTCCCACGCGTCGAGACTCATCAACAATCCGCGCTGACTGCCCCAGTCGCTACCGAGCAACACGCCGTCAATCTCCGGTCGCGCGAGGAAGTTCTCCAACATGACGAGGTTTTTCTCGATGATTTTGGTCAACAACCGCCGCGCGAACTCCGGCGCGCCGCCGATGTCCGCCAGAAACCCTTCAATGCCGCGGGCGAAGTTGGCCTTTTCAAAATGGCTGCCGTACACGAGTACGAGCGCGTATTTGTCAGCTTTGTCCTTCGCTCGTTTCAAGTCGTCGGCGAATTTCTCGTAGCTCCCGTAGCCGCGCACCCGGGGCGGGGTGGTCGGAACATCAAATCCCTTCCAATCCGCGCCCAAATCCTGCCAGCCCCACCACGGCGGGAAAAAACAATCCACGTCGTTGTCGAGGTAATCGTCGAGGGGTTGGCCGAGTTGCGGCTCGATGGCTTTCAGAAACTCGCCGGTCACCCGGATACAATACGGCACCCGCGGCGTGGGGAGGTGCGCGATCGCGGCCTTGACGAGTTCCCGGGAAGTCATCGTGTCAACCTGGGGAGCACGTAGGCAAAGAATCTTTCCATCATCGGCTCCGGGATGTTGGGCGGCAGGTGGTTGCCGACGGCGAAGATCGCGCCCCGGCAATCCTGGAGTTTCGCAAACGTCCGGTCCACGTCGCGCTGGACTTTGTCCCAGTTGCCGAAGGTCAGGTCCCGGCAATCCACGTAACTGCCGACAAGGCACGTGGTCTGGCCGAATTGCTCAACCATCCAGCCAAAATCGTTGACCGGCTCGAAGATCAAGCCATCAGCCCCGGCCGCCACCACATCGGCGGCAAACTGCCGGAAATCGCCGTCGGAGCAAAACAGCAATTTTTTGCCGGCAGCGTGAACCAGTTTCCAGAGTTCGGCGTACCGGGGGATGATCGCGGCGCGGTAAAACTCCGGCGCGAGGAACGGCCCGCTCGTCCAGACGAAATCGTCGTGTTGGATCAGCACCGGCGCGCTCGTCTGCGCCCACGCCTGCATGTGAAACAGCGTCCGCCGGAAAAATCCGTCCAGCACTTGCTCAAACTTCACCAGATCCGCCGCGGCGGCCAGCAACATATCCCAGCCAAACGCCGCGATGGCGCCCGACATGATGGTCCGGTAGTAGCCGCCGGTGGTGAGTTGATGCGGGCAACGGGACCGGGCGTTCTGCCACCGCTTCTCGTAGTATCGGACCAATTCGTCAAAATCCGGCAACCCATACTCCTTGACCGCGTCAAAACTCCAGACGTCTTCCTCGGTGCGGAACGGGCACCGGTTCGGATCGCGTCTGTCGCTGCCGTCGGCGGCGTACACGGCGTGGCCCATGTCGGTGCACCGCCCGGCCTTGTCCCAGTCAATCGGCCCGTCGTTGGTGCTCCAGAGAAAATCGAAGGCAAACAGATCGTACGCCCGGCGGCAGAGCTCCGGGTGGTCCACCGGCAACCCCGTCCGCCGGCTCAGCAACGGTTTGTGGTACTCGACACTGTATTCCGTGTGTCCCCACCGCGCCGTGGGGCGCAGATGGATGTTATCCAGTGCGGTCTGCACACTCACAGGTCATTCCCTTCCCGGACTGCCGGCAAGCACGGCTCGCCCCCGGGCAGTCAGTGCCAGCATTGCCACTCCGGTTCGTTCTCAAAAATCCAGCGGTAGTAGTCGGTCCCCTGCAACCGGGCGGCGGCGGCTTCATCCACGATGACCGTGCAGCGCGGATGCAACTGCAGCACGCTTGCCGTCACCATCGCGGTGATGGGGCCTTCCACGGCTTTCGCGAGGATTTCTGCTTTCGCGGCGCCGGTCACCAACATCACGATCCGGTGGGCGTCCATGATCGTGCCGACGCCCATCGTGAGGGCGCGTTTGGGGACTTTGGCCGGATCGTTGTCGAAGTAGATGGCGTTCTGGGCGATGGTTGCCGGCGCGAGCGCCTTTTCCCGGGTGCGCGACCGCAACGCCGAGAGCGGTTCGTTGAATCCGATGTGCCCGCTCCGCCCGAGACCGAGCAGTTGCAGGTCAATGCCGCCGCAATCGCGGATCAGATGTTCGTAATGACGGCATTCCGCCGCCAGGTCGCGCGCCATTCCGTTCAGCAGATGCGTGTTGCGCGGGTCAATGTTCACCCGGTCAAACAGGTGCCGGTTCATGTAGGCCCGGTACGACCGCGGATCATCGGGCGCGAGACCGATGTACTCGTCGAGGTTGAACGTCCGGCACAACGAAAAATCGAGCTGTTCCTCCCGGTGTTGCCGCACCAACTCCTCGTACACCTTTTCCATCGTCGCGCCAGTCGCCAGACCGAGCACGAGTTGGGGCCGGGCGCGCAACTCCTGCGCAATGAGGTTGGCCACCAATCGCGCCGCCGTCAGCTCGTCGGGTCGAATAATCACTTCCATGGTGCTTCGGACACTCCTTGCGCAACCCGTGGGTTCATCGGCCCGTATCCGGCGCCGCCAACCGGCTGGATCCGCCCCCGAGTCGTTTGGTGAGTTTCTGTTTCACATCTTCCCGAAATTGGTCAATCAATCCGGTCACATGCGCGACGATGTCGCGCGTCTCATCCGCCACCAGCGGCGTCAGGTCCATCCCGAAAATCAGTTGCGTCGCCTGATCAGTGGCGTGCGACTCAAAGAACGTCGCGTTCGCCTGCCGCCGGCCCTGCGTGGCAACATCGTATCGTTTGCCCCCGGCAATCTGCGAGTCAAAAACGCCGTTCAACGCCGCTGCCAGGTTCGGGTGGGCACTGACATCCATGACCACCTTCTCGGCGTCCGGCAACCAATCGAGATTGCGCCAGATTTCACAGCCCCAAACCCGGGCCGGGCGTTGCGCGCGCGGCAACGCGCGGAGCGCCTGCAACGCCGCCACCACCACCCCGACATGCGTGTCGTGTTTGTCCGCCGGATTGTGCGTGTACACAATCTCCGGCCGTGTCGCCGCGAGAATCGCCCGCAAATCATCCCGCAACGCCGTGGCCGCCGCGCATTTGACCTCCCGGCTGGGATAATCGAGTTGAATCATCACCCCGTACCGGCCGACCACTGCCGCGGCGTTCTGTTCCCGACGGCGCACCGCCATCATCTGGGCGTCGGTGAACTTCGCGTATGGCCCGGTGCGGGCGCTGCCGCCGCCGTTGGTGCAGGTCACGCCGCCAAACCAATGCCGGTCGCTGTCGTAACACGCCAAAATGCCGTGAAACGCCATGAATTCCAGATCGTCCTGATGCGCCCCGATGCCCAGATGCGTGATCCGCCGCAGCGCGGCGTCCACCGGCCGGCCGTCGGGCACGAAGATTTCGGCTGTTTCGTTGTGCAGTTTCATTTTGAAATCACCGGCAAACTCGCCGCGGCGACCGCCTGGCCGACGCGCTTGCTTTTCTCGTCCGGCAGGTGCAAGGCAATCCGCTCCGCCAACTCCGGGAACTCCGCCGCCAACACTTTCCGCGCCTGCGCCACCATGATGTTCCCGCCTTCGCCGGTCGTCACCCGCCCCAGCACGAGCAAGTGCGCGAAGTCATAAAACTCGGCATACAGCGGCACCGTGTAACCCAGATACACGCCGAGCGTCTCGTAAATCTTCCGCGCCCGCCAATCGTCCTGGGCCATCAACGCCTGCACCGTCACGAGCCGTTCCGGTAACGGCATCGCGGCCGGCACGTCAATCCGCGCCGCCGGCAACAGCTTGTTCACCGCCTGCTGCGAAAAATACTGCGCGCCCACGCCCCGGTCGCCCGACCATTCATCCACGGCGGCCGCGGGATTCTCGTCAACCGGCACGAACGCCAGTTCGTTGAGCCAGCCGGTCATCGTGCCGCGCCGGTCAACGAAGCCGGCGGCCTGACTCGAGCCCATCGCGATCCCGAGCACACCGGTCACGCCCAGCGACAACGCCCCGGCCAACGCTGCCACATCGCCATCGTTGGCCACCGCGACCGGCACGCCCCATTCCCGGCCCAACCGCAGAAACATCGTCTGCGCCCGCGGAAAATCTGCCGCCGGCACGCTGCGGAACAACGACGCCACCATGAGCTGGTTGTCCACAACCACCCCGGCCGTGCTGCCGCCGATGGCGTCCACGCGCGGCAGATGCGCGGCGGCCTTCCGCAATCCGTCGTTGAGCAGCCGGTAATGATATTCGGGGTCGGCCTGCGTCACCGGCTGCCACGGGAACTCCGCGCTGAACACCGCTTCACCGTCGCGCACCGCGGCCACCTTGAAATCACTCGCGCCCAAATCGAACCCGAGCCGGCACCCGTCGCGGAACCCGCCGAGTTTCCACGCGGCGGCACGCGCCGGCGGCGCGGCGCCGCGAACGATTTCCCACCGCCGTTCGTAAATCCTCTCCATCATGCCCCGGTCGAATTCGGGCACCGTGACCGGCGGCACCACCGGCCCGTCCAGGTACAACCGCCACCCGCCGTACGCCCAGAGCAGGAATTTCACCAGCCGGTTGATGACCCGGGCCGTGTCGGGTGCGGCGGGGTTGATGAGGGTCTCGTACCGCGACACCAACCCGCCTTCGCGTTCGAGGGCGATGACCAACGGCTGGCCGCCGCGGCCGGCGGCCGCACGATACGCGCGCCACGCCAGAACGGCCGGCGCAAAGCCGGGATCCAACGGCGCGATGGTTCGGGTGGTCGTCATTCCGTGGCCATGGAAATAACAAATACCACGGGACACCGGCAAGCCCCATCATCCCGGTGGCGCGGCCCTCAAGCCGGCGCCAGCCGCACGGCGAACTGGAACTCCTCCGGTTTGAGCCAGTACTGCGGCCACGGACGCGGCCCGCAACTCGCGCTGCCGATGCCATTGTGCCGGTAATCGAGGTTCACCGTGAGGAACGGACGCGGCACCAACTCATGGATGTGCCGGGCGTTTTCGAAATCCATCGTCGTGTACCGGTGCGCGCTGAAGTTGATCGTCGGTTGACCGTCCACGCGCAGACCGCGACCGGCGGCGTCGGTGAGTGTCAACCACGACACGTCGGAGCGGTTGCCGTTTTCCTGCGGGAAAACGTACGGCGTGTACAAGTCGTTGATCCCGGCTTTCCACAACCCAAACCGCTGTGCCTGCTTGGTGTCGGGGTATGATTCGCCCGGCCCGCGTCCGAACCACCTGCACCGGTGGAAGGCCGGCGGCACCGTCAGTTGCAATCCGATGCGCGGCAACATCTCCGGCCAGTCGCCCTGCGGCACGCCGTGCACGGCAATCAACACCGCGCCGTCGCTGGTCAGCGTGTAGGTGTATTCGCACACGAACGCCCGTTTGTGCGACGGCGGCGCAATCCGCACTTGCGCGACAATTCGCGCCGTCCCGTCCGCGTGCTCCACCGCCACGCGGTCCACCCGGTGTTGCAGCCAATGCAGTCCGGCGCGGCGCCACTCACCGGCAATGGCGCGGCCGCCCCGGTCGTTGTCCGTTGTGGCCCGCCAGAAATTCAGGCGCGGACCGGTGTGCAAGAGCGACCGGCCGTTTGCCCGCCACGACGTAATCACCGCCCGCACCCGGTCGAATTCGAGACGGAACTGCGGCCCGGTCACGCGAAGGATGGGGCCGGATTCTTCCAGTTGCAGCGGTGCCCGGCGCGGGCCGAGCGGCAGACGGCGGTCAGCCGCCGCCGCGAGAGGGAATTGCGCCCACGCCACTTCGTGGCCGCGCTGGGCCCACATCGTGTCGCGGGCCAACGTGAAACTCAGGTTCAGGTGCGCGGCCCCGACCGGTGGCCGGAACGGGATTTTTACCGTCGCGCTCGCGCGGGCCGGGATGTGCGGCAACTTGACGGCGCCGCGTTGTTTGACGACACCCGCGACGGTGACGTTCCAGCTCAACCGGAGATGGTCCAAACTGAGGAAATCGTACCGGTTGATGATGCGGAACCGGTCGCCCGCGCGCTCGACCTTGACCGGCTCGATGATTTTCTTGTACTCGATCAACCCCGGTGACGGTCGCCGGTCGGGGAACACCAGACCGTCGCAGACAAAGTTGCCGTCGTTCGGTTCGTCGCCGAAGTCGCCGCCGTAGGCGAAGTATTCTTTGCCGTTCGGGGCGCGCCGGCGGATGCCGTGGTCGCACCATTCCCAGATGAAGCCGCCCTGCATCCGGTCGTACTTGTAGAAGATGTCTTCCCAGTATTCGAGCAGTCCGCCCGGCCCGTTGCCCATCGCGTGGGCGTATTCGCAGCAGATGAAGGGATAATTCGAGTAGGTGGCGCCCTTGAGCGGCCGGCGTTTGTGGAGTGCCCGGAATTGCTCGTCGCGCCCCTCGGCCAGATGGGTCAGCGCCACAAGGTCCGGATACATCAGGCTGTGGATGTCCGCCGTCTCCATTTCGTAATCGCCCTCGTAGTGAATCGGCCGGGACGGATCGAGGGCGCGGGCCTGTTTGGCCATCGCGACGTGATTACAGCCAAAGCCGGCCTCATTGCCGAGCGACCAGATGATCACCGACGGATGATTGCGGTCGCGGGCAACGGTCCGCGTGATCCGGTCGAGATAGGCAGTTTCCCATTGCGGGTCGGCGCTCGGGTTGCCCTGCCAGTCCTTGAAGTAGCAAAACCCGTGGGTCTCCAAATCACATTCATCAATCAAATACAACCCGTACCGGTCGCAGAGGTCGAACCAGCGCGGATCCGAAGGATAGTGCGAGGTCCGGACGGCATTGATGTTGTGCCGTTTCATCAACAGAATGTCCTCGATCATCGCCGCCACCGGTATCGCCCGGCCGCGGTCGGTGTGAAACTCGTGGCGGTTGACGCCCTTGAACTTGATCGGCACGCCGTTGACAAGGAGTTTGCGGTCTTTGATCTCAATCGTGCGGAAGCCAACCCGGACCGGCACCACTTCCAAGACGGTCCCGCGCTCATCCTTGAGCGTGACGAGCAACGTGTAAAGATACGGGTCTTCCGCGGACCATTTCCGGGGCGACTGGACCGGCAACCGCTCTCCGGCCCCGCGGGCGACTTCCCGGCCGGTGGCGTCAAGCAGCCGGGCCTCGACGCGGCCGCCATTGGTCTGCACCCGGAACGAAACGCCGCCGTCGTCGGTTTGCGTGTGGAGATCCCAGATGTGTGTCGCCGGCAACGCAAGGAGCAACACATCGCGGAAGATACCGGACAGCCACCACATGTCCTGATCCTCCAGGTAGCTCCCGTCCGACCACTGATACACCCGCACCGCCAACGTGTTCTTCCCGGCGCGGACGTGCCCGGTAATGTCGAACTCGGCCGGCAACCGGCTGCCTTTGCTGAACCCGACTTCCCGGCCGTTCACCCAGACATGGAACGCCGAGTCCACGCCCTCGAACCGCAACAGAATCCGCCGGCCGCTCCAGTGGGCCGGCACGGTGAACGCCCGGCGATACGAGCCGGTCGGGTTCTCCGTCGGCACCCGCGGCGGGTCAACCGGAAACGGATACTGGACGTTGGTGTAATGCGGTCGGCCGTAGCCGTGCATCTGCCAGTTGCTCGGCACCGGCAGGTCGTCCCAGCCGGTCGCGTCCGCGTCCACGGCCGGCGCTTCTGCCGGTGTGGGCGCGTAGTGAAACTTCCACGTGCCGTTGAGCGAGCGCACCCACGGCGACTTGCCGGCCAACGCCGATTTTTCGTCCGGATACGGGAACGTGTACGCCCGTGCCGGCAGCCGATTGCGATGCACCAATTGCGGATTTTCCCAGTCGTTCATTTGCGTTTTCCTTATTGGAGCGCCGCGCGTTTGGCGGCGATGAGCTGCAGGAGCGCCTTGTGCGGCTCGGCGAACTTCGCTTTGCCCTCGGCCATCAACGTCTCTTCCATCTTCTGCTGGTCCACCAGCCGGTCAATCTCGGCGAGCACCGCCGGTGGCGGAAGCTGGTCCACCTGCCGGGTGTACGTCTTGCCGAGTCTCTCGACGGCGTCGTTGGTGGCCGGGGGATTCGTCTGAATATCGCTGCCGGCCAGCGCCGCAACATATTTGTCCGGCGGGTCGGACGGTTTCTTCGTGCCGGTGCTGGCGAAAATGATTTCCTGCTGCAACGGGCACCGTTTGTCCCGCCAAAACTCCTGATTGAGCCGCCAGAGGCGTTTGGCATTGACGATGCCGACCTGGCCCTGCGCGGCCGGGCTGAGTTGCGGCAGGTGTTTCTCGGTGTACACGTCCACGCGCGACACGAAAATGCTGTACACGCTTTTGAACCGGTCGAGTGTGAGCCGCCGTTGCGCGCCGCGCCAGACGGCTTCGCGGGCGATCCGGTACTGCCGCTCGGAGAAGATCAACGTCACGTTCAGGTTGACGCCCGCCGCGGCGAGTTCCTCCAACGCGGCCAGCCCGGCCTCGGTGGCCGGCACTTTGATCAGCCGGTTCATGTAGCCCCAGCCCCACTTCTTGCCGAGCGCGATGTATTGCCGGACCCGCTCGGCCATCGGCGGCGCCAGTTGCGCGTCCTCCAACAACGGGTCGAGTTCGAAGCTGACGTACCCGTCATTGCCGCGCGTCGCGTCCCAGACCGGGCGGAACACCTCCTGCGCGTCGCTGACCAACTGGTTCGTGAGCTGCCACGCAATGGCAGCGTCGTCCAAGCCGTCGGCAGCCAGTTGGGCGATCCGGCCGTCGAAGCTGCCGGTCTTCAAAATGTCGGAGATGATGATGGGGTTCGATGTTGCGCCGGTCGCGCCGAGGACAAAATTGGTTTTCACCAGGGCCGGGTCAACCGAGTCCAGCCAGAGTTTTGTGCCGGTGGCGATGAGCGATTTCAGTGACATGGGGCGCATCATACTCAGTCACCTCGGCTCCGTCGAGGCTCAGGTTGCCTGCGCCTTTCCCGTTGCGTTGGATGGGGTTTGGGGGTATATGTCCACGCTCTATGAGTAAAACCATCAGCAAAGCCGAGCCGGCCGCCATGCGCGGGGCCGATATCGTCGTCCAAGCCCTCGAACGCGAAGGCGTCGAGGTGGTGTTTGGCTATCCCGGCGGTGCGAGCATGGAAATCCATCAGTCGTTGACCCGGTCGAAACAGATCCGCACCATTTTGCCTCGCCACGAACAAGGCGAAGCCTTTGCCGCCGGCGGGTACGCCCGGGCCACAGGCAAGGCGGGCGTGTGCCTCGCCACAAGCGGGCCCGGCGCGACCAACCTCGTGACCGGGATCGCCGATGCGTACATGGATTCGGTGCCTCTGATTGCCATCACCGGCCAGGTGCCGCGCCACATGATCGGCAAGGCGGCATTTCAGGAAACCGACGTGTTTGGGCTGGCGGTGCCGATCGTCAAGCACAGTTATCTGGTGATGGATGTTGCGGACTTGCCGCGCATCATTCAGGAGGCGTTTTACATTGCAACCACCGGCCGGCCAGGCCCGGTGTGGATTGATATTCCGAAAGATGTCCAGCAATCCAGCTGCGTGCCGGTATTTCCCGACAAACCGGTGTTGCGCGGCTACAACCCGGACCAGAAGATCAGTCCGGCGGCCGTCCACCAGATCGCGGCGTTGGTCGAGAAGGCCGAGCGGCCGGTAATCTATTGTGGCGGCGGCATCATCTCCGCCAACGCCAGCGCGGAACTGGTCGAATTCGCCGAAAAAACGGACACCCCGGTCGCGACGACCTTGATGGGGATTGGCGCCATCCCGGCCGATCATCCGTTGTCGTTGCGCTGGCTCGGCATGCACGGCACCCTCGCCGCCAACCTCGCCGTGGACCAGGCCGACCTGTTGCTCGCGTTCGGCGTCCGGTTCGACGACCGGGTCACCGGCAACATCAAGGAATTCGCCAAGCGCGGCAAGATTGTCCACATTGATATTGACGCCAGCGAGATCAACAAGAACAAGCCGGTCCATGTCCCGGTGGTCAGTGACATCAAGTACGCGCTGCAACAGTTGAACAAGGCCGTCAAGCCCCAGAAACACAAGGACTGGAACGCCAAGCTCAACGACTGCAAAGCGAAGTATCCGTTCCGGTACGTGGTGACCGACGAAGTGATGAAGTCCCAGTACGTCCGCGAGATTCTCAAGGGCGACACCCGGGAAATCATCATGCCGCAGTACGTGATCGAGTTGCTCGACGAGTTGACCAAGGGCGACGCGATCATCACCACCGGCGTCGGCCAACACCAAATGTGGACCGGGCAGTACTACAAGTTCCGGCATCCGCGCACGTTCATCACCTCCGCCGGCCATGGCGCGATGGGGTTTGGCTACCCGGCCGCGCTCGGCGCGAAAGTCGCTTTCCCGAACAAACAGGTCGTGGACATTGACGGCGACGGCTCGTTCCTGATGAACATCCAGGAACTGGCCACTGCCCACATCGAACGAATCGCCGCCAAGGCCATCATTCTCAACAACCAACACCTCGGCATGGTCGTGCAATGGGAAGACCGGTTCTACCAGTCCAACCGGGGCCACACCTATCTTGGCGACCCGCGCAACCCGCACAGCCTGTATCCGGACTTCGCGGCGATCGCCAAGGGGTTCAACGTGCCGGCCGAGCGCGTCGTCCACAAGAGCGAACTGCGCCCGGCGTTGGAGCGGATGCTCAAGTCAAAGGAACCGTACGTGCTCGACGTGGTGGTCCCCTACACCGAGCACGTCATGCCGATGATTCCGGCCGGCAAGACCGTCCGCGACATCATCCTCGAAAAGGGCCAGACCCCCGACCTCGGCCTCAACCTCGGCCTCTGAGGCCGCACCGATGAAGTTCACCGAGCGAGCCCGGACAGTGTGGACACTGGCCGGGTTCGCTGTGGCATTCGTGGCGTTGACAGTGAACAGTTACGTCCGCGAATCCGCCACGTGGGACGAACCGCAACACCTGACCACCGGCTACGTGATGTGGACGCGCGGCGATTACCGGATTGATCCCGAACACCCGCCGTTGCTGCGGATGTGGGCGGCGCTACCGCTGCTGCTGACCCGCGACATCAAACTCGACACCCGGCCGATTGACGCCAGTGACCAGAACGACTGGGTCGGCTCCGGTCAGTTCTTCTTCTGCCACGATTTTCTCTACCGGCAAAACGATGCCGACCGGCTGCTCGACCGGGCGCGGTTCATGATCGTCCTGCTCGGCATCCTGCTCGGCGTCCTCATTTTCTGCTGGGCGCGGGACATGTTCGGTTACTGGCCGGCCGCGCTGGCGCTCGCGCTCTACACGCTTGAACCCAACCTGCTCGCCCATTCCCGGCTCGTGACGACCGACCTGGGGCTGACGTGTTTCACGGTCGGCACGCTCTACTTCCTCTGGCGCACCACCCGGCAGTGCACCGCGTTCAACCTGACCGGCTTGACGTTGTTTTTCGCGCTCGCCAACGTCAGCAAATTCTCGGCAATCCTGTTGTGGCCGGTCGTGGCGGTTCTGCTGGCTGGCTGGGGTTTTCGCTCCCGCCGGTGGGGAACAGCGCTCGGTGCCGCGGGATTCCTGTTCGTCACGAGTTGGCTGGCGGTCTGGGCGGTGTACGGTTTTCGGTACGCGCCCTCGGCGAATCCGCAATGGCTTTACCGGTTCGATGCCGATCCGAGTTTGCAGGCGCGGCTCCCGGCGCTGACGAGCCTGGCCGGCTGGGTGGACCGGCACCGGTTGTTGCCCAACGCCTGCACGCAGGGATTCCTGCTCGGTCAAGCCAAAGCCCAGGCGCGGAGTTGTTTCCTCGCCGGCCACTACAGCACTGCCGGTTGGTGGTACTACTTCCCGGCGGCGTTGCTGCTGAAAACACCGGTAACATTGCTGTTACTGGCGCTGGCCGGTCTCGTGCTCTGCGCCACGCGACCACAACTGAGTGGGGAACACGCCGTGTACCTCGTATTCCCGGCAACGTTTTATCTGATCATGGCCATGACCGCCCGGCTCAACATCGGTGTCCGGCACATCCTCGTCCTCTACCCGCTGGCCATCCTGCTGGCCGCCAAAGCCGGGCGCGAATTCCCCCGGAACTGGAGCGCAATTTTGTGGGTGCCGCTCGCGGGGCTGAGCCTGTTTGAATTCGATCGAGCAACTCCGCACTACCTCGCGTTCTTCAACCAGTGCATTGGCGGCCCGCGCCACGGCTACAAGTACCTCGCCGATTCCAACCTCGATTGGGGACAGGACCTGAAGGGCCTCAAACGGTGGATGGACGCCAATCACGTCGAGCACATCAACCTCGCCTACTTCGGCACCGCCGATCCGGCGTACTACCACATCCAGTGCACGTACCTGCCGGGCGGACCGTTCTTTGCGGAAAATCTCGTCCGCGCCCCACAGTTACCGGGCTATGTCGCCGTCAGCACAACCACTCTGACCGGCGTGTACCTCAATGAGCTGGGCCGCGCCTTTTACCGGCCACTCCTCGACCGCGAACCGGTCGCCCGCATCGGTTACTCAATCCACGTGTACTGGGTGGACCGTCCGTGGTGGCGGTGAAACCGGTCAGCCGATAATCCGCCCGTCCACAATCTCCAACACCCGGTCGCCGCGCCGGGCGATGTGCTCGTCGTGCGTCACCATCACCAATGTCGTGCCGGCTTCCTTTCGCAACCGCCACAACAACTCCAGAATCGCCTCGCCGGTCTTCGAGTCGAGGTTGCCGGTCGGCTCGTCCGCCAACAACAGCCGCGGCCGGTTCATCAACGCCCGCGCAATCGCCACCCGCTGCTGTTCGCCGCCGCTCAACTGCGCGGGCCGGTGGTCCAACCGCTCGCCCAGCCCCACCGCCGTCAACAACTCCCGGCCGCGCTCCGCCGCCCGCTCCCGGCGCAGCAATGCCGGCAGACACACGTTCTCCAGCGCGTCGAGTTCCGGTAACAGGTTGTACGATTGAAACACGAACCCGATCTGCTGATTCCGCAGCCGGGTGCGTTCGACGTTGCCGAGCGCAAACAACGCCGTGCCGTCCAGCCGGACTTCACCGGCGGTGGGCGCGTCCAACCCGCCCAGCAAATGCAGCAATGTGCTCTTGCCGGCCCCCGACGCCCCGACAATCACCAACGCCTCGCCGCGATGCACCGTCAGATCAATCCCCTGCAACACTTCGACGGCGCGCTGGCCCATCAGGTAGGTCTTGCGCAAGCCGGTCGCGGTGAGAATGGCGTCATTCATGGCGCAGCGCCTCCACCGGCTCCAACCGCGCCGCCCGCAACGCCGGGATGAGTCCCGCCACCGTGCAAATCACCAGCGCCGCCCCGCCAATCGTCACCAGGTCGCGCACCGTCAAAAAGGCCGGTATCTGCTGGAAATTGTAAATCTCGCGCGGGAACACCTGAATGCCCAATCCATATTCGAGCATCCGTTGGATGGGCGTGATGTTCTCGATGGTCAACAGCCCCAGCGTCGTGCCGATCGCCACGCCAAACACGCCGACGATGAACCCTTGCAGCACGAACACCCGCATCACCATCCCCGGCGTCGCGCCCACCGCCTTGAGCACGCCGATCTCCCGCGTCTTCTGCACCGTCACCGTGATCAACGTGCTCGTGATCCCAAACGCCGCCACGACCACAATGAACAACAGAATGAAAAACATCACCGTCTTCTCCACCTGAATCGCGCCGAGCAACCGGCTGTTCAACTCCGCCCACGTCTGCGCCCGGAGCTTCGGCGCGAACTGCCGGTTCAACGCCCCGGCCACCTCGCGCGCCCCGGCCAGCGGATCGTCGGTCACGATTTCAATCCCCGACACCCCCGTGTGCAACTCGAACAACTCCTGCGCCGTCGCCAGCGACGTGAAAATCAACGTCGAATCGTACTCGAACATCCCGGACTCAAAAATGCCGGTCACGGTGAGTTCCAGCGGCAAATAGACTTCCTCGCCCCGCTTCTCGAAGTTGCGCGGCGAATACACGGTGATCTTGTCGCCGAGATAAATGCCGTACTGCGCCGCCAGTTCCCGGCCGATGACCACCTTCTCCCCGTCCAAATCGAGCTGGCCCTGCTTGACGTACTCGCCGAGCTTGCTGACCAACACCTCCCGGCGCGGATCAATCCCCTTCAAGTACGGCGTCGCGATCCGCCGGTTGAACTCCACCAGCACCAACCCGATGGCAAACGGCGACGCTCCCTTCACCCGCGGCAACTGCCGGGCCGCGCTGATCACCTCGTCGGCGTTCTCGATCACCCCGCCCGTCACCGTCACGTGCGCCTGCATCCCCATCAACTTCGACCGCAATTCCCGGTCGAACCCGCTCATCACCGCGATCACCACAATCAACACCCACACTCCGATCGTGACCCCCGCCAACGAAATCAGCGTGATCACCGACACAAACGTCCCCTTCGGTTTCAAGTACCGGAGCCCCAAAAACAGTTCAAATGGCAACCGCGTCATCGCCCGCGAGAATACCAAACCTCCCGAACAATGCAGCAGGATTCTCAGCCTGACCGGCTTGCGCTTCGGCGGCAACCGGGCGAGTTTCCGGCAGGAAGGAGGAAAGTGACCATGATGAAGGCTCGACCCGGCAAGGAAGTGGTGGTCAAGGTCCGCAACGAGATCGGCGTGCTCGCCACGTTGTCCAAACTCATCGCCGACAAAGGCATCAACATCCTCGCCGCCAGCGCGTGGACGGACGGCAACAACGGCATCGTCCACCTCGTGACCGACGACAATCTGCGAACGATGGACGCGTTGCGCGCGCACGACTACCAGCCGCGCGAAGTGGACGTGGTGTTGACCGAATCGCCGCACAAACCCGGTCTGCTGCGCCGGCTGACGGAGACGTTGTCCAGGGACGGCATTGCCATCCATCACCTGTACGCCACCGCGACCGCCGACCAAGACCAAGCGTTGATCGTGTTCGCCACCGCCAACAACGACCGCGCCATTGTCTTGCTGAATGGGTAGAACTTATCCGGAAACCTCTTCCGAGCGTCACCCGGAGCGAAGCGAAGGGTCTCTGTCGTTCCGACATTCGCCGCAAACAGCAGAGATTTGCCGCACACGACAGCGGCGTCTCGCTTCGCTCGGCTTTCGCTGCGCGCAGAATGACACCATTCAGAAACGAGGCTCGCAGACGGGTTCTAATCGCCAGCGGAGGCCGGCTGCGGGCGTGGGGAACGCGCTTGCCTTCCCGGCCCGGATTCCGTACCCGGTAGGAACGTCATGGGTTACTACCGGTACGCCATCATCGGGGCCGGGGCCGTGGGCGGATTGTACGGGGGCATGCTCCAACGCGCCGGCCGCGATGTCCATTTCCTCGTCCGCACCGACTACGACCATCTCCGGCAGCACGGCTTGCGCGTCGCATCGCCGTGGGCCGCCGTGGCGCTCCCCACAGTCCACGCCTACCGGCATGCGGAAGACTTACCGGCTTGCGACGTCGTTTGCGTCTGCTTGAAAACCACGCAAAATCACCTTTTGCCGGAGTTACTCGCACCGGTGGTCAGACCGGGCACGATTATTGTCCTCATGCAAAACGGCCTCGGCGCCGAGGAGGAAGTGGCGGCGGCATTCCCGGCAGCCAAAGTCGCGGGCGGTCTCTGCTACCTCTGCTCCACCAAACGCGCGCCCGGCGACATTCATCACCTCGACTACGGCGACATCACGTTCGCCGCGTACTCGGACGGGATGGACCGGCCGCTGGAACGGATTCTGACGGATTTTCTGTCGGCCGGCATTCCGTGCAAAATCGCGCCGCACCTCGCCACGGCCCGGTGGAAGAAACTCGTCTGGAACATCCCCTACTCCGGCCTCTGCGTCACACTCAACGCCGAGACCAACGAGATTCAAGCCGACCCGGCCAAACGCCAACTGGCCACCGCGTTGATCCGGGAAGTCATCACGGGCGGACGCGCCTGCGGTTGCGACATTGACGAAACGTTCGCCGACTGGATTCTGGAGTTCACCGACAAGATGAAACCGTACAGTCCCAGCATGAAGCTGGATTACCTGGCGAAACGTCCGCTGGAGATTGAGTATCTCTACCGGCGACCGCTGGCCGCCGCCCAGAAAGCCGGCTGCGCCCTGCCGCGCATCGCCGCGCTTGCCGACGAACTCACCCGGCTCGACGTGCAGAATCGTGGGACGGGCATCTTGCCCGTCCGTAACCTCCAATAATCACAGGCCGGGCGGGAAGCCCATCCCCCATCACTCCAACACCACCGGGTTCGACAGCCGGCCGATCTTTTCAATCTCCACCGTCACCACGTCACCGGGCTGCAACCACCGCGGCGGCGTCCGCGCCATCCCCACGCCGGGCGGCGTGCCGGTGAGGATCACCGTCCCGGCCCGCAACGTCGTGCTGCCGCTCAAAAACTCAATCAATCGCGGCACGTCGAAAATCATGTCGCTGGTGTTGCTGTCTTGCAACACCTCGTCGTTCACCAGCGTGCGGATCCGGAGCGTGTTCGGATTGGGAATCTCGTCGGGCGTCACGAGACACGGTCCCAGCGGGCAAAAGGTATCGAACCCTTTGGCGCGGCACCACTGGCCGCCGCCCCATTCCTTCTGCCAATCGCGGGCGCTGACGTCGTTGGCGCAGGTGTAGCCCCGCACATACCGGAGCGCGTCGGCGCGGGCGACGTTCTTGCAGGTTTGGCCGATGACGACCGCCAACTCGCATTCGTAATCCACCTTGCGGCTCGGCAAATGAGTGGGGATTTGGATCGGGTCACCGGGATTTTGCACCGCGGCCGGGTTCTTCAGGAACAGGACCGGAAACTCCGGCACCTGCGCGCCCGTCTCGGCGGCGTGTTGCCGGTAGTTCAACCCGATGCACAGCACTGCCGCCGGCTCGACCGGGGCGAGCAGCTTGTGGATGTCGGCGACCCCGCCATCCAACCGTTGCGCCGTCCCATCCGGCAACAACGAGCCGTGTTGCACCTGCTGTCGGCTGTCCAGATACCGGATGATTTTCATAGCTCAAGTTGTTTCGGCAGTTTCGTCAGATTTCGGGCGCCGTGCCGGCCGATGACTGCCACGTCTTCGAGGCGAACGCCGCCGACGCCCCAGTAGTACAACCCCGGCTCGACCGTCACGACGTGGCGGGCCTTCAGTTTCTGCCCGACCGCCCCGACGCGCGGCGCTTCGTGCACTTCCAACCCCAGCCCGTGCCCGGTGCCGTGAAAGAAACCGGCCATCCGGCCCCGCACCGGCCCGGTCTTGAACCCCTCGCGCTCGAACAATTTGACGATGGCGTCGTGGACCTCCTTGCCATTCACGCCGTCGCGCAACTTGCCGAACGCCAGTTGCTGGGCGGCGTGGACGGCGGCGTACATTTTTCGCACCGCCTCGCTCGCCCGGCCGCGCACGACCGTGCGGGTGATGTCGCCGAAATAGCCGGTGGCGCTGTCGCGCGGAAATACGTCAATGATGACCGGCCAATGCGCCCGCAGCGGGCCGTGACCGGGTTCGTGCGGATCGCAGGCCTGATTCCCGCCGGCCACGATCGTGTTGCTCGCTACGCCGCCCAGCCCGGCAATGGTCTGGTTGATGACGCCCCGGACCTGTTCCGACGTGACGCTGAGGAAACCGTCGCGCCGGATCCGGCTCGACCGGATCAAGGCGAGGCCGGCGGCCAGCCCCTGTTCGGCGATGGCCAACGCGGCGCGGATCCTGCGGACTTCCGCCGGGGTCTTGAACTGCCGGTCAGGGAAGAAATCGCCCCGCGGCACGGTCAGGCGGAGACGCAATTTCCGGGCGAGACCGAGCGGGAAGCTGGCCGGCACTTCGGCCGACCGGATCTTGTACCGGCGCAGGACGCACCGGAGCACGTCGTGAAATTTGGGGTTTTTCAGTTGTTTGCTGAACGCCCGGTAGGACAACACGCGGTCCACGGTGGCGTGTTTTCTGGCCCGGTCGATCTCCAGATCGCTCATCACCGCGTACGTCCGGCCCCGCACTTCGAACCAAATGAACGGGTCCGGCACGAACAGGCCGGTGGCGTACCGCATGTTCGCGTCGTGTTCGCTGTCGGCAACCATCAGTCGTGCTTTCATGGGAGAGTGTCCATTCCTAGCCCGACCGACGGCGCGACTTCCAGCGTAAACTCGCTCCGCTGGCCGGTCAGCAGTTTGTGATAGGCCAATGCGGCAATCATCGCCGCGTTGTCCGTGCATAAGGCCGGTGGCGCGAGGAACAGCGGCCCGCTCCAGGCGGCGCGCAACCGCTCGCGGAACCGGCCATTGATGGAAACGCCACCGGCAGCGCTGACGGACCTGGCCCGGTACTCCGTGGCCGCCCGGACCGTCTTGCCCACCAGCACGTCCACGACTGCTTCCTGAAAACTGGCGCAGACATCCGGCAACACAAACCGCGGATGGTTGCGGAGGTAGTACAACACCGCGGTCTTCAGTCCGCTGAAGCTGAACGCGTCGCCGGGGTCGTGCAACATGCTGCGGGGGAAATCAATCGCCGCCGGGTTGCCTTGCCGGGCTTGTTGCTCGATGGCGGGACCACCGGGATAGCCGAGGCCGAGAAGCTTGGCCACTTTGTCGAACGCCTCGCCGGCCGCGTCGTCCACCGTTTGGCCGAGCATCCGGTGCCGGCCAATCCCCTCGCACTCGGCCAAAATCGTGTGGCCGCCGGAAACAATGAGTGAAATCATCGGAAATGCCGGCTCATGCTCCAGCAACGGCGAGTAGAGATGCGCTTCGAGGTGGTTGATGCCGAGAAACGGCTTGCCCAGCGCCAACGCGATGCCTTTCGCGGCGTTCAGGCCGACGAGCAGCGAAATCGCCAGGCCGGGACCGTAGGTCGCGGCCACGGCATCCACGTCGCGCCAGGAAATACCGGATTGCTGGATCGCTTCGGTGGCAATGGCATCAATCAGTTCGAGGTGATGCCGGGCAGCGAGTTCGGGCACGACGCCGCCGTAGGGCCGGTGGAGGTCGATCTGGGAACTGACGACATTGGCGAGAATCTGCCGGCCATCGCGGACGAGCGCCACTGAGGTCTCGTCGCAGGAAGTCTCGACGGCGAGGACGTTCACTGGCCGGCTTTGCCGCGCTGCGACTGTTTGACGAAGAGCTTGACGCCCTTGAGCACGTCCACCGCCCGGCTCAATTGCACGTCCTCGACCGGTTTTTCTTTTTCCGCGCCTTCGTCGGGCGGCAGGTTGGCGCGGGCGCGTTGGAGCATCAACTTCCGTTCGTCGTCTTCCGACATCGGCACGATAATGTTTGGCTCAATGCCTTGTTCGTGGATGACCTGGTGGCTCGGCGTGTAGTACTTGGCCGTCGTCAGCCGCAGCGCCGACCCGTCCGGCAACGGCAAAATGCTTTGGACCGAACCTTTACCGAATGTCCTTTCGCCGACGAGCACCGCCCGTTTCAAGTCTTTCAACGCGCCGGCCACGATCTCGCTGCCGCTGGCGCTGCCGTTGTTGACCAGCACCACCAGGGGATAGTCGAGCCGTTTCTTGCCGCGATCGGCGCGGTACACAATCTTCTGCGCCGGGTCCCGGCCTTCGGTGGAGACGATCAACTGTCCCGCCGGCACGAATTTGCTGGCGACTTTCCGTGCCGCCTCCAGCAGGCCGCCGGGGTTGTTCCGCAAATCAATCACCAGGGCGTTCAACCCCTGCTCCTCCAGCTTGGTGAGCGCCTTCTCAAACTCGTCGGCGGTCGGCTCGTTGAACTGGATGATGCGGATGTAGCCGATGCCGTCTTCAAGGATCTTGGCGTCCTTGACGCTCTCGACTTTGATCTCGGCGCGCTCGATGGTGTAGTCCTTGATCCGGTCGCCGGGGTCTTTGGCTTTCTGGCGGAAAATGGTGATGGTCACCTTCGTGCCCGGCTCGCCGCGCAACTGTTTGACCGCGTCCTGCAAACTCATCTTGTCGGTGATCTTGCCTCCGATCTTGATGATCCGGTCATTAGGCAGCAGCCCGGCCCGCGCGCCCGGAGTGTCTTCCATCGGCGCGACAATGGTGAGAAAACCTTCTTTGGACATGCTGATGACGATGCCGAGGCCGCCAAACTTGCCTTCCGTGTCCTGTTTCATGTCCTCGTAGGCAGCCGGCTCCATGAACTGACTGTGCGGGTCGAGACCGCCGACCATCCCCTTTAACGCGCCGTAGGTCAGCTCCTGATAATCCACCTTGTTGGTGTCCACGTACTGGGCGCGAATCAACTCCATCACCCGGGTGAGCAACTCCAACTGCTTGTAGGGATTCTCCCTTTCCGTCTTCGGTGCCGCCTGCGAGTAAATCCGCGCCGCCACCATGAGGTTCAACCCCAACAGGGCCGCCACCAAAACCACCGTCAATCGTTTCGTCATCTTCATGCGCGCCTCAGTATCCCATGCGCCCCGGCAATGTCAACTTTGAGCGTGGTGTCAATATGGGCGCATCTTGACACTGGGATTGCCCCGATTTTTTGTACGCACTGCGAAGCGCATCGTTCGCGGTGCCGGTGGCGTTGGTTTCAATGGCCAGCGGCGTTTGGTCGCCCTTTGCTCGTTGCCGATGCTGGCGGCTCTCGTTACCCTCGCCCTTCGCGTTGGCGGCGCGGGTTGCTTCCCGTTGGACGGCTTCGCCGCCGTCCGCGACGGCCAGCGCGTCCCGTTCGCGCTCGGCGCTCGCCATGTTTCTTGCCTTCGCGGCGTTGTCGTACGGGTTGACGACGCGTCTCTGGCCCGGCTCGTTGCCGACCGTCGCCATGCCCGACGGGTGTTCGCCGCTGGCGTTTGGGTCGCCGCCGTCGTTGTGGGCCTGCTGGCGGCGTGGTCGTTGGCGGTGGTTCTTCACCATGCTCGGTGCGGCCTGCGCGGTCGTGTTGGCCAGGCACGCCCCGTTCGCCCAGCCGTTGTTACGTCGTCTGTTCCGTTCCCTGTTCACCGCCAACGCCAGCCTGGGTTATTGGGTCAACTCTCCACTCTTGACAGAGAGGATTTTCGTTGATTGATTTTGGAGTGTAACTCTTCGTCGGCGGCCCTTTCTTGTTCGAGGCGCTTGATCACTTGGCCTACTCCCTTGCCATTTTTGTAGCCGAACGCACGATCCACGTCAACGCCGCCGTTTTACGCCAAGTTGGACGCGAACCTAAATCTTGATGAGGGGAATTACCGGGGTAGGCAGCTCTCCATACTGCACATTTGGGCTGTTGCCTGCGCCGCAGTACCACTGCTGTCGCGACTACCACCGGCCTCGATACCCGTAGTTTCCTCTTCATCATCTCCCCGCGCAGGGACGCACTTCCGCGCGTCCGTCGCCGGTCGTGTTCGCCACGCCGTGTGTTCTTCGGAGAAGCTCCGGCGTCGTTGGAAATGGGCGCGGTGGAGTTCGAACGGGAACCGGCGAAGAACAGACTGGAGCGGTGCCAATCGGAAGAAGCACCGTCTTACACGCTGTCGCGTCTGACCGTCTGGCCGGAGTGGAAAATGATTTTGCTTTTCACTCTTTCAAACTTCGCCTGTATCATAACGCGCACCGCATTTTTGTCAGTCACCAGATGGGGATCCGTTCGGCGGCAGTCTTTGCGTCCCGGCGATTTCCGGGTATGATGAGCCCATGCATTGGTGGCTGATGATTCTGTTGGCGGGCGCGGCGGTCGGCCGGGCGCAGGTGGTGGACCTGCCGGACCTGAATACGTTCTATGAGACCGTCGGCGGTCAGTATGAGGTGTTGACGCCGACGGGCGATCCGCTTGGCCGGCAGGTCAACGCGTTTATGAACCAGATGCTCGAGCAGTACTCCCGGTATTTCAACAACTGGTCGCTGAAGCCGGGGGCGCGGGTGATCGTGTTCGGCAGCCGGGAAGAGTTCCGGGCCTACACGGTCGCGCAGACTGGATTGCGGCAGGACGGGTTGACCGGTTATTGTCAACTGCGCACTGCCGATACCGGCGAACACTATTACGAGTTGGTCTCATGGGTGCACGACGATCTGTGGCGGGTGCTGGCTCACGAGGGGTTTCACCAGTTCCTCGGCTACGAACTCGGCGAGCAGGTGCCGCTTTGGCTCAACGAAGGGCTGGCGCAATACTTCGAGACGAGCGCAGTCGTCAACGGCCGGCTTCAAACCGGGTTGATCAGCCGGAAGAAACTCGCCGCCGCGCAGGCCTGGCTCCGGTTGGGCCGCGTGCCGTCCTTGAGGGACTTGATGCAGATGGACGCGCAAACATTTTATGCCCACGCTCCGGTCGCCTACCCGATGAGTTGGGCGCTTGTCTATTACCTGCTCAATCGGGACGGCACCGCCTACCGGTCGAGCGCGTTTCGCCGGTATCTCGCCGATCTGAAAGTCGGGCGCGACGAGCGGAAGAGTTTCCAGCGCCGGTTCGGGGATGAGAGCCAGCCATGGCAGCACGATTTCGAGAACTTCATCCTCCGTCTCGCGCCGCAGGTGGAGTGATTTGGGGGTGGATATTGTGACCGGTTCTCGTTAGGATACGCTCATGTCACTGCTCTCCACATTGAACTGGTATGATTGGGTCGTGGCGGTAGCGGTGGTCTACGGCCTGTGGAGCGGCCTGCGGACCGGACTGTCCGGCGAATTGCTGCGCGTGTTGAGCTGGGTGTTGATGGTGGCGGCGGCGGTGTTTTTCTTCGAGCCGGTGGGCGCACGGCTGGCGCGCACGCTCCGGTTGGCCCGGGAACCGGCCAATCTCATCGCCTTCGTCGTCTTGGTGGTGATGGTGTACGTGATCATGCTGGCGCTCCGGTGGCTGGTGACCAAACGGTTTCCGCGTCAACCAATGGCGGCGTTTCTGGAAAACTTCGGCGGCGCGCTTGCCGGGGCGCTCCGCATGACCGTGATGATGGGGCTGTTAACAGTGGTGTTGTGTCTGACGCGCAGCGCCTGGTGGCACACGCAGGTGGGGAAAAATTCCCGGTTTGGCGCGGGGGTGATCCATTACCTGCCGGCGGTGGAGGCGATGACGCGGAAACAATTCGACGAAAAAGTCTGGTTCCTCAAGGACGTGAAACGGCGCGATGAGCCAGATTACCTCGGCGACTCCCCCGCCGCAAAGCCGTAACCCGTGGCCCGCATCCCCGAACACATTCTCGACCAAATCCGCCAGGCCAACGACGTGGTGGAAGTCATCGGCACGTACCTGCCCCTGAAACGCAAAGGCACCGGCTACTGGACGCTCTGCCCCTTCCACAAAGAAAAAACGCCCAGTTTTCAGGTCAATCCCCAGAAACAAATCTGGCACTGCTTCGGTTGCGGCGCGGGCGGCAACGTCTTTCGGTTCCTGATGCAATACGAAGGATTGGAATTCATCGACGCCGTGCGCCGGTTGGCCGAGCGCGTCGGGATCCCCCTCGCCCTCGAAGATGCGCCCCACGCGCTGACCCGCAGCGAGAAAGACATGCTGCTCGCCCTCCACGAAGCCGCCGCAAATTTTTTCCATCACAACCTGCTCCAGGAAAAATTCGCCGAACCGGCCCGCGCCTACCTGAACCAACGCCAAATTTCCCTCGCCACCGCCAAGAAATGGCGGCTCGGATACTCGCCGGACTCCTGGGATGCACTTCTCGAATGGGCGAAATCGAAGGAGTTCACCCCGAACCAACTCGAAACCGCCGGCCTCGCGGTGCGGGGCCACCGGGGATTGTATGACCGGTTCCGCGGCCGGTTGATGTTCCCGATCTGCGACGAACAGGGCCGCCCGGTCGCCTTCAGCGGCCGGATCCTCACCGACGCCCAAGACCAGCCCAAATACGTCAACTCTCCCGAGACCCCCATCTTCCAAAAAGGCAAAATCCTCTTCGCCCTCGACAAAGCAAAACGCAGCATCCTCGACGAAAAGTTCGCCATCGTCTGCGAAGGACAAATTGACGCCATTTCCTGCCACGAAGCCGGAATCACCAACGTCGTCGCCCCGCAGGGCACCGCCCTCACCGAACAACACGCCCGGATCCTCAAACGGTACACGGACGAGATTGTCTTGATGTTCGATGCCGACGCCGCCGGCCAGAAAGCGGCGCACCGCAGCGCCGATGCGCTGCTGGCGGCCGGGCTGGTCATCCGGGTGGCCGTGTTACCGGGCGACCACGACCCGGACAGTTTCGTGAAAGAAGCCGGCGCCGACGCGCTGCGGAAACTGATCGCCGATGCGCCCGGATTTTTCGCCTACCTGCTCGACGGGCTCCTGCGCGAGCACAATCCGCGAAGCGACCGGGGGAAACTCCACATCGCCCAGCAGGTGGTGGCGTTCACCGCCAAAGTCTCGAACGCGGTATTACGGTCCGCCTGCATCCGGGAAACCGCCGAACGGCTGGATCTGCCGGAGACAGCCCTGCTCGCGGAACTCAAAAAACACAAATCCCACCTCCACGCCGCGCCGGTCCCGGAAACCGTCCCGACCGAAGCAATGCCGGCTCCGCCGGCGGAGGAATTGCTGCTCCAGATGATGCTCATGGATGACCGGGCGATTGCGCTGGCGGAGCAACGGCTCGACCGGCAATGGCTGTCCCCCAGCCGAGCTGCCGCGTTGATTGGCGACATCCTCGCGGACCGGCACTGGGCCGGGCCGGAGTCGTTCCTCAATCGGCTCAAGGACGAGGAGGCAAGCCGGTTGGTGTCGGCATTGCTGATGCGGCCACCGGGGCGCGGTGAACCGGTCACGATTGCCGCGGATTGTCTGGCGACCCTGGAACGCACTTGGCTGGAGGGCGAGTCGCGCCGGCTGCGCAAAAGTTTAACCCAAAAAGGGTTAACGGCGCCCGAGATTTTGGAAATTCAGGGCCGGATCCTTGACTTGCGGCGCCGGATGGACCATATTGCGTCGCTTTTAACGCCAAGAACCAAACAATAACGCCCAAACCATGTCCAAGAAAAATCGGCACCACAAAACTTCGGCTGCACCCAAGTTGGATCGTGCAGAACGCAACTTGAAAATCAAGGAATTGATCAAGCTCGCCAAGGAACAGGGCTACCTTACCTACGGCGACGTCAACGACATCCTGCCGGACAAGCAAGTCTCCCCCGACGAGCTTGACGCCATGCTCGTGTTGCTGCGCGGGATGGATATCGAGATCATTGACGCCTCGGAAGTCGACCGGTTCAAACAACGCGAGGCCGAAGAGGAAAAAGAAGCGCCCAAAACCGATTCCCGGCTCGACATTTTGGATGACCCGGTGCGGATGTACCTGAAGCAAATGGGCCAGGTGCCGCTGCTGACCCGCGAACAGGAAGTCGAAATCTCCAAACGCATCGAGACCGCCGAAACCCATGTCCGGCAGATCATCAACAACTTCGGATTCACCGCCAAGGAACACCTGGCGTTGGCCAAACGCTTGATGAACGGCCGCGAACGGTTCGACCGGGTCATCGTGGACAAGAAGATTGATAGCCGGGAACAGTACATGCGCGCCCTGCCCCGACTCTGCACCGCTGTCGCGCAAATGGACGCGCGCGTGGATCAAAAGTACGAGAAATGTTGCCGGGCCGGATTGTCCCGCCACGAACAGGAACGCGCCTACCGCGAGTTCAAGAAACGGGATCTGGCCCTGCAAAAGACGTTTGACAAGTTCTACTTCAAACAAAAAGTGCTCGAAGAGTTTGTCGAAAAAGCCAACGAAATCCGCGAGGAATACGATACGGTGCTGGAGACCCTCGACCGGCTCCGCAACCTCCGCCAAACCGCCGCTGTCGTGGCCGACATTCACCACCAGGAACGAAAACTCAAACGACTCAACCTCGTCACCCGGATGAGCACCGAGGATTTCATCAAGGCCCACGACGAACTCAAAACCTGGATGCGCAAGGCCGTCCAAGCCAAAGCCGAAATGGTCGAGGCCAACCTGCGCCTCGTCATCTCCATCGCCAAGAAATACACCAACCGCGGCCTCTCTTTCCTCGACCTGATTCAGGAAGGCAACATGGGCTTGATGAAAGCGGTCGAGAAATTCGAGTACCGGCGCGGGTACAAGTTTTCGACCTACGCCACCTGGTGGATCCGGCAGGCCATCACCCGCAGCATTGCCGATCAAGCGCGGACCATCCGCATCCCCGTCCACATGATCGAGACGATCAACAAATTGATGCGCGTCCAAAAACAGCTTCTCCAAGAATTCGGCCGCGAACCCAGTCCGGAAGAAGTCGCCGAGGAAATGCAAATGCCGGTGGATCGCGTGCGGGCGGTGTTGAAAATGGCCCAACAACCGATTTCTCTCCAATCCCCCGTCGGCGACAGCGAAGACACAAGTTTCGGCGATCTCATCGAGGACAAGACCGCCGAAAACCCGAGCGAGATGGCGTCCTACTCGCTGCTCAAAGAGAAACTCACCGATGTTCTGGACACGTTGACCGAACGGGAACGCAAGGTGTTGCATCTCCGGTTCGGACTGGGCGACGGCTATTGCCGGACCCTGGAAGAAGTGGGCCGGCAATTCCGTGTCACCCGCGAGCGGATCCGCCAAATCGAAGCCAAAGCCCTCCGCAAAATGCGGCACCCGACCCGGCTCCGCCAAATCGAGGGCTTCCTGCAAGCCCAGGCCATGTAGCGCCACCGGAGGCTGTCCCCAACGAACCACGTGGCCATGCCGAAGCCATCCACCTTCACCGAGCCGGTCGCCGCCATCATCGAAGACCATGAGTTGGTCGCCGAATATCTTCGGTATATGACCCGCCTCTTCACGAGCCGCGATCCGGAGACTGCCCGGCGCGCCGCCGCATCACTCCGCCGTTTCCTGCAGCACCGGGTCGTCGTGCATTTTGCCTACGAAGAAGAGCATCTCCTCCCCGGCTTGTTGCTCCTCCACGAGACCCCCCAGGTCGCCCGTCTGGTCGCCAAGATTCAAAGCCAACACCAGTTGCTGCTCCGGAAAGCCGACCGGCTCGACACGCTCCTGCAACAGCCGCCGACACGGCATGGCACGACTGCGCGGCTCCGCCACGGTCTCCGGGATTTTTTCCAAAACCTCCAACGGCACGCCGCCCTGGAAAACACGCTCTATCCGTCGCTGCTGTAGCCGGGGCGATTTCGGATCTTTTCGATCCGGCGGGAATCTCAAGATTTTGTGAGGCCAGCCTCCGCGCACCATCCGGCTGCGCCAGAGCGTTTACCCTGCCACCGGGAATCAAACGCGGGGCTGGAGGCGCCGCGCCCGGCGACGGGCGGCAAAGATGGTCACGCCACCAGCGACCCACAGCAACACCACCGCCGGTTCGGGAATCACCGTGAGCTGCTCCGCATAGAGGCCAAACTGAGTGACATAACCGCCCGGAGCGAAGCTACCATCCGCTATCGTGCGTTTCACCAGCGTCCATCCGCTCGAAGTGTAATAGGGCACCGCAACGTTGTACACCGCACCGGTGATACTGGCTTCAAAGTCTCCGGCATCAACATAGAACCCGCCGGTAAACCAGTTCGTTTGGCCGGCGACGAGACCAGACTGAACGTTAAAGGTTAGATTCACGGTGTTGGTGAGGCTCAAGTCCGCCGCGAATGGAGTCCCACTGGTCAACCGCAGCACGTCGTTGCTAACCGTATAATCACTCTGGTTCAAGGTGGTGAACTCGAAGTTGAAGCTCAGCCCGGCAGACGGGTCTACTGCCCCAAGGGTCAGCACCCCGGGGCTATTGCCGGGGGCAATGGTGCCGCCGCCGTCCACCTGGCCGGTCACCGTACCGGTACCGGCAAGGAACGCGCGGCTGTTTACCGTGAACGCGCTGCTCAGGACTTCACCATTGACCACCAACATTCCTTGGTTGACCAGCGTGTCGCCGGTGTAGGTGTTATTGGCGGAGAGGATCAACTTGCCCCCGCCGGTCTTCGTCAAGCCGCCGCTGCCGCTGAGAACGCCTTCCATGGTGGCCGAACGGCTCCCATTCACTTGGACGGTCCGGGTCGAGTTGCTGAAGTCGATCGGGTTCACCCAAAAGACGTCGCTATTACCGCTGGCCGAGCCAAAGATCAACGACTGCCCGTCACCAACGAAGTTGGCGGTGCTGCCCCACGTCAACGTGGCGCCGCTGCCGCCGATGTTCACTGTCAACGTGCCACCGTATGCGGCAAACCCGCCACTGCCCGTCCATTGGAGTTGGTTAGCTCCGGTGCCAAGGCTGCGGCTGAAGGTGCCGCTCGATTCGAACACGCCGCCGGCAATCTTCAGATTGCTGGCTGTCGGCAACCCGACTCCGTTCTGCGCCCGCACCGCCCCCGCCTGAATCTCGGTGGCGCCGGTATAGGTGTTGGTGCCATTGAGCCACAACAGGCTGTTGCCGGTTTTTGTCAGGCCCTGGCTGCCGCCCGTTTCGCTGATCACGCCATTGATAACCAACGAGCCGCTATTGGCGGTAAAGACGCGCGTGGCGCCATCAAGCACGAGGTCGAGGTTGATGGTCTGAAGTTTTGTGCTGAGGTTGACGACGTTGCCGACGAGGTTGATCGCGTTGCCGTCCAGCACGAAGGAGCCGATCCCGGAGGTGTTCGTGAACACAAACCCGCTGAACTTGGTGTTGGCGGCATAATTATTCGTGTTAATGGTCCTGCTATTTCCATCAAAGACCAGTTGTTGCAGCGCCACCGGCGGCGCACCACCGGCCCAGTTGCTGGCGGTACCCCAGTAGGCATCCAGGCCTTGCCCGGCCCAACCGCCGCCGGCGCCGCCGATGGTCAAGGTCACCCAGTTGCTCCCCCCGGCGCGGATCCCAAACGTGTACACCCGATTGCCGGCCGGATTCGCCACGGACAGGTTGTTCGCTAAACCGTTCAAACTGCCGGTGTAGTTGATCAGGTCGAACTGGCCGAAATCCGTGAACGCCGAAGTACTGCCCTCCTGATACAGATTCACCAACGCCCCACTGGCAATCGTCAGGCCATTCGGATTGTCCACGATGAACTGGTCGTTAGCCGTCCCGCCGGACGCAAACTCCACATCCAAATAGCTGCCGGCATTCAACGTCAGCGTCCCGTAGTGCTGAATCCCGACACTGTTGCCCGGCGCCAGATGGCCGGCACTGTTGACCGTCACAGCACCCGCCACGGTCCCCGTCCCGCCCAGCGTGCCGCCGCGCAGCACCGACACAGCACCACTGCCCAAACCGGAGCCACTGGTGTTGTTGACCTTCACGGTCGCATTGGTGATGATCGTGCCGCCATCATAGGCATTCGCACTGGTAAACTCCTGCACCGCCCCACCCTTCACAGTAACACTACCGCTATTAATGGTTCCGCTATAACTCGCGCCTGCGTTGTTGCTGATCACCAGCGATGTGTTGCCGATCAGATTCCCGGTGCCCGACAACGATTTGATCACTTGATCAAATCCGGCAAAATTCAATGTCGCCCCCGCATTGATGGTCACCGCCGACAACGCCGACATCACCCTCGTGCCGCCGGCCTCCAGGGTACCGCCGTTGATTATCGTGGCGCCGCTATAGGTATTGGCGTTGCTCAGGAATTTCAACGTGCCATCACCGGCCTTAGTCAGAGCAGCCGACCCGGTAATATTGCCGGACAGGGTCATGTTGTTGCCGGCGGTATCCACCGCGCCGAAACTGAGGAGGAATACCTTGTTGGTAAACGTCCGGTCACCCGTGCTGGCCGTCAACGTGCCGCCCGCGAAGGTGATGGTACCGCCACCCAACGCATTGTCACCCCCCGCCACCAACCGCCCGCCCTGCAAGATTGTTCCGCCGCTGTAATCGTTGCCGTCGCTCAAGGTCAACGTCCCGCTGCCGGCCTGCACCACCTGGCCGTTACCGGTAATCAACCGGGTCACCGTGAGGGCATCACTGCGGTTGAAAACCAGGACACCCTTGTTGGTGATCGTGCTGAGATCATTCCCCAGCGTCCCCCATGTGCCGCCATTCCCAACCTGCAGTGTGCCGGCGTTGATGACCGTCACCCCGGTGTAGGTGTTATCCTGCGCCAAAACCAACCATCCCGACCCGTTCTTCTTTAACCCCTCCGTGCCGGCGAGGACGGTGTCCATCGTCACTTTCTTGCCGGAACCCAACGCATTGACCGTGATCGTGCCGCCGCCGCTGAGCGTCAGCACGTTGTTCGTGTTCCCGCTGTTGGACAACGTCCAGCCCGCCGCGGTGCTGGTGCCGGTATCGCCAAAGATCAACTGGCCAATCGTGCGGGTACCGGCCAGGCTCACCGTGACGTCGCTGGTAATATTGACCGAATTAAAATTGGCCGTCTTCCCGGTGCCCATCGCCACCGTGTTATTCGTCCAGTTGCCCTGGACTTCCCACCAGCCATTCGCCGTACTCGTCCAGGTGCCATTATTGCTCGCAACCGAATACAACGTGATATCGGTGGCGCTATACCGGAGCGCATAAAACTCGGGAAACGCATTCAAATAACTAAACGAACCGCTGATGCTGGACGCCTGCAGCAGGGTGTACGTCGTGGGACTGAGTGAAATCGCGTTGAAACTGAGCGTCGCGCCACTGTTAATCGTGGCCGCGCCGGTGAGCTTCAGCAGGTCAGCGGTCGCGCCGTTGAGATCCACCGCAAACGTGCTGCCGTTGTTGAACGTGACTGCGGATGCGTTCAGCGTGCCAATCTCACCAACCCCGCCTGCATTAATCGCGCCGCCATTCACGACCGTCGCCCCGCTGATCGTGCCGGTCCCGCTCAGGACGCCGCCGGCCACCTGGACTCCGCCCGAGTAACCGGTGTTGTTGATCTTCAACGTGCCGTTGCTGATGACCGTGCTGCCGGTGTAGGTGTTCGCGCCGCTCAAGATCACCGTGCCGTCACCCGACTTCGTCACTGTCGGGGCCGCTCCGTCCATGCCAACGGGATCTGCAATCACGCCCGAGAATGTCACCGTCCCGCCGTTGACCGCCGTCAGGGTCACGCCCCGGCCCGTCTGATTGGCCGTGCCCAAATGGATGTTCCCGGAGAATACCGAGTTGGTCGCGCTGCTGCCGCCGAGGGTGATGACCCGCGTGCCGGGATCCGTGGTATTCGCCGTGGCCAACCGGATGGTCCGACTGAGCGTGTACGCGCCATCAATCAGGATCGCGGCATTAGTGTTGCCGCCCGCGTAGCCCAAGCTCACTTCCGAGGTCGCAGCCCCCAACGCGTTATTGTGGCCAATCAAGATCGTGCCGCCCTGGACAGCCGTGGCGCCGGTGTAGGTATTGTTGCCCGACAGCTTCCAAACAGAGTCACCGGTCTTGGTGAGAGCAATCAAACCATTATTTGCCGTGTCGTTATTCTGGATGACGCCCTGGATTTCGTTGGCGCTGGCGGAGTAGGTGCCGCCCAGGGTCAAGGTGCGGGTGGCCGTGATGCCGCTGATGGTCGAGTTGAAGTAGGCCGCGGTGAAGATGAGCGCCCCCGCGCCGTTGTTCAAGATTGAGCCGGCACCAGTATCAGCCGCTATCCCATCACCAATTTGAAACGTGCGATTCGCGATGTTTCCGTTGCCAGTGTATTCGAGAATGCCAGAAGAGTCTCCCAAATTGTCCCCCCACCCGCCTTGCGTTCCGCCCAATTGAATCACACTGCTCCGACCGAGAGGCTGGGCATTACTGACATCGCTAATGCTGTTGACCGAGAGCGTGCCCTGGTTGATGATGAGATAGCCGGTGAACGTGTTCGCGCCGCCGAGGATCCACTTCCCGGTGCCGGTCTTGCTGACGGCGAGGGAGTTGCTGCCGTTACTGAGCAATCCGTTAAACGCATTGTTACCCGTGTTGCTTCCCGCCAATTGCAATTCGACCTGCCGGGTGGCCACGCCATTCACGAGCGGCGTGTTGATGATAAACGTGTTGAGGGTGCCACTGTTGTTGTTCTGGAGGATGGCTGCGCGGAGGGCATTCTGGCTGGGATTGTTGACGAGTTCAATCTGCCGGGTGTTCAGTGTCACCGAACCCGCATTGCCATATAGTTCGAAGACGGGTTTTTGGCCGCTATCCGAAGATTGGCCTGCAAACTGCAGTTTCCCGCCATCGCCAAGCTGGGTAAATCGAACGACGGCGTTGCCGTAGGTAAATTGTTCCCGGAGATTGCCCGTGAAACTACTGGCGTTCCCCAGGTCGAGGGTCACACTGGACCCAAGCAGCGTGATTGATCCGGAACCTGAAGCAGAGGTAAAGCTGACCGAGTTAAGGATTGTTCCCGTAACATCACTGTTGACGGCCAGTTGCCCACCGGTGTAGCCGGTAACTGTGTTCAGTGAGCCGGTCCCTGTAAAAGTCACGTTCTTGCCCGCACCGCCCCATGCACCCAGCGCAGTGAAATTGAGCGTCCCGCCGTTGATCGTGATGTTGCCGTTAAATGTGTTGCCACCGTTGGAAATCTGCAGTTCGCCGACGCCGGTCTTGATGAGGCCGGCGGAGGTCGTTGCACTCTGGCTGTTGCGGATGACGCCCGCTAACTGGCCATAATAGGACGCGTTGGCTGTCTCAATCGTCCGGTCGGCACCGTTGAGATCAATGTTGTTTACGAAGTTGATACGGTATGCCCCCCCGGCGGCGGAGTCATTCAGCACCAACACGGACGGGTTGAAGTAACCGGTGGCCGCGCCTTCGCCCAGCGCGCCCCAGACCACTTCGTAGCTGGGGCTGTTGAATGTGATGTTGGGTCGGGGATCCGCCAGCATGGCGAACCCGCTGCGGCCGCCGGTGAGCTGGATTTGCCCGGCGCCAGCACCGAGGGTGCGCTCCAGGTTCCACTGGAGGCCCACAATGCCCCCGTTGATCTCCAAGTTGCTGCCGGAGGTCGGATATCCAACGATTCCGCCCGGGATGGAGCCGTTATTCTGCCAAATGGCACCAATCTGCAGGACGCCGCCGAAGACACGAGTCGGGCCGGAGTAGTTATTGCTTGTATTGTCGAGGATCAACTTGCCCGCGCCGGTCTTGGTGAAGCCGCCGCTGCCGGTGATAATTCCGGTTTGGGTGCCCGTGTTCCCGGCGGCCACATCAATCGTGCCGGAAGTGTTGAGCGTGAGCGTCCGTGTATTCGTAATATTTCCGGTGATCTTGAGCGCGCCGCCACTGCCACCAAACGTGATGTTCGTGGTGCTGCCCAAATTGCCAGTGGTGCTGACGCTCAGCGTACCGGCATTGATGTTCACGTCGCCGCTGAAGGTGTTTGCGCCGGTGAGGGTCAACGTGCCGCTGCCGGCCTTGGTCAGGCCTTGCGTCCCAGCGACCACAGCACTGATCGTCGCGCTGCTCGTCGCGTCCACGGTCACCGTGGGGGCGCTGCCGCTGAGCGTCAAGGTATTGCCGCCACCCGACAACGTCCAGCCGTACGCCGTCGTCGTCCCCGAGTCGGTAAAATACAAGTTGCCAATCGTGGTGGCACTGGCCAGACTGACGGTGACGTTACTCGAAATTCCCGGCGCATTGAAATACGCTGTATTCCCCGATCCATTGGCGACAGTGTTCCCGACCCAGTTATTGGCAAGATGCCAGGAGCCGCCGCCCGCGTTATTGAACGTGCCATCGTTCGCTACCAGTTGGTTCAGGGTGATTTGCGTGCTGCTGTAATTGACGCTATACCCGGTCGGCAGCAGGCTGATGGTATCAAACGTCCCGGAGATGTTTGTGGCCTGGACCAGAGTGTAACTGCTGACGCTGGGTGCGGTAAGGACATTGAAACTCAGCGTGGTCCCGCTCTGGATGGTGAGCGTGTTGTTGAGCGTGAGGCGGTCGGCGCTGCCGCCGTTGATATCCACCGCGAACAAGCTGCCCGTATTCAATGTGGCGCCCGCCAACGTCAGCGTCCCCACCGTGCCGGCCGTGCCGGGGTTGAGGGTGCCGTCGAGCGACAACGTGCCGCCACTGGTGCCCGTGCCCAGCAGCGTCGCCCCGCTGCTCACGGTGATTGACCCCGTGGCGCTGGCCTGATTGCCATCAATCCGCAAGGCGCCGCTCTGAACGATCGTCGCGCCGGTGTAGCTGTTGTTGGCCGTGAGCACCAGCGTGCCGCCACCGGCCTGCACCACGTTGCCGGAACCGCTGATGGTACCGAAATCGGTGCCCTGCGTGATCGTATTGGAACGGTTGAACTTGACGCTATACCCGGTCGGCAGCAGGCTGATGGTATCAAACGTCCCGGAGATGTTTGTGGCCTGGACCAGAGTGTAACTGCTGACGCTGGGTGCGGTAAGGACATTGAAACTCAGCGTGGCACCATTTTGAATGGTGAGGGCGTTGTTGAGATTGAGCAAGTCCGCGCTCCCGCCGTTGAGATCCACCACAAAGGTACTGCCGGTGTTGAACGTCAACGTGGCCGCGTTGAGGGTGCCGACACTCCCAACGGCCCCGGCATTCAGGAAACCACCGACCGTGGTCGCCCCGCTGATGGTGCCGGTCCCTGTCAACGTGGCGCCGTTGTTGATGGTTACCGACCCCGTGCCCGTGGCGGAACCGGTGGTGTTGTTGACTTTCAACGTGCCGTTGCTCACGATCGTGCCGCCGCCGTAGGTATTGGCGGCGTTGAGCACCAGCGTGCCGCTCCCCTGCACCACCTGACCGGAGCCGCTGATGGTGCCAAAGTGGGTACCCTGCGTGATCGTGTCAGAACGGTTGAACGTCAAGGTCGCGTTATTGGTAATCGCGCTGCTGGCCGATAACGCGCCTGCCGTGCCGCCCGCGCCGATCTGGAGCACGCCGCCGCTGATCAACGTCGTCCCGGTGTAGGTGTTAGCACCGGCGAGGGTCAACTTGCCGGCCCCGTCCTTGACCAAGTTCACCGCCCCGGCAATGATCCCGCCGTTCGCGCCGTAGCTGTAATCCGCCGAGTTGTTCACTGTCAGCGTCGCGGCGGCGCTGCTGGTAATGGTCTTGGTCAGGGTGCCGCTGCTATCAGTAAGGCCAGTGACGCTCTGACTGAATCCGTTGAGATCGAGGGTGGCGGTGTTGCCAACGGAACCGAACGTCAACACGGTCGTGGTCGGCAGGGCATTGTTCATTCCCAGCCGCAGCGTTCCGACGGCGATCTCGGTGTCGCCCCAGGTGTTGCCGGTGGAATTGATGACCCACGTGCCGGTGTCGTACTTGCTGAATTTCGCCGTGCCGATGTTGACATTACCGGACAGCGTACCGGTGCCAGTGCCACGCACCCATAGGGGGTTGGAGTTGCTGTCGCTCGAAACATTTCCCGAAACCGTCAGGGTGCCAATCGCCCACAACTGCGCGTTGCCTTGCCCCCCGGTCAGGCCAATGTTACTCGCCCATGTCCCGGTATTGCCGGTGTTGACGAACAGCGTTGTGCGTCCAGTCGCCAAGGAGTTGTTCAGCGTCAAGGTTTCGCCGGTGACGGTGACGCCATTGGCCAGTTCCAATACAGTCCCCACGGAGCTGTAAATGGTGCCGTTGAGGGTGGTGCCGCCAGTGGTGTTGCCCAAGGCGTTGTTATGGCCCACAATCAAGGTGCCGCTATTAACCACCGTGTCGCCGCTGTAGGTATTATTGCCGTAGAGCGCGAATGTGCCGGCCCCAGCTTTGGTAATGGAGCCCGAGCCGCCGATCGCGCCCGACAATGTCGTGCTGTTGTTGACCGTGAAGGTGTGCGCCCCCGCCGTGAGCGTGCCCGCGCCGGGCAGTGCAA